>Ga0209347_1002827_pt1 | contig 21814 bp, 19 predicted proteins | sample AutmiccommuBRH23_FD_187382 | JGI IMG/M metagenome (GOLD analysis project Ga0209347, IMG submission 187382) | Deep subsurface microbial communities from Mt. Terri, Switzerland - Autotrophic microbial communities BRH/23 (SPAdes) (version 2) | ecosystem: Environmental > Aquatic > Deep subsurface >...
ATCATTGATAAATTTATTATTCGTTGCCGTTTTGGTGTTATTAACATCTTGCGCAACAACAACAAAATTCCCGGTATCAAGTATTACGCCAGCTGCAGAAATAACAGCTAAAAAGAAACAAGACAAAAATAAAAATTATATTATTGAAGTGACTGCCAAAAATTTGGCAAGCGCCAACAGAGTTGATCCCACTAAAAAAAATTACAGTGTTTGGATTGTAACTGAAAATAACGGCACTAAAAATGCAGGAATGTTGGTAAATAAAAATGCAAAAACTGCTTCATTAAAAACATCTACACCTTTTGATGTGAAAGAAATATTTATCACTGCCGAAGATCAAGGTGATTATTCTTACCCTGTAGGCATTGAAATTACCAGAACATCCTTTTAATAAAAACAATTACCTTATATTAAATAACCTCTCTTAGAGCAATTTAAGAGAGGTTTATTTTTTTATGATATTTGTAAGTTTAACAGCATTTTTATAGCTATTGGAAGCGGTTTATTTTACTTAAACTTTTTTAAATAACTGATTGAAATCAAACAAATTTCCTTTGTTTTTTCTTACTTTTGATAAATGACGAATGTTTTTTACACTTTTTTCAGTATTCTCGGAAAGAGACTAAAAAATTGGAACGATAGTTTTATAGAGCCATTATATTTACATAGAATAATAAACTTGAAAAATTGAATGAGAAAATATTTTAAAGAACATGATAACGAATTGATAGGACAACTTATCCTTAAAAGTAATATAAGGGATTTTGCTTTCATATGCGTTGGTGTAACATTGGCAAGTATTGGTTTGAAAGGCTTTCTGTTTCCTAACAATTTTTTGGACGGGGGTGCAATGGGTGTTTCTTTGTTATTGAGAATTTTAACGGGATTTAATCTATCTGTTTTGATAATTCTTGTCAATTTGCCATTTATTCTATTGGGTGCCAAACAAATTTCCATAACATTTGCCGTCAAAAGCAGTTTGGCAATTTTAGTATTGGCTATATTGGTGCATTTTATTCAATTGCCCATAATTACAGATGATAAACTTTTAATTGCTGTTTTTGGAGGTTTCTTTCTGGGAGCAGGTATAGGATTCTCAATTCGTGGCGGTGCTGTAATTGACGGTACTGAAGTGCTGGCCATTTCCGTAAGTCGAAAGTCAAGTTTAACAGTGGGTGATTTTATTGCGGTATTTAATGTTTGCCTATTTGTGCTAGCTGCAACAATAGTTAGTGTAGAGACTGCAATGTATTCTATGCTAACGTATTTTTCTGCATCAAAAACCGTAGATTTTATCATAAATGGGATAGAAGAATACATAGGCGTGATGATTATTTCTGATGATTATGAAATCATAAAAACCATGATTGCAACAAAATTGGAACGCGGCGTAACCGTTTTCAGATCTGATGGTGGTTATGGCACCAAAGGAAATGCAATGCCAGACAGAAAAATATTGTTTTGTGTAGTAACACGACTCGAAGTTTCCAGAGTACTTTTAGAGGTTGATAAAATTGATCGATCAGCATTTGTTATTCAATACCCGATAAAAGACACCAAAGGCGGAATGATCAAAAAACGGCCATTGCATTAGGGAAAGGTTAAAAGGTTCGAAGTAAGAAGTTAAATGTTATACGTTAAATGTCAAGTCATTTTTCAACTTCCGTCTTCGGTCTGCATTCTTCCGTCCTGACTCCGGCAGGCAAGCTTCCAGCTCAAATATCATCAACCACTACTTTATAGGTTGGATCTTCCAAAACATTGACATCAATAATGCTGTCAGCGTTTAATAGTAGCCTTTTACAGTCTGGACTTAAATGTTTTAGATGTACTTTTTTGCCTACTTTAAGATAGCGTTCCGTCATTTTATTCAAGGCTTCAATGGCCGACATATCCACAACGCGGCTTTCAGCAAAATCAATAATAACTTCGTCAGGATCATTCAACACATCAAATTTTTCATTGAAAGCAGTTACAGATCCAAAAAACAGCGGACCGTAAATTTCGTAATGTTTAACGCCATTTTCATCTATATGCTTTCTTGCGCGAATTCGTTTGGCATTATCCCAAGCAAAAACAAGCGCCGCTATAATAACGCCAATAATGACTGCCAAAGCCAAATTGTGAAGAAAAACAGTTACCAAAGTCACCATAACCATTACAAAAATATCAGATTTTGGCATTTTGGTAAACGTTTTTAAGCTTGCCCATTCAAACGTGCCGATGGCTACCATGATCATTAAACCTGTTAAAGCAGCCATAGGAAGTTTTTCAATCAACCCGGCACCAAACATAATAAAAACCAAGAGCATCACAGCTGCAACAATTCCCGACAATCTTGCTCTTGCACCCGATGAAATATTGATTAAACTTTGGCCAATCATCGCACAACCACCCATACCGGAAAACATGCCCGACAGTATATTTGCGGCACCTTGGGCAATGGCTTCTTTATTGCTTTTCCCTCTTGTTTCGGTGATTTCATCAATAATATTAAGGGTCAGTAAACTTTCAATCAATCCAACGCCGGCTATGATTGCTGCGTAAGGCAAAATCAACATTAAATTTTCAAAATTAAAAGCAACAATTGGAATATGAAAAGGAGGAAAGCCACCCTGAATTGAAGCAATGTCGCCAACTGTTTTAGTGTCTATGCCAAAAATTGCCACAATACCAAATATTGCAATGATGGCGGTTAGCGTTGCCGGAACCACTTTGGTTAATTTTGGCAATGCGTAAATAATAATCATTGTTAGCAATACCAAGCCGAGAATGATGTATAAAGCTTGTCCCGTTAACCAATCGCCTGAAGCGTCTTTAAATTGGTCTAATTGCGACATAAAAATGATAATTGCCAAGCCATTCACGAATCCAAATATTACAGGATGCGGAACCAGTCGCATTAGTTTGCCCAATTTTAAAACGCCTGCAAAAATCTGAATTACACCGGCTAAAATAACCGTTGCAAAAACATATTCAACACCGTGGGTTTTTGCCAAAACCACAATAACAACTGCAATGGCACCTGTTGCGCCTGAGATCATTCCTGGTCTTCCGCCAAAAACGGAAGTCACCAATCCCATCACAAAAGCGGCATAAAGTCCGGTTAAAGGCGACAATCCGGCAATTAAAGCAAAAGCGACAGCTTCTGGAACCAATGCCAAAGCAACTGTTAGTCCCGACAATACTTCTGTCTTAAAGTTGACTTTTTGTTTGAAATCGAAAAGGTTTAAATGTTTTTTCATTTATAGTTAGCGTAGTTTGTGAGCCATTAAATGCTCAATAATAATTTTTTTTATGAAGGATTGTGCAATAAATTAAATCCGAAGAATAGAAAGCATTAACTTAATTGCTTCAAGGTGGTGTAATTGCAAGAAAATTTAAATTGTATGTAATTTGAAAATCCTTCATTTTTTGAAGTCGCGAATTTAAGCCATAATAATGGAATAATGAAATAAAAAAATAAAAAAACCAACTTTAACGATTTATTAAAACAAATAATATTATTGATTATAAGAAACAAGATTTAGAGCAAAAAATGTTAATATTAAAAAAAAGAGACCGTTTTAACAGTCTCTTTTTCCTTGTAAAATAATTAATCAAACATTTATTAATTGGACATTAAAACAATTTGTGTTATTGGTTTTGCAATACTTGAAGAAAGGTCAGCCTCATTTAAATTATGGTATTCAAAATTTAAGAGTTTAGGTAAATTTTGAATTGATGGACTTATTTTTCCGTTAAACTTATTGTTAAACAGCAGCAATGTTTCTAATTTTGAAAGTTGGTTAAATTCAGTAGGGATTTCTCCTATAAATGAATTGTTGGCCAAAGAAAGCTCAGTTAAATTAGCTAATAATCCCAATTGTTTGGGAAGATCTCCACTCATTCCATTATCGAATAAGCTTAATGTTTTTAATTTGCTTAAATTTTTGATTGATTGGGATATCGTACCTGTTAATTTATTGCTGCTTAAGTGCAATATTTCAAGATTTATATTATCGTAAATAGATTCAGGTAAATTTCCTTCGATAAAATTATTAAACAACACCAATTCTTTTAGGTTTTTTAAATTCCCAATTGCAGCAGGAATTTCGCCTTCCAGCTGATTCATAAATAATTGAATGGTAACCAATGATGTAATGGTTGCGAGTTCGGCAGGAATTATTCCACTTATTTTATTGAATCCTAAATTTAAATGGCGCAACGATTTTAAATTGCCAATTGTGGCAGGAATTGGACCGGTTAAATTATTCATGCTTAAATTAATTTCAGTAACCGTGTTGTTTTCTACAGTGATACCGTGCCAAGTAGCAACATCTTTGGTTAAATCCCAATTGGTGTTCCAAGTTGTGCCTTTTGTTGATTTGTGCAAATCAATAAGTGCGTTTTTCTCTAAATCTGAAATTTGTGAATAGGCGATACACGAAAAAGCCAGTAGAAAAGCTAAAATAAGTGGTGATTTTCTCATCGTCTATAGGATTTAGGGGTTAATTTTTTTAAATTGCTTATGCTAAGGTAATTAAACAATTTTAATTCACCAAATTTATTTTACCATTTATTAGTGTAATTATACCATTTGTGTATTAAAATTCACTATTTATATAAAATATCTAATTATTGCACGTTAAAACAACAATGTTTTCACAAATACTAAGCCCCAAAAAAATGTGCTATCTTTGCATAAAAATTAAATAAAATTTAATTATGAAGTTAGCAATTTTAGCAATAGGCGCACATCCGGATGATGTAGAATTGGGATGTGGCGCAACCATTGCAAAAGAAATTTCATTGGGAAAAAAAGTCGGTATTTTAGATTTAACAAAAGGAGAACTGGGGACAAGAGGTTCGGCCAAAATTAGGGCGGAAGAAGCGAAAAATGGCGCAAAAATTTTAGGTGCTGCAATAAGGGAGAATTTAGGTTTTGCCGATGGATTTTTTGTGAATGATGAAAAACACCAGCTTGAAGTGATTAAAATAATACGCAAATACAAACCAGAAATCGTGCTGTGCAATGCTTTTGAAGATCGACATATTGATCATCCAAAAGGCAGTAAATTAGTTTCTGATGCTTGTTTTTTGTCGGGTTTGGTAAAAGTTGAAACTGAACTTAATGGCGTAAAGCAAGAAGCCTGGCGTCCAAAGTTTGTGTATCATTATATTCAGTGGAAGAGCTTAGAACCAGATTTTGTGGTGGATGTATCGGGATTTATAGACAAAAAAATGGAAGCGGTAAAAGCATACAGTTCCCAGTTCTATAACCCGAACAGTAAAGAGCCAACTTCGCCAATTTCAAGCAAAAACTTTTTGGACAGTGTGCTGTACAGGGCACAGGATTTGGGAAGATTGGTAGGTGTGGAGGCTGCAGAAGGCTTCAATACAGAGCGTTATGTAGCTGTAAAATCTTTTGATAATTTAGTATAAAAATGTTTGTATAAAAACAGAAATGTTTTACATTTGCATCCGCAAGTTATATGGTGGTTGTAGCTCAGCTGGTTAGAGCATCGGTTTGTGGTACCGAGGGTCGCCGGTTCGAACCCGGTCTTCCACCCAAAATTAAAGGTCTGTTTTTCAGACCTTTTTTTGTGCTTATGTATTTGTACTAAATAATGATGCCTCTTTTTCTGATTTTATTCAATATCTTCATCAAGTTATATAAAATTGGAATTGAAAGATATCAGATTAATCATTTTTTATTTTCACATCTAATTCCTCTGATTTCAACTCTACACCTTTTTTATCTAGGCTGATGGAAGTTGATTTTGCCGGAGGGGCCTTTTCAACTACAATAGTTTTGGTGGGTACGATGATGACTTCTTTTTCCACAGGTGTTTCTTTACAGCCCATTATCATTAAGACAACTGTTATCATAAAGAACCCGATGATATTTTTCATGTTAGTATTTTTCATTTTTTAATGGTTTTACAGTGTGTAATAATTTTTTTAAGAATAACAAAGATGGCTTTTATAAAAACATGAAGTATTACAGAATTATCTTAATAATTTACATTTTTCACACATTAATAGAAATTTATTTACTTAAGTTAAATAAATTAACTTCAATGGTTGATTTTTAGTAAATATTCTTAGAAGAAGTAAAGCAATTGACCATTTGAAATTCAAAATCATGAATTTATATTTTGTTAAATACGTTGTTTTTAGCATTAATTTGATATTTTCGCATTTTAATGTTTAAACTTTATTTGATGAAACGTTTTTTTATAATAATTTCTTTTTTTATGGCCGCTGTTGCAGTGGCGCAAACTGCTAACGGCGTAGCTTTTGAACAACAAAAGTTGAAGCAGGCTTTAGCATTTGGAGATAAAACTGTTGCCGCAAATGCCATGTATTCCATTATTTTAATGGAAGGACCAAAAAGTGTTTATAAAGACAGTTTGGCCTATTTGTATTTTAACGATCGAAATTTTATTTCGTGTTTTTTGGTGACTAACGATATTTTGAAAACGAATCCCGGAAATTTGGATTTGTTGGAAATGAACGCTATTTCCTTAGAGTCTATGGGCGCCACTGAAAAAGCTGTGGAAGCTTACCAAAACGTATTTGCAAAAACAAATAACAATTATCACGCTTATAAATTGGCCGGATTGCAATTTGGAATGAATAAAAGTGAGGATGCCTATGTTTCTATAAAAAAAGCAGACAAACTGCCTGACGATGGTTCTGTAAAAATAACATTTCAGGTCAATAAAAATTACAATCAAAATGTTGATTTAAAATCGGCCATTGCTTATTTGGAAGGCATTATTGCAGAGAATTTGAATAAAAAGAATGAGGCAAAAATAAGTTATGCCCGCGCCCTAAAACTGTTCCCTGAATTTGTGCTGGCAAAAACCAAGTTGGATGCTTTAAATGCTGAAACCAAACAGTAATTTTTTTAGCAAGTTTTAATTTAAAAATGCCTAAAGTAAATGATTATTTACTTTAGGCATTTTTTATTTTGAATATTCTGTTATTTTAATTTCTCGGCCAAATAAGGCGCGGTATAGGATTCCTTACATTTTATAAGATTTTCCGGTGTTCCCTGAAAAATAAGTTCACCGCCCAGTTTTCCGCCTTCTTTGCCCAAATCAATCACATAATCGGCGCATTTTATCAAATCGATATTGTGTTCAATCACAATAATGGAATGCCCGTTTTCAATTAAGGCATTAAAAGATTTCAACAGCTTTTTGATATCGTGAAAATGCAATCCTGTGGTAGGTTCATCAAAAATGAACAGCGATTTGTCTTGCCGGGTTCCTTTCACTAAAAAGGAAGCCAGTTTAATACGCTGCGCTTCACCGCCGGAAAGGGTAGAAGATGATTGTCCTAAAGTTACATAACCCAAACCAACATCTTGCAGCGGTTTTAATTTTTTGGCGATTTTTGTTTCTTTGTGTTTGGTAAAAAAAGTTACGGCATCATCAATGGTGCTGTTTAAAACATCGTTGATAGACAATCCCTGAAAGGTTACCTGCAACACTTCTTTTTTGAATCTTTTTCCTTTACAGGCTTCACATTCCAAATGCACATCGGCCATAAATTGCATTTCAATGGTCACTTCACCGTCGCCTTTACAAGTCTCGCACCTGCCGCCTTCCACATTGAAAGAAAAGTGTTTTGGCTGGTAATTTCTTATTTTTGACAATTTTTCTGAAGCAAATAAGGTTCGGATGTCATCAAAAGCTTTTACATAAGTTACCGGATTAGAGCGACTTGAACGCCCGATGGGATTTTGATTGATGAATTCAATATTTTCTATGGTTTTCACAGCACCTTTTAATTCGGTGAACTGGCCCACTTTTTCTCCGTAACCGCCCAATTGCTTTTGAATTGCCGGATACAATATTTTACTGACCAAGGTGCTTTTTCCGCTTCCCGAAACACCGGTGACCACCGTTAAACAATTTAAAGGAAAAGTGACATCAATATTTTTTAGATTGTGTTCACGGGCGCCAATCACTTCAATACTTTGATCAGTTTTTCTGCGGATTTTAGGGACTTCAATTTTTAACTGATGATTTAAGTATTTTGCAGTTAAGGATTCTGATTTTAAAATTTCCTCGTAATTTCCTTCGGCCACAATCTCACCGCCAAAAGTTCCTGCTTCCGGACCGATATCAATAATAAAATCGGCCGCTTTCATAATATCTTCATCGTGTTCAACCACAATAACAGTATTTCCCAAATTGCGCAAATCCTTCAAAACTTTGATCAATCTTTCGGTATCTTTTGGGTGCAACCCGATGCTTGGTTCATCTAAAATATACATAGATCCCACCAAACTGCTTCCCAGCGAAGTGGCCAGATTAATGCGCTGACTTTCGCCGCCGGATAAGGTTGTGGAAGTTCGGTTTAAGGTTAAATAACTCAATCCTACATCATTTAAAAATTGCAATCGGTTGTTGATTTCCACCAGCAATCGTTTGGCAATTTGCTGGTCGTAAACATTGAGTTGTATGTTTTTAAAGAAATCGGCCAATTCATTCAACGGCAAATCGACCAATTCACTGATATTTTTGTGGTCAATTTTTATGTTGTTGGTTTCGGATCTAAGTCGTTTTCCATTGCAAACCGCACATTTTGTTTTTCCGCGATAGCGTGAAAGCATGACGCGATATTGAATTTTATAGCTTTTTTCCTCTAAATATTTGAAAAAATCGTGGATTCCTTGAAAAGATTTATTTCCTTTCCAAATAAGTTGTTTTTGATCTTCTGAAAGCTGAAACCAAGGTTTGTGAATGGGAATATCGAATTTGTAAGCATTGTCGATCAGGTCGTTTTTGTATTGCGCAAACGAATCTGTTTTCCAGGGTAAAATGGCGTTTTCATAAATGGACAAGGAAGTGTTTGGAATCACCAAATCATCATCAATGCCAATCACATTCCCAAAACCATCGCAGGCCGGACAAGCGCCGTAAGGATTGTTAAAACTGAATAAATGGGTATTTGGCTCCAAAAATTGAATGCCGTCCAATTCAAATTTGTTGTTAAAAGTTGTTTGCTTTTCGGCCTTTACATCTTCTATAATACATTCGCCTTTTCCTTCAAAAAAGGCAGTTTGCACCGCATCTCCCAACCGGTTGTAAAAATCTTCATCATCCTGAACCACAATTCGGTCGATTACCAAATGAAAATCGTGTTCAATTTCCTTGTCAACATCTTCAATCCTAATAATTTCGCCTTTGTATTTTATTCTTGAATAACCTTGCTGCGCCAATATTTTAAGGGTTTGCAACAAATTTCTTTCTTCTGGAATATGAACAGGCGCTAAAAGCAAAACTTTTGTATTTACCTCTAAACTTTTGATATAATTGATGACATCGGCAACAGTTTGTTTTTTGACTTCATTTCCTGAAACTGGCGAATAGGTTTTACCAATTCTTGCAAACAGCAGTTTTAAATAATCGTAAATTTCTGTTGAAGTGCCAACGGTAGAACGCGGATTGGTTGAATTCACCTTTTGTTCAATGGCAATGGCAGGTGAAATTCCTTTGATATAATCTACATTCGGCTTGTTTAGCCTTCCCAAAAACTGGCGTGCGTAAGACGATAAACTTTCCACATAACGTCGCTGTCCCTCTGCAAATAAGGTGTCAAATGCCAAACTCGATTTCCCGGAACCCGAAAGTCCGGTAATCACCACCAATTTATTTCTTGGAATGGCAACATCAATATTTTTTAAATTATGGAGTTTTGCTCCTTTAATGAGTATATTTTCTTTCGGACTAAGTGCAGCGATATTGTGAGTCATTTTCCTTAAAAACTGAATAAATGCAAAGGTACTTACAAAATTTCAAAATGACTGCAATGGGGGTTTTGTATTCTATAAAATATTGATAAATTTTATGAAACATCTTAGTCAAAAGCCATTGTTTTAAATTTTATTCAAAAAAACATTGTGTTTTTAAAAATAATTACTGATATTTGTTATAGAAATCCTTAAAAAAACGCCTATTCTGCAAGATTACTTTTTATAAAATTAGATAAATACACGTTTAACCAACCCCTATAATGTATTTAAATTATGGAAAGTAAAACTATTCTTGACAGCGTTTTAGTCAACAATTACATCAATGGAAATGAAAAATCTTTAGAGATTTTAATAATTCGTCATAAGCAACGAATTTTTAGTTTTATACTGTCAAAGGTTTCTGACAGGGAAGTCGCAGAAGATATTTTTCAAGACACTTTTATCAAAGTTATAAATACCTTAAAAAGAGGTGCTTATAATGAAGAAGGTAAGTTTTTACCTTGGGTTATGCGTATTTCGCACAACTTAATTATTGATCATTTTCGTCGCAACAAACGGTTGCCTAAATTTAACAATACCGATGATTTTGATATTTTCGATGTGTTGAGCGATGAAATGCTCTCCGTTGAAAATCAGATAATTAAAGAGCAAATTTTGGAAGATGTAAAAAAACTGGTTGAAGAATTACCTGAAGATCAAAAGGAAGTGTTGGTTATGCGAATGTATAAGGATATGAGTTTTAAGGAAATCGCCGAAAATACTGATGTAAGCATCAATACTGCTTTGGGAAGAATGCGTTATGCTTTAATTAATTTGAGAAAATTAATAGAGAAACACCATATTATTTTAGTATATTAAATAAAAACACAATAAAGGTAAAAATTCATCGTTTAAGTAGTATAAACCAACTATTTATGATGAAACTTTACTCTCAAAAGTCTCCAATGATGGAGAAGCCCAGACCCGAAATAATTCAATATTTGCTCAACTATTCCAAGCAATTGCGGATAGTTAAAACCAACAAAAACAACCATATTGAATTACATTTGAATTAATGTTCTTTTGAAGCCCACTTTATAACCTAAAGTGGGTTTTTCGATATAATCATTTTCCTTCCAATTGTTTTAGTAATCACATCCTTTTCTAAATTCCAGCTTCTTGCAGGCGAATATTCCCGGCCGTAATAAATAATTTGTAAATGCAGTTTGTTCCACAATTCCTCCGGAAATAATCTTTTTGCATCTTTTTCGGTTTGAACTACATTTTTTCCGTTGGTTAAATTCCACCGATACATTAAACGATGAATATGCGTATCAACAGGAAAGGCAGGAATTCCGAAAGCCTGGCACATCACCACACTCGCCGTTTTATGTCCCACTGAAGGCAATTCCTCTAAATCCGCGAAATTTTGAGGCACTTGTCCGTTATGTTTTTCAATCAATATTTTCGACAAGCCGTAAATCCCTTTAGATTTCATGGGCGATAAACCGGCTGGTTTTATAATTTCCCTGATTTCTTCCACCGAAAGTTTTACCATATCATACGGATTGTCGGCTTTGGCAAATAATTTTGGCGTGATTTTATTCACGCCAACATCGGTACTTTGCGCCGATAACAAAACTGCAATTAATAAGGTATATGGATCTTTATGATTTAGCGGTATTTGCGGATTTGGATATATTTTTTCCAAGGTGTCAATCACAAATTGGACTTTTTCGGCTTTGGTCATAAAATTTGTTAGAAAGTTAAAAGTTAAATGTAATTTGTTAAAGGCCTAAAAGTACAAAGTTTCTTTATTTTTGAAAGGTTCATTAACAATTTGTTTTATTTTTCATTTTAACTCTTTAACTTTCAATTTTTGAAAATTATATGGTACAAAAAATAACATATAACAAATAACAAATAACTTAAATAAATGACAACATTAAAAATAGGCGATGCCGCTCCAAATTTTGAAGCGCTTGACCAACAAGGAAATACCGTAAAATTATCAGACTATAAAGGAAAAAAATTGGTATTGTTTTTTTATCCGAAAGCAAGTACGCCAGGATGCACGATGGAAGCTTGCAATTTGCGGGACAATTACCATTCTTTTTTGGCGAAAGGATATGAAGTTTTGGGCGTAAGCGCAGATTCTGCAAAACGCCAGCAAAGTTTTATCGAAAAATACCAATTGCCTTTTCCGTTATTGGCAGATGAGGACAAAAAAGTAATCAGTGCTTTTGGTGTTTGGGGACCAAAAAAATTTATGGGCCGCGAATTTGACGGAATTCACAGAGTAACTTTCATAATTGATGAAAATGGCATTATTGAAGATGTGATTACAAAAGTGAAAACAAAAGAACACGCAAGCCAGATTTTGGTTTAGAGTTAATAATATAGTCGGTAGACTGAAGTCCGAAGTTTAAAGATCATTAACAACTAAACAAATCAACAACTAAACAATTCAACACTAGCTAAAACTTCACATCCACTTTAATATTCAGCACACGTTGTGTCATATAATTTGGGATGCCATAAAATTGTTTGGAATACACATCACGAACCCAAGTATTTGTGATGGCATTTTGTACATCGAACATATTGAAGATTTCAAAACCTACCGATAATTCTTTAAAATCGCGCAGCCAACCACTTTGATATTGGTTTTTTGCATCGGTAAAAACATAGGAAATTCCGATGTCGGCTCTTTTGTAGGCGTTTAACCTATTTTGATATTGGTACGGATTTGAGTAGGAGGGAGAACCGCCGGGAACGCCGGTGTTAAAAACCAGATTTAAATACATTTTTATGTTTGGAATATTGGGCACATAATCCTGAAATAACATCCCAAATTTAAAACGCTGGTCGGTGGGACGTGGAATATAACCTTGGTTGTTTTTATTTTCTTCTGTTTTTAAAAATCCGATGCTAACCCAACTTTCCGTGCCGGGAACAAATTCGCCGTTTAATCTTAAATCGATACCCGTTGCGTAGGCAATCGCATTGTTATCAGCGCTGTAACGCACTTTTACGTTATCGACTGTATACGTATTTACATCAGTTAAATGTTTGTAATAAACTTCAGTAATCAGTTTAAAAGGTCGTTCCCAAAGATTGAAACTGTAATCGTGGCCCAAAATTACCTGCAACGATTTTTGCGCATCAACGTTTGGAATTACCATTCCGGTATAATCTCTAAGTTCTTTGTAAAATGGCGGTTGGTTGTACATTCCTCCTGAAATTCTGAAAAGCATATCCTTTTCCCAGTCGGGTTTTATGGAAAACTGGCCTCGCAGACTGTAACTCGTTTTGTTTACTTTGCTGGAAATTTGGTCATTCACACTCCAATTATGGGAACGCAAACCAACATTGTACCATATTTTATGATTGTTCCAAAAAGCATTTTTACTGTATTGCGCAAACCAAACCAATCTATTTATGGCAACGTGATTGTTGGCGCGGATGCTTTGAAAAGGAAGCAATTCGCCTGTAAATGGTTCGTATGGCTGATTGTTCGATATGAAATTTGGCGGACGAACGCTAAATCCCAAGGAATCAATCACTTCCCATTCGTTTACACGGTCTTTGGTGTCTTCATTTTGATATTTAATGCCAAAATCTATTTGATGGCTGTTCTTTTTAAAAGTGCCATTTATTTCAATATTGTTGATTAAAGCATCTAAATCGTTACGGGCGTGACTTAATTGCGAGCCAATTCCTTCATAAAATGAAACATCCCCAAAATTGTCGGAACCAAAATCGCTGTTCACTTCGCCTAAATTATAACTGGCCAAAACATCATAATATTCTTCTTCAATGGTGTGATAGCTTGAAGTGGTTATATTGATATTTAAATTTTCATTTACCAGATAACTTCCTTTTAAAGCGCCAAAAACTGTTTTGAACTTGTCTTTTTCTTGGCCTTCATAATATACAACCAATTCCTGCGGATTGGTAATGGTTCCAAATTTTGTCCTTCTTGATTTTGGTGTAAAATTGTAATTGTTGAGCGAAAAATTGCCCAGAAAATCGATTTTTAATTTGGGATTTACCAAATAAGACAAAAATGTTTGGGCATCCGTAAAATTTGGATTTGAAGTTGTTTCAATATCTTTACTGTTGATAAACAAGCTGTTATCTCGGTATCTGACCCCAACTATTGCGCTTAATTTATTTTGAAGCATCACCCCTTCCACAGTAACGCTTCCGCCCAGTAAACTTGCATTAACGGTAGTTGCCAATGCTTTGGGCGTTCTGTAGGTGATGTCTAAAACCGAGGAAAGTTTATCGCCGTATTTTGCCTGAAATCCTCCTGCCGAAAAATTGACGTTTTGCACCATGGCGTTGTTTACAAAACTCAAACCTTCCTGTTGTCCGGAACGCACCAAAAAAGGCCTGTAAACTTCAATGCCATTCACATACACCAAATTTTCGTCGAAATTTCCGCCGCGCACATTGTATTGGGTACTTAATTCGTTGTTGTTATTCACTCCGGGCAACGTCATCAATATATTTTCAACGCCTTGATTTGCACCCGGAATTTTGGTAATATCAGTCGGATTTACTTTAATAAAACCTTGGGCGTCTTTTTTCACATCTTTGACAATAACTTCATTGATGACTTCCGTTTTAGGTTCCAAAATGGGTGAAAATTGCAGTATCTTGTTTTTTGGCAGATTTACAATTTTAACCAAAGTGGTAAAAGAAATATGGCTAAATATGACGGTAATTTCTGTATTTGCTGGGATTTTTAATACATATTCCCCATTTTCATCAGAAGTGGTTCCGGTATTTAAAAAGGTAATTGCAACGCCTTCAACAGGTATTTTACTGCTGGTTTTTAAAACACCTTTAACAGTTGCCGTTTGGGCTGTTAAAAGTGTTGTAGCCAATAAAAAACACAAGGTAAGCGTTGCTTTTTGTAGCATGGACTTTTATATTTTTCTGAAGAAAGTTGCGTTTAAAGTATTCGTGTTGCCAACATTGTCGGTTACCGTTACTTTTAGCGCATGTTTTGAATCAGTAAAAACTTTATCTTTAAAATCATAGGTTAACACGCCTGTGGTTACATCATACTCCATTAAAATCCATTGTCCGTTTATTTCAGCCCTGTAAGTATTAATGCCCGATTTATAATCGAAAATCTTAACTTTTAACGTTTCGTGGTTTGTGATCCATTGGTCATTTTTAAAATTATGCAACTGAATATTAGGCGCATCCTTGTCTGACAACAACGTAAATTTTCCCAATTTTTTTGTTGAAGCATAAAAAATGGAATCTTTTTTCACGGTTGATTCATAGCTTTTAGTTCCTTTTTTGTTGATGGATGCGATATACATTTGTTTCTTTTCGGATTCAGAATATTTGGACACATCAAAAGTGATGGTATAATTATAATGAATAGGCACATTTGGGTAGTGCACATTGGCAACCGAATCTACCACATCAAAATCCAGCCATAAATCTGAATAAAAAGTATTTTTAGGAAATGCAACAGTGACACCATTTTTACTGAACTGATTAAATTGCGCAAAACTAATTTTATACGGCGTTTGAGTTTCTGTTTTCCGAACTAAAACAGGGTCGTTTTTTCCAACAACAGGAATGGTAATTTTTTGGGTATTGCCGCTAAAATCTTTTGCGATAATGTCTACATTATAAGATTTTTTGTCTTCAATAGTCAAATATCCATTGTTAACGGAAGCTGCATACATATTTAATTTATTTGAAGGTTCTATAAAACATTTCTGAATTCGTTGACCCGTTTTTTCAAGCCGTTCATAATCTACCAGTAAATTAATGTATTTGTCTTCTGAAAAGGTTAAAACGCTCGCCTTAAATTCGTGAAATTTTTCTCCATTTACAGAAAGTTCCAAACTGTACAACCCATTTTGATTGATGGCGTTATCCAATTGATCATAAGCATTGATGCCAAAACCAATTTTTCCGAAAGCATTTATTTTGTCGGCAAGCAAATCACCGTTGCTTAATCTTTTGAATGAAAGCTGTAACGGAATATTGGCCTGGTTAATTTGAGCATCATCACTTAAGGAATAACCAACCAAAGTATTGATTGTCGGTTTTTTAGAATCGCTTATTTGAATGCCAAAAAGAAATGGATTTATTGTTTTTTCTGAAGAGGAATCCCTAATTTCAAAATGCAGATGAGGACCCATAAATCCGCCCGTTCTGCCGCTTAACGCAATTATTTCACCTTTTTTGATGGGCAATTCCGAAGCTGAAGGATAGGCCTGAACTTCAAAACTTTCATTTTTATATTGTTGTTTTTTAATATAAGCTTCAATTTTATCGCTAAATTTTTGCAAATGTCCGTAAACAGTTGTGTAACCATTGGAATGCGTAATATAAAGTGCTTTTCCATAACCCCAATGCGCAATTCTAATTCGAGAAATATAGCCATCTGCAGAGGCCAACACATTTAATCCCTCTCTTTGCTGCGTTTTAATATCCAATCCAGCGTGAAAATGATTGGGACGCAATTCGCCAAAAGTTCCTGATAATATCAAAGGAATATCAAGCGGACTGCCAAAATAGTTTGTTGGATAGGTATTTTGCATGGTAACGGTCGCTTGTCCGTATGCAAGTATGCTGGAACAGAGAATAAAAAGTGCTATGAGTTTTTTCACGAATATTGTTATTTAATTTGTGCTAAAATACTAAATTATATTTTTTATAAAGTTTAAATTATTAATCATTTAGCACAAAAGGATTAAAGTTTTTTATAAAATACAAAAAAAACAGTTGTAATATTGCGTTACTAACACTAACTTTGTATTTATAGTTTATATTCCTAAAGCAAATATGAGTTCTATAATACAAGTAGTTAATTTAGTCGAAGATAAACTCAAAAAACTTTTAGAAAATTATCATTTTTTGAAGGAAGAAAATGAGTTTTTATTCAATAAAATAGCGTTATTGGAGAATGAGTTGGCAGAAGGAAAGCAAATTTTTAATGAGATTGAAAAGAAGTACCAAACATTAAAAATTGCCAAAACTTTAGAAGGCAGTAAAGAAGACAGAAGGGAAACAAAACTTAAAATAAATGCATTAATTCGTGAAATTGATACGTGTATTGTTCAATTAAGCGAATAAGATCTTTAAAATGGCAGAACCTTTAAAAATAAAAGTAACTATCGCCGGCAGGGTATATCCAATCAACGTGAAAAACGAGAATGAAGAGGAGGGTATGCGAAAAGCGGCAAAACATATCAACGATTTAGTTACCAAGTTTGAAAAGAATTATGCGGTAAGCGATAAACAAGATGTTTTGGCTATGTGTGCCTTACAATTTGCTTCACTTATCGAAATTAACGCCATTAATAAAGATCAGGATATGACGGAAGTGACGGAAAAAATTAATAAATTGGGTGCGTTAATTGATACGCATTTAGAAAAATAAGTTCTTTAAAATAAATAAAATAATAATAATACTGCCTACATTAGTTATTGTTTGTTAAACTCAACATTATACCTTTATAAAGGATAAGTCTCAATTGCAAAAGCATGCCGTTTTAACGGATCCTTGACCAGTTAGTTAGTCCTAAACTTGTTTAAAGGAGTTTACAGAACCTCTCTAATGTAGGTTTTTTTATACATAAAACTGAAATATGATAGATTATATAATGCCAATTATTGTTGGTATAGCAATAGGGTTAGCAATAGGTTACGTGATAGCCAAAATGCTGGAAAAAACGAAAGCAACGCAGATTTTAAGAAATACAAGAAAGGAAGCCGCCACCATTATTAAAGAGGCTCAAATTGAAGCTGAAGCGACCAGAAAAGACAAGATTTTACAAGCCAAAGAAAAGTTTATTGAGCTAAAATCGGAACACGAAAAAGTGATTATTGCCAGAGACCGTAAAATCGCTGAAGCTGAAAAACGCGCCCGTGATAAAGAATCCCAAATTTCTCAGGAACTCGATAAAAATAAAAAATTGAATCTTGATATTGCCACAAAAATGAGTGAGTACGATAAGAAAGTGGAATATTACGATCGAAAAACGGAAGAAGTTGACAAACTTCACCGCAAACAGGTTGATCAACTGGAAGTTATTTCAGGATTGTCTGCTGTGGATGCCAAAAAAGAATTGATTGCTTCCCTAAAAGAACAAGCGAAATCAGACGCGATGGCGAGCATTCAGGAAACTATTGAAGAAGCCAAATTAACGGCGCAGCAAGAAGCGCGTAAAGTCATATTAAACACCATTCAGCGTGTAGGTGTTGAGCAGACCGTTGAAAACTGTGTTTCTGTATTTAATATAGAATCTGATGATGTGAAAGGACGAATTATAGGCCGTGAAGGTCGAAATATTCGTGCTTTGGAAGCGGCAACAGGTGTTGAAATTATTGTCGATGATACGCCGGAAGCCATTATTTTATCTTGCTTTGACCCGGTGAGAAGAGAAATCGCACGATTGTCATTGCACAATTTAGTGACCGACGGAAGAATTCATCCGGCACGTATTGAAGAAGTTGTAAAAAAGACCGAAAAACAAATCCAGCAGGAAATTATTGAAATAGGAAAACGTACCGTAATCGATTTAGGGATTCACGGTTTACATCCTGAACTGATAAAAACCATCGGACGAATGAAATATCGTTCATCTTATGGCCAAAACTTATTGCAACATTCACGTGAAGTTGCCAACTTGTGCGGATTGATGGCTGCAGAATTGGGTCTAAACGCCAAATTGGCTAAAAGAGCCGGTTTATTGCACGATATTGGTAAAGTTCCGGAATCAGAAAGTGAATTGCCTCACGCATTGTTAGGTATGCAATGGGCAGAGAAATATAACGAAAGCGCAGAAATTTGCAACGCTATTGGAGCCCACCACGATGAAATTGAAATGAAAACATTGATTGCGCCAATTGTGCAGGTTTGTGATGCCATTTCTGGTGCCAGACCAGGCGCTCGTCGCCAAATTTTGGATTCTTATATTCAACGTTTAAAAGATTTGGAGGACATCGCCTTCGGATTTACAGGTGTTCAAAAAGCATATGCCATTCAGGCAGGACGTGAATTACGTGTGATTGTAGAAAGTGAAAAAGTAACGGATGCAAAAGCAGCAGAACTTTCTTTCAATATTTCACAAAAAATTCAAAATGATATGACTTATCCGGGCCAGGTTCGTGTTACTGTGATACGAGAAACCAGATCTGTAAACATCGCTAAATAACATTGGTTATTTATAAATTATAGAAAAACCGCGTTTGCGGTTTTTTTATGCTTATTGATTTCTGGGTTAAATCAATTTTTTAGAAGTTTATTGGCAGTATATTTTAAAATCCGCCATGAAAACAAACTCAATTTCTTTATATTTTACCAATACAAATCAAAATTATTTTTTACATTTACTTGATTAAAAAAATTAGCATAAACATCTAAAACATATCATTATGGCAAAAAGTCAGGACGCGAAAAAAAACGTCAAAAAAGAACCGTTGAAAACGGCTAAAGAAAAAAAAGAAGCAAAAAGAGATAAGAAAGCAAAAAGAGATTAATTCTCTAATTAAAAACCCTCATTTATTGTTAAACGAGGGTTTTTTTTATGTTCGTTTGGCAGACTAAATACGCTATATAAAATTCCGTACTTCATCTTTAATAAAAGCCAAAGCAGTTGTTGATGGCGCTGAACTATTTAAGATTCTTTTAATAATGGCCTCACGTAATTCTTGGGTTGTGGTTACATTTTCTTCTTCCGCTGTTTTTTGTATGATAAGGATTGTGGCATTTTTGGCGGACATAATAATGCTCCAGCATTTTTCTGAAATATAGATTTGTTGCGCAAGATTGTGCTCAAATTCCTGCTCAATGGTATTGATTAAACTTTGGGAATAGGCATTGATGTCGTTATTGACTGAAGTAATTCTCAAAACCAATTTTGAAGGATTTATGCGTTCTAAAAATAAAGCCATTCTTTCATAGGCTTGAAGCCTTATGGGCAATGATTGTTTTTGATTTTCCCTTAAAAGCGACAATCTGAGTTTTCTTTCTTCATTTTTGGTATGAGTAAGAAAAAAATAATAAGCCACAATTCCTGTAATGGCTGAAGGAATTGTATAGCTTAACAATTCTATAATTTTATTGTATTCCATAATTTTTGTAAATATTGCTCAAATTTATCTTAAGTAAAATTAATTTCATAACTTTAACTGACAATTGTCACTATTAATATGTTTCTAACCCTATAATTTTGTTCAATATTAAACACTTAAGTATATGTAAATCAGTTTGTAACAATTGTTACATTGACAAAATTCATTAAATAAAACAAATCGATAATTATGAAAAACATTTTAAGATTGGCAGTATTATTTTTAACAACTTCCCTTTTTGCGCAAGCCGGGCATATTATGCAAGGCGTGGGTTCTGTAAACATGTCCATGGGTGGTGCTGCAACAGCTCAACCATTAGATATTAGCGGCGCATTGCAATGGAATCCTGCAGCAATTTCTGTATTTGACAGTAAAATAATAAACTTTGATATCGGCGCTTTCTTTTCATCTCCTGAATTAAGTGCTAGTTTACCTGCTGGAATGATGGGTCCTGGTTCTCCTGCAGTATCGGGTGTAACAAAAGATGACAGAGGCGTTTCACCTATGCCTGCTTTGGCCATGGTTTGGGGAAAAGAAGGTAGCAAACATACATTTGGTGTTTCTGCTTTTGGTATCAGCGGTTTTGGGGTTACTTTTCCTGAAGAAGCCAATAATCCAATGAGCCCTAGCTTTAATCCTACGGTAAATTCTAATCCTATTAATTATCCGCAACAAGCCAGAGGTTTTGGCCATATTGAATCTGATTATATGTTATTGCAAGTTGGTTTGGCATGGGCATATGAAGTAACAGATAATTTTTCAATTGGTATTCAGCCAACAGTTAACTATGCTGCACTAGAATTAATGCCTAACCCATTAGCAACTCCAGGAGCACCTTCTGGTTATCCAGAATATCCTTTTAGTGATAAAGGTTCTGCAATTGGTTATGGAGCTCAGTTTGGATTATTTTACCATTCAAATGGCGGTGTAAAACTTGGAGCATCATATAAAACTGCTCAAAAGTTTAGTGACATTGAATTTAAAAACACATTTGAAAGTAATAATTCTGCAGCATCAGATGTTGCATTCACAATGGATTATCCAGCTATTTTATCATTTGGTATTGGTTATTCAACTGATTTATTTGATTTTGCAATTGATTTAAGAGAAGTTGATTATAAAAACACTAAAGGATTTGAAGCAAAAGGCTGGACTCAAACTGGATCAGTTCAAGGATTCGGATGGAAAAATATTCAAATTTTATCAGTAGGATTACAATATAAAGGGATTGAAAAATTACCTTTAAGAGTTGGTTATACGTTTAGCAGCAATCCAATCGACAGTGAATTGGCATTTTTCTCAATTCCTGCAACAGCAGTGATTAAAAATGCATTCCAATTTGGAACCAGTTACCCTATTAATGACAACTTTAAATTAAATGGCGTATATCATTATGGTACCAGCGGAGATAAAACTGAAGGACAAATGTTAAATCCAATGATGGCATCTGCATCAAACCCTTATGGCGCAGTACCAGGAACAAAAGTTGGTTATGAAATGACTACAAGCATGGTTATGTTAGGCCTTACTTATACGTTCAGCAAATAAATTATTGGTTAATTTGTTTTAAAGCGGCTTCTTTGGAAGTCGCTTTTTTTGTTTTATAAGTAAGTGATTTGATAAATTTCTTGTTTATTTGCAGGACAATTTTTTTATATGTTATTGAACCAAAAAAGCAAGTTTCTTTATTTATACGCATTTGCGTTGTTTATTTTGTCCGCTTTGTACGGATTGTTAATGCGATGGAATTTTGCGTTTCCCACAAAATTTATTCCTTATCAAAATTTATTGCAAAGCCATTCTCATGTAGCGTTTTTGGGTTGGGGTTACCTTATTGTTATTGGCGCTATTTTGTTTTATTTTGTTTCTGATGCCGCCAAACAACATAAAGTATATAAAGCAACTTTAGGAATTTTGTTGGTGACAATACCGTTGATGTTAATCAGTTTTCCTTTAGGTGGT
>Ga0209347_1002828_pt1 | contig 21810 bp, 9 predicted proteins | sample AutmiccommuBRH23_FD_187382 | JGI IMG/M metagenome (GOLD analysis project Ga0209347, IMG submission 187382) | Deep subsurface microbial communities from Mt. Terri, Switzerland - Autotrophic microbial communities BRH/23 (SPAdes) (version 2) | ecosystem: Environmental > Aquatic > Deep subsurface >...
CGGAACTCGCAAAACTTCTGGAAACGGCGACTCGAATTTTTCAGCAGGAGCGGAATGATAAAAACAAGGTCTACAGCGTGCATGCCCCGGAAGTTGAGTGCATATCGAAGGGAAAAGCGCATAAACGGTATGAATTCGGCTGTAAGGTCAGTGTTGCAGCAACCAGTCGAGGCGGCTGGTTTGTCGGGGCCATGGCAATGCACGGCAACCCATATGACGGACACACCCTGGCCGATGCATTGAATCAGGTCAAACGCATAGGCCGAAAGCCGAAGCAGGTTTTTGTGGATCAAGGATATCGCGGCCACAATTACCACGGCGATGACATTGAGGTTCATGTGGATAAGCGGCACCGGGGTCGAACCGCCAAAAGCCTGTGGGGCTGGATGAAGCGCCGAGCAGCAATAGAACCAGGCATCGGACATTTGAAAAATGAGCACCGTCTGGATCGAAATCGCTTGAGAGGAGAAGAAGGCGACCGATTCAACGCCATTATGTGCGCTGCCGGAATGAATTTCTGGAAGCTCCTCAAATGGGTGCGCGATTTTTTGCGCCTTTTTTGGAGACGCTTTTTCTATTTTCAAAGAGCAGCGATTTGCGTTGTATTGACTTTGTAAAACGGTCTTGCTTTATAAACAGCTTTTTCAGAATCGACTATCATAGGGCCTGTATTCACAGGGCACCCGGCACACGTTCTTTTTTTATGGAAAAAAGGGACAATCAGGCAGTGGCTTGATTCCGAAAGCGATTGGATGGTTGATAGTGCGCTGTGGCTTTTACGTTCGATAGCGGATAAAGCCCCCGATCAGATAACAGATTTATTTGAGATTTATATCGATAAGGGAAAAGGATGGCCCAACCGTATCAACAGTGCTCTTCCATGGAATATTGACGACGATTCTGATCGCATGTTTCAGATCCGCCTGAAATTAGCCCGCATAAGGGAATATCCGCCTTTTATTGATTGGGAAACCTTTTGTAAAAAACATTCTTTCCGTGCAGTCCTATTAATTGAGGCGGTGCTTTCGACATGGAGTCTTAATAAAGATGGGGACGCCCCGAATAGCCGCATTGAGAAATGGTACGAAAAAGACGCTGAAGCGATTAACACGCTTATCAACGATTTCCCAAAAGAAACTTGGGATCATCTTTTGCCACATATAGAACGGCTGACGCGCTTCGAATCTGACCCATATGATCCACGCCAATTAAAGTGGAGTGAGCAACGCGATATTGAGGATCAAAGCATCGAATTTGCGCGGAGAGTGGTCGAATTGGCCTTTCTCGCAGGAAAGAAACTTGCAAAAGAATCCCCGAAAGTTTTATTGCAGCTTACTCAATTCTTTAGAGACCAGCACTTCTCCGGTTATCCAGGAAATTCTTGCCGAAACATACAGGTATCTTCCACCTGAGTATGCCGACTAGGGCGTCCGTTGGTTCATTGCGGATGCTTTCCATTTCCAACTTGGTTCAGGTTTTAATGCTCCGGAATGGCAACCCGCTGTTCAGTTGGTTGAAGCCCTGTCGCCGCACTGTTCCGAAGAATTATTCCAACAACTTGAAAAAGCTATTTTAAATTACCATGAGCCCGACGAAAAGCGGAATGCTCAATATTGTTTTAGCACTTGGAAAAGGGGCTACTTCGATCATTATTGGGGAAAAGCCCAGTATTTTTTACTGCCCGCATTGCCTGCGGCAAGGGTAAAGCCCTCCACCACAGCCTTGATACAGGTCCTCCATCGTAAGTTTGCCGAATATTCGGAGGATCGATTTCTAAGGAATGGTCGTTCTAAAGGGGGCATGATAGACTCCAAGCTTAGCTCCAATCTGGAAAAAATCAGCAATCGTGCCTGGCTGGATATTGTCAGAAACTCAAAAGTTAAAAATCCCAATAATAGAGAGTGGATACAGATTGAACCGGACCGAGTCTTAGAGACTTCGGTTCGTCAATTCTCAAATAGTTTGGAGACGATCGCCAAACGTTTTCCGGAGCGGTTCGCCAGGCTTGCCCTCCAATTTCCAGCTGATATCGATCCGGCTTATATATCAGCAATTCTGGAAGGCTGTAGACAAAAAACACCCGATTCAAATCTTCCCGATAAGGCCAAAAAAACATGGGAACCTGCAAATATCAGGTCAATAGAAGCTCTTTTAGAGAGATTTCAGGCTGGAAATGATCGGGAAACAGCAGCGTCTTTTTGTCGCCTTATCTATCAAAGATCCGAAGAGAATTGGTCGGATGCGACATTGGAAAGATTGGTGCACTATGCAAAAAACCATCCCGATCCGGAATTAAGAAAGCTCAATGTACACTGCGATAAATCAGCTGGCGAGGCGTCAATCCATATTCTTTTTCAGAATACTATTAATTGCGTCCGGGGCATGGCGGCGCGGGCTATCAAGCATCTTCTCTGGGAACATCCTGATTTATTTAAAAAGCTGCGAGCCGGAATAGATGCCCTGGTATGTGATCATCATCCGGCAGTGCGAATGGCGGCAGCAGAAATGCTGCTTCAAGTATTGAACATCGACAGAGATCAAGCTGTGAAATGGTTTGTCGAGGCGTGCGAGGAAGATATAAGGGTTGCCGCATCTCCACAAGGTATTCAGTTCTTTAATTATACAATCCCCAGCCACATAAACAGCCTTTCTCCTATTATTCAAAGGATGGTATTTTCAACATGGGATGATGTTTCAAAGGCGGGGGCCAAGCAGGTAACGGCACGCTGGCTTTACCATAGTTTTTTTGAAAATGAAGTTGTAGCCTGTCAATTCGGGACACTTCCACAACGTCAAGGTGTTGCGGCAGTGGCTTCACAGTTGCTGCACGACCGCGCGTATTCTGAGATGTGCCAAAAAATATTACGGCCGCTGATGAATGACCCGGATAAAGAGGTGCGAAAAGAAGTGCGCCGAGTATTCAATAAACCAGAATTTTTGAATAATGCGACCCTAAAACCCTTTATTTTGGAATACGTTAATTCTTTAGCATTTACTGATGATCCCCAAAATATAGTTCGGATGATGAAGGATTATACAGGATCTATAGTTTTTATATCTGATACGATTTTCAGTATGTGTGACGTATTCTCTTCAAGGTTGGAAACAGAATCACGGGATGTTAATTCCCGTATGCCATATGCAATATCGGAAACTGTTTCTCTTTTATTGCGTCTTTACGAAAATGCACTTGCCTCAGAAGTTACTGAGATAATTAATAGATGTTTGGATATATGGGATATGCTTTTCCAAAACCGAGTTGGAATCGTTAAAAATTTGACTAAATCAATCGAACAATGATGAGATAAAATAGTTAAAGGAAGAAGGGGCAACCCTCCCATGGCTCAATCCCCGGACCGCTCCCGCCGGAGGAGTTCGGCTTTCCGTTCCACCCCCCACCGGTACCCCGATAACGATGCGTCCGTCCGGACGACGCGGTGACAGGGAATTGCCACCGCGATCGGGTTTGCCCCGCATGCCCGGGCCACTGCCCGGACGGCTGAGGGTTGTCCGATCTGTTTGGCGATGTCGAGATAACTGGCGGTCGTGCCGAGCGGAATCCGGCGCAGCGCCTCCCAGACCCGCAATTGGAAGGCCGTGCCGCGGATGTCGAGGGGAAGATCGAAGCCAAGCGCCGGGTTCTCCACCAGCCCGACGACTTGTGCGACCCAGCAGTCAAACGTCGCGGCGCCGCCGGTAAACCGGGCTCTGGGGAAACGGTCCTGCAGCTCGCGCGCCAGCGCGTCGGGATCGTCGCCGATGAAAATCGCACAAATCCCCTTGTCGGATGCCGCGACGAGAATCGACCCGAGTGAACACTCACCCACGGCAAATCGGATGGAAATCCCGGCTCCGCCCGCGCGAAACGCCGTCGGTGTCATGCCGAGCCGCTCTGTCGAGGATGCGTAAAACCGTCCGCTGGAATTGAACCCCGCATTATAGATCGCCTCGGTGACCGGCGCCCCCCGGGTCAGCTCGTCCCGCACCCGCCGCACCCGATGGACCGCGGCATAGGCCTTCGGGGTAACGCCGGTGAACCGTTTGAATACCCGGTGAAAATGGTAACGGCTCATGCCGACGGCGTCCGCCAGACCGGCGAGGTCCGGCGCGACGTCCGAATCCTCGATGAGCCGGCAGGCGCGCGCCACGGCATCCCGCTGTCGTTCGGCGAGCGGGGCTTCATTCGGCCGGCACCGATTGCAGGGCCGAAAGCCGGCCAGCTCCGCTTCATCGCAGGATGTGTAGAAGTGGACATTCTCCCGTTTCGCCAGCCGCGCCGCGCAAGAAGGACGGCAGTAGACGCCGGTCGTCTTTACCGCGTAACAGAATACACCGTCCGCGTCCGGATCACGCCGCTCAAGCGCTTGCCATCGCCTTTCGTTGTCGGTGAATCCACCGGACTCGGGTTTTTCGACCGGCGAATCCGTTTTGTTCTGTTTGACCGTCATGATCTTCCTCCATTCGGATCGTTGCCGTTGACAGTAACATAACGCATCCCCGATACCATGCACTCCGGTTCTTGCTTTCAAATTTTTTTTCTGATTATCCGGAAAACTCCAGTGGGCGGGTTTGAAACCTGCCCCTACATCGAAGCGGCCGTAGAGGCGGGTTTCAAACCCGCCCTATTCCTTTCTGACAAGGCGGTAACTCGATTTACTGGAAGCGAACCGGATGACCAGAAATTTTTTTGACGATTTTATAATTTTATTGTGGACGTGCATATGATAAATCGTTCCCTCGATATTTTGCTGAATAAACCATGATAAACTCATAAAAAGCTCGGAACTCCGACGCGCGGGGTTTTTACAGGAAGGAACTTTGCAGAACCGAGCATCAGGTTCATTGGCTGACGGATCGGAGAAAAGTCGGCTTCCTCGCTCACTGACCATTTTGCCGGCCTTAATCGGCAAAATGCTCAAATCCGCTCGTGAAGCGACTTTCTCCCGATCCGTCATGAAACATCGTGCCGTATCAAACAATAAAAACCGACTTTCGGACCTTGAAGCCAAACGTGCGCTTGCCGGCAATTGGGACCGGTTCTTTCAAGGCGAACATTTAGGGACGTTTCCAAATGTTTCAAGGTGAAGCGAAGCGGAAACGGCCCGGATTGTTTGAGCGAAGCGAGTTTCCGGGCCGCCGCTTCGCAAACCTTGGAAACATGGAAACGGCCCTCAGTGAGCCGAAAAGAACCGGTCCAATTGCCGCCTCGAATACACCGGTTTTCAGTTTTTAAAGGTGGGGGGCGTTAAGTTCCTTGGAAGTCGACAGGGTTTATATGGATGAAACAATGGCCCAATCCCTTCACGGCTCCCGGCTGGTGCGCCTGTTAAGCGATCTCAACCTGTCGGATACCGGAAATTCCGGGTACCATTTTGGGGAAAAATTTGCGCAACTGCTCCATTTTTTAGGCGCCGTCAACCTGTCGGAAGTGCTGAAAGCGCCCGTGGCAGCCCGCTTCACCCGGTCGGACGGATCGGGTGCGGCCGTCAGAAGGGCGTTTCTCTCCGGGCAAACCGACCTGGTGCGATGGATTGCCGGAAGTTTTCTGCCGGCCACCGCACACCGCAAAGACCGGCTTCCGACTGCTGAATCCCTGAACCATCACTGTCACGTCACCGGCGCTTTTCCATTGAATCACCGGAAAAAATCGAAGCCCCATGCCGCCGTCCATGAGCCTTACCGCCAATTTTACATCGGCCGCCAGCGAATGCTCGACGTCAGGGTGCAGCACCTGAGATCGGATATAAGGAACAGGATTGCCGGTTTGTCCCCCGAACTTGCCAAACTCGCCCGGTTTGACAGGGTGCTGGCCGAATCGCTCGCCGCCGTACCCCAGGAGATCCTTGCACGGGTTCCGTTTTTTCTGGAGCGCCATTTCAACCGGCTCCTGGAAAAATACTGGCATGCGCTTCCGGAAAACCCCGCACCCGCGGACCTTGAACCCTGGATGGCGCCCGGCGGCTGGATCACGACATTCTGCGGCCACATGCGGGAATTTCTTTTTGCGGAACTCGAAATCCGCCTTCAGCCGGTTGCCGGGATGATCGATGCGTTGCCGGAACCGGCCCCCGGATCAATCAAATGATTACCACCAGCAGACCACTATGAACGCTATGACCAGAACCGCGGGCGGCCTGATTTTTACAACGGCGCTGATGCTCGGCTTCCTGTCCGTTTTCTGGATGGGGGCGGTCTTTTCCGAAACCAGCGCCCTGGCATTGACGGTCACCCTGGTGATCGGCGGGGTTTACGCCATCGGTGTCATTGAACTGATCGGGTTCCGGCGGGCCACGCAAACGCTGTCAACGGCGCTTTCAAATGCAGACCGGAATGTGCCGGCACTTGCCGACTGGCTGAACGGGCTGGATCTATCGCTTCATAACACGGTCCGGGCGCGCATCGACGGCGAACGCGTGGGGCTTCCGGCGCCGGTGCTCACTCCCTACCTGGTCGGCCTGCTCGTCATGCTGGGACTGCTGGGCACCTTTATCGGCATGGTCGGCACCCTGCAAGGGGCCGTCATCGCCCTTGAAGGCGCAACGGAACTGTCCGCCATCCGGGCCGGCCTGGCCGCCCCGATCAAGGGGCTCGGCCTGGCATTCGGCACGTCCGTGGCCGGCGTGGCGACCTCGGCCATGCTGGGGCTCATGTCGACGCTGAGCCGCCGGGACCGGATGCTGGCCACAAGACGCCTCGATTCCCTGATCCCGACGGTTTTTAAACGCCATTCCCGGGTCCATGCCCAGCAGGAAACCTTTGAAGCCCTGCAAATCCAGTCCCGGGCGCTTCCCGAGGTGTCCGACCGGCTCGACGCCATGATCGACCGGCTGGAGCACCTGGGAGAGACGCTTGTGGCCGGCCAGGACCGGTTCCATGAATCCGCATCCCGGATCTTTTCGGAACTGGCCGTTTCCCTGGACAAAACCCACAAGGAAAGCCTTGCCGAAAACGTCCGGCTTGCCGGTGACAGCATCCGGCCGATTGTCGAGGGGGTGATGGCAGGGGTGGCGGAAGAGACGAAAACGGTTCACCGGGAGCTCGCCCGGACCGCGCAGGACCACCTCGACGCCATGTCCGGTCAACTGGCGGAGGTCACGGTCCGCGTGACCGAATCCCTCGAAACCGCATTGGAGGGCCAGAACCGGACAAATGATCTGGTGGTGGAACAGGTGCGCCGCACACTGAATGAGGTCAACGCCCGGCTCGAACAGACGGCGGACATCATGGGAGACCGGTTAACCGACATGGCCGCAACACTTGCCTCCCAGTGGCGGCAGGCAGGGGAAGCGGCGGCAGGCCGGCAGGCGGAGATGACCTCCGCCCTGAAGGAAACCATGGCCGCGGTTACCGATGATGTGCGCGTCGCGTCCACCCGGATGGGGAACAAGATGGAAGACCTCCTGGCATCCTCGGAAGGGCTGATCCGGACGCGGATCGATTCCGAAGCCGAATGGGTCGCGGCCCATCGGGAGCGGATGGCGGACCTTGCCCAGGTGATCCGGTCCGAGCTACTGGCGCTCCGGAACGATGAAGACGCGCGGGGCCGGGCCGCCGTGGAGCGGCTGGCCGGGCTGGAATCCGTCCTGGCCGCCCACCTGACCGCCCTCGGAAAAGGGCTTGAGGCCCCCATGGCCCGCCTGATCGAAACCGCCGCCGAGGCGCCCCGGGCGGCCGCGGACCTCATCGAGCACCTCCGGCGGGAAGCCTCCGGACGCGCTGAACAGGACACGCGGCGACTGGCGGCGCAGGCACAAATCCTGAACGAAATCGATGCGCTCTCCCAATCCCTTGCCCAGGCATCGACGGACCAGCGCGCGGCCATCGACGCCCTGGTGGCGTCGTCCAAGACCCTGCTGGAACAAACCGCCCAGCGGTTCAACAATCGGATGGACATTGAAGCGGACCGGTTTTCCGGGGTGGCGGAACTGTTTGCCGGCAGCGCGGTGGAGATGGCCAGCCTTGGCGATGCCTTCAGCACCGCCGTCACGCTCTTTTCCGGGTCGAACGAACAGATGATCGACAATCTCCGGCGCATCGGGGAATCCCTGGAAAATGCTTCCGCCAGGAGCGACGACCAGCTTTCCTACTACGTGGCCCAGGCCCGGGAAATCATTGACTACTGCATGCTTTCCCAGAAAGAGATCGTGGAGGACCTGCGGAAACTGCACCTGGACAACGACACGGCCATGACGGGATAACATGGAAGAGCTCGAATCCACAAGCGACCACTCCCCGCCCATCTGGGCGATTTTCGGCGACCTGATGTCCGGGCTCCTCGGGATGTTCGTCCTCCTGCTGGTCTGGACCCTCGGCTACCAGGTGGTGCTCTCCCAGTCGCTCCAGGACGAAATCAACCGGCGCAAGGCGGAAGAACATCGGCGCATGGCCCTTGAGCGGGCGCTGGCCGGCCCCCTGGCCGAAGGCCGGGTGACCCTCCACGATGGCCGGATCGGCATCAGGGGGGGCGTCCTGTTTTCATTGAACTCGGACAAGCTTCAGCCTGAAGGGGAGCAGCTGCTCCAGGCGCTGGTCGACCCGTTGAACGTCTATCTGGACGAACGGGACGAACTGCTCATGATCAGCGGCTTTACGGACAATCTGCCCATAAACGCAGATAACCGCCGATATGACGACAACTGGGAACTCTCCGCCCAGCGGGCGCTCACGGTCACCCGGACGCTGATCGAACACGGCCTCCCCCCGACACTCGTGTTTGCCGCGGCATTCGGCGAACATCAGCCGGTGGCCCCCAATGCGGACGAAGAAACGCGATCCCGGAACCGCCGGGTTGAAATCGCACCGGTCCCCAGGAGCAGCGCCCGGGACGAAAAACCCCAACCGGCTCAATCCCGGACGGATCAAGCGATAAAGGCACTTGAGTAATCCACTGACAGACGGACTTGATGCCAGGATCGCCGGGATGGAAGCGGACGGAATCGATCGCCATGACCCGGTCCGTTTCTGCTACATCCGATCACTGGCGGCGCGCGCCCGGGGAAAACCGGCGCCGGTGGCCGCGGTCATCCGTGAAAAAGCCGATGCCGCCCTTGCCGCTTATGAAACGGATTTCAACAACGCCCGAACGGAAGCGGAAAAGACGGTGGAGCGGGTCCGCGTGGCATTTCCCGACGCCGTCCCCGGCGTTCAGCGGTTTTTTGAAGAAAATGAATTCAAACAGGTAGACCGGTTCGCCCGACAGCTGGATCGCCGCCGGCCTCACTCCGGGCTTTCGGCATTGATCGAACGAATGGGCCGCAACAGGGCGGTTTCACCGGAACAGACCGCCCAGCCTGCCCTTGATGGGCTGATGCGGCGGCAGGAACAGGAGATCGTTTCTTCCATGGGACTTGCCGGTGACGGGGAGTTCGACCGCGCGGGAAAAACGGAGATGCGGTCTGTCGCACATTTCAAGGAAACCATGAAGAAACTGCGCACGGACCAGCTGGTCACCCGGTCGCTTCATGACCGCCCCGAAAATCCAGGCCCGCTCAATGCCCAAATGCTGGCCATCCGGACCCTTGCGGCCCTTCGCCGGATATCCCCCGAATACCTCGCCCGGTTCGTCACCTATATTGACACGCTGATCTGGCTGCAAGCGGCCGGTGAGGATACCGACAAGCGGAAAAAGAAGACTTAAATAACCGATCGCACGCCCGGTTTTTTAAAAATCCCCTTGTCGCGGCGGCGTGCTTCTTCCAGGAGCAGCCCGGAAAGAAAATCGAACCGGTCGCGGTCGGCATCGCTTTTTTCCCGGTTGCTCGGGTAGACGGCATTGAAATAGGCGTTCATGGCCGGCACCAGTTCGTTGCGCACCCGGGAACAATAAACCAGGGTGAGGTTGCTCTTGGCTTCGGCCAGATCCGCATCCTCCCACACTCCTTTTTTTCTGCAGGAACCACTCAAGCCGTCGAGGCGCTCGATGGCTCCCCGGACCTGTTCGATGCGGTCAACCGTGATGGCGGCGTTTTCTCCGGCCATAATCTTCCGGGTCACCCGCGCCAGTTGCTCCCAGCACCAGCGGATGTCGTCGGCAAAATACCGGTTATCCGTTCTGTCATGGACATAGACGGCCAGGAGCCTCGGCAGGGAATCGAGTCCGGGCCGGACCCGTATTTCCAGGGCCGTTTTATCGTTGGAAACCGGTACGATCATCTGTACGTCGAATCGTTTTTCGAAAACCCTGGCCGCGGCCTTTGAAATCGTCTGGCAGCAGACGTTCCATCGTTCTCCGGTCAGTGTAAAGTCCGATGGAACGGCAAAAACCATATGCAGTTCAGGCCCGATGCTCAACCAGTCGGCGCGCAGTTGGTGTGTCATGGCAGGTCCATTCATCATTGATTGATGGCAACGTAAAAAGTCCAACTTCTTCGTTGCGCTTCACCCCTCGTTCACTGCGGCGTACGACAAGTACGCTTCAATTCCACGGGATTCGCGCGCGCCTTGAATTTGGAGCGTTTTATTTTGCCATCATTAGTATTGGAAAACGTGAATTAACCTGTTTTTTTTATGGGTATATTCGGAATTTGTCAATCGTTGATGACAGATTTCCCGGGTACCGCGCCTGTTCCCTGACGGGTTCTCGGAAAAGAAAGGCTTCGAGCGAATTTTATCGAATCTTGAAATCTCTTCCTGTTCCCTCTATGATACGCGAACAATTGCCGGAGAACTTGTGAAAATCCCGTTTTATCCGCGTTAGGATTATCAATGACCCAATGGACCGATAAGGCCGCCGCAACGGCGTCGAAATTCATCAACAGCACCAGCAGTCATGTCTTCCTGACCGGAAAAGCCGGTACGGGGAAAACGACTTTTTTGCGCGACATCAGCCGGCGCACCCACAAAAGCGCGGTTGTTGCCGCTCCCACGGGGATTGCCGCCATCAATGCCGAGGGTGTCACACTCCATTCCCTGTTCCAGTTGCCGTTCGGCGCCTTTCTCCCGGTGGAGCAGTACCCGGGGGAAGATGTTCCCGGGTTCGAGTTCAACACGGCCCAGACGATCCGCCGGAACATGCGGATGCATACCGCGAAACGGAACCTGCTCAAAAAACTGGAACTGCTGATCATCGATGAAGTGAGCATGCTGCGGGCCGATCTGCTCGATGCTATCGACTCCGTGCTGCGCCGGCTCCGGCGGCGCCCCCATACCCCGTTCGGCGGGGTGCAGATCCTGTTTATCGGCGACTTGTGCCAATTGCCCCCGGTGGTCAAGGATGCGGAATGGCAGGTCCTGCAACAGTATTACCCGACCCTGTTCTTCTTCGCAGCCCGGGCGCTTCAGGACTGCAAGCCCGTGTATATCGAACTGGAACATATCTACCGGCAGACCGACAGTGGATTTATTTCCATCCTGAACAACCTGCGCGATTGCCGGACGACCCGGCAGGATATCGAGACCCTCAACCGTTACCATAAACCCGGTTTCCGGGCCGACCCCGGCGACGGGTATGTCTATTTGACAACGCACAACCACAAGGCCGACAAAATCAACCGCGATGAACTGCAAAAGCTGCCGGGAAAGACCTTCCGGTACAGCGCGAAAATCGACGGCGCTTTCGATGCCCACATCCAGCCGGTCGATCCGGAGCTCGAACTCAAAATCGATGCCCAGGTGATGTTCATCAAGAACGATCCCTCCGGGGAGCAGCAGTTCTTCAACGGAAAAATCGGTACGGTCCTGAACCTGGCGGAAGACCGGATTGTCGTGGGGTTTTCCGACGGCGCCCCGCCGGTCCGGGTGGAAAGCCATACCTGGCAGAACAAGCGCTACAAGCTCAATACGGAGACCAACGAGATCGAAGAGGAAGTGGTCGGCACCTTCACCCATTTCCCCCTGAAACTGGCCTGGGCCATAACGGTGCATAAAAGCCAGGGGCTGACCTTCGATAAAGCGATCATCGATGTGTCTCAGGCGTTTGCCGCCGGCCAGGTCTATGTCGCCCTCTCCCGGCTGACGAGCCTTGATGGGCTCGTGCTGACCTCCCCCTTTCAATGGAAGGAAATCCCGGTTGACCCGGCCCTGCGGGAATTCGCGGACCGGAAGCATGCCCCCGAAAACCTCGATGAATCGCTTCAAACCGCGTCGATCGCCTACCTGGGCGAAGAAGTGAAGGGCGCCTTCAGCTTCGATGGATTGTGCCGGGAATTCGATTACCACCTCCGGTCCTATGACAAGGACGAGGTGCGATCGGAAAAGCAGAAGCACCTGGCGTGGGCGAAATCCCTGCAAGCGGACCTCTGGCCGGTGAAAACCGTGGGGGATAAGTTCCTGAACCAGCTGGCCCGGATCCTCCACTCCGCCCCGCCGGATCTGCAATATCTCCGCCAGCGGGTTGATGCCGCCAAAACGTATTTCGAACCGATCCTGACCGGATTCTCCGGTCGTGTCGGCCAGCATGTGGCGGAAGTACAAACCCAGAAAAAAGGGGTCAAGCAATACATCCGGGAACTCCAGGATGTGGAATTGCTGTTCTACGGCCAGCTCCAGAAGATCTACAAAGCCGTGGCCCTGACCGATGCCGTCATCCGCGACGAGGAGTTGACGGAGGCCTCCCTGGAACGGCCGCCGCACCGGGATGCGGTGACGGCGCCCCGAGGTTCCGGAAAGGAAGCCAAAACCGGCAAAACAGCCCGGCCGGCCGGGGTAGCCAAATCGGCAAAGCCCGACACCAAAACCGTCTCCCTTCAGTTGTTCAACGCGGGGAAAACCATCCCGGAAATTGCCGCCGAACGCTCCCTGGCAGTATCGACCATAACCGATCACCTGGTCCACTGGGTGGGAGAGGGCGAAATCGTCGATCTCGGCCGGCTGGTCCCCCGGGATGCGTTCGATGAAATCCGGGCGGCGTACCGGCAACTGGAAACGCCCGGCCTTGCCCGCGCTTATGAATTCCTGTCCGGGAAATACGATTACCCCGCGCTGAAATTTGTCGCGGCGTTTGTGAAGCGGAGTGGAAATAATTTGCAGTAAACTGGTAGTTTACGCTAATTTCCGTAATTAGCGCTGAAAATGGATCATTTCCACCTCATCTTATTCTTCTTGTACAGGCGAGATATCCGCAATAGAAGTGAATTTATCCTGTACGGAGTGTCAATTCGTGATTGAACTTCCCGGATACCGTATAACCGAGCAATTGCACAGCGGTTCCAATGCCGTTGTCTATCGCGGTATTTGTGAAGAGACAATCCGGCCGGTCGTTCTAAAGCAGTTGAACCGGAAATATCCGACGCCTGATGAGATCGCGCAATTTCACCGCGAATACGACATTATGCGGGGGTTTGATTCCGATGCGATTGTTCGGGTCTTCGGTCTGGAAAAATACCGGAATACCCTTGTTATGATCCTGGAAGATTTTGGCGGTGAATCCCTGGGGCGCCAATTGATGCAGTGGCGTTTCGACCTCAAGGATTTTCTCCAGCTTTCTCTCCGGATCGCGTCGGCCGTGGCCGTCATTCATCAGAAACAGGTTATCCATAAGGATATCCATCCGGGGAATATCATTTGGAACCCTCACGCCGGACTGGTGAAAATCACGGATTTCGGCATTGCTTCCCGAAAACAGGAAGCGCTTCCCGATACGGGGCATGAAGAACCGCGGGGAATTCTGGCCTATATCTCCCCGGAGCAGACCGGACGGATGAACCGCTCCCTGGATTACCGGACGGACTTCTATTCCCTGGGGGTAGTCTTGTATCGGATCGCCACCGGCCGTTTGCCGTTCGAATCCGACAACCCGGCATGGCTGGTGCACTCCCATATTGCCCGGGCACCGGAACCGCCCTGCGAATCCAATCCGGATCTCCCTCCCGTAATTTCCGCCATCATCATGAAATGCCTGGCCAAAAGTGCCGGAGAGCGGTACCAGGGCGGCCAAAGCCTTGTCGCGGACCTGCGGGAATGCCTGGACAGGCTACACGCCGGCAACACGATTGATGGGTTTGAACCGGGGAAAAACGACCGGTTGCGGAGCTTTCGGATCCCCCGGTCGGTTTACGGCCGTGAAGATGTCGTTAAAGAAATCATAGAGACGTATCAACGGGTCAGCCGGGTGGGGAGGGAGATGCTGCTGATTGCCGGATATCCGGGCATCGGTAAAACAGCGGTTGTAGATGAGGCACGGGAATCCATCTCCAGGGAAAAGACGTTTTTCATCCGCGGGAAGTTCAACCATCTGGAACGGCGTACCCCTTATTCCGCCATCGTTGAAGCGTTCCGGGACCTGGTGATGCAGATTACCGCAGACAGGGAAAAGATCGTTTTCTGGAATGCCGCAATCTCAACTGCCCTGGGCAACAACGCTCAGCTGCTCCTTGAATTGGTTCCGGAACTGGAACCCATTATCGGAAGGCAGGAACTTCCCCCCACGCTGCCGCCGCAGGAGACGCAAAACCGGTTCAATCTGACAATTCTTCAATTTCTTCGGGCTTTTACAATAGAGGGGCACGCGATTGTCATTTTCCTGGATGATCTTCAATGGGCCGATGACGCTTCCCTGAAGCTGCTGGAACGAATGATGGGGGATACGGAAACGGATCGCCTCTTCCTTATCGGTACTTATCGGGACAACGAGATTGATGCGTCCCATCCGCTGCATTCGGCCGTTAAAAATCTGCAACACGCCAATGCGCCGGTTACGATCCGGACACTCCACCCCCTGACGGTGCTTCATGTTAATCAAATCATCACCGATACCCTGTCGGCCGACTCGGAAGAAGCCGCTTCCCTGGCCGAGATCTGTTATCGGAAAACCGGGGGAAATCCGCTTTTCCTGATCCAGTTCCTGCAGAACCTTTACAGGGACGGGTGCATTTTTTTTGATGAAATCCGGGGCGGGTGGAACTGGAACCTCGATAATGCAAAAAAGGCCGACATCGCGGAAGATGTCGTCGATCTGGTGATGCACCGGATCGACAGGCTGCCCGGGGAAACCAAAAGTGTGCTCCTCCTCGCATCCTGTATCGGCATGAATTTTGATGCCGATACCCTGTCGCTTGTAAACGATACGTCCGCGGTCGAAACTGTCGGACACCTTTACCCTGCGCTGGAAGAAGGGCTGGTGGTCTGGGTCGGGGACGCCTACCGGTTTTCCCATGACCGGTTTCAGCAGGCCGCCTACGCGCTGATTCCGGCGGAAAAAAGAGAGACATTCCACCTGGAAATCGGACGCCGGCTCTATGCGGATACCCCGGAAGCAGCCCTTGATGAAGCGGTTTTCCGGATTGCCGGCCAGCTGAATCTTGCCGTGGACGCAATAAACGATCCCGAAGAGCGCCGGTTGCTTGCCGAATTGAATCTACGCGCCGGGAAAAAAGCAAAGGCGTCCGCGGCCTTCGAATCGGCTTACGCCTACCTTGGGCGCGGTATTGCCCTGCTGCCTCCCGGCAGTTGGAATGAAGCTTACCGGTTGACCTATTTGCTCCACACGGAAGCCGCTGAAGCCGCATTCTGCTGCACGGATTTCGAGAGGATGGAAAAACTGGCCGATACGGTCATCTCCCATGCGCGGATATTGCTGGATGCAGTGCCCAGCCATGATTTAAAGATCCAGTGGTATTTCGCCCGAAATGACCTGCCCGCCGTCATCGATGAGGGGCTTCGCCTCTTGAAGCGGCTCGGCTTCCGGTTCCCGGAAAAACCGAATACCCCTTATGTCGCCGTTAAACTCCTCCAGACCAGGACGATATTGGCCTGCCGGAGCATCGATGATCTTAAAAATCTGAAAGATATGCGGGATCCGCGGGTACTGGCGGCATTGCGTATCATGCGGAACCTGGCGCATGCCGCCTACGGGGCGCGTCCGAATCTGAACCCCATGCTCGGCTCCCAGGGTATCCGGTTATCGCTGAAATACGGCATCGGCCCGGAAACCCCGACCGGATTTGCCGGTTTTGCAATGGTTCTGTGCGGTATCCTCGGTGATTTCGAAAGTGGTTCCCGGTATGGTGAACTGGCCCTGAATCTGAGCGAACGGGACTGCACAAAACGGTACCGGGCCCAGACGGCATTTCTGGTGACCAGCATGGTCGATCACTGGAAAAAATCCCTGCACGATACGCTCCCGTCCCTTCTGGAAACGTACACGCTCGGTCTGGAGCTCGGGGATTTTGAATTCGCAACGCTTTCGCTTTTCTTTTACGATGCGCATGCGTTCTTCACCGGGGCACGGCTCGATGACCTGTCCCGGGAAATGGCCGCACACAGCAGGATCATTGATCGGTTCCGGCAGGAAACCCATTTCTATTTCAACGAAATGGTGCGCCAGACCGTGCTGAACCTCATGGGCCGGAGCGAAGACCCCTGCCGGTTGAAGGGCGAGGCATATGACGAGACCGGGATGCTGCCGGTCCACATGAAGAACAATGACCTGTCCGCCGTCTTCATGGTCCATTTCTATAAAATGATCCTGCAATACCTCTTCGGGCAAAATGAGGCGGCGCTCGCCTGTTCCAGGACAGTGAAATCCCATCTGATGAGCATGGTCAGTACGGCCTGGATTCCCTTGTTCCATTTTTATGACAGCCTGGTCCGGTTGGCGTTGATGGGGGATGCGGATCGCGGAACGCGCAAACGGCATCTGAAAAGGGTGGCCGCCAACCAGAAAAAACTTAAAAAATTTGCGGATTCCGCCCCCATGAACCATCTGCACAAATGGATGCTGGTGGAGGCCGAACGATTCCGCATCGCTGGCAATATCACCCAGGCACTGGAATATTATGAGAAAGCGATCCTGAACGCCGGTAAACAGGGGTATCTCCAGGAGGAATCCCTTTCCTGTGAACTGGCGGCCAAGTTCTGGTTTTCCATCGATAAACCGGCGTTTGCGGAACATTACCTGGCAAAGGCCCTGTATGGTTATAAGTTCTGGGGTGCGGCCGCCAAGGTGGATGACCTTCAAAACCGTTATCCGCAACTGCTGACGCAAACCAGTGAAACGGATGCGACCGGAGGAGATAAAACCCCGACCACATCGACGCTTTCCGAGGTTCTGGATCTGGAAGCGGTCTTAAAAGCATTGCAGGCGCTCTCCGGGCAGATCGTCTTTGATGAACTGATGGAAAAAATGATGTCGGTGGTCATTGAAAGCGCCGGGGCGCAACGGGCGCTTCTCCTTAACCGGGAAGAAAACGGGTGGATGGTCGCGGCGGAAGGGATTGTTCTCGAAGAGACCATCCGCACCCGGGTTGAATCCCGGAAACTCGACGCGCTCATTGCGCCTCTTTCGATCATCCATCTGGTCGCGCTGAACAGACAACCGATTGCCCTGGACGATGCGGCTGAAGAAAGCCGGTTCAGCAGGGATCCCTATGTTGAAAAATACCGGCCCCGGTCTGTTTTGTGTGTACCGATTTTTCACCGGGCGACCCTTGCCGGTATCCTGTATCTTGAAAACCCGATCATGATCGGCGTATTTACGGCCGATCGACTGAAAATGGTAAATATCCTTGCCTCCCAGACCGGGATTTCCCTTGAAAATGCCAGGCTGTACGGAAGGTTGAAGGCATCTGAAACGAAATACCGGGGCATTTTTGAAAATGCGATCGAGGGAATTTTTCAGGTATCGCCTCAAGGCCGATTCATCAGCGCAAATCAGGCGACCGCCGACATCCTCGGTTATGCCTCTCCGGATGATTTGATCCGGAGATCGGCTATCTTTGACATTTTAGATGACGATGACCGCCGGCAATTTGCTCGGATGCTCGAAAACAAAGGGCAGATCGTTGGTTTTGATTGTAGTGGAACCCGTGGTGACAACAGGGAATTCTGGGGTTCAATATCCATCCGGGCGGTTTATGAAGAGGGAGGCGCGGTACGGTTGTATGAAGGATCGCTCGTCGACGTTACCGAACGGAAAGAGAGGGAAAAAGCAGAAGCGGAAACCCGGGCGGCCAGGGCTTCGGCAAAAGCGAAGGACGAATTCCTGGCCAATATGAGCCACGAAATCCGTACGCCGATGACGGCAATAATGGGACTGACCGATATCCTGCTGAATACGGGACCGACACCAAAACAGCAGGAGCGGCTCAACCAGATAAAGGGGGTCTCCCACTCGCTCCTGAAAATCATTGATGATATTCTCGATTTTTCAAGAATCGAAGCAGGCAAGCTGGTCATAAGGCCGACGGAATTCAAACTTTCGGATGTGTTGAGCAAAATCGCCTGTCTTTTTGCGAGGGCCCAGGCGGAGAAGAAGATCGAGATGCTCTTTTCGATTTCCCCGGATATTCCGGATACAATGATCGGTGATCCGTTGCGGATTGAACAGGTCCTTGTCAACCTGGTATCGAACGCCTACAAGTTCACCCACCAGGGAACGGTTCTGATCGGCGCACAACCGCTCCAGTGGAACCGCAGCCGGATCCATTTGCAGTTTTTTGTGGAAGATACCGGTATCGGTGTTCCCGAGGACGCCATGGACAGCCTGTTCAAGCCGTTTACCCAGGCGGACGGGTCGATTACCCGCAAATACGGCGGAACCGGCCTGGGGCTGACCATCAGCAAAAAAATCGTCGAGATGATGGGGGGACGGATCTGGTGTGAATGCAATGACAATCCGGGGAGCACGTTCTATTTTAAAATCCCGCTCGGCTGCCGGGAGACCGCAAATCGCCTGCCCCTCGGATTTCCCGCCGCAATGGCACACAAGATCGTCCTGATCGTCGACGACAACACGGTTTTCCTGCAGCTGCTGGGCCGGCAGATAAGCAATTTCGGGTTGCAGGTCGAGACCTGCACTTCCGGCGGGGAGGCCCTCGATCGGATGGTGCGTCCGGAAATGGGCCGCGGGTATGATCTTATCCTTATCGACTTCAGCATGGAGGACTCGGGAGGAATCGAGACGGCAAGGCGGATCCGGTCGGCGCTGGCGGAAGCGGCGCCCCCGATCGTCCTGATGGTCGATCCTTTCGAATCCGACACGATAGATCCCGCGGGTTCCGGAATTGACGGTATTTTGATCAAACCGGTGCTGCCGGAGCCGCTTTTTCAAACCATCATGCGCCATCTTACTAATGAATAGCGGTGGGGCTGGACTTGAAAATTGAAGCACCCGCGGAAAATAGATTGGCCAAAATTTCCTGTTTCATTTCCTTTAAGTATTTCGTAAAAAGAAATTCAAAATTTAACTGTTACTTAATTCCGGAAGGAGCCGGCCGGTCGGGCGAACCGATGCCGGCATGAACAATCCGACCGACCCGCCGATGCGGCGGTGACATGCCGAATGAGGAGACAACATGCCGAAACGAAACGACATCAAAAAAGTCCTGATCATCGGGTCCGGCCCCATCATCATCGGGCAGGCCTGCGAATTCGATTATTCCGGCACCCAGGCGTGCAAGGCGCTACGGGGCCTTGGCTACCAGATCGTGCTGGTGAACTCCAACCCCGCAACCATCATGACCGACCCGGAAATGGCGGACGTCACCTATATCGAACCGCTCAATGCCGAAACCCTGACCCGGATCATCGAAAAGGAGCGCCCGGATGCGCTCCTGCCGAACCTGGGCGGCCAGTCCGCTCTGAATCTCTCCTCGGAACTTGCCGCCAGCGGAGTTCTCGAAAAATTCGGGGTCAAGGTGATCGGGGTCAACGTGGATGCAATCCAGCGGGGAGAGGACCGGACCGCCTTCAAGGAGACCATGGACCGGCTCGGGATCGGCATGCCCAAAAGCCGGGCGGTGAACACGGTCGAGGACGCGGAAGCCGTGGCCGCCGAACTCGGCTACCCGGTGGTCATCCGGCCGGCTTACACCATGGGCGGGACCGGCGGCGGGATGGTTTATAACATCGAGGAACTGCGGAACGTGGCCGCCCGGGGGCTTGCGGCGAGCATCATCAACCAGGTCCTGGTGGAGGAATCGGTCCTCGGGTGGGAGGAACTCGAACTCGAAGTGGTCCGGGATGCCAAAAATCAGATGATCACGGTCTGTTTCATCGAAAACGTCGACGCCATGGGGGTCCATACCGGCGATTCCTATTGTACCGCGCCGATGCTGACCATAACGCCGGAACTCCAGGAACGGCTCCAGAACTATTCGTATTCCATTGTCGAGGCAATCGAGGTCATCGGCGGCACAAACGTCCAGTTCGCCCATGATCCGAAGACCGACCGGGTGGTGGTCATCGAGATCAATCCCCGCACCTCCCGCTCCTCCGCCCTCGCCTCCAAGGCGACCGGGTTTCCCATCGCGCTGGTTTCCTCTCTGCTGGCCGGTGGCCTCACCCTCGACGAAATCCCCTACTGGCGCGACGGGACCCTGGAGAAATACACCCCGTCCGGCGATTACGTGGTGGTGAAATTTGCCCGGTGGGGGTTTGAAAAGTTTCCCGGGGTCGAGGACAAGCTCGGGACCCAGATGCGGGCCGTGGGCGAAGTGATGAGCATCGGGAAGAATTACAAGGAAGCACTCCACAAGGCGATCCGCTCCCTGGAGATCGGCCGGTACGGTCTCGGGTTCGCAAAGAATTTCAACAAGAAATCGCTTGATGAACTGATGGACATGCTCGGCACGCCGACCAGCGAACGGCAGTTCATCCTGTACGAGGCCCTGCGCAAAGGGGCGGATGTGGCGAAATTGTATGAGATTACCAGTATCAAGCCGTGGTTCATCGAGCAGATGAAGGAACTGGTGATGCTGGAGGAAGAGATTCTGGCACATAAGGGGAACCTCCCGCCCGACGAACTTCTCGTCCGGGCCAAAAAGGACGGGTTTGCCGACAGGTACCTGGCCAAACTGCTCGGCATTGCCGAGTCGGCCATCCGGGAAAAACGGAAGGCGATCGGGATCGTCGAGGCCTGGTCCCCGGTTCCGGTCTCGGGGGTCGAGGATGCGGCCTATTACTATTCAAGCTACAATGCCAGGGACAGCGTGCCGGTTTCCGACCGGAAAAAGATCATGGTCCTGGGGGGCGGTCCCAACCGGATCGGCCAGGGGATCGAGTTCGACTACTGCTGCGTCCACGCGGCGTTTGCCATCCGGGAAGCCGGGTACGAATCGATCATGGTGAACTGCAACCCGGAAACCGTATCGACCGACTACGATACCTCTGACAAACTCTATTTCGAGCCCCTGACCCTGGAAGACGTGCTTTCCATCTATGAAAAGGAACAGCCCGAAGGGGTGATCGTCCAGTTCGGGGGACAGACCCCGCTCAACCTCGCCGCCGAACTCGCGGCGGCCGGTGTCCGGATCCTGGGGACCTCCCCGGAGACCATCGACCTGGCCGAGGACCGGGAACGCTTCAGCGAGATTGTCCGGAAACTGGGAATTCCCCAGCCGGAATCCGGCATGGCCCGCTCCTTCGAGGAGGCGCTCGCCATTGCCCGGCGGATCGGCTACCCGCTGATGGTCCGTCCCTCCTATGTGCTGGGGGGCCGCGCCATGGAGATCGTCATGGACGAAGAGATGCTCCAGCGGTACCTGGCTGCGGCCGTCGAGGTCACGCCGGAGCGGCCGATCCTGATCGACAAGTTCCTGGAGGATGCGATCGAAGCCGAGGCCGATGCCATTTCCGACGGGGCCAGCGCATTCGTCCCGGCGGTCATGGAGCACATCGAGCTGGCCGGGATCCATTCCGGCGATTCGGCCTGCGTACTTCCGCCGGTGAGCATTCCGCCGCGCCACGTGGATACGATCATCGAGTACACCCGCAAGATCGCGGTGGAGTTCGGGGTGGTCGGACTGATGAACATCCAGTACGCCATTGCCGGCAACATGGTCTACATCCTGGAGGCGAACCCGCGCGCATCCCGCACGGTTCCCATCGTCTCCAAGGTCTGCGGGTTCCCCATGGCCCGGATCGCCACGAAGATCA
>Ga0209347_1002829_pt1 | contig 21797 bp, 16 predicted proteins | sample AutmiccommuBRH23_FD_187382 | JGI IMG/M metagenome (GOLD analysis project Ga0209347, IMG submission 187382) | Deep subsurface microbial communities from Mt. Terri, Switzerland - Autotrophic microbial communities BRH/23 (SPAdes) (version 2) | ecosystem: Environmental > Aquatic > Deep subsurface >...
TCCGATAGAATGATAACTATAAAGGCATACGGAAAGGCGTGACATCACTTGGCCGACTCGCAACAAACTTTTCTCCTCCCAACTACTACCTATTTGGCTGATAGCCAAGTTCGATGTTAGCAATGATTATGAAGGCTTAGCTCATGCCAAGTTTTCTTTAGCCCTTGATCGACCTCGGTAGGACCATCTGATGGATTGGGGTGATCGATTTAGGGTTTTGATAATTAGCACCCGCAAAAGCGACGCAATATCTTCTTAAATCCGGAAGAGTAACTACCTCATCCACAAACCCTTGCTGCGCACAGAACACAGGCCTTGATTTTGCTTCGTAATCCTTAACCATTTGATTCATTTTTTCAATGGTCGATCCTAAGTCATTACCAGCCTCTTGTTCCTTGACCAACCTTCGAGCATAAGATGCGGCAGCAGCTGTTTCTCCATGCATTACATAAATTTCCGTCAACGGTGTTCCTAGCGTAAAGGCGTTGTTTTCATTAGCTTGAGGACCACCCATAATATAATGAGCTGCAGCTGTTCCTTTTCTCAAGATGACACACATCATTGCGACATCTGTTTTTTCGATTGAATAAATCAAGCTCTGACCCAAAGCCAGCAATTCAGCCTTCTCTGCGATATCTCCTACATCTATACCAGTGGTGTCTTGAAGCCAAATAATTGGCAAGTTATCTCGACCGCAAAGGGTAACAAATTCGGACTGTTTGATAAGTCCCTGACGATAATGTTTACCGCCTATCCCCATATAGGCCCCTTCTGCATATTCTGGATATTTAGGTATTACTCCTTGTCTGTTGCCAATCACGCCCACCGGGAACCCATCAATTTTAGCTACTCCCGTAAATACCTCAGGTCCGTAATCAGGCCTGTACTCCATAAATTCACTATTATCCGTAAGACGAGCTAATACTTGAACAGCATCATAGGGTCTTTCCTGGTTAGCTGCGATAATTCTATATAAATCGTGAACAGGGAACTTAGGTTCAGCAGGCTCAGCAACTCGAAACATTTTGGGGTCAAAGGCTGGCATGCCACTCATATATTCTTTGATCCCATCCAAAACGCCAATTTCGGTATCATGAACTTCTCTAAAATAAGCAGTCTCATCAAAATGTGTTTCCACCCTGCCCGGGGCCTTAGCCTTAAATCCTTTCGTAGCATCAATTAATTGTTGGGCAGTTTCTAGGTCAAAATAACCCTTGGGGTTCATCCCTCCCACAATTCCCGCTCCGCCCACGGCAATATTGGCATCCTTATGGGCTAAAAGAATGGTAGGGCTAATCCCTTGATATCCTCCACCAGCAGGGTTTGTTCCATAGATAGCATTTAAGATTGGAATCCCCAGTCGGTTCAGTTCGGCATGTCTAAAGAAAGCAGTACCGCTTCCCCGCCGATTAGCATAGACTTTCTCTTGCTCCATTAATTTAACCCCACTACAATTAGTGAGCCAGACTAACGGGATATTAAGCCTTTTGGCCAAGTCAGTAACTCTTAGAATATTCGCAGCTTGACCTGAAATCCAAGCTCCTGCCATGACCTTATTATCGAAAGCAATAATTACTGCCCATTTTCCATCTATTTTGCCCAGACCATCGACAACACCTGTGCAACCTTCTTCGTTAGTTTCTGGATTATAAAGTGTATGTAACGAACACCAAGTTCCAGCGTCAACCAGATAATCTAACCTATCCCAAACGGTCATCTGGCCTCTTTTCCGGATTACGTCTGCAGAAGTACCAGCATTCTTAACCTTTTCTACTGCACTGAAAATAATAGCCTCTTGTTCTTGAATTAATTTAATGTTTTCTTCGGTACGCTTTATTTCTCCGGCACTCAAGGGTTTTCCGATATCGGCCATTTTCTCGAAGTAAGGCCGCAAGGCTGTTTGCTTTCTATCCACTGATTAGAATTCCCCCTTCTCATCCTCTTCATCAACTTCAGTTTTGCCCCAAAGCTAAAGAGCTTTCACTTTTATCTCCACTATATCTCTAACTGAAACAATAAGCTTCCATACATTTCCTTTCTAACCTAACAACTACGTTTTCCACGTGATCTCACCTCCTCTCATTCGAGATTTTCCGTCCAGACATGCCTTACAGTAGCTAGCGCTCATGCCACAAGTGTCCACTTGAGTATGGCGACTTTTTTTGATGTTAATAGCCTTAGTAGTTTATTTTTTGTTAGATTTTTTAGAAAGATTGTTGGCATATATTGCTAATTGAAGGTCAAAGTGATTAATTTTTTCCTTTAAATCAATATTTAAAATTTCCTCTATACGCCCCAAACGATATTTTAAGGTGCCTACGTGGATATACATAGCTTCTGCTGTATCCTTAAGACTCCCATTTGTTTTCAGGTATTGCTCCAGAGTTTCAACAAGAGATAGTCCTTTTTTACGATCATCATGATCTAACAACGGACCTATTTTTCCGATTACATATTCTCCGAGTAAATCAGTATTATTTATTTCAGACAATATCCCATAGACACCCAGTTGTTCGTAGAAAACTACCTGATCCCATCTGCCTAGAAGTTTCGCGATAGAAAGAGCTTTAATAGCTTGCTGGTACGATTTTTGAAAGTTTTCGGGGCCTCTGCATTCTTTTCCAATTCCAATAATGACCTTCTTTCCAGGGTAAAGTTTATTTATTTCAGATCTTATTTTATTCAATGTTATAACTAACTCTTGTTGTACATATCCAAAAGTGATAGGAACCAGTAACTTGATCGTCGTTCCTTTGCAGACTGCAAAGCACCTAGGCAATAGTCTGCGGGAAAACGATTCAAGGGCTGTATGAATGTTGCTATACTCTATCTCGTTTCTTATAGTTTCTCCCAAGAAAGCATCCGTATCGACGTCAATTACAATAACTCTACTGCATTTATCCAGATCATAATTAATTAAATTTGCTCTTTGAAGAATGTGCTCAACATTCAAAAAAGCACCTGAAAGTAATTCATCTAGGAATTCAGTTCGATATCTACTTTCAACCTCATACTTTATTCTATTTTTCATTAATTCAAGTGCTAGTGCCATTGCACCTTGTTTAATGGCGATAATATCCAATTCCACATCATCATGATTAATATCCTTTATTATAGAAAGGTACCCCATTATGATACGAGCACTACCTATAGGGGCTATGATACGCCCCTTCTCTTTTCCGTTAAATAAGTATGTTTCACTTGTAACTACTTCTCCATTTCTTAGTCTGCTTTCTATAACTTGGTCTTGATCGAGTAAATCACGTACAGAACACTCATTATTTATTGGCAGTTCCGTTGAAAATAAGAGATTACAATGTTGATCTTCAATAATGATCGGAGCTTCAACCAAATCGGCCAATGTATTAGCAATTGAGGACATTCCATCTTCATTTAATACCTGTTGAATAAGTTGATTGTGAATATCAATCAACTTTTCCAACTTTTCTTGATGGAGAATCATTTTTTTATTGAGTTCTTGTAAAACTTTGGCCTGCTCTTTCTTTTTTTCATACAAAATTGCATTTTCAATAAAAATTGCTAAATGTGAAGCTAAAAAAGTCAAAACTACTAAGTCCTGGTTAGTAAACTCACCACTTTGCTTGTTGGTAACGTGAACAACTCCAATACGTCGATTCTTCACCTCAAGAGGCACTGTTATAAGATTTCTAGTTTTAAAAATCGAAAAATATTTTTTATTAACATGACGTGAGTCCCCAATTGGGTCATTCGATATGGTCGGCTCACCGGTGATGTAGACTCTCATAGTATTAGCCTCGCTCCCCAGAGGGACTCGATATGAATTGATTATCTTTTCATCTTGTTCTTTAAAAGCTGGTTTTTGCAGTGTTAATTCATTCTTTTCCTCGTCGAATAACATTACTCCTGCAGTCTCAGCATCCAACAACCTTGTAACAAGTCCGATCACTTTTGCTAAGACATCGCTTAAATTAGTTGGACTTTCAAAGAGCTCGTTAATTGCAAATGTCATTTTGAACACCTCAATAATTCAGTTCTAGAAAGTAGAGTGAAAAATTTCGTTTATAGATCACTTTTAACGATGCGACAAGCACTAATTGCTAATTGAAGATCGAAGTGATTTTCTGTTTGCTTCAAATCTATTTTTAAGATTTCCTGAATGCGTCCTATACGATATTTTAAGGTGCCTACATGAATAGCTAAAGCTTCAGCCGCATCTTTCAGACTCCCGTTGGTTTTTAAATATTGTCTCAAAGTTTCAACAAGTGACGAGTTTCTTTTTTGATCATATTCTAGAAGTGGACCTAATTTTTCTAATACGAACTCCCTTAGTAAATCTGAATTGTTTATTTCGAATAGTAATCCATACACACCAAGTTCTTCGCAAAAAACCACCTGATTCCACTTACCTAAAATGCTTGCGATTGTAAGAGTTTTGACAGCCTGTTTGTATGATTTCTGAAAATTTTCTGGTCCGCAACATTCGCTTCCAACACCAATTGCAACCTTTTTACCTTGATGAAGTTCCGTTATTTGATCCCTGATTTCGTTCAATTTTAAAATCAATTCTTCTTGTTTAGATTTACCCCTACAAGGAACAAGCAATTTTAGTGTATTCCCTTTGCCAACCACAAAGCTTGTTGGCAGTAGTTTATGGGAACATGTTACTAGGTTTTTTTGTAAATCACTGTAATCCTGCTCATCGTTTAAAGTTCCTTCCCAATTACCACTACCATTAATATTTATTAAAACTACTCTGCTAGGCTGTTTCAGATCATAGTTGAAAAAATCTGCTCTTTGAATAATCTGTTCCGCATTACATAATGTACAGGAAAATAAATCATCCAAGAATTCCACTCGATATCGTGACTCAACCTCGAACTTAATTTTATCCTTCATAAGTTCAAGCGCTAATACCATAGCACCTTGTTTGATTGCGACTTTATCTAGGTCTTTACTATTTTCTTTAAGCACTTTGATAAGTGAAAGATATCCCATTAGGTTACGTCCGCTACCTATAGGTGCAATGATAAAAGCTCGCTCTTCTCCCTGGTAGACATACGGTTCAATTTTAACTATCTGTCCGTTTCTCAGCTTACTTTTCAGATCTTGTTTCTGATCCAGCAAGTTACGTACAGAATAATTATTTTCTTCAATCGGTTCTGTTGAATGTACTAGATGATATTGTTGATCCTCGACCACAATCGCGGACTCTACCAAATTAGCTAATGTTTTAGTAATCGAAAGCATTCCTTCTCCGTTTAGCACTTGTTCAATTAATTGATTATGGATACTCATCATCTTTTCTAATCTTTTCTGATGGATAATTATTTTGGCATTAAGTTCATTTAAGACATTTGCCTGTTTATTTTCTCGTTCGTATAGAATCGCATTTTCGATAAAGATTGCCAAGTGAGAAGTCAAAAAAGTCAATATTTCTAAATCTTGAAGTGTAAAATTTCCATTTCTTTTATCATTGACATGAAGTACCCCTATTCTCCGATTTCCAACCTCAAGTGGCACAGTAATAGTGTTTTTAGCTGGGAACATCAATACAAATTTGTTAAGAAGGCGCGAATCCCGAACTGAATCATTAGATATGTAAGGTTCACCTGTTGTATAAACTCTCATCGCATTTCCTTCACCACCAAAGGGGACACGGTATGCATTAATCACTTCGTCATCTTGAGATGTGAAAGCCGGTTTTTGCAACACCAGTTCATTTTTTTCCTTATCGAATAACATTACTCCGGCCTTTTCCGCATCCAGTAACCTGGTTACAAGTCCGATCACCTTGGAAATCACGTCAGTTAACTCTATATGATCTTTGAATAGTTCATTTATACTATACGTAAATTCATCACCATCCTAGTTCACTCTGCACCATAATTCACTATATTTTAAATATTGAAAATATTCAACCCCTGCAAGTTTTGGAATATATTTTACTTAACAGGGGCTATAATTTTGGATTTTTATCTGCCTTCCCAATTAAATTCTATTTAAGGTAAGTTTCAGGGTTCGATTTTGTGTTCACTGGCGACCTTCTCAACCTATTAAATAACTCCTTCACTGAGCCTAAGGAATACTTCAAGGGCCTTCTCTGCGTATTCCGGATCCATGATATGACAGTCCAAAACGATGAACTCGATATCGGAGCGTAGGTTATCTCGCATTACCTCGATAAAGGCCTTCCTTCCCTCAGGATCGTAGTACATTTTCCCTGGGCTATCATATACATAAAAACCCTGCTTAGGTATCACAACGGCCACAGGTCCTTTAGACTTGTTGAGCCTCGAGGCCATAACTTTAGCTGTCTCTACCATCTCTTCCATGCTTACCTTTGCCGTTCCAAGAATCTCATTATGTTCTATCGTAAATCTCCCCTGGGCCGCAAACTTCGGCATATCCATGGGTTTCATTGTGAATACCCCCAAAGCTCCGGGACCCACAACATGAGGTATTCCCATCTCGACAGCGGCTTCCATTCTATTTTGGGAATGACATGCTCCCCCTGCGATCTCATGCGTTATTTCAAAGGGACAGAGGTCAAGCATACCCTTTACTACTCCCTGTCTGATAAGCTGTTCCAAAATGCCGCCTTGCATGCTCACTGAATGAGAGACCGTTACCTTTAAACCTTTCGCCTCCAGACCCTTCTTTATATGAGGAGTGTAGCCGAGCCACCCTATACCGGTTATTCCGACCCAGTTTCCCCCCTCAAGAGTTTCTTCCTCTTTCACCACTGAGGCTATAGCCAAGGCAGCCCTTTTTAGATCCCTCTTCGACCACTGATTGATACCAAAGAAATCTGAGACAGGTTGAACCAGTATAATGTCAGACTTAACAAAGTAGGGGTGAACATAATCAGATAAGGCCACGGTGGAAATTAACACCTTAGGGAAACCGACAGGAAGGTTTCGAAGGGACATCAGGGTTAAAGCGGTCCCCATGCTTCCGCCTATGGCAAGAACTCCATCTATAGCCCCAGTCATGTATAGCTCGTCTGCTACTATCTTCGAAGCCCCTCGTGCCAAAACCTCACACGCCACTTCATAACGCCCTTCGGCTGCTATGGCACGAATATCCTGCACCGTGCTGGAAGCCGCCGCTGCTACCTGATCACTTGTTACGTCGGGCACAAATAATGGTTTCCCGCTGAGCCCTATATCCACTACCAAGCACTGAAGCTCCATCGACTCAATTATGTTCTTCATGTAAGCGATTTCTTCACCCTTTGTATCGGCGGTACCTATAATCAAGATTGTTTTCTTTTTACTACTCATAACAAATACCTCCTTAAATTAAGATAGATATAATGTTAATGCTACAAAACTAATCCAAAAGTTATAAATAACATTCCAGACTTATTGTGTAGTCTATTTGTTGAGCCAAGATGAACCGTCGGCCCAATTAATAATTGCCACTCAAAAATGGCGAAAAAAAACATGCCCTCAAAAAGTATTTTTTAAGGTAAATAATACTCTTGTTCATATCAGTGTTTCTAGCTGTGAATGCCTACCAAAAACCCTTAAGTTAGTATTGTCTTTTCGCGATTGTCTTGTTATAATTCCATGTGTATTGATTTAATACAAGACAAGATACTGGCCCTAAGTATTGTTTTTTGACGAGGAATACTTAGGCCAGTATTTTGTGTCCGTGCTGCTTGCTTCAGCCAACCCCAGGCAGAAGACACACTTAAATCCTGCGCCAATCTGATAACGGTACCCACTTTGTTCTACAATAACATCCCTCCTTTCATAACAAGACCTTTATAAACAATTCTTGATGTTATATCATCTCATCCCATTTTCAGCAGAACACTGAGCGCAAAGGATTAAACTCAGTTTGCTCCCCGCTAACAGAACTAAATCATGTGTCTTCCGCCGTTAATAAGGATGGTCTGGCCCGTAATAAAGTTACTGTCATCCGATGAGAGAAAAACAGCGGCGCCCAGCATATCTTCCGGAGTCCCCAGCTTTTTGATACAATTAGGACCTAGGTCATATTTTGCCCAGTTCGGATTTAGTTCCCGTGCACCTTCAGTATCGGTAAAACCTGGGGCAAGATTATTGATGCAGATATTATACTCGCCAAGCTCTTTGGCTAGCGCTCGGGTCAACCCAACTACTCCACCCTTGGAGGTTACATAATGGGTAAACCCGTGGGAGCCAGTGAAAAACACCTCAGACATCAGGTTGATTATCTTGCCACCACCCTGTGCTTTCATCACAGGGAATACCGCCCTCGCACAAAGCCAAGGGCCCTTGACATTAACCAGCATCACTTTATCCCATTCGTCCGGGTCAAGTTCGAGAAACGGCTTGCGGTAGAAAATAGCGGCATTATTAATTAGAATATCAACCCTGCCGTATTTGGCCACGGTTTCAGCTACCATGCGCTTGGTGTCAGCTTCATCGGCAACGCTGGCTTTAAGAGCAAAAGCGACACCGCCCCGTTCTACAATCATTCTAGCTGTCTCTTCGATTCCGACAACATTTCGGTCGGTAACGGCCACCACCTTGGCTCCTTCGTCGGCTAGTTTGAGCGCAAAAGCCCGGCCCAGCCCCTGTGCTGCTCCTGTGATGATTATTACCTTACCCACCAATCTCAAATTTTCTCACTCCCATCCTTTAATAAGTAGGGTATGGGGGTCAGGTGTGTTCCTAACCCCTTACTCTCTTTAGCACAAAGGACTCAGGCTCTAAAATGCTCTTTGCTCCCAGAACCTCGGTAATCCATGCTCTTCAGCTATTACCTTATAAGCATTGTAACTACTACCCCGACCAATTCCGCCTCCTGAATGCAGATTAGCTGAACAAATATATAAGTTTTGCACCGGAGTTTTATAGTTGGAGAATTCTGGTGTCGGACGGTAACGTCCATTTTGGGAGGCATACATAGAACCCATGACCCAACCGCCTTCTTTCATATCTGGATGACGATTGAGAACATCATACGGTGTTGTGATAAAGGCATCTATCAAATTATCTTTAGTCATATTTGGAGCATATTTCACCCAATGCTTAAACAAATTATCAACAAACTCTTTCTTCTTTCTCAACCATTCCCGTTCCGAAAAGAATCGATGCGGCGGGGCAAAATCCTCGATAACAATAGTGTGTTTACCAGCTGGTGCCCTAGTGGGATCCCAAATACTATCAGGCGCAGTAGTAAAAATTGGACGTGAAGCAAACCCTTGAGTATATATTTCCGCCTTATATTTAGTGGCCAAATAGTCCGGATCCTTTGGTCCAAAATATAACCTGGGTTGCTCTCCGACATCAGGGTTAACTTGGCTTGCCGTATATTTAGGCAATTCATGAAGAGCAACATTACCCCACCAAACTTGTGAACGGTCATAATCAATGTTTCGTACCCGATGGGCTTGCTTAGGGGTCAAGTAACTCTCTCCTAAGAGACGGAACATGGTTTGTGGTACACCTAAATCACTGACTACAAATTTATTGGCCTTGATTTCTGCACCATTGACTAATTTTACTCCAACCGCCTTGCCATTCTGAACGATAACATTGTTAACTTCATGGTGTACAAAGAAATGACCACCCATTTCAGTAAAGGCACGCTGCAAAGCGTGAGTAATCGTATGGGTTCCACCTATGACAATTGACGAGCACTCCCAAGAAAGTACCAAAGCAAGACTGTGAATAAAGCCATAAAGTCCAGGTACGTCGTCTGGGAAGCAACCAGTGGAGGTATTCAGTCCCCGCATAAATAGAGTTCTTAACTCATCGCTTTCAAAGAGGTCATACGCAAGTTGTTTAGAGCTCATAAATTGATGTACTGGTTCTATACCGGAATCAGGATCTAGTAGAAGTCTTTCTAAAGCGTCAGGTGTACCATAGGGTGTTGGTGGACTATAACGATACTCCCGGAAGGCTGCACGCCACTTCGTCTCGTATTTCTTATAGAGGTCTGCATAAGTTTCGGCATCACGTTGGGAAAATTTAGCGATTTCATTATAGGTTTTATCAAAGTGTAATTGCGAGAAATACTCTTTACCTGTTTCAGGGTCAACTCTTAGGCAAGAGTAGCCAACAAACGCAGTTCCATCATCCCAGATAATTCCTTCGTTTTGCTCAGGGAAAACGTATTTTAAACCATAATCTTTTAAATTAAAATCTTTATAGGCCGGATGTGCCCAAAACCTAGTCCAGTGGGCGCAGGGATTTTGAATAAATCCAGGAAGCGGAAGATCCTCACCACAGGCCCCCCCGCCTATTTCGTGCTGTCTTTCAAAAACGGCAGTCTTTAAACCTGCTTTTTGTAAATAGCAAGCAATAATAGTCGCATGGTGTCCGCCACCAACCAATATCGCATCATAACTAGCATCAGCCATAGAAAAATCTCCCTTCATTAAATATAAAATTAAGTCTTATTAAACCATCTACCCATGTAAAGCCTCACTTGTACTTTTAGGGGCTTTCTGGAATAGCATTTTAATCACTTTAGCAATAATTGCTGGTTTCATAGCCATTTTTAAAGCCTGTCTGATATCCAGACCACTAAGTTGGATCGTAATAAACCAATGTACAGGATCGGTTGCTTCAATTTTCATGTTCAGCGGGAAAGATTCATTCTCTTTATCTATTTCCATACTAGAAAAATTCGAGGTTAAAACTGTTTTTCCAAGACCTGTGGATTGTACTAACATTGAAATCACCTCCTTTAGGTGTTAGATGCACAATGCACGACTTTGGACTTTGGACTTTGGACCTCGAACGTCGAACTTCTCCTTTCCTCAATATTCGATGTTTAATTCTTCATTATGAATAATAATATTTGTGTTATAGCAAACCGACTTCTTTTGCAGCTTTAACGCCTGGTGTATCTTTCCACCATTTTTCAAAACCTTGGTCTTCTGCAATAGCATTTGCTCCATTGTAACCTGAACCAAAAAGCACCATGCCACCGGGATAACTACTTGCTCCACAGAGGTAAAGATTTTTAATGGGAGTCAAGTGACGGGAACACTCTTCATTGGGTCTTAAATAACCCATTTGTAAAAGATAATAACCCCCTTGCTTATAGGAGCCTTCTTTCATGTCTAGGAACTTGTTTTCAATATCTATTGGGGTAGATACATAACTGTACAAGATGCTTTTCTCCATATTAGGAGCATATTGTTCTAAGGTTTTAATCATTGTTTCAGCGTGCTGTTGACGCTCACGATACCAATTTTCGGGATCACCATGGAGTCGATAGGGAGCATTTTGTGAAAGTAAGCCAGTATGACGTCCTGGCGGCGCTTGAGATGGGTCATGGATACTAGGGAAACAACAGTTAAAACCAACTCCGTCTGATTCGCCTTTTTTAACTAAATCCCAATGTTTTATTAATTCGTCTTGGGTCTCTGCACCGACAAAATAGATTAAAGCTTTTTCAAGATCAGGATTCTTTTCGGCAGCTTTGAATTTTGGAGCTTCCTCTAAAGCCAAATGAACTCCTAAGAGACTTGAGGCCTCCCATTTATACTGTTTTGTACGATTCACAAAATCTTTACTTAAGTTATCTTCACCCACATAATTGAGGAAGGTTTGATAAGGATCAATAGTACTAGCCACAAAATCGGCTTCATAAATTGTACCGTCTTCTAGTTCGACCCCTTTTGCAACACCGTCTTTCACAATTATCCGTTTGATGAGTTGGCTTCCCAAAATCATACCACCATTATCGTAAACAACCTTACTAAGAACATGGGACACACGATGTGTTCCACCTACACTGAGCCTATAGTTAGTTGCTCGGTTGATCATCAGGGGAACCATGAACCCTAATCCACCTTCGTTATAGTCCAAGCCCCATTTGCAGGCTGTGTAGAGTATGAGGGAACGTACATGTTCATTTTCAAAAATACTATTGACAATTTCCAAGGGACTCTTTTGTTGATATTCAAGAATTTCCCGACCTAATTCATGTTTACTCATATTCATCATAGCTTCAAACGATGGATGAGCCCGTTCATAAGTAGCCGGTCCAATATAACCCTCAACCATCCTTTTAAAGCTATGATACATTTCGACATAGGCCTTGGCATCTTTTTCTGAAAATTGAGCAATAGATTTAGCTGTTCTCTCAGGGTCATGATAAAGACAAAGGCTCCGGCCATCCTTCAATGGCATAGCAAATACCGGATCAGGATGAACAAATTTCAGACCATACTTCTCCTCCAACTGAAAGTCTGCGAACACAGGAGCTTGATCTACCATCATATGGTAGACTGCATGAGTATTATGCAAATAACCCGGGATCGTGACTTGTTCAGTGGCAAGACCACCACCGATTTCCATCCGTCTTTCTAATAAGAGTACTTTCTTTCCGGCCTTGGCCAGATAGCCACCTAATGCTAATCCATTAGGCCCGACACCGATAATAATACCGTCATACTTTTTCGCCATTACACATTCGCCCTCCTCAGGAAGTCATTTCCCACTTTTTTAAATATTCAAAATATTATCTTAATTATACATTTGTATTACTTGAAATAAATTACCTCCAAAAGATGAATTTTCTAAAGGTTTTTCCTCCTCTACGATTAAATTTAATTCCTTAAAATCTTTGACAACCTGGATACACTCAAATTATTAACTATTAAACCTTGGTGAAAGCATAAAATACTCTTTCCTGCATGAATATTGCACCGTTTTTGCTTTCCACTGGCATCGGATTCACCGGGTAGACATGAAGTTTGACTTCATCGCCTTTTTTCAGCTCACCCATCTTGACCCCGGTTATCCTGACCACCAATTTAAACTCTTCACCTAGATCGATCAAAGCAAGGATGAGCGGGGACTCAAAACCCAGTGGTACTCCCTCTACTTTCTCAGATACCACCAAGACTTTACCCTGTGTGGGCAGATCAACCCACTCTAGGTTCTCAGACAAACATTCTGGGCAAATAACTCGCGGCGGATAAGACTTCATGCCACAGTCATTACAAGCAGTTGTAGTCAGCCTACCTTCACGTAAATGCTCATAAAACGGGTGATTACAATTCCACTCTTTGCCCTGAAATGAGTAGATGTCCATGGTTGCCGCGTATTTAACTTCCATAATCTATCCCCTCATTATTCAATATCCCTCCCGTAAATCACGACATCATTTAGAATTCAAAGTTGATATTAGCGAAGTATCATAGATACCCTCCAGAAAAGCACTATTTTCAAGCAACTTCTTATGAAAATCAATAGTAGTATTAACTCCGGAAATTTCCATCTGGTTAAGAGCACCTTTAAGCCTCTCTATAGCCTCTGACCTGCTATTTCCCCAAACGATAAGCTTGGCTAGCAGTGGATCATAAAAGGCAGAAATCTGCATTCCTTCTTCAATTGAGTGATCTACTCGTATTCCGTCACCCGCAGGAATCTGCAGAGAAGTAATAATACCGGGAGACGGCATAAACGTAATGGGGTCTTCAGCATTAATTCTGACCTCTATGGCATGACCTGTACGACCTATCTCATCTTGTTCAAACGGTATTTTACCTGTCGCAGCAATTTCTAACTGAGCTTTAATTAGATCTCTCTTTGTAACCATTTCTGTTACTGGATGTTCAACCTGGATTCGATTATTAACTTCGAGGAAATAAAAATTTCCTGCCTCATCTTTTAAAAATTCCACAGTGCCAGCGTTTTCATAACCGATATAGGTAACAATTTTAATTGCCATTTGAGTTACTTGTTCAATTTCTTCTTTTGTCAAATTAGATGCCGGTGACTCTTCAATAAGCTTCTGAAACCGCCGCTGTACCGAACATTCTCGCTCCCATAAATGTATAGCTTTCTTTCCTGGAGCAGCTAAGATCTGTACTTCTATGTGTCGTGGTTTGTCAATCAATTTTTCAACGTAGACACCAGAACCTCCAAAATATGCTTGACTTTCCCGGCCTGAAGCTTCAAATAGGTCTTTTAACTGAGACTTATCGTTGACACGATATATCCCTTTTCCACCTCCTCCCAAGTCAATCTTTAGGGCAATGGGAGCGCCCAACATATCAAACCAACGCTCTAATTCTTCAAAACTATTGATTTGCTCTATAGACCCTGGAACAACAGGTACACCAGCCTCTCGAGCAATATGTCTTGAACTGCACTTGGATTCCAACAATTCCATGACTTTGGCAGGTGGTCCAATCCAACAGACGCCAATTTCTTCTACTGATCTGGCAAAATTTCCGTTCTCAGCTAAAAAGCCATAACCCGGATGAACTGCATCAGCACCAGACAATTTAATCGCTTCAATAATTTTCGGTATATTAAGATAACTCTCTGTTGGTCTCGAATGCCCTATATGATAAGCCTCATCAGCTTCTCGTACGTAAAGAGCATTTTTATCGACATCGGAATATATTGCAACTGTTTTTATGCCCATCTCATGACATGCCCGTATAACACGCCTAGCAATTTCTCCACGATTGGCCACAAACACCTTATTGAACATCCTTTTCTCCTCTCATCTCGCTCTGGTTCGACAGTCTGCAGACACATAAAGTGCCTCAAACCCTTGTGGCTCAATGGCTAGAGGCACTTGTGGATAACTTGCCGTATGTCTACGTTTTTGAACTCTTCGGAAGGGAAATCAAATCACGCACCACTCGTTCAATGGGTGGCTTTACGTTTCACCCTATAAGAACATAGTTACTGATACCCCTAAAGGCGTTAGGATACTACTAAAATCACATCACCCAGACTAACCTTATCACCCTCTGGAATTGTAATTTCGCTAACAACACCGTCAACCTCAGAAAAAATTGGGATTTCCATCTTCATTGAATGAAGAATAACCAGTTCTTGACCTTCTTCGATTTGTTCACCTACATTTACATTGATTTTTGCAATTAAACCATCAACCGTAGAAATTACTTGCGCCATTTTGACCCCTCCATTCATTTTTATTAGTGTCACCAACCTCTTTTTATCCCTCATTTAACAGATTTACTGCTTAATCTCTTTTGACCTTTCAAGCCAGGTTCTGTAAGAGCCATAATGTTTCTTTACGATGCGATAGCTAAAGGGATTCTGATAAACGTCAGATTTCCTGACCAAACTTTCATATTCGTAGATACATTTTAAATCTTCTTGCTCAATTGCTTTCTTTGCCACTTTCGTAGCATATGATCCCGTGATCATTCCGTGGACGATTCCCGAAGCACCGCTCGCCTCACCTACAAAAATTACCCCGTCTTTGACCATATTATGGTAATGAAAACCCATTTCTTTCCTATTGGGAAAACCACCCAGATAAACAGAATAAGAAGAAGCAATCTTTTGGGAAAAGAGATTGTCTCGCCTTGATCTTATCTCGTTATAAGCATCCATTGAAGAAAAAGAAGCAAGCGTGATTCCCCCTCCATGGGGCCAGAGGGATCGACCTGAAAGTTTAGGATCTTCTGCTTCGTATATCTCGATTTGTCCAGGTGTTACTTCCTTTACGTTTACCAGTTCAAGTTGAATCCCTGTATAGGTCTCAGACTCAGCTTCAGTAGCTATCTCTTTTCTCGCAAAGCCAGATGCAGCTGACTTCATGCCATCGGCACAAATGGTCACTTTTGCCCTAACTTCTGGCAAACTTTTAGATGCAGTTTTCACACCAACAACAATACCGTCTTCTTTGATCAACGCTTCAGCCTTCACGTTTAAGAATAGTTTGGCCCCCGCCATAATGGCCACCTTCGCCAACTCTCTATCGATAAGTTCCCTTCGGGCCAGATACCCTCCCCACCCTGAATCCTCAATATCTTCCATAACTTGGCCCGAAAGGGGATCAATTAGCTTCAACCTGGTGACTTTTTGGTAAGGTAGGGCGTCCTTGATCTCGGCAAAAAACATATCTGTGAACTCACAGCCCAACAGCCATCCACTACAGTGTTTTGGCAGACCTACCGCGGGATGTTCCTCAAGAACCACCACGTCAAACCCTTCATCAGCGGCTGTCTTTGCAGCCCAAAGTCCGGCTGGACCAGCACCTACAATAACAATGTCACATTTCATTTATTAACTCCCCTTTCAAAGCTTACTTACACCCAAACTTACGTATCGGTGACTAACGTCTCCGGCCTCAGACGTTTGACCTCTGTTCAGCAAGCATTGCATCGACCTCTTTATCTGTCATAGTATACCGAAGCAGAAACTCTTCATCAGAGATACTGGCTCCAAGACCCATCTTTTGGCGTAGCTCGTCGATTGATGGCTGAGCAAACTCTTTATCAACAATGTTCTTCGCCATGGGATGATTGACTATCTTATCGAGTATGTTCGGTTCTATTGGTGCCGTAGGCTTTCCGAACCATTCAGAGGCGTATTGGATTATCTCCGTGGGAACTACTTTATAACGTTCAGCACTAAAGACATTCATGGTTGCTTGCGTCCCCACAAACTGGGAGAAAGGCGTGACCATAATGGGGTACCCTAACTCTTGGCGCACCCTAGTAATCTCTTCTAGCACCTCATCGAGACGATCTAGCTTATTCATCTCCGTAAGTTGCCGACGTAACGTGGTCATCATTCCCCCTGGAACCTGATGGATATAATAGCTAGCTTGATGCTCAACTGGCTGTCCTTGTGGTAATCCTTCACTCTGGGAGACTTGTTGAAAATGAGCAGTCATGGCTTGAAGAGATGTTTTATCAAGGTTTCCCCAGTACTTATCCTTTCCCCAGAGCCACGAGGGCATCGTCTTGATGGCCGCTTCCTCCATATTCGCCCCATAATTAAGGTAGGACAGGTTCTCTAAGATATTCTCCGCAGATGGTAATGAGGTAGCATTAGCCACAGGCGGTACAGCAGTGTGAACTACGTCAACGCCAAGCCTAATAGCCTCAAGATAACATATAGGTCCAAGCCCCGTGCTGCAGTGAGAGTGGATCTCCAAAGGTTTCTCTCCTATTACCGCCTTGATGGCCGGAACCAAGGTTCTGACGCGTTCCGGGGTTAGGAGCCCACCCTGATCCTTAATATATAGAGTATCTACGTCCTTACTTTGAGCTAATTCTCTAGCCTTCTGGGCGTAGTATTCATCAGTATGAACAGGGCTAATCGTAAAGGAGAGGGCCACTATATAGTCTTCTATCCCCACCAGCTTAGCCATACGGGCTACTTTCAGCATTAAGTCTACATCGTGATTGGCATCTACAATCCAAACACGCCTTATCCCATTGGCAGCAACCCGCTCCATCACAAGAGACATAACGGAATCCGGAACTCGTTTAAAACCAATAAATCGCCTGCCCGTTGTTCCAAAACTCAGTGGGGTCTTTTTGATCACTTGGGCAGCAAGCCTGATCCTCTCCCAAGGGTTTTCCTTGTGTGTTCGGACAGAAACACCCATATGAATACTAGAAGCAAAATCTATACACTTAAACCCTACATTATCCATATCAGCAGCGGCAGCAAGAATCATTCCGTTGTTTAACCCAGTGGCACCCCAAATGCTCTGGTTGCCATCTCGAACTGTTGTATCAACAAATTTTATCTCACCCATCTTTTACTCCTCCATCATTTCTCTTAGAGCTTCCATTACTTCTTTGCCGCCCGAAACATTTTGTCGAAGCTCTCCACCAAAGCCTGGGCGAACTCAAAGTCCTCAAGGTTATTATCCACCTCGACAAGTTCCACCTCACTCTTTAGATGCTTTCTTAGCTCATCAATAAAAATATGGTCTTCACCTGGGTCATAGAGGATTGTTCCCTCTCCATCTATTGCTGACCAGCCTTTCAGCGGTATGAAAAACTTTACTGGCCCTTTAGTCTTGTTGAGCTTCTCAGCATATAGTTTCGCACACATCTGCAATTCTTCTCCGTTCAGGCGGGTCATGGACCTCATAGCATCCATTTTCCAGATCTTTGGCCTCGAATTGTACTTTTCCCCTTCTTTACGCGTGGGTCCGCATCCTGTGAGATTAAGGCAACAAGGGGTCAAGACCTGGGGAATCCCTCGCTCTGCTGTTGCATCGAGTCTCTCCATCCCTGCAGCTCTATTACCCTTTATGACTTCCTCAAGGAGACCCGCAGGGACTATGTCAATTATGCCGTCAAAAAACCCTTCGGATATGAGCCGATCCATCGCCCTATCGCTTATCCCTTGAGCGTGAAAAGAACAGACATTGTATCCTTTTTCCTCCAGGAGCTTCTCCACTTGCCTTGCACATTTGACTGAAAATCCGATCTCAGTTATGGCGATTGAGGGAAATGGAAGCTTCAATGAGGGGATAGAACGACTTTCCTCTGCCATTCCTGAAATTGTCCCAGCAGTCTGTTCTATCGCATGCTTCACTAAATCGTTCATTCCGGCAATTTCCATTATAACTTGCATAATAACTATGTCTGTGGCTTCAAACCACTGATGAACATATACCGGCATAGCTGCCGGCACCGCTATCACCTTTGGGATACCAAAGGGTAGCATCTGCATGGCACGTGCTCCCATTAGGGCCATCGTCGCTCCACCAAGCGCTACTATTCCATCTACCTTGCCCTCTGAGTAAAGTTTCAAGGCCATCTGCTGTGCTCCAGATGTCATAGCCTCCGTTATTACAAACCGATCTTTTAAACTTCTTAATTCCTCTATATTTTTGCCCACTAGTTGCACAATCTCTCCTGGAGTAACGTCGGCTTCAACAGTTGAACCTGCACCCATGCTAACATCCATAAGAATAACTTGATGTCCTCTATGCTTAATCCTTTCTCTTAGATAATCTAGTTGTTCTCCCTTTGTATCCAAGGTTCCAAGTACAAGTATTTTTTTCATAGCCATGCCGGTTTACCTTCATACAACTTCACTATCAGTTGGGTTTTCATTTCCGAACGAGGCATCACTCCAGGAGCAACCAAAGTTACCTTAGCAGGGATGATTAATTTGGCCCTAATCTCCGCTTCCAATTCTTGCTGGAGATTGCCTGCATCATCCAAATTGGCCGCTTCTACAACCACATTTAAAGGCGGTTTGACCAACGGTCCCGGTTCATCAATTAACACCCTGATTTCTCCGGTTGTCCTCGGCGCAAAACTGGAGACTACATCCCGTACCGCCGAGGGGAATACATTGACTCCCAGTACGATTAACATGTCATCCGTCCGGCCGATACAACGAATACGCATACTCGTCCGTCCACAGCTACAAGGCTTGGTATAAACTATCACATGATCCCTTGTACGGAAGCGAAGTAACGCCGAACTTTCCCGGTCAATGGCCGTATAAATTAATTCACCACTTACTCCATCCTCTATCTTTTTCCTTTCCCCTGTTTCCGGATCAATAATTTCTGGTATGATATACCCCTGGCCACAAAAATGCATACCTTCCTGAGCCTCGCACTCACCCCAGATCAATGGCGCCATATCCGCATTACCCATTGCCTCACAGAGTCGCGCTCCCCAATCTTTCTCAATTTTCTGGCGGACACTGGGAATTCCGCCGCCTGGCTCCGCTCCACAGTGAATGCCTCGGATACCGAATTGTGAAGGATCTTTGCCAGTTTTTTCACGTATATATTCAGTCAAATAATTGGCATAAGACGGAGTACAAGCCATGAAATCAGCCTTGAGATTTTCTATCGAAGATAGTATTCGATCCGAAGCACCTGTGCCAATAGGCACCAAGGTTGCACCGATGTTCTCAACGGCAGCGTGACTTGGTAACCCCCCCACAAAAAAACTTAGACCTAAGGCAAAAATGACCGTATTACTGGGTCTAAGACCAGTGGCATAATAAGCCCGAGATGCCATTTCTGTCCAGACCGCCCGGTCGCGAAGAGTGATGGCTACAAAACTAGGCTTGCCTGTGGTTCCTGAAGAAGAGTGGATGCGGATAAGTTTGTTGCGCGGTGCCGCCAAATAATCTCCTAAGGGAGGAAAATTCATTTGGGTTTCCCGTATATCTTCTTTGGTGGCAAAGGGAATCAACCCCAAGTCATCGAGAGTTTTAATATGCTCCGGTTTCAAACCAACTGACTCAAATTTTTTACGGGTAAACGGGGAGTGTTCATACAAATAATTTACCTCTTGACACAATTTGTGTAGATCAATTTTCTCCTGTTCCTTGGGATCCATCGTTTCCACTTCAGGGTTAAAACAATCAACTTTCATACCTATTACCAACTTTCCTACTAAATTTTCAGAGCACACTTCGTGAATATTCTGAATTTAATAAAATTATATCTTATAGCAAGTTAAATTGAATTATCCGCGAAAGATGAATTTCCTGTGAGTTTTTCCTCTTTGAAAGTGGAAAAACTTGATTAAGATTCCCATTTGTTTGAATTTTCCTGGGTAAAAAGTAATTAAGAAATCCCCAATACGCACATGTCAATCCATGTGTATATTGGGGATAATGGCAAGCAGCATTCAGTTGTAATTTAATGGCGTTTTGGAGGCGGAAGCAAGGCAAAACTCGAAATAATATTTATGTATTAGTATATCTAATCCCTGTCTCAATCTTATGACATTAGGATCAGTTAGACTCTTGCCCTTAGATAACCTATTCATCGCATATCTATAGGAAGCTATTTCTTTCACGAGATTATTTTTATCCATAGCACTTACCCCCTACAATTTTCTAAGCACACTTCGCGATGTTCCGAATTTATTAAAAAATATATTATTGCATGTTAAAACGAATTATCCGCAGAAGATAAATTTCCTTTGATTTTTCCCCTATAAAAGAGGAAAAAGTGTGCCACATTTCCCTTTTATGCAACATGTATAAAACCCCTGAAGTTTTGTATTAAAAAAAGCACAGGCAAAATACTTTGACCTGTGCTATAAGTTGGGGTTATATATTGCTCATTTTACCCTCCGGCCTGAATATAGACTACAGCCATTCTGGTTTACCTTCATACAACTTCACTATCAGTTGGGTTTTCATTTCCGAACGAGGCATCACTCCAGGAGCAACCAAAGTTACCTTAGCTGGGATGATTAATTTGGCCCTAATCTCCGCTTCCAATGCTTGCTGAAGATTGCTTGCATCATCCAAATTGGCCGCTTCTACAACCACATTTAAAGGCGGTTTGACCAACGGTCCCGGTTCATCAATTAACACCCTGATTTCTCCGGTTGTCCTCGGCGCAAAACTGGAAACAACATCCCGTACCGCCGAGGGGAATACATTGACTCCCAGCACGATTAACATGTCATCCGTCCGGCCGATACAACGAATACGCATACTCGTCCGTCCACAGCTACAAGGCTTGGTATAAACTATCACATGATCCCTTGTACGGAAGCGAAGTAACGCCGAACTTTCCCGGTCAATGGCCGTATAAATTAATTCACCACTTACTCCATCCTCTATCTTTTTCCTTTCCCCTGTTTCCGGATCAATAATTTCTGGTATGATATACCCCTGGCCACAAAAATGCATACCTTCCTGAGCCTCGCACTCACCCCAGATCAATGGCGCCATATCCGCATTACCCATTGCCTCACAGAGTCGCGCTCCCCAATCTTTCTCAATTTTCTGGCGGACACTGGGAATTCCGCCGCCTGGCTCCGCTCCACAGTGAATGCCTCGGATACCGAATTGTGAAGGATCTTTGCCAGTTTTTTCACGTATATATTCAGTCAAATAATTGGCATAAGACGGAGTACAAGCCATGAAATCAGCCTTGAGATTTTCTATCGAAGATAGTATTCGATCCGAAGCACCTGTGCCAATAGGCACCAAGGTTGCACCGATGTTCTCAACGGCAGCGTGACTTGGTAACCCCCCCACAAAAAAACTTAGACCTAAGGCAAAAATGACCGTATTACTGGGTCTAAGACCAGTGGCATAATAAGCCCGAGATGCCATTTCTGTCCAGAC
>Ga0209347_1002831_pt1 | contig 21775 bp, 14 predicted proteins | sample AutmiccommuBRH23_FD_187382 | JGI IMG/M metagenome (GOLD analysis project Ga0209347, IMG submission 187382) | Deep subsurface microbial communities from Mt. Terri, Switzerland - Autotrophic microbial communities BRH/23 (SPAdes) (version 2) | ecosystem: Environmental > Aquatic > Deep subsurface >...
ATCCGGTCTGTTCCTCAAGTACGTGCGCCGCGGGTCGGGGTACTACATCGACGTCGGCGCCTGCGAGCTGATCGCCGACGGCACCATCAAGCTGAAAAGCGGACCCGGCCTCGGCGTCGATCACATCGAGCCGGATGCCGTGGTGCTCAACGATGGCAGCCGCCTGCCGGCCGACCTGATCGTCTACGCCACCGGCTACGGCTCGATGAATGGGTGGGCGGCGCGGCTGATCTCCCAGGAAGTGGCCGACAAGGTCGGCCGCTGCTGGGGCCTCGGCTCCGGCACCACCAAGGACCCAGGCCCGTACGAAGGCGAACTGCGCAACATGTGGAAGCCCACCCAGCAGCAGAACCTCTGGTTCCACGGCGGTAACCTGCACCAGTCACGGCACTATTCGTTGTATCTGGCACTGCAGCTGAAGGCGCGCTTCGAGGGGCTGGATACCTCGGTCTACAAGCTTGCGCCGAGCTATCACCAAGGCTGAAGCCACATCGGCCAGCTCGAATGAAACAGGCCCGCATCAGCGGGCCTGTTTCGTAGTCAGCTCACCCGCGCCCAGAGCAACAACCATCACGTTCCGCACAGGCAGAGCCAGACAAGGCAGCGCCAGTTGCCGGCTCAGTCGAGCTGCGCCGGCCGCCACAGCACATGGAGCCCGAGCGGCCGCCCAGATCAGGAAGAACACCCGCACCTCTCATTTGCCATACTGCGATAGTTGTACCGGCAGCAGGCGATTGATCCAGAGCAGGCCGCCAGCTCTATATGTATGAGAAGCCACTCGTCAGCCGCGCGCTGCCTGTATCATTCCCAGCCCTTTGGCTTCCGCTTGCCTGAAGCCCCGACAGCAACCTCCATTGGCGCACGCCAAGCACGCATTCGGAGAATCGCGCTTCATGTCCCGGCTGGATCTACAGAAACTCACGCTGCTGCTGGCACTCGTCGCCGGCCTGCTGACCTTCGGTAACAGCTTCTTCGCCGGCTACAGCTCACAGCGCGAACAGTTGTTCGAGCAGACTCTGGAGGCAAACCGGGCCTATGCGCGCAAGCTCGCCGACACCACCGATCAGTTCTTTCTCAACAGCCGTCGCGAACTGGCTTACGCGGCAGAGGTGCTGTCGACGCGCTTCGATGACCCGGCCGCGCGGGACAGCGAGACCGAACGGCTCAAGCTCAAGAGCGAGCAGTTCAGCCGGGCCATAATTGTCAGCGCCGCAGGAGAGATCGTTTCCGCCTCGCCTGAAAGTACTGACCTGGTTGGCCTAAAGGTGAACAGCATAGGGGCAACCCGCGCGCTGAAAGAGCGCATACCGCAGACCAGCGATCCCTACATCGCCACGGACGGCACTTACCTGATCGCGGTCACCCACCCCATCTTCACCCCCGATGGCCGCTACCTCGGCTATATCAGTGCGTCGCTGTTCCTGCGCGAGCGCAACGCACTGCACGGCCTGCTGGGGGTGCATTACTACCGCGACGGCTCCTACCTGTACGTGGTCGACACTCAGGGCAGACTGATCTTCCACGAAGACGGCAAGCGGGTCGGCCAGAACGTATCGAGTAACGCAGTGGTCCAGCGGGTGCTGTCGGGCCAGGAGGGCAGCCAGCGCGTCATCAATACGCTCGGCGTGGACATGCTCGCCGGCTTCGCACCCATGCAAAGCACCGGCTGGGGCATCATCGCCCAGCGCCCGACCGCCGCCATCACCGCGAAGCTCGCACAGCTGGCGCGAACTACGCTGCTCAACGCGGTGCCGTTCACCCTGATCTCGCTCGCGGTATTCTGGTGGCTGTCCAGACTCATCTCCAGGCCCATTCGCGCACTGGCCGATACCGCCGAACACTGGGGCGCTCCGGAGGCCGCCGCCCGTATCTCGATGGTCAATTCCTGGTATTTCGAGGTCTCGCGATTGAAGGTCGCGATGCTTACCGGCGTGTCCCTACTGCAGCAGAAGATGGGTGCACTGGAAGCGGCGTCCATGACCGACCCGCTGACAGGATTGCGCAACCGCCGCGGCCTCGAACTGGCCCTCAAGCAGTTCGACCTGCTCGATCAGCGCTACGCGGCAGTGACACTGGATATCGATCACTTCAAACAGGTCAACGACCAGCACGGCCATGACGTGGGCGATGCGGTGCTGCGCTTTCTCGCCGAGATCATGAAGGAATGCTCGCGCCCCACTGACGTGCTGTGCCGCATGGGTGGTGAAGAATTCCTCATGCTGCTGCCCGAGACGGACGCCGCCGGCGCCAGCATTGCGGCAGAACGCCTGCTCGCCCGCCTGCGGCAAACCGCAAGCCCGACTGGCGTACCGGTGACCGCGTCCATCGGCATCGCCTGCAGCGGCAGCCATGCTTCGCCCGACGCGACGTTCAAAGCCGCGGACGAAGCGCTGTACCAAGCGAAGAGAGCCGGCCGCGACCGCGTCGTCCTCGCCTCCAACTGAGCGCCGAGCAGCCGCCGGATGTGACCCCCGAGGCGCTTGGCAGCCGCAGCTCAGGCCAATCTGGAGGGTCACTTCGATGCAGCGGGCCTGGCTCACACGCTGCTGCTCGGCGTGGAATTCGACGACTTCAACTACGACTCCCAAATCGATCGCTCGGGTGGTGCGACCAGCGACTTCCCGATCGACCTCTATGATCCGGTCTATGGTCAGCCGCTGCCGGCGCTGACCCGCACCACGACCTACGATGACGAAAACCTGAAGTCTTGCAGCAAGCCCCGCTTCCGACTAGGCATGCCCGTAACGTGACTAAAGCCCCATTGAGTAAATCATCTCGCTCTCACTAACCGCTTCTGGTGTCACCACAGCATCCTTGAGCATCAACTTGCCGCGCAGCAGCCGATCCAGATGCACATCGAAAGAATCGAATTGCGGATGCGTTACTGCGGGCAGATGAATAAACACCTCCTTCTGCTGCCCGATGCGATAGACACGGTCAGAGGCCTGCGCCTCTTTTGCTGGGTTCCAGTGCCGTTCCAGGTGAACAACGTGGTTAGCTCCGACAACGGTCAAACCTACACCCGCTGCGACCGGAGACATGATCAAGAGGTTGAATCCTGACTTCGCTTCGAATGCTGAAATGAGCTTCTTACGGGTCATTTCTTCCGCTTTGGTAGCTACCGCTTTTGTATCTCCGTTGATAACGGCAATGTCCAGGCCGTAGATCTGATCAAGCCACAGTTTCAAAACCCTTTGCAGGCGCTTGGTCATCATGAACAGGATGACCTTTTCGCCCTTATCCCGAATCTCGTCCAGCAGTTTGAGCATCACGGCTAGCTTGCCGGACTCGGACATCAACTGCCGCGCATGGTGGCCATCCCGACTGTAGAGCGATGGTTCATCATCCAAACGAGGGTGCAACGATACCGAGCGCAACTGCGTAAGCGCCGCTAGAGCCGAGCCACGCATGTCATCTGCGCTGGCGCGTCGAGCACGGTATCCATCTAGCACATCGTCATACACCTGCAGTTGAATCCCGCGCATTGAGACACCCAACTCAGGCGCGTAACGCTGAATGCCTCGATCGACCTGCTCTACCCCACTACGGATAGTTTTGCTGGGCAGGCCTTTGAGCTGGTCTTCCTTCACGCGACGCAGCATGAACGGCCCGACAGCCTTGCGCAGTTGCTCACCCAGACGAACACGGACCTCGTCGCGCTCCTCCTCGCCGGCCGAGAGAATCGGCTTGATCCAAGTGTCTCGGTAGTTTTCCCAGCTGCCAAACAACCCTGGCTGAGCCGTATCCATCAAACACCAGAAGTCGCCGAGGCTGTTCTCCACGGGCGTGCCTGTGGCCAACAATTTGAAGTCAGCCTTTAACCCCTTTGCCGCACGGGTTTGCAGTGCGTTAGGGTTCTTGATGTTCTGCGCCTCGTCGAAAATGACCATGCCCCAGTCGATCCTGCACAGCGAAAACTGGTAGTCACGCAGCGTCTGGTACGTTGTTAAAACCAAACGACGATCCATATCCAGGCGCTGAGCACCCGCCTCTGGCCCAATGGTCAACGCATAACGAATGGTCTGGGCATCCATCATGCCGTCATCGTCGGCCAGGGCAGCAAGTTGAACCGACTCCCGCTCGGCGCCCTTGACGCGGTAGCGGTTCAGGTCTCGCCCAGATTGAAGCACCACCAGATCGCGGAACGGAATGCTGAGGAAAGTCTTACCTACTTCGTCTTCCCAGTTTTCCAACAGACTAAGTGGTGCAACTACCAAAACTGGTTTTTGCGGCTTTTCGCTACGGCGCTGGGCCGCCAGGTATTCACCGATTGCGACCAACGACATGTATGTCTTGCCCAGCCCCATATCGTCGGCAAGTAGGCTGCCTTGTAGGCGATAGAGGTCATCATGATCGTCAGATAACGCGGCGCTCATCAGCCTGAGCATCCACTCAATACCTTCGACCTGATGCGGGAATGGCTGCCGTGCATAAGCGGACCAGTCTGGCGCATCCAGTAAGCGAGCGTTGCTGGCTTTTGCCAGCAGTGTTGAGTTGATTTCGCCGGCATCTTTAAGGATGACGGCAACCTTCTCCTTGGGCTCATCAAAGTCGTCTTCGGCTGCGGCCGACTGCTCCGGCAGCTCGGGCCTCTCGAGCGTCTCTTTCACCTGATCCAATTGACGAGCCACAAGCGGCGCGTCTGAAATGTCGATGACCTCACCAGCAAAACTGAGACTCGTTGCACCCTGCTCTATCGCGGACCGCAGCACCTCCTCAAAACGCTCCAGCTCCTCCGGCGTCTGAACCAACTTCGGGATGATCTCTGCTGGCGCGGGGCGCTTATCCAGGGCAAACCAGTCATTCTTGGTCGCATCCAACGCGCCAAAGTCCATGTGCTGCAGCTTGCCAATACCAGCTACGCGGACCGAGAAACCGACCTCGAGATTTACCAGTGCCGCATCCAGAAAGGCCGTAGGCGAGGCGATGAACTCGGCGACCTTATCTGGCGGGATTCGTTTGTTGGCCAGCACATTGCGAATGCCGTCCATCTTGGCCTGATCGAGCAACACCACACGATTGTCGATTCGCAGCACACCCCCGTCAGCGCTCATGTCGAGCTGCGACCAGCGCTTCTCCAGCTGATCGGGCGTCGATCCATCCCCCAGGCTCGGGCACAGCATCAGGCTGCCGTCTGGCAGTCGGGTCGCAATAACGCCAACATTTTCCGGAACGACAACATCAAGCCGATCGAAATGACTCAGATCGATGCGCATACCGCTTCGGGCAGCTGTCTGTAGCTCGGCCATCAAACGAAGGTTAGCCGCCTCCCCTCGCTGTGCAGGCTCGAGAGACTCATGCTTTTCCCAAGCCATCAGCCCCATCAGCTCAGCTGGCGTAAGCCAGTAGCGCTCGGTACTCGTCAGACACAAATACGGGCCTTTGCGCGAGAAAGGTGTGAGGCCTTCAGCCACTTCAACGGCAAGCCCAACGCGAAAGCCGCTGTTACCTGTGCGCCCGCTGATGGAAGTCTGAAAGCGCCCCGTGAACCGCCGTGGCAGCCGCAGAATATCGGCCTGCTCACTGTCCATACCGGCAATATCTTCAGCGCCGATATGGAAGCCGTTGGCCGTGTGCTCAGCTATGCCTTGCTCGGCGAGCATGTTCAGGACAATCAGCTGAATTTTCTGCAGTGCGTCGCCTTTGCCGTCCTGCAACGCCTTAAACGTCTGGACCGGAAGGTAAAAATTGACTCCGTTGGAGTCTGCGCTCGACGCGAACCCCTCCTGACTACCGACCGGCACACCGCGCTCGCCAATCAAAGACATCAAAAGATCTCTAAGGCGCATTACGACTCCTCCCCCTGTGCGTCGAACGTTTCCAGCTCCCGTTGAGCCGCGCCTGTGAGCTGCCATCCGTACTTATCATCCTGCGTACAGATCCCTTTCAATGGCCCGTATAAAGCTTGGTTCACCAGCCTCGCGTCGACCTCCAAAACATTCGCCGCATAACGAACTTTATCGCCTGGGTTGGCGGCGAAATAACGCAATACGGCAAGCGCAAACGGCTCTAGCCTAGCGACCCTCGAGCCTGCGTTTTCGTTTGCGTTCATATTTGCCGCACTCGGCACGCTCTGACTTGCATCCGATGGCTCCGACCTGGCCAGCTCGGCTACTAACTGCTCACCATGGGTCGAAAGCAGCCAATGCCCCTCTCCGTCCTGCTGGACGTACTGAGAGAGGCTGCTCTCCAACATCGTTTTCACGTTCAACGCATTGCCGCCCTGATTGCTTACTGCTTCCAGCAACGCATAGAAACCGCAACGTGAATGAGTCTCGAGATAACGCAGGGCCGCCAGCTGGAGCGAGCTGAAGGGCGGCAGCTTCGTTTGTTGCGGAACCGGGTTGTCCCGCCCGGAGGCAATGGTGCTTGATCTCATCGCACCATTTGCAGCCACTGATTCAACATCGGCTGAACGCCGTGCTGGGGTTGGCACGTCGGCGTTGCGTAACATCGGCGCCGCAGCGTGTTCAGTTCCTTGTTGAGCAGCCGTCGGCGCTCGCGCTACCGCTTTGGCCCCTTCTTTCGCCGGAGCAGGAACCACCGTGCGCTTGGCACTTACGGCAGGGATCCCGAATTTACGAAGCTGAAGGCGATAGTCCTCAGCGCTCAGAAGCTGCTCGACATCAAGAGCAATGCCATTCTCGGCTAGAAAGGTGAAGACCTTGTTCTGCCAGGCGTGTGGGGTGTGCACAAAAGCATCGTAAGGCAACCCGGGGTAGAGTTTCTTGTAAGTCCCGGGGACCGTGGTGGTCAGGTCTTGATGACTGAAGGTATTGCGCTCATAAGTTCTGAGGGTTTCGCCAGGCGCTGCCAGGTAGACCCAGATCTTGAAACTATGTGAGCCCTCAACCAGATGGAAGTCACCGCAGTCCAGATAGATCACGGCCTTGTCATTCATCGGCCCATCCATCCGCGCGAAGCTGGTCTTAACGTCCTTACCCAGGATCCGCTTGACCGACTGTTGAGCCTTGCCGCCCAGTAGGAGGCGAGTGTTACGAATCAGCTTCAGCTTGAAGAGCCCTTCGAGGAATCGCTTGCGGGCGGGGAACATCCGCTGCATTTCCGTATTGGCTGTTTCAAGCCCGTATTGCTCAACGGCCTGCAGGAACAACCGCAAGTCCTCTTTGGATAGCCAGCCCCGTACCTTTTGAATCCGCTCTTCACCGAGCGGGCGCCACCACTCTACAAACCTTTCGTTCGTGCTAGAGATACGAGGATCGCCAGCCAAGTTAAGAATGAAGTTCTGCCAGACTTCGCCGGGTTCCTGGCCAGCACGGTCGATCAGAATCTCAAGCGCAACATGGCCGATTCGCCGTGTGCCTTCAAAGGGCGCCTTGGCCACTGTAGGCTTAAGCAACTCATCCAGCACCGGATCGGACTCGCCAAGGGGCAAGTGTCGTAACGTTTCGAGATAAAAGTGCGCCCTGCAGATATCACCATAACGGCCATCATCAAAGCCGTGCAGACCGAGCTCCATGAGTGTCTCGCCAAGCTCACGTCCGCCTTGACGTACTCGTTCAGCGAGATAACGTGGACCATCGAGGCTTAGCAACCAATGCCCCTCACGCTTGAGCGTAACTAACGGATCGGCTCGCGATGTCTGGATCTTCGACGGCGGTATCAGGTCAAGCTGCTGTAACAGGCTTCGCTCCAGAAGCTCGCGCACCCCTTCCTTTTCATCCAGCCGATCGAATCGCCGGAAATACAGCTGTGCCATCTGCTGCAGCGTCATACGCGTTAGACGTGGCTGCTGGGCATCCAGCAAGGCAGCTAACAAGCGCGTATTTAGCAGGCGGCTGCCGATCACCTCGTCATTGAGCCACAGCCAGCTCAACGCCCGAGCCGTAATACGCCGCCTCAGCAGCGCCGGCAGGCCATCGAATCGACCCGAGCTGGCCATGCCACGCAGCACTGCGAGCATGCGCTCAAACGCATCATTGTTTCCGGCCTCCGTCTCCATAGCGGCAGCCTTTTTTGTCAGTACAGTCCAGCGCTCGAGCATCTGAGCGCCCCAGCTGGCCGCAGGAAACTCTACTGGAGGCAGCCTCATGGCTTGGCCTCCCCCAGCCGCTCCTTGACTTGCTCGTACTGCGCGCTATCCGGACGACGGATGGTAAAACGAATGTCGATTCGGCGATTACGTTTGAAGTCTTCCTCCGTGACCTGATCGGCCACGGCCGGACGCGTTTCGCCATACCCGCTGACCGAGAACAGCGGTTTTCCGTCCTTGTTGTTCAGGCGCGACAACTGCTCCTCGCGCGCCAAGGCGTCCCCCCAGAACTGCCAGAGCGAAATAGCACGAAAGGTGGAAAGCCCCCAGTTGCCTTTGCCCATGAATCCCTGCAACGGGCGATTATCCGTGTGGCCCTCGATAAAAATCGTGTCCAGGAATTCCACCCGGTCATCACGCGAGATCACCTCATTGATGACCTTGCCGATCTCAAGCGCTCGCGCCTGATAGGCCGAATGGATTTCATAGGCACCGGTATCGAAGCCAAGAAGATCGTTGGGAATACTCAGCACCGTGTGATTCTCGCTGACCTCCACCTTGATGCCGCGCCTGCGCAGTGCCTCAACTGCCTCATCGAGGATAGTGCGGCGCACTTGCTCCGCCTTTTTCAGCTCTTCGATTTCCTGTTCGAACTGGACCTGCCGCTCCTCCAGCTTCTGCTGAATGTCCATCAGCTGCAGGATCAGGATCACCGAGGCCAGAATGAAGATCACCAGCAGCGCCGACATAATGTCCGAGAAGGACATCCAGTACGGGTTTTCCTCATCGACGGCCACGTCATGCGACTTGCGAAAGCGCATCAGCGTGCCTCCAGCTCATCCAGAATCCCGCTCACCGCCTGGACGTTGCGATGCATCTGATCGGCATAGGCAAGCGAGACCTCGTTCCACTTGTTCATGCGGTCCTCAGTCTGCGTACGCACTTCGGAGGCGTAGCTACGCAGCCACTCTTCAGCCTGCTTTTCAATTGCCTCTACCTGGGCACGCAGCGTCTCACCCAGCGTTGTAAATTCATGCCTTACGCCGGACAGGAATTCCTGCTGCGTCTGTTTCATGTCACCAAAGCCATTGCGTGCTTCACTTGCGGCCTGCTCGAAGCGCTGCGCGCCTTCGAGTAGTGCTGCCTGCAGCTGCGACAGCGAACTTGCCTGGCCCTGCAGTTGTGCAGCCAACGCGGCATTCTGTGTGCTCGCAGCTTCCACGCCCTGGGTTACTGCCTCCAGGCGCTGACCCAGCGCATCAGCGGCCTGGCGAAGGTTGGCAGAAAGCAGGCCCAACTGATTGGCGCTGCTATCCATGTGCTTGCTGCTGGTCGCGGCCGCTTCAGTAGCCTGTTGCAGGCGCGTCATCAGCTGCTGATGCTGCTCAGCCATTTGCCTGCTCTGCTGCTGGGTAACCTGAACGGCGGACGCGATACCTGCCAGCAACTCCCGCTGCTGCGCAGCCATGTTTTCCAATTGTTCGTTAAAGCGCTGCTGGCGGCTCTGTTCACGCTGCTCCGCCTGCACGCCGTACCCGCTGACCTGCTCATTGAAACTGCCGAGCAGCTTGCTGACCGTTTCCTCGAGATTGCGCTGTTGCGTCGCAGCGGCTTCGGCAATGGCGCCAATCTGCTGTTGGCTGGTCTGGCCCAGATTGCCGATCAGCTGCTGCTGTTGCGCCAGTACCGCCGCTTGCTGCTCCTCGTGGCGCTGTGCCCTGGCCTGCTCACGCTGCTCGGCGGCTCCCATCTGCGTATCGAGCTGCGTGTTCAGGTTCATCATCAACCGGGAGAACACCTTCTCCAGGTTGTTATGCCGCTCATTGCCCGCCTCGGCCATCACTCGCATCTGGTCCTGAGTAGAACTGGAGAACTTCTCCAGAAGCGCCGCCTGATTGGCACTGGACTCACTCAGCAAACGCTCGAACATCGCCTGCCGCTCTTCATCGCGGCGCTGCGCAGAGCCCAACTGCCCCTGCAACTGGCTCGACAGTCCGGCCATCAGCTCGCTGAAACGCTGCTCCAGCTGTTCCTGCCGCTGATCTGCAGAGCCAGCAATGCGTTGCAATTGAGCTTCGAACTGGCTGCTCTGCTGCTGCGCAACCTCCATCTGCCGTCCCTGTTGCTCGCTCAAACTGGTGAACAGCTGGTTCAGGCGCTCACTCATGCCGCTTACAGCCGCGTTCACGTCGGCAGCGGCCTGTTGCATCTGGCTGCCCTGCTCCCGGCCAACCGACGTCATACCGTCCATGAAGCTTCCAACCAGGGTTTCCAGCACCTGGGTAGATTGCTGGCTGGTAGTGCTGACCAACGTCTGAATAGCGGGAGCCATGATGTTGTTCAGTGCATCGGTCAGCGCTGTCTGCATGGCCTCATTCATGCCATTGAGGGTTTCCTGCAGCCGATCGCCAATGCGCTCGTGCAATTCCTGCAGCGCTTCCTTGCTCTCCTTCCCGTATTCCGCGATATGCACCAGCGATTGCTCGGCGGGAATGCGCGGGTAGAGAAAGTCGATATCGTGCTGCAGCCGCTGAATATCATTCAGCGCACTACGCTCGAACATCTTCTCGATGATGTTCAGCAGCAGGCTGAAGGCAACGCCCCACACAGATGTCATGAACGCCACAGCAGCGCCGGAGATCAGCTTGTTGATGCCGCCCTTTAGCGCTTCGATTTCGTCGGACGTGCCCACCAGCCCCTCAAGCCCGACGGTCAAACCAACGAAGGTACCCAACACACCGACCGCCACGAGGAAGCTAGGCGCCGCGGCCAACAGGCGGCTGGCAGTCAGACCGCTCGCCAGCGTGCGCGCATTGAAGAAATGCTCGGCATCCAGTGTGTTGAACAGCTTTTGCTGGTCGGACGACTGCACGAGACTTTCATCGAACTCGCGCCAGAGCATGCCGACATTGGATGCCTGCAGCTCCTGCGCCTTGTGTAGCGTTTCTCTCCGGCTGGCAGCTAGGGTGTCCTTGCTCTGCCCGTCCAGCAGCGAGCGCAGTGCTCGCATGCGCGCTTTGAAATGCCGGAAATGCAGCATCAGGAAGAACAGCGAAAACCCGAAGATCAGTGCGGTGACCAACCAGAACCAGGCACTGATGCCGTTAGGGTTGGCGCTGAACATATGGGCGAAATCGGGGATCAGGTGTTGCAGCAAATCCATCATGACCAAAGCGTCCGTTTAAAGCAGAGGGATCAAAGCAATTCGCGAATCAGGCTTTCACACCGAAGCGTTCTTTCAATCGGTCCACCGTCCAGCGCCACTTCGGGGTGGTTGGGCGGCAGATAGTGTTCTGGTTGCCGAACAGGCCGACTTCCTTGATGGCTTCGTTGAGCGGCAGGCTGAACAGCCACTCTACGGAAACGAAGTATTCGCAGCGTTCCGGGTCATCGGCCAGGTCGCGGTGATAATTAGCGCCGTTGAGCAGGTCCAGCGCCGGGACCTCGTTGCCCTGACAGGAAATACGAAACTCGACGGCCGGGGTGGCATGACCGGTAACTCGCGCTACACCGACATACCCGGCGCCGGGGACGTTTACCCAGATGCGGTCGCCAGGGCTGAGTACCTTCAGGCTGTTGCTGTACCAGCTGCCACCACCGCCGCAGATGAAGCCAAACTGCCGTGCCTCGGGCCAGGAGCGGCTGGGGCCGTGGCCGAAGGAGCAGTAGAACTCGCCGTTCCAGGGCTCGCTGGGTGTACCGGGCTTGGCCACAGCTGTGGGTTGCGGCGTCTCGGCTGGGTCGAGTAGCCAAGCGCGGCTGATCAGTTGCTGCTCACCGAGTTGGAACACCTGAAAGCACAGCACATTGATCGCTATATCGCGCTCGCTGAGGTAGCTGACGATGCGCTCGCTGCTGGCATCCAGTTCGGCGGCAACGATGACGATCTGATGGCTCTGATTGAGCGACTCGATATCCAGCGGCGCACCGAAACGCGCATGGAAATCAGCAGCCAGATCGCCCTGCGGCTTGAAGCGCTGATAAATGGCGGCAATCTCGTCCGCCTCAAGATGCTCGACCCAGGCGGCATAATCCAGCGCCTGCGCCACCACTTCGCGCGGAGTGCGGTCGCGTTTGAGTTCGATCAGTATTAGCGACGCATCTGGCGCTAGCGCCAGCAGGTCGATACGGCCGCCGTAGCCGGTGCTTTCCTGCTGGCCGATCAGCAGCCAGTCCTCGGACAGCAGCGCCGGCGCTGCGACGATCATGTTTTCCAGCAGCTGCTCGCTGACCAACCGTGCCGCTTTCAGCGCTACGGGTTGCGTCCCGACAGTCCAGATTTGTGTGCGAATAGGCATCCCTGCATTCCTTCGTTTAGGCCACGGCCTGCTCGACCAATGCGGTGGCCAGCTGTTCGTTGAGTCGACGAGCCTGGGTCAGGCGGGTTTTTAACTGGTCGCAGAGGACCATAAGTTGGTTGAGCTTGGCGACAATCCGGCGTTGTTCCGCGAGTGGGGGAATGGCTAACACGATGGGGTATATCTTTCGACCAGAAATTACAGGTTGCGCAGTAGCATTTTCTTGCTCTTTAAGGTTCGTCCCTTTAAGGAGCCAAAAGAGAAAACTCTTATCGATATTTCTCTCTGAAAATCTAACAATCAGAGCATTATCCGTAACCCAAGCACTCGCCGGCGTTAGATGTATGGATCCGCAGTAGTAACCTACGCGACCGATAACTAGGGTTTCCTTTTCAACGTTCTGTCTATCATGGTGACCAGTAACTCCATTACCGCCATAGACAGGGACACTGCCCTCGGTATTCATTTTTGCAGATACAAGACCATCTCCAGAGGAGACTGAAACTATCTGTTGAAGTCGAACCCACTCCCAGCCTGCAGGAAGCTCGAACTTTTTTTCCGAACCGTCGATTTCTCTAAGTTCGACCTGACTTTTCGATCTGCGCGAGCCTTCCCTGTCCAGCCGCTCCACGGCTATGCGCTGAAGCAATTCACTGGCTGGCTCATCATTGGGGTCTTGCGGTACCAGTTTGCCCATCACGGCCAGTTGCAGCAGGGTTTGCTTCAGGGCGTCGATGCTGGATTCGGTGGTGAACAAGGTGTGGAAGTGTTCGGCCAGGCGCTGCCAGCTGGCGGCGAAGTCTTCGGCATCGGCGACCTGAGTCAGGCTGTGCAGCAGCGCCTGCACGAGAAGGGCGTGGGCGCTTTCGGCGTCGGCCTGCTGCGCTTCCAGGCGATCGCATAGGGCCATCAATTCATCGACTTTGGCGACGATGCGGTGTTGTTCGGCCAGAGGGGGCAACGGAATACCAATTGAGGTCAACCGCGCTTGGTTGAGCTTAGGTACTGTCATTCCAGTAATGAACTGGCTTAGATCCTGAGCGGTTAATGAAATGACTAAATAGTCGTCGCAGACCGCATCTCTTTTGGGGCGCAAAACATGGGCATGGTTATTAACCCATGTTTTCCCAGTAATTGAGAACGCAGTTCTTTCGCCTACGCCCCACTTAGCGCCGTCTTCTCCAACTAGAACCAGCGGCTCATCAAAAATGTAGGCTGAGACGTAGTCAACCACACCCGATGCACCGTAATAGGGATATGGTCCAGGTTTTCTGTCCTGCTTTGTGACTGGTCGTCTTAGACTGTCGAGGATCGCCGTTACATCCCCCAGACGGCCCCAGGCCCAGCCATTGGGCAGGATATATGGTTGCTCACTTTCACAAACTTCAGGCAGTGCTTGCCTCTTCGCTTTACCTCGGCCAGTTGTGTCACGCGCTTCTGTGATCAGTAGATTTAGCAACTCACTGGCCGGCTCATCACTGGGATCTTGCGGCACCAACTTGCCGCGCACCGCCAGTTCCAGAATCAGCTCGCGCAGTTTCTTGATGCCATTGGGCGCGCCAGCCAGCAGCGACAGGTTGTCGGTCAGTAGAGCGGTCATGGGCGGTTTTCCGGAGCAAGCATGTTCATGATCAGGCGAATCAGGGTGTCTTTCTGTTCGGGGGCGGATTCGGCGACCAGCAGGGTCAACGCCGCCAAGCCGGTATCGTTGATCACGGCGTTGCCCTCGGCATCGAGCAGGCGGCCGTTGCGGTGCAGGAAGTCGACGAAGAGGTAGGCACCACTGCGTTTGTTGCCATCGGCGAAGGGATGATTCTTGACCACGAAATACAGCAGGTGCGCCGCTTTGCTCTCTAGGCTCGGGTAGGCCGGTTCGCCGAAGACGCTTTGTTCGAGGTTGCCGAGCAGCGCCGCCAGGCCGTCGCCGCGTTCACGAGCGAACAGGTCGCTGGCTTCGCCACGGGCCATCAGCTGGACTTTGAGCTCGGCCAGCTGCCGGCGCGCCTGGTTTGCATCGGGCAACTCACCGCCGGGGCTGCCCGTTGGCTCGGTGAGCAGGCCTTCGTCGTAGCGCTGCAGCCAGAGGAAGGTCTGGGTGTAGCGGCTGACGATTTCCACTAGCCCACGCCCGCCGGCTTCGCCCAGTTCGGGCGTGCGAGCGGCCTTGCGCACCAGTTCCAATGCCGCCTCCAGCTCGCGAGCGTTGGCCTCGAAGCGTTCGCGGTTGAGACTGTAGCCGCGGGTCAGGTGTTGCTTGAGTACCTCATTGGCCCATTGGCGAAAGCGCGTGCCTTCACGGGACTTCACCCGGTAGCCGAGAGAGATGATCACGTCGAGGTTGTAAAAGGTCACCGGCTTGTCAGAGCCAGCAATGTGCAGATTTTGCACATTGCTTTCACGCTCCAGCTCGCCCTCGGCGAAGACGTTGCGGATATGCCGGCCGATCACGGTGCGGTCACGGCCGAACAGCTCGGCCAGCTGCTCCTGGCGTAGCCATACGCTGTCGTGCTCGACGGTGACGGCGATCTGGCCGCTGGCACTTTCATAGATCGCGACGTCGCTCATGGCCGCTCCAGCGCCTCGGCCAGCACGGCCTTGAGCTGGTCGCGCAGCTGGCTGATTTCGCCTTGCAGCTGGGCGTAGTCTCGTAGCAACTGGTCCGGGTCGTGGCTGATCTGCTCGCCGACATGGGGGTTCTTGCAGTCGAGGTTCCAGTTGCGAGCTTTCAGTTCATCCAGGCTGACCTTCCAGGCGAACTCGTTTTCCACGCGTGCGGCAAAGCCATCGCCCTCGCTGCCCCACCACGCCTCTTCTACGGCGAACTCTTCGATGCGCATCGGGCGCGTCTTGGAGTAGTTCTTCACGCCGGCTGGGTACTGGTGCTCGTAGAACCACACCTCTTTGGTCGGTGTGCCCTTGGTGAAGAACAGCAGGTTGGTCTTGATGCCGGTGTAGGGGTTGAACACGCCGTTGGGCAGGCGAACGATGGTGTGCAGGTTGCACTCGGTCAGCAGCTTTTCCTTGATGCGACTCTTGATGCCTTCACCGAAGAGAAAGCCGTCGGGCAGCACCACCGCAGCGCGGCCACCGTCTTTGAGCAGCTGCATGATCAGCACCAAGAAGAGATCGGCGGTTTCGCGGGTGCGGAAGGCGGCGGGGAAGTTAGTTTCGATGCCGTCTTCTTCCATGCCACCGAACGGCGGGTTGGCGACAATGCAGTCGACCCGCTCTTTCGGGCCCCAGCTGATCAGCGGACGGGCCAGGGTGTTGTCGTGGCGGATCTGGTTCGGCACCTCGATGCCGTGCAGGATCATGTTGGTGGTGGCCAGCAGGTGCGGCAGCGGCTTCTTCTCCACACCATAGATGCTCGCCTGCAGGGTGCGCTCGTCCTCGGCGGTTTTTACATAACGGCTGCGCTTGTGCTCGATGGTGCAAGTGAGAAAGCCGCCCGTGCCACAGGCCGGGTCCATTACCTTCTCGTCCAGTTTGGGGTCGACCATGCGCACCATGAACTCGGTGACCGGCCGCGGCGTGTAGAACTCGCCCGCGTTGCCGGCGTTCTGCAGATCGCGCAGCAGTTGTTCGTAGAGGTTGCCGAACTCGTGGCGCTCCTGGGCCTTGTTGAAGTCCACGCCCTGCTGGATCTTGTTGATCACCTGGCGCAGCAGCTGGCCGGACTTCATGTAGTTGTAGGCGTCTTCGAACACGCTGCGCACCACAAAGGCGGATGGCGTGTTGCTGTATTCGTGCAGGTTCTGCAGCTGCGGAAACAGGTTGTTGTCGATGAAGTCCTTCAGCGCATCGCCGGTCATGCCTTCCGGGTCGGCAGCCCAGGTGCGCCAGCGACAGCTCTCGGGGATGGGCGACTTGTAGTTGTCGTCCATCAGCTCCCATTCCAGCTCGCGGTCATCGAAGATCTTGAGGAACAACAGCCAGACCAGCTGACCAATGCGCTGGGCGTCGCCATCGACGCCGACATCTTTGCGCATGATGTCCTGGATGGATTTGATGGTGGAGCTGATGGACATGCTTACTTCCTAAACAGATTGTCACGATGCCAGGCCAGGTAACCACAATGACGCGGGTCGATCTGGCGTAGGCGAAGGTCGGGGGTGATATTGAGCGCTCGAGCGCTGTCGGGGTCCAGATCCTCGCCAAGGAGAATCTGCCCATGGTCGTCAAAGCTGATCAGGCCTTGGTCGAAGGCCAGGTCAAGGTTTGGTGTCAGCAGAAGGCCGTTGAACGGATCGAGCCGCTCTGCCCCACTGGCGACGCGCCAGGGTTTGATGTGTGAGCCGCGCAACAGCGTCGGCACGCAGCAGTCGGTGACGGCACAGCCGCCCCAATACCCAAGCAGTTCATCGCGGTAACCGCTCTGGCCAACACGCGCCTTGATCAAGGCTTCGCGTTCGGTGTCTGTCAGCGCGATGTCTTCTGGTAGAACCCGAGCTAAGTCGGCGGAGCGCTCCGAGTTCGAAGCCAGCGGCCGCGGCTCGTCTAGTAACTCGTCCACCAGCACCAGCAAGGCCGCGCTGTTGTGGAACCCTACATCCACACCATAGGCAATGTCGCTTGCCCCTCCGTTGCGCCGCTTTGGAAAGCCGCGCAGATTGGTGTTGTGGTAGTAGCGGGTATGCCCCCTTGCAATACCGGGCTGCGATAATAGGTTTTGTACGACAGCCTCGTATTGTGGATGAAGCACGAGAGGCGCTTGCAGGCGAGCGTGGATACTGCTGCTTTGCTTGACGTACACAGGGGACGCCAAGTCTGGATGATCAAGGCGGACTACTTTCAGGCCTGATTGGGCCGGTTTCGTGAACCCTCGCTGCTGCAAAGTCGTAATGACTTCGTTAATGCTAAGCATGCCGACATCCGGGGTCGGTACTGCATGCTTTGCTAGCGACTGCAGCTCGCTTGAACGCGGTGCTTGGTTGGACGCTTCCCCCGATATCCATCCCATTTGCTGCAGTGCAGCCTTAACCTCTGGGTACATGCAGGCTCTGCTTTCCCCTGTTTCGGGATCATCATCAAAGCCAGCAATGGCATAAACCTTCCACTTCGGGCTAGGGATGCCAAGCGCTGTAATAAGTCTGCCGCCCAATCTTCCATATTGGATATTCGCTACTTGGAAGCTGGCTTTCCCTACCAGGCCAGCCAACTGCGTCATCGTGCATGCGTGCCCAGGAAAGCGAGCGTGCGCGATGAGCATGTCACGCTGTAGCGCTGTTATTTCTGGCTCGATAGTGCGTAGCGCACGGATGTATTCGTCCGTGCCTGGAGGGGTAATTCCACGTAGCGTGGAACCCTTGGGCGCTGATGCCATTTGTATTTCCAAAGAAGACTGCAAGTCGGTTACGTTTTGAGTGGCTGTCGCTTAGCGCGCAGCGCGGCTAGCCGAAGGCATCAAGAGCCATACAACTCAGCCTCCAGATCGTGAATGGCTTGCTGATAGCCAGGCTTACCGCCAAACGCCCTCACAAGCTCCACAGGTGCACCTAACTGGCTGAAGGGTTCAAGCTGCAAGATCTTGATGTCTTCAATGTGCTCAATGCCCGTATCGGCATATTTATCCAGCAGCGCCTCCAATACCTCGCGGGCCGCGCCGGAGTATTTGGCGAAGTAGTTGCGCTTCTTGACTTGGTCGGCACGCTCGCGACGCGATAGAGCGGGCTGGTCGAAGGCGACATGGCAGATCAGGTCGAACGGATCCAATAGCTTGCCCTGCTTCTTTTCCACTTCTTCGGCCAGGGCTTCCCACATCACGCCCTGAGCAGCCAACTCGTCAATGATAGCCTTCTTCTGCTCGGCATCACTCCAGCGACGGAGAAAGTCGTCCAGCGAAGCGAACTGCTTTTTCACGCAGGTGCGGGTGTAGTCGTTCAACGACTCGGTAATGAGCCGGCCGTCCGGGCCGTAGTACTGCACGCGCTCGGCGACTACATAGATCGGCAGGTTGTCGATGACGTATTTGATGCGCTTTTTGCCGCCCTCGTCGCCGGTGAACTCCAGCTCACCGGCCTCGGCCTCGCTGCCTGCGCTGATACCGTCGCCTTCCAGCAGATCGTCCGGCGGGACTGGAGGCTCATCGGCTGACGGGGCGTAAATCACAACGGGATCGCCATCGAAGGCCGGATCGGCAAACAGCTCGGTGGCCTTCTTGAAGTCCATGATGGTGAACCAGTATTTGCCGAAGTCCTCGTTGATGCGGGTGCCGCGGCCGATGATCTGCTTGAACTCGGTCATGGACTTGATGTGCTGATCGAGCACTACCAGCTTGCACGTTTGGGCATCGACACCGGTTGTCATCAGCTTGCTGGTGGTGGCGATGACCGGGTAACGCGACTCGGGATCGATGAAGTTGTCCAGCTCGGCCTTGCCTTCCTGATCATCCCCGGTAATGCGCATGACGTACTTGCGGTTCTCGGCCACGCGCTCGGGATTGAGGTTGACCAGCGCCTGCCGCATGCGCTCGGCATGGTTGATGTCGTCGCAGAAGACGATGGTCTTCTGAAACGGATCGGTGGCCGTGAGAAACTCGGTGACCTTTTGCGCGACCAGCTGGGTGCGAGCCTCGATGACGAGGGTACGATCCATGTCCTTGAGGTTGTAGATGCGGTCTTCGATCAGCTCGCCATTCTTGTCGAGCATGCCCTTGGGCGGCCGCCAGCCTTGCAGGTCCTTGTCGAAGTCGATGCGAACTACCTTGTACGGTGCGAGAAAGCCGTCTTCGATACCTTGTTTCAAGGTGTAGCTATACACCGGCTCACCGAAGTAGGTGATGCTGGAAACCTCTTTGGTTTCCTTCGGCGTAGCGGTGAGGCCGATATGGGTAGCGCCGGAGAAATAGTCGAGAATTTCGCGCCAGGCCGAATCCTCCGCTGCGCTGCCGCGGTGGCATTCGTCGATCACGATCAGATCGAAGAAGTCTCGGGAGAATTGCTTGTAGACGTTTTGCTCTTCTTCGGCACCGGTGACGGCCTGATACAGCGACAGGTAGATCTCGTAGGACGTGTCGATCTGCCGCTTGGCGATCTTGGTCATCGCTGCGCCGAAGGGCTTGAAGTCGTTGTTCTTGGTCTGGTCGACCAGGATGTTGCGGTCGGCAAGAAAAAGGATGCGTTTCTTCTGCTTCGACTTCCACAGTCGCCAAATGATTTGAAAGGCGGTGTAGGTCTTGCCGGTGCCGGTAGCCATGACCAGCAGAATGCGATCCTGCCCTCGCGCGACCGCCTCAACGGTGCGATTGATGGCGTTGGTCTGGTAGTAACGCGGCATGCGCCCTGAGCCGTCGTCGTAGTACGGCGCCTCGGCCTTTTGTCGAGCATCACCTTCGAGGCCCTTCCAGCGGCAATAGCGTTGCCATAGCTCGGCAGGACTCGGGAACTGGTCGAGGTTCAGCTCCGTTTCGACCTGATCACCCGTGCCGCTGCGGTCATGAAACAGAAAGCCATCGCCATTACTGGAAAACACGAACGGCACATCCAGCGCCTCGGCGTAACCCAGCGCCTGCTGCATACCCGAGCCCAGGGAATGCTTGTTGTCCTTTGCTTCAATCACAGCAACTGGCAGGTTTGACTGGTGGTAAAGAATGTAGTCAGCTCGGCGTGACTCGCCGCGGCTGTGTAGCTTGCCGCGCACGATGATGCGCCCTTTGGTGAAGCTGACTTCTTCACGGACCTGCTTCTGAATATCCCAGCCCGCCATGGCGATCGCAGGCGAGATGTATTTGCTGCAGATATCCCGCTCGGATAATGACTTCTTGTCCATGCGCCGGTCCCAAAACGATAGCAATTCGGACGCCCCGACAAGGGCGATATATGCCCGAGCCGAACAGCCTGAGGAAGCGAGTATGCATTAATGAAAGCGCGCTTGAAGGCCATCCTTGACGCGCAGCAGCACCGCTAAGAGATGCTGCGATGGCACAATATCTTTGTGCCATCATCGGGTAAAGCTAAACTCCTAGCGGCCCGCTAAACGGATCTATGCAGATCCACTCGCTCAACATGAAGCAACTTCGAGCGATCTACCATGCCGGTTTGAATTTATCCCAAGCTGGCTAACCAAGGCCGGATGATCGCTTTGCGCTCTTCCAAACTAAGCGTGGCGACGCCCTCCTTCACCAGCGCCCGTTTATCTCCGGTATGCGGGTTTGCCACATAGGTGTTTATAGAGGGCAGCGTGTTCGGGTTCGCGCTCCACCGTAAATTGAACGCCGCCAATTTGGGAAACCAGAATTGGCTGGCGTACGGCAAATTGTCGTGAATCCACCAAGCCAGCGGCGTCCAGTCCTGCCGCTCCTCATACCAGGGCAACAACGCTGGCACCACAACACAAGCGGTCGCACCCAGATAGCCATCGGTATCCAAGTAATCCCAAATATGCCCACCGTAGTTGCTCTCATTTGCGGCGCAACTATATTGGTTTTTATTTTCTGCGCCCTTCGCATTGACTGCCGGAGCCCGATAGGCGGAGCGAATGCAGATCCGGCCAAAACGATCTTGGAGCGGCTCCAGCAATAATTCGCAAAGCTGACGCCCAGCCTCAATGGCACGGTCAGGGTAATCCGGGATGTTGGGAATGCCTTCAATCTGCGAGATTTCCGAGTACAGGAAATCTCACATGAAGAAGTGCTTGGATAGTCTTACGCGTCCTAGATCCTCTAGGGCGGCTACCGTAGCCGGCTTTTTCATCTGTATTTGCTCCTGTTGGTGAGTTCTGTACTGCAGTTGCCTTTGGCGCCCGCTATTGCAGTCGCAGAGTGAACAGCTCTGCTTGATGAGCCAGCCGCTCACACAATATGTCTACGGAGAAGACACATCTAGTCTGACTACGTGTACAGGTAAAGTTTTCGAGCGGGATCATCCAGTTCCAGAGCTCGTGCAGGTCTGGGTACGGCCGGCCAAGCCCGCAGACGCATGCCTCATACCGAGTCTGTAGGCTGCTTAAGAAAAAGCTCAGCGTCTTTGCCATCAAAACAGGTATTGGACGGCCGCCGATGTGGTCAGCCCGGAGAGCCGGGTACGCATCGCTGAAACGTCCATTTCCGTGCGTACCACCTTGCGCACCACGTTTTGCGTACCAGCACTGAAGTGGTATCCAAGCGGCGGTATCCAAAACGGTATCCACCCAGACCATACAAAGCCACGTTCGCATCCCAGGCTGGGCGGCGTGGCGCAGTGCGCAGCCGGCAAAGGAGCAGCCCCAAGGCCACTTCGTCCACGGAATGACGGAGGAACTCAATTGCGTGTGTTTCGGCAAACTATACGAAGCCAGTGATCTGCCAGCATCGCTCATCGGCCCAGCTCACTCGGGAAAGCTACCGAAACGTAACCCCGGCGTAACCCCGACCCAGAAACGAAAAAGGCCCGCATAGCTGCGAGCCTTGATTTCATTGGTGCCGGAGACAGGAGTCGAACCTGCGACCTTCGCATTACGAATGCGCTGCTCTACCTACTGAGCTACACCGGCGCCAGGCCGCGGATTA
>Ga0209347_1002833_pt1 | contig 21773 bp, 21 predicted proteins | sample AutmiccommuBRH23_FD_187382 | JGI IMG/M metagenome (GOLD analysis project Ga0209347, IMG submission 187382) | Deep subsurface microbial communities from Mt. Terri, Switzerland - Autotrophic microbial communities BRH/23 (SPAdes) (version 2) | ecosystem: Environmental > Aquatic > Deep subsurface >...
CCTCCTTTTGATAATCTTGACCTTATTTCCTCTATTCAGTTAGTTGATCCTACCTTTTTTTCAAAACAGCCATACACATTACCCAGGGGAATAGCCCGCCACGGCGTGACCCCGATGGCCCCGGCCGGGCACTCCAGCACACAAAGATAGCAGCTCTGACAGTCCTCCGGGTATTTTATCTTCGGGTCCGGCCCTTCCGGCCGGATCACGTCCATGGGGCAGACCTCAACGCAGCGCAAACAGCCCGAGCACCTGTCCGGGTCAATTTTTTCCACCGCCAACGCTGTTCACCACCTTTTTTTCTAACGGCCTGACACATTTTACCCCGTTGCACTGTTCCACCGACAGCACCAGGTTTGAGTCCGGGTCTTTGCCGGGAAAGTCCTCCCGGTAGTGCCCCCCCCTGCTTTCACGTCTTTCCAGGGCAGACAGCACTGTGGACTCGGCCACGGCCAGGGCGCTTCTGGCCTCGTACCAGATGGCAAGTTCGTGCGGGTCTTCCGCCCGGGCCAAATTCTCCAGCTCCCACCTCCAGGCGCTGATCTTGCCAAGGGTATTAACCAGCCTTGTCCCACTGCGGATCAGGCTGACATCCACCCTGGCCATTTCCTCCCCCAAGCTTCTTAAAATCCCGCCGGGACGCCGGGCTGTCTTCCTGCCCAGGGGGCCAAGCAGCCTGCCGTTCAATTCATCTATGTCAATGGCTACATCAGGGCAGCCAATATTCTTGGCCCAGGCGGCAGCTTCCCGCCCGGCCAGGTGACCGGTGAAGTTGGCCCAGGCCAGGCTTACCCCGGAGATCCCCACGCAGGACCCGGTGACCAGCCCCTTGCAGGCGCAGTCTCCGGCCGCGAACAGCCCTCCCACACTGGTCTGCCCCCGCTGGTCGATCCAGGCCCCGGCGGGCGAAGCATTGGACGTCCCGGTAAAGGCCGGGATCACCTCGTGTTTTTCACCAAAGAGATTAATCCCCCCGCTATCAAGGGCCATTTTCAGGTTGGGCATCAGTTCCCCGGCCAGCCGGCGCTCCCGGAACCCGGTCAGGTCCATGTAGACCGGGCCCCTCCCGGACTTGACCTCCTCCACCATGGCCAGGGCCGCGGCGTTGCCGCTGGCCCGGTGCCCCTGGGCGCCCGTGGCCTGCAGGAAGGCCTGGCCCAGTCTGTTCACGTACCTGCCTCCGTGGGCCATGAATTTAGATTGGCCGTAAGTGTCAAAGGAGGCCAGGCTGACGTTGTAGTGGTTTCCGTATTCCATATAGGCCAGGCTGGCCCCGGCCGCCAGGGCCATGGCCAGCCCCTCGCCCGCCACCACATCCTGGCCGAAAAAGGGTCCCCGGTAGCTGCAGCCGCCGGCGCTCAAAACCACCGCCGGAGACTTGATTACCGTTACCCTGCCGCTATGCACGTCAAATCCGGCCACTCCCCGGGGCCGGCCATCAGCCATGATTACCTCGGCGGCGCAGAACCGGTCAAGTATTTTTACCCCCAGGGAAGCACAGGCCCGGCGGTTCATTTCCTGAAACTCCAGCATGGGGGCCAGTACACACTTGACTATTGGCCCCCGCCCGGAACGGCGCACAAAATTGCCCTCTTCGTCCTTGACAAAGGGAAAGCCCAGCTCAGACAGGCTCTCCACCAGGCGGTAGTGGCCCTCAAAAAATCTGGTCAGCCAGACCCGGCTGTTCAGCCCCTCCCCGGCCTCAAGGTAGGCCTGGACCCAGTCCTCCAGGGAATCCAGTCCGGGAATCCAACAGAGTATGTCCCCGGCGGCAAAGGCCGTGGGGCCGCTGGTGCCGGCCCGGGCTTTGTCCACCAGCGCCACCCTGGCTCCGTCCTCGGCAGCCTGCCGGGCGGCGCTGACCCCGGCCAGTCCACCCCCCACCACCACCACGTCGGCTTCAATCAAGGTGTTCATAGGACCCCCTTAACAGATTTTTTAGACAGTGCTCTTTTCCACCAGTTTGCCATAAAGCTGGGGCCGCCGCACCAGGGGAAGGGGCAAGTCCTGCCTGGCCGCGGCAACCTCGGCCGGGTCCGCCGCCGCCAGCACCACCTCATCCCCCACTGTCCCGGCCTCGGCCAAGAAAACCCCCCGGGGTGAAACCACGGCGCTGCCTCCGATATACTCAAGCCCCTCTTCCACCCCGGCCTTTGCCGCCGCCACCAGGAAAAGCCCATTCTCATAGGCCCTGACCTGCAGCAGGGAGCGCCAGATTTGCCGGCGCTGATCCCGGCCGTAAGTGGGCGAGTTGGTGGGCAGGAACACTATTTCCGCCCCGGACAGGGCCAGTGCCCTGAAACCTTCCGGGAAATGACGGTCAAAGCAAATTTGCAGCCCGATCCTGACCGCCCCCAGGTCAAAAACCGGAAAGCCCAGATCGCCGGGATCAAAATGACTGTCCTCAAAATTCTGAATTTCCCCCCGGCTGTTGGGAAGTCCCCGGGGCAGGTGCACCTTGCGATACTTTCCGGCCAGACCGCCCCGCCGGTCGAACACCACTGCGGAGTTGTAGCGCCGGGGCCCTTCAATCTCGGCAAAGGGGACGATTACATTGATATCCAGCCTGGCCGCCAGGTTCCTCAGTTGATCAAGCCAGGGGCTGCCGGCGTCCTCAAAATAGCGGAGGACGTCGGGTGGATTTTTTTCCTTCGGAAAGTAACTGGTCAGCGAAAGCTCGGGAAAACAGACAATTTGAGCTCCCCCGGCCGCCGCCTGCCGCAACAGCGACGACATTCGCCCCAGGTTTTCCTCCCTGGTCCCGGAAGGCCCCATTTGCAGGGCGGCTACCCCTATGGCGCTCATAAGCCACCCTCCCGGGGCGCGCAGGCCAGCACCCTGGCCGGGGCGCCACCCTCTCCCTCCAGCCTGAGGGGAAGGCAGACAAGTGTGAAAATTTTAGCGGGCAGTGTGGCCAGGTTGGCCAGGTTCTCCAGCAGACAGACCCCGGCCCCCAGCAAAGTCCGGTGCACCGGCGCCGGGGCCGGGACAATCATTTTTTCACTAATGGCGTCAGGGGGAAAGTCCAGTCCCACCAGGGACGTTCCAGTCCCGGCCAGCCACCGGGCGGCTGCTTCGGACAGGTGCGGGTTGCCCCGGTAGTATCCCGGGGTGCCGTAGAGACTTTCCCAGCCACTTCTGATAATTATCCTCCAGCCGGCAAGCTCCTTTATGTTTAATTCTTCTAAGGCCTCCTCCAGGTCCCAGGGGGCAATTCCCCGGCCGGGGGCGCACCTGCCGGACAGGTCAAGCAGCACCGCCGGGCCGCAAACCCGGTCCGGGGCCACCTGATCCACCGTCAGCCCTCCATCGATGAAATGATAGGGGGCGTCCAGGTGGGTCCCGGCGTGAATGCTGGTGATCAGGCAGGCGTTGGACCGGCCGTGCTCCCGGTGGGTGTGGATGGACTTTATTTCCGTGCCCGGATGGCCCGGCAGATCGCCAAACCCCGCGCGCACCGGGTGAGTCAGGTCAACGATCCAATTACTCTTCAGATTGAACATGATTACCTCCCGGGCTTTTCCAGTGACTTTACTGTGAAGGGTATAATCCCCCCGGCCGCCAGGATCTCCAGCATGACCCCGGGCAGCGGCGGGAATCTAAGCTCCTGCCCGGTGTCGACATTCCTGGCCAGCCCCGCGGGTATGTCAAGCTCCACCAACTGCCCGGGCCGGAACACCTGTCTCACCCCGGTCAGGGGAATAGCGGCCAGTCCGACATTAAAGGCATTGCGAAAAAAGATCCGGGCGAAGGAATCCGCCAGCACCGCCGCCACCCCGGCGTATTTAAGGGCCTTGGCGGCATGCTCCCGGCTTGACCCGCAGCCAAAATTCTTACCGGCCACCACCACGTCGCCTGGTTTGACCAGCCCGGCAAAATCCGGGGCCACGGCCTCCATGGCGTGCCTGGCCAGTTCCGCCGGGTCGGTCAGTGGTATATACTGGCCGGGGATGATCTGCCCGGTGTCGACGTCATCGCCGAACTGCCAGACCCTTCCCCGGATAAGCGGAATGTCCATTAATCGGCCCCCTTTAAAGCTACAAATACTTCACCGGGTCGGCTATTTTGCCTTCTACCGCCGAGGCTGCCACAGTGGCGGCGCTGCCCAGGTAGATCCTGGCCCCGGGGTCACCCAGCCGGGCCACAAAATTGCGGCTGCCGGTGGTGATGCAGACCTCCTCGCCGGTCAGGGCGCCCATGCCGTATGCCCCGCAGGGACCGCAGCAGGGGAAGCTCACCGCCGCCCCGGCGGCGGCGAATATGTCCAAAATCCCCTCCTTGGAGGCCCGCAGCCAAAGGTCCCTGGTGGCCGGCACCACTAAGAGCCTAACTCCCGCGGCCACCCGCCGGCCCTCCAGGATTCTGGCCGCCGGCTCCAGGTCCTCATAGCGGCCGTTGGTGCAGGTGCCGATAATGGCCTGGTCTATGGCTATTCCTTCAGCCCCGGCCCCGGCGGCGGTCTGGATGTTGTCAGGCGAAAAGGGTCTGGCCACCAAGGGGGTCAGCGACTCCAAATCTATTTCCATGGTTTCGTCATAAACCGCGTCAGGGTCGCTGTCTATGACGCTGAAGGGGGCGCCGGCCCTGCCCCGCAGGTATTCCAGGCTCACCCGGTCAGGCGGAAAGATGGCATTTTTGGCCCCCATCTCCAGGGTCATATTGCACAGCGACAGACGGCTGTCCATGCTCAGACTGAGGGCCCCGGGGCCGCGAAACTCCACCGCCCGGTAATTAAAACCGTCGGTGCCCACCCGGCCCAGCAGATGCAGGGCAATGTCCTTGCCGTAAACCCCTTTGCCGGGCCGCCCCACCAGGTTCACCCTGACGGTTTCGGGCAGCCGCAGCCAAATCCGGCCCCGGGCCCAGAGGGCCGCCATTTCGCTGGAGCCCACCCCGGTGGCGAAGGCCCCCAGGGCGCCGGCGGTAACAGTGTGGGAGTCGGTGGCCACAAAGACCATTCCGGGCCGCACGTGCCCACGCTCGGCCACCAGGTCGTGGCAGATGCCCTCGCCCCCCTCGTAAAAATTGGCAATCCCCTGCTCCCGGGCGAATTTCCGCATCAGGCTGTGGTTTTCAGCTGCCTTCAGGGTCTGGGAGAAGGTCCGGTGGTCAATCACCATGACCACCTTCGAGGGGTCCCAGACCTTCTTCACGGGGAGGCGGCAAAACTCCAGCATGGTCATCGGCCCCTGGTGGTCGTGGGTCATCGCCAGGTCCACAGCGGCGTCCACAATCTCGCCGGCCCGGGCCTTTTCCCGGCCTCCGGCCCTGGCCAGTATTTTTTCGGTAATGGTAAAACCGGACAATGCGCTTACCTCCTGCCGTAAAACGCTTATACTGAGGGTTTCATTTGTCGGAATACAGAAGCCAGAAGCCAGAATGGATGAGAAAGTTTTCCCAACTGGTCATGGCGGGACTACAGATTTTATTGCAAGGACTGTGCCAGTTCTGCTTCGCCGCCGCACCGGCTTTTCGTAAAGATTGTTAAAAAAAACAGGGGAATAAGCACCCACATATTTGGGCATTTATTCCCCTAATAATATATATTCCTTTATTTGCGACTATTTTTTTGGGCTTTTTTGCTTCACCGATTATTTTTATTTCAGTTTACTGAAGCCCTGGAGGCCCCGGTCCCCCAGTCGTAAGGGGTCAATGTGGTGTCTTTCTTTGGTAGTAATGCATCTAAGACAACTCACTTTTCTGTCCGTCTGTGATCAAGACGGCCCTCCCGGAAACCGCCCCACAGGCATCACTTTAGTGCCCATCATTTTAAGGCTCCGGTGAATCTCCCGAACCGTTTCAATTCCGGTGGTGCCATAGTGGAATCCCAGGGTATGCACCTGTTGCAGCGGCATATACCCGCCGCCGGTCTTTACCCGGCTCCTGGCCACTACCTCCTCCACCTGTTCCAGCACCCTTTGCGGGTCGGATACCACCCCACCGGGGTCTCGTACCGGGATCAGCCGCCCAGCGGAGTCGTAGCCCCGGTCCACCAGGACTTCGGAGGCCACTGTAAGCCCTAGTTCGATACCCGCCTCCTCCAGGGCCGACCCGGCGCTGGCAACGAGGATCAAATCTTTGCTATAAGATCTGATCCTCGTTGCCAGCGCAGCGGCCAGCCCCCTGTCTTCAGCTGACATGCGGGCCAAGGCGCCGTGAAACTTAACATGCTCTATCTTTACCCCGGCCAGCCTGCAAAATGCCTCCAGGGCGCCGATCTGATAAATAACGTAGTCACACAGGTCCTGGACCGGCGCCTTCATGGGCCTGCGGCCGAAGCCTAACAGATCCGGAAGCCCCGGGTGCGCCCCCACGGCCACACCCAAACCTGCGGCCAGGTCGATGGTCTCACGCATGATCACCGGGTCTCCGGCGTGAAAACCACAGGCTATGTTGGCCGAGGTGATCAGTTCCATCACCTCCTGATCATAGCCGTAACTGTAGACGCCGAAACCTTCCCCCACGTCGCAACCAATGTCAATGAACTCTATCACAGCAGCCTTCCCTCTCTCAGATACTCGCCCATGCCGCCGGTACTACCTGAAAAATCAGTTTTTGGTCCCGGAAACGGAAAGCAAATCCTTTGATCTCCGTTTCCTGTCTCTTCTCTCCTGATCACATCTTCACTCAGTATCAGCCTACCGCTTCTTCTCGTCGCACCTGAGGACACCGCCCCGGCCGGCATGCTCCTCCTTTATTTCGTTGATGTACACCACTACCCTTTCAGGGCTCACCTTAAGGGTATTCAGCACCACATCGGTGATTCCGCTTACCAGCTGCCGCTTTTGATCCTGAGTGCGCCCCTCGATGAGGTTAATAGTTATGGTGGGCAATCAGCACACCTCCTTTCCCTATGTTCATGCGGTAATTACGCCCGGGCGCCCTCCACCGCCGGCCGACCCTTCCGAAAAACCAGCCACAGCACCAGTGTCACCGCCCAGGACAGGGTTATGGTAAAGAACCCCGCCGCCGTAAATCCCCAGTGGTCTGCGATAATCCCCAGTGCCAGGGGCCCCAGGGCCAGGCCCCCGTCGGCGATAAACCTGTTGAGGGCCGTCATCCAGGCCATTTTAGGGGCCGGAGTCAGGTCTCCCAGCAGGGTCAGGGGCAGGTTGTTGCCCATCCGGCCAATGGCGAAGATCATCACTGCAGCCAGGAAGATCCATGCGTTTACCGCAAAGTACATTACCCCGATGCCCACCCCTGCCATGGCCAGGCAGGGCACCAGCACGGTGAGCCGGCCATACCTGTCGGACAGCACACCACCCACCAGACTCACCGTGAATCTGGTGAAAACCCCCAGGGTAAGTATTACCCCCAGAAGGTCCGGCCTAATCCCCAGCACCATGCTCCCATAAAGAGGGATGATGGTGTTGTTGAACCCTTCCAGGGCAAAGAGCATGATAAATGTAACCAGGTTTACCGTTATCACGGCCGGTAGATTCACTCTTTCAGGCTGCTCCACCCCCGCCCGGCCGTCTTTCTTTCCGCCGGAAGGTTTTGCTCCCACACCGTGGCTGCGTCTCAGAAGTCCCGCCAATACTGCTGCCAGGGCCACCATGGCGGTGGCGGAACAAAAAATGAAGGTGGCCCTCCAGCCCCAGTGCGCCCCGATCAGCCCCCCTACAGCCGGCCCTACACCAATCCCGCCCAGGAAGAAGCCCTGGAATATACCCAGCATTTTGCCCCGGTTGCTGTGGTCACTGTGTCTGTTCAGGTGGGTCAGCACCACCACGTTAACAGTGGCGGATCCCATTCCAGCAATAAACCTCCCCAGCACCAGCATAGGATACCCCGTGGCGAAGGCAGAGCAAAGAGATCCGGCAGAGACCAGGGCCACCCCGATGGCGGTCCCCGTTACCGAGGGCAGCCGCTGGGCAATCACCCCGCCCGGAAGGTCAAAGATCAGCCTGGCCAGCCCGAAGGCTGCCATAACCAGACCGGCGGCGGTCATGCTGATAGCGAAGTGCGATTTTATTTCCGGCAGCACCGGGCCTACCACCCCGAGCCCAATCTGCACAAAAAAGACAGCCAGAAAAAAATTGAGATGGCGCCAAGTGATCATTTTGCTCTCCATGACCGACGGCCGGCTGAATTCAGCCGGCCATTCTGTTCGCTAATTGATACGCTGGGCAATTTATGGCTCCAGCACTATTTTTAAGCCCTCTTTGCGGTCCATCTTTTCAAAACCGTCCTTCCAGTCCTTCATGGGCATAATGTCTGAAATCACCGCTTCGGTGTTGACCAGACCCCGGGCGAGGAAGTTTAGCGCCCTCTGCTTGGCGGTGAAGGTGGTGCCCACCGTGCCGATGACTTCCAGCCCCTTGTTTACCACCAGGTCGGTGTTGTAATTGACGGGTTTTCCGGTGAGTCCAATCTGAACCATTTTACCGCACTTGCGCAGCAGGTTGAGCCCCAGTTCCATGGCTGGGGCGGCACCCGAGCACTCGGCCACGGCATCGGCGCCGTATTCCCCGGACAGTTGGCTGACAACGTTATTGATGTCTTCCTGCTGAAGGTCTACCACCGCATCAACACCCATGGACTTTGCCAGGTCAAGCCGCTGACGGTCGGAGGTGAGCCCGCAGACCACCACTATACCGCCCAGTGCCTTGGCCACCTGGGCCGAAAGCAGACCCATGGGGCCCGGCCCCATGATTACCACCACATCCCCGGACTGCACCCCCACCCTCTCATAGAGGGCATGGGTTACCGTGAACAAAGGCTCGGTCACTGCCCCGGCGGCAAAGCTCACATTGTCGGGTAGTACGGTGAGCCTTTCTTCTTTGGTCACATAATATTTGGCAAAGCCGCCGTGGCCATGGCGTCCAACCATTTTGCGCTCTACGCAGTAACGGGGGTAGCCGCTCATGCAAAAAGCGCAGTGCCCGCACAGGTGGGCATGGGTTTCCGAGGTCACCCTGGCCCCCAACTGGATGGATTTAACTCCCTCGCCCAGCTTTACCACCACCCCGCTCAGTTCATGGCCCATGGTTACGGGAATGGCGCAGTCGATGGTACCGTGGTAGATATGCATATCGGTTCCACATATACCGCAGGCCTTTATCTCAATCAGAACCTCACCCGGGCCGGGAGTAGGTTCGGGCATTTCTTTCAGCTCAATATTTCCAGGTCCGGCTTGCGTTTTAACCAGTGCCAGCATTCTTTTACCACCTTTTCGGGAGGGGCGGGTTTTGCGCCCGCCCCCGCCTTAATGTTTTTTGCATTGTGCAGAGATGTTACCTGGGCAGCACCGAGTCCATGTCCCTGGGCTCGATGGAGGGATAGATCAGAGGGCTATGGGTTATGCCGGTGCGCACCATGAACTTGGCGAACATCACTGCGGCCCCCATGGGGAAGATAATGGGCACATTGTAGCCCTTTCTTTCCTTCAGCATCTTGCGCACTTCCGGAATCATCCAGGACAGCGAGGTGCAGCCGAAAATCAGGGTATCGGCGCCGTCGATCTCAATGGCTCTGACGGCCTGGGTGTAAATCTTTTCATAGTGCTCTTGGGGGTTGGTCTTGAACTGCACCTTGGGCACCGGGGTCTCAATGGAGCGGATGGAGGCCAGTTTATGCTCAAGTCCGTAGTTTCTGGCGTTCTCACGGATGTGGAAGACCATTGCCTCCAGGGTGTCAATGATGGTGAATTTATTGCAAATCAGCGAGGCCATGTGCATGGCCGACTGGCCGCAGCCCAGCACCGGGATGGGGGAAACCTCCCGGGCCGGCAGCAACACCGGGTCCATGAACCCCTGAATCACAATGGCATCGTATTTACCGCTGTTGCCTGCTTCCTTGACCCTCTCCATAATGCCCCAGGCCACCTGCACGAAGTGCTCCCTGTTCTCAACAATGGGGCCCTCCGGGCCTGGATCGTAGTCCCAGACCACATCGTCCAGCAGTCCCATTTCCGCCATCCAGTTGATCAGCGAGTGGGAATACTCGGTGGATTTGGTGTGACGCGAGGTGCGGATGAAGTGAATCCTGATTTTGTCCATTTTCTGCCTCCTTTATTGTTTTACTACTTCTTGATAACTCCCATTTCGGTCAGTATTTCCTTGTACATGACCTCCTGTTCGGCCAAGTACTTGCTGAAATCAGCGCTGTTCATGTAGGTATCGGTAATGTAGTTGTCTTCCAGGTACTTTTTCCAGGCCGGGGCCTGGGTCACTTTCTTGAAGGCATCTTCCCAGTATTTGACGGTTTCGGGCTTCATTTCGGCAGTGCCGTTTACCCCGCGGAAGGACTGGAAGACCACATCGATGCCCTGCTCTTTAAGAGTGGGGACATCAGGCAGCTTGGCCATGCGCTTGTTGGAGGCCACACCCAGCAGGCGCACCTTGCCGGCCTGGACCTGGCCGACGGCCTCGCTGGGGTTCACCGTGATAAAGTCCACGTTGCCCCCCAAGAGGGCGATCATATTTTCGGAGCCGCCCTTGAAAGAGATCATGTTGAACTGTACCCCAGTCTTTTTGGCGATCATGTAATCCAGGATGGTGTCGGCTGATCCCAGCACCCCCACGCCATGGCTCACCGACTTGGGCGACTTTTTAGCGGCCTCGATGAGGTCACTCATGCTCTTGAAGGGAGACTCCGTCCGCACGGCAACCACGCTTTCCTCAGCAATCATGTTGCAAATGGGGGTGAAGTTTTTATAGCTTACCTTGAGGTTGTTGCGCAAAGGGGTGGTCAGTGTGCTGGGCTGAGCTGTGATCAGGGTGTACTGGTCGCTCTTCTTGTCGGCCACGTAGCTCATGGCCGCCGCGCCGCTGCCGCCTACCTTGTTGATGATGTTGATGGGCTGGCCCACCATTTTCTCCTTGTTCATGGTGTCGCCGGCGGTCCTGATAAATGTTTCCACGCCGTCGCCGGGGTTTGTGTGCACCACGAACTCTACGGGCTTATCAGGGTAAGTGTCCTTTTTTCCCTGATCCTTGGCGCCGCCGCACCCTGACAGCACCAGGGCCAGAGACATAATTCCCGCCAGGACAATCACTACTCTATTCCTTGCTTTCATCTTCTGCCTCCTATGACGCAAAACATTATTTATGCTTCTTTGCAAATATCCAGGGCCACCAGAGCATAGGTCTTGGCCACATTCACCAGATTGTCGAGAATAACAAACTCATTGGGCAAGTGGGCGTTCCAGATAGCCCCTGGGCCGTAAAACACCCCTGGAATCCCTGCATGCAGAAAATGGTAGACAGCACCTGGGGACTCGATGCCGGCGCCGAATGAGACCTCTTGGCCCATCACGGTCTTGTAGGCGGCGCTGATGGACTTGATGATCCCAACGTCCTCCGGAGTCTCGCACTGCTCCCTGGCGGCCCCGGGCAGTATACCAAGATCCACCTCAAGTTCAGGATCCTCGGACTTGAGCTTGTCCAGCACGGCCTGCAATTCCGACATTACCCCGGCCACGGTCTGCCCGGGCACCAGGCGCACATCGAAGGTGGCCCGGCAATGTCCCGCCACGGCGTTGGGAACCGACCCCCCGCTGATGGTGGAGAAGGCGATGGTGCTGTGGCCCAAGAACTGGTCGTACTTGTAGTTCAGCTTCAGTCCATTGATGGCTTCCACTATTTTGGCCATCTTGACCACAGCGTTGATCCCCTCTTCGGGTACGCTGGCATGCACCGCCTTGCCTCTTACATTGAGCTCGCACCAGATGCGACCTTTGAATTGCCTGATGATGTTAAAACCAGAAGGCTCGCAGGCAATGGCAAAGTCGCCCTGGAGCATATTGTTTTCGGCCATGTACTTGACGCCCATAATATCCCCGGTCTCGCCGTCGGCCACGGCCATTAAGACCACCTTGCCCTGCAGGGTAACCCCGGCCTTGACCAGAGCTCTGGCGGCAGCCAGCATGGCAGTAAGCCCGCTCTTGGTGTCGGCGGCTCCCCTGCCGTACATTTTCCCATCAATAATTTCACCCGCGTAGGGGTCGCACTTCCACTCCTTCAACTCATCGTCTTTTACCGGCACCACGTCAAGGTGAGCGTACATCAGAAGGGTAGGGCCGTTGCCCTTGCCCAGGGTGCCGATGACATTCCTCCGGCCGGGCGCGGGCTCGATAATCTCGACCTTATCCACGCCGATGGACTTCATCTCGGCTTCCACCCGGTTGGCGATCTCGGTGCAGTCCCCGGGGGGGTTGGCGCTCTTTATGCCGATCAATTCACGTAAAAGGTTAATTTCATATTCCCGGTCAACCGCGTTTAAAATATTCTCGATATTTACTGCCATTTATTTCTGTCCTCCCTGCTGTTATTTAAGCAATCCCATGTCTTTGTAAACTGCCGTGAACATTTCATTCTGCTGGTCCAGATACTTGGCGAAATCGGCGCTGTTCATGTACTCCAGGGTAACCGAGTTTTGCTTACAGTAGGCCTTGAATTCATCGGTCTCGGCAACCTTTTTCATGGCCTCCTCAAGGTACTTTTTGGCGTCCCCGGAGATATCCTTGGGCGCGGCCACGCCCCGGAAAGACTGCAGCACTACGTCCACGCCCTCTTCCTTGAGGGTGGGCACGTTGGGGTGTTTTTCCAGCCTCTTGCTGCTGGCCACGGCTAACAGGCGCATCTTGCCGGCCTCGACCTGAGCCTCCACCTCGGCCGGGTTCATGGCGATAAAGTCGCAGTTGCCGCCCAGCAGGGCCACCACGGCCTCTCCGCCGCCTTTGAAGGTGATGTAGTTGAACTTAACGCCGGCGGACTTTTCAATCAGGAAGCTCAGTATTGAGTCGGATCCGCCCAGCACGCCGCCCCCCTGGCTGACCGACTTTTCGCCCTTCTTGGCTGCGGCCACCAAATCCTTCATGGACTTGAACTGCGACTCAGCCTTCACTGCGATGACCAGCTCATCTTTGGTCATCAGGGCAATGGGGGTAAAGTCCTTGTAGGTTACCTCGGTCTTGGTGCGCAAGGGGGTGGTCAGCCCGCTGACCTGCATAGGCATGATAAAGTGCCCGTTGCCCTTCTTGGTGGCCACATAGCTGAACATGGCCGACCCGCTGCCGCCCACCTTGTTGACCACATTGACCGGCTGGCTGACGATGTTCTTTTTCACGGCAATATCGGCAATGGTCCTGGCGGCTATGTCGGCGCCGTCGCCGGGGTTGGTGTGGACCACATACTCAATGGGCCCTGTGGGGAAACTTTCCTTGGCCTTGCCGGCATCGCCGGTCTGTTGGGACTTGCCGCCGCACCCGGCCAGCATGATGGAGAGTAGAAATACTGACACTACCAGTAAAACAGCTTTTTTCACTAATATTATCCTCCTTATTTTGCGCATCTTTTTGTCGGCGGATGAATAAAACCGGGAACTGCTGTTTCACCCCCTCCAGCTTTAATTTTTATTTCGCCGGACCTCATTTAAGATGTCTTTTGAGGATAGTTAGGCCGGCGCCCTCCTTGACCTGGCAACCACCTTCTTAATCAGCGGGGCAAACATGAAGCCGAAAATGATCAGCATCAGAACCAAAGAAACCGGTCTGGTGAAGAAGATCAGCGGGCTGCCGTGAGACATGGTCAGCGACTGGCTTAGTGAGCTTTCCACCATAGGCCCCAGAATCAGGGCCAGCACGGCCGGAGCAGCGGGTATATCAAGCTTTTTCATGATATAGCCAATCACCGAGAAGATGAAGAACAGGATCACCGGAAAGATGGTGTTGGTCAGGCTGTAGGCGCCGATTACACAGACTACGAGAATGCCGGGGTAGAGGATGGAGTACGGTATCTTCAGCATGGCGGTAAACAGCGGCACCAGTGGCATGCTCAAAAGCACGATCAGCAGGTTGCCGAAGTACATGCTGGCAATGGTGCCCCAGGCCACGTCCGGGGCCTGGGTGAAGAGCAGCGGGCCCGGCCTCAGCCCATACATGATGAAGGCTCCCAGCAGGACGGCGGTGGCGCCGGAACCGGGAACACCCAGGGTGAGCAGGGGCAGCATGGACCCGCCGGTGGCTGCGTTGGCGGCGGACTCAACTGCGGCAATGCCGGCAATCTCGCCTTTGCCCCAGTTCCCTTTACCCCTCATCCTGGCCTTTTCAATGGCGTAGCCCAGAAAGGCGGAAATGGTAGGACCGGCCCCGGGCAGAGAGCCCAGGATGAAGCCGGTGACGGTGCCCACGGTAAAACCGCCGGAACAGTGTTTCAAGTCCTTCTTCGATGGCCAGATATTACTTATTTTTTGCTTAACCTCGTCCAGCTTGAAGTTTTCCTCGACATTAACCAGTACCTCCCCGGCGGCAAACAACCCCATGGCCGCCACGATAAAGGGGATACCGTCGGCCAGTGAAAGCAGCCCGAAGGTCAGCCGGTCGGAACCGCTGATGGGCTCGGTGCCGATGGCTCCCAGGAGAAGACCGAAAAGACCGCTGGCCAGACACTTGGGAACGGTGGACCCGCCCACGAAAACCACCGCCGCCAGGCCCATGCACATCAGGGCGAAATACTCCGGCGGCCCGAACTTAAGGGCAAAAACAGCGATGGGCTGGGCAAGCACGGTCAGTCCAATGACGCTTACAGTGCCTCCGATAAAACAGGCCAGAAGGGAAATCCGCAGGGCCAGGGCGCCTTTTCCCTGCAGGGCCAGGGGGTATCCCTCCACGGCGGTCATCACCGCGGAGTTTTCCCCGGGAGTATTGATCAGGATTGATGTTATCCCGCCGCCAAACATGGCCCCGTAGTAGATGGCGGTAAGCATGATGATGGATGTGGCCGGGTTAAGGCCGTAGGTGACCGGGAGCAGTATGGCGATGGCGGCCGACGGCCCAAGTCCGGGCAAAACGCCCACCAAAAGGCCGATAACACAGCCGAGAAGAGCCATAAAGATATTCAGGGGCTCAAACACCACCAGGAATCCCTGTCCTAGGCTTTGCAGAATATCCACTAGCTTTCCTCCTAGATGATTTCTAAGAAACCGTGAGGAAGTTGCACACTGAGCCAGACCTCAAACATTAAAAACAGCCCCACGCTTATGAAAGCACTGATGATAAAGCTTTTTACCGGCTTGTATTTTTCCTGGTAGGCAAGGATAAACATAACGAAGGCCATGGTGGAAAGAATAAAGCCCAAAAACCCCAGGATGGCCACGTAGACACCAAAGGCGCCAAAGACCACCACAATGTTCATCAGGTTCTTTTTGCTTCCGGCGAAGCCCTTGCCAGATCCTTTGAGGGTGTTGGCCTCAATAAACCAGATAATGGAGATAATGAACCAGCCCCCGGCAATCAGCGCCGGCCAAAGTCCGGCCCCGGGACCGTATTCCTCCCAAAAATTGAAGCTAAACCCGGCCACGCCAATGGCGATGGATAGTAAAAACACAACCACCGATCCTATCTTCTCAGCCAGGTACATTTAATCACCATCCGTTTAATTAATTGCCGCCCAGAAAATTCTTGTCCCAAAGTATTTATACTGAAAATACTTTATACTGAAAATCTTGTTCGGCCGGAATCCAGAAGCCGGATTGGAGACAAAGACTTTACTTGCAAATTTCTACTTGCCCTTCTCTGCCTGGTAAAGCGCCCTGAACTCGTCGTCGGTGAGACCACGCCGGACTTTCACCGACTCCTCCTTGACTCTGGCCGTCAACTTCTCGACCAGATCAACGTCCAATTCCAGTCCCAGGTCGTCGGCTTTCCACTCAATGTTGGCCTTGCCGCACTTTTTGCCCAGCTCGATGCGGTGCTTGCGGCCAAATATTTCAGGCTGGAAGGGCTCAACGGTGTGCGGGTTTTTGCGCAGTGCCGCCACCGGCAGGCCTGCCTCCCAGGTGAATATATTTTCTCCCACCACGGGCTTGTTGGGCGGGAAGGACCAGCCGGAAAGCTCCTGCACCCGGATGGCCGCCTCATAGAGCTTGGCGAAATCCAGGCCGGTGGGAACACCATACAGGGCCTCCAGGCTCCAGGCTATTTCCTCCAGGGAGGCGTTGCCGGCCCGCTGGCCCAGCCCGTTCAGCGTGGCCGCCACACTGTCGGCCCCGGCTTCAACGGCGGCCACCGAGGTGGCCACACCCAGACCGAAGTCGTTGTGGGCGTGCACCTCCAGGGGGACGTCCACAATCTGCCTGATTTTGCCTGCGAAGTACCTCATTCCGGGCGGTGTGATGCAGCCGGCGGTATCCACCACCGAGACCCGATCCACCACTTTTTCCTGCAGGGTGGTGGTCAAAAGCCTCTCCAGGAAAGCCAGGTCGGCCCGGGAGGAGTCAATCATGAACAGATAGGTGGCCAGACCCTTTTCCTTGGCCAGGGTGCAGGCCGAAACAATTTTGCTGATGGCCTGATCCTCGGTCCAGCCGAATTGATGTTTTAGCCTTACCTGGCTGACCGGGACCTCCAGGATGGCCCCCCAGACCCCGATGGACGCGGCCAATTCAATGTCCCCGGCCATGGCCCTGGACAGGCAAGTGATTTTGGCCTTGAGGCCCAGCCCGGCTATTTTTTCGACGGCCTCCCGGTCGGACTTGGAAACCACCGGGAACCCGGCCTCAATGTACTGGATGCCTGCGGCGTCAAGCAGCTTGGCGATTTCTATTTTCTCCTCGGGGGAAAAGACAACCCCGGGGGCCTGCTCCCCGTCCCGCAGGGTGGAGTCGTGAAATTCCACCCTGGCCGGCAGATTCAGGCCCGCCCTAACCTCGGGCAGGAACTGAAAGTGACTGACCCAGTACCGGTCCGTTTTCCACGGACCCCTCTCAAGATCCATAAACTTCTTCCTCTCTAGTTGCTTTAATTCATATGTTAGATACCACCACACATCAGGGGCATGACTATAAAGAAGCAAGGGCTTTTTCCATCTGGTCGAAGGCCTCCATAATTTTTTCGGTGGGGGCCAGCAGTGATATCCGCACGAAGCCCTCACCGCCCTCACCAAAGGCGGTACCAGGGAATAGCAGCACCCCGGCCTTTTCCAGCATAAAGCGGCAGAAGTCAAAGGAGGTCATGCCGTACTTACGGATGTCGGGGTAGACGTAAAAGGCCCCCCGGGGCACCACATAGGGCATTCCCAGTTTATCAAGCCTCTGCATGGCGGCCCGCCGCCGATCGTCATATATACCGACCATCTCCTCCAGGGCGTCCTGGGGTCCGGTCAGCGCCTCCAGGGCTGCCGCCTGGGAGACCGAGGCGGTGCAGATGGTGACGGCGTATTTGAGCTGGGCCATGGCCGAAATGATGTTTTTGGGGCCGGCCACGTAACCAAGCCGCCAGCCGGTCATGTTATAGGACTTGGAAACTCCGTTCACGGTCAGGGTGCGCTCTTTCATGCCTGAGAAAGATCCTATGCTCCAGTTTTTCCAGCCGTCAAACATGATCTTTTCGTAAATCTCGTCAGAGATGACCACCAGGTCGTGCCTCTTGGCCACTTCGGCGATGGCTTCCAAGTTCTCCCTGGTCATCACCACCCCGGTGGGGTTGTTGGGAGTGATAATCAGCAGCGCCTTGGTCCGAGGGGTGATCAGCTTCTCCACCTCTTCGGCCAGGATCTGGAATTCACTCTCGGGCTTCAGCAGCAGGGGCACCATTTTGCCCCCGGCCACCTCAATGGCGGTGTCGTAGGAGGTGTACCTGGGCTCAGGGATGATTATTTCATCTCCTGGGTTTAAGAGGGACAGCATGAGCATGAAGACCGCTTCCTGCCCCCCCACGGTGACCAATACCTCGGACGGGTCGTGGTCCAGTCCGTTTTCCAGACGCAGCTTGTCGGCGATGGCCTGCCTGAGCTCAAGGGTGCCGGCCCAGTCGGTGTAGTGAGTTTTGTTTTGATCCAGGGCCTTTTTTGCTGCTTCAATTACATTTGCCGGGGTCTCAAAGTCCGGGTCCCCCCGGCCCAGGCTGATTAGATTGGGAAAGCCCTTGGCCAGGGCGATCATCCGGCTCCTCTCGGTAACCGGAATGTGCCGGAATCTGTCGGCCAGGAAGCGGTTTGCGGGATCAAGGTCCGAGTACATGGAATTGTTGGCCACCTAAAATTCACTCCTTGCTTATACCATTTCAGGGAAGTCACGCTTGGTGATCTCTACCGGGATGCCCTTCATTTCAATGATAAAGTCGGCGAAGAGCCTGACCATGCGGTCATAAATCTTCTGGCCTTTTTCTTTGCTGGCCAGCAGGGGGTTGCCGGCTATGCCCACCTCACTGTATTCGTGCTGCCCAAAGGCGGCCCGGACGGGGTAGTTTTTGTAATAGAACTGGAAGCCTGAGCCGGACCTTTTCTCAAAGTTTTCACTGGGGAACCAGTCCGGATTGTGCGGCAGTGAGAACTTGGCCCTCTCCAAACGCACGGTCTCGGGGCAGAAGAGCATGGCCCCGGAGGTCTCGATCTCTCCGGAGTGCCAGCCGGGAAGGGAGTCCTTGCCGTCGATGAGGTCCATGCAGAGTTCGGAGAAGACCTCGGTGTCGGCGGCAAAGTTTATGGCAAGGGCGCCGGTGTCGTACTTCAGCGCGCGCACAACCCTGTCCATGGTGGGGGCGTTGGCGGTATGGCCGGTGGCGTAGATGATTTTTTTAAAGCCATGGTAAATAAGGCTGCGGCCCACGTCATACATCACGTTGAAAAGGGTCTCGTCCCTTAAGGTGATGGTGCCGGGCTCATTGGGGCGCATGTGAAAGCAGCTGAAGCCCACCGGAATTAAAGGAGCCACAGGCACCTCGGCCAGCTTGGCCGCCTCAATGCAGCAGTAGTAGCCCGCATACGAGTCGATTCCCATAGGCAGGTGGGGGCCATGCTGCTCGGTGCTGCCCATGGGCACCAGCACGGTGTCGGTCTTCTGCAGCCATTCTTTGACCTCCACCCAGGTCATGTCGAAGATGCGGTATTTGCGATTTTCGGGGTTTTTGTCCTCAGTATTCAATTGTTGCGCCTCCTTTTAAGAATTTAAAATAGAATTTGCTCCAAGATGTCATAGCAAATGTCGTACCAATCATCACAACCCTTTTGACAAACAGTTTTTTTCGGTGGACAAGTTGGCCCGACGATATAAAATGGGGAACTTGCCCCCAATTTTATTGTTTTGCAGCTAGACGGGACAATCCTTTTAGGGTAAAATGTGAAATAATTAATAGGGAGCTCTCTACGGGCTAGTACACACTGGCGTTAGAGTTAACAGCCCGGCAGATAACTGAATAGCCAGTCATTAAACTGGGGAACTGGGGAACTGGGGGCAACTGCCACCATTGCCACTTGCTTTAAAGGAGGACATTTTAATGACCAAAAGCCAGTGCCTGGTCCTTCTGGCCAAGGGGGAAAAAAACAGGCAGATCCTGAGCAGCCAGCTTAATGACCTGCTGCGTGGCAAAGTCCAGGTCCGGGCCCTCAACGTCGAGAACAAATTTTCTTCCTCCCTGCTGGAAGGGGACCTGATCGTTGTGGCCTCACAGTCAATCCGCCGGGACTTGAGGCGCCTGCTGGAGGGACTTCCTAACGTGCTGGTAGCCCGCCGGACCCTCGATCCGCGCGGGATGCACCCACTTTTAAGCCTGCCCCAGCGGACCAAGGCCATGCTTGTCAACGACCGCAGGGAAACTGCCGAAGAAGCCATCTCCCTGCTTTACGGGATGGGTTTCAGCGACTTCTGGCTGATCCCGGTCTACCCGGGACTGGAAAACGTACCCCAGGTGGATGTTGCCGTCACTCCGGGCGAACCCCAGTTGGTCCCCAAAGGAGTAAAGCAGATCATCGACCTGGGCTGCCGGATTATAGACGTCACCACCCTCACCGAAATACTACTGCGCCTGGACCTGCTGGACGAGCAGGCCAACCTGCTCTCGGCCAGATATCTCACCCAGGCCATCGATATTAGCAAGAAACTGGCGCAAACCCTGAACCAGAACCGGGAGCTGAACCAATTGCTGACCACCGTGCTGGATAAGGTCAATGACGTTGTTCTGGCCATCGACGCCTCGGGCCAGACCCTGGTCTACAACCGCTCGGCGGAAAAATTCTTCAACCTCACGGCCCAGCAGGTGCTAAACCGCCGCCTGAAGGAACTGATTCCCCAGATTGCCGCCGAAAGGCCCATTCAGCAGAAGAAGTCCGAGGTAAACTCTGCAGAGCAGTATGGCAGCCATAAAATACTGGTCAACCGAACCCTCCTGGAAGACGAAGGCCAACAGCCCAAAGGGGTGGTGGTCACCTTCAGCGATTTGGGCACTCTGGAAAAAATGGAGCGCCGTCTGAAGACCAATCCCGGCAGCACCAGTTATGTGGCCAAGTACGCCTTCAGCGATATCATCGGCTCCAGCCCTTCAATTAAAAAATGCATTGAAATGGCCAACTTCTTTGCCCAGACCGACCTTACCCTGCTGATCAACGGTCCCTCCGGGTCGGGCAAGGAACTCCTGGCCCACGCCGTACACAATGCCTCGTCCCGCAGCCACCACCCCTTTGTGGCTTTAAACTGCACCGCGCTGCCCAAGGACCTTTTGGAGAGCGAGTTATTCGGCTACGAGGAGGGGGCCTTCACCGGCGCCCGCCGGGGCGGCAGAGCCGGGCTTTTCGAGCAGGCCAACGGGGGCAGTATTTTTCTGGACGAAATTGGCGACCTGCCCTTAAACCTGCAGGCCAAGATACTCCGGGTGCTGGAGGAAAAAGAGGTCATGCGCATAGGCGCCGAGCGCATCATCCCCATTGACGTCAGGATTATCGCCGCCACCAACCGCAAGCTTAAAGAGGCGGTAAACAAGGGCGAATTCCGGGAAGACCTTTATTACAGGCTGAACACCATCTCGGTGCGGCTGCCCTCCCTAAATGAACGCCCCGGAGACGTCAATCTGCTGATCGATCACTTTTTAAAAAAGTGGCGGAGAAAGCAGGGGGAATTCTTCTCATCAGACTGCCTCCAGGTTCTGCACGGCTACTCCTGGCCGGGCAATATCAGGGAACTGCGCAATGTTATAGACTATCTGGCCACCCTGTGCCGGGATCGCAAGGCCGGCATCGAAGACCTGCCTCCGGATTTCTCCGGTCAGTCTGACGGCGGGACGGCCCAGGGAGATAATTCCTCCTGGGTGGAACTGGCCGGCGAAATAAGCGGATCGGGCAGTCTCACTGTAGAACTGGCCATTCTAAAAACAATTGCCTCTACCGGATCCCTTGGCCGCCAGAAACTGGTGGTGGAACTGGGGAAATTCGGCTTCGCCCTCACCGAGGATATGATCCGCACCAGGCTTAGATCTTTGGCCCAAAAGGGGCTGGTCAAAGTGGGGTCCGGCCGGCAGGGCACCAGCATCACCGCCAAGGGCCGCCAGATGCTTGCCAAATGGCAGGCAGCCTGCTCCGTGGGACTGCCGGAAAGACAGCGGCAAAATCCCCATTAATCAAACTAATAGGGGCATACAGGGGCATAAAGCCCCTGTATTTTATTGCCTGGAAGACTGCAGCTTGGACAGATTATATTAAACCCACCAAAGTACAGTCTGCAGTACAGTCTGCAAATCTCCTTCTCCTATCTCCTGTCTTCTGTATCCCGCCCCCATCAGGCGGTTTTTTTTATCAGTTGACCCGAAGCCTCCAACCCTATGGCACGATTTTTGAAATACATTGACGGGGTAACCCGGAGACATGACCCAAAACAAAGCCAAGCTCCAGGTATTTAAATTTTATCCATCTTAATGCGGTGGAATGGATACAGAAAGGAGATGCTTATCGAGAAAATGGGAAGCACTAAATGCGCCAACGGACCCCTGACCCCCTGCCGGGAAGCCTGCCCCGCGGGCATCGACGTGCCCAGGTACGTGCGCTACATAAAGGAGGGTGACT
>Ga0209347_1002834_pt1 | contig 21769 bp, 17 predicted proteins | sample AutmiccommuBRH23_FD_187382 | JGI IMG/M metagenome (GOLD analysis project Ga0209347, IMG submission 187382) | Deep subsurface microbial communities from Mt. Terri, Switzerland - Autotrophic microbial communities BRH/23 (SPAdes) (version 2) | ecosystem: Environmental > Aquatic > Deep subsurface >...
CAGGAGCAGGGCGCAGATGAAAACCCCTTTCCGCCGGCTGAAACTGTAGGTGCCCGCGATCAGGATCACCGTGAACAACCCGTTTATGAGCGCCTGGATGCCCAGGAAGCCGATCATAAACGGGCGGACGAGAAACAGGAACAGGATCGAAATCAACAGGATCAGGTAGGACGCTTTCGGATTGTCCTGTTTACCCAATGATTCCGTTATGAGGCCATTTTCGGGTGCAATCTGTTTCGTCTTCTTCATTTCAAATGACCATTGATGAGCCGTCTCCGGGGTTTTTTCGGGCTGTTTTCTCCTCAACGCCCGTTTGAAAACGCCCACCGTATGGTGTCGATCAGGGCATGTCTATCCACCGGTTTGCGGAAATAGGCGACTGCGCCCAAATCCCGGACGGCATCGAGTGCTTGCAGCTCCTCCAGAGAGGTCGTGACGATCATCGGGATGGACAATCCCCTGGCGAGAAGCGCGGTTTTGAATTCCAGCGCATCCATCCCCGAGATTTCCAGGTCGATGACTATGCAGGCATTGTGCCGCGGACAATCGGCGTCCAGGAACTCCCGGGCCGATGAAAACGCCCGCGTCATGTATCCCTCCGGCTGGAGGAGTTTTTCCATTGCCCGGCATTCGGACGGCCACATCGATGATGTAAAGACAGAAAGATATTGCCTGCCAGCAAGTTACTGAATAAGCGGGATCTGTTCGGCCAGTCCGTAGGTTACCGCCGCATTGATTTTATTTTCCAGCTGGTAATAGCGGGCCACCTTTTTCATCGGCAGCACGTCCTTGAATTTCGACAGGTGCGATTTATACAAATCCGCCCGGGCTTCCTGGATGGCGATAAACTCATTGACCATCTTTTCCGCGTCCGCATCCGCCAGATTTTCGGAATTTTCGGCATACGTCTGAATCAACCCGGCCATTTGCCGGTTAATTTCGGTAAGGTCCTGCTGGAACGCATCGTAGGCGGGCCAGAATTTTTCTGCTTCGGATTCCGTGAGTGCCATGTTCTGGGCGATCAGGAGTTTTTTGTCGGCTTGGAGTTTTTCCCGCAGCACCTGCATGTTGTCCGCCGGTTTTTCCTGGGCGAATGCCGGAATGATTCCCACCCCAAAGGTCATGGCGATAATAACGAGCACTACTGCAACGGATTGACGGTTCATGGTTGTTCCTCCTTTTTTGGACGGAATGCGGACGGAGCGCTCAGGGCCCACTCGATGGCATCGAGGAGCGCCCGCGCGTCAACCGGTTTTCGAAAATAGGCGGCGGCCCCCGCGCGTCTTGCCTTTTCACGGGTTTCGGCGTTGTCGTGGGCCGTGATGAAAATCACCGGAATGTCGATACCGTCGCGGGTCAATTCGAGTTGCAGGTCAAGACCGCTCAACCCGGGCATGTGGATATCGACGATGAGAACCGCATTTTTCAGTTGGAAAGGGCTTTTGAGAAATGCTTCGGCCGATGCAAATGTTTCGGCCACGTACCCGGCCGCCCGGAACAGCCGGTTCATCGCTTTGAGAACCGATGCATCGTCATCAACCAGGTAAAGGACCGGGCGCGCTTCAGTCATCCGTGACGCTCCATTTTCGTGGCGGTTTCGTGCACGTGAACGTACACGTGCTCGTGCGCGTGCACGGCAGTTCAAATTTGTTTCTTCCCGCAAAAACACCGCCGCGCGGGGCAAACAGCTTTCTAACCATCACGTCTTTATGGAAAACATATTTCCGGAAAGCGGGATGTACCATTGGACCTTGGTCCAACAAGGCTCGGAAGGTTTACCGTGGGGGAGGGTTATCGATAATGATCCACAGCATCGGCGGGAGCGATCCCGGCCATTTCGGCCTGTCGGACGAGATCGGCCACCGAGCCGGCGCCCAGTTTCTTCATGATCCGGGCACGGTGGACTTTTATGGTTTTTTCGCTGATGCCGAGTTCATAAGCGATCTGCTTGTTCAGCAAACCGGAGATGGCGTATGGGAGCACTTGATATTCCCGGGGGGTGAGGCGTTCGACCCGCTTTTGCAGGTCTCCGGACTTTTCCAGGGCGATCCTTGTTTGGCCGGCTTTGCGCAAGGCGTCCCGCACGGCATCAAGCAGGGCCGCTTCGTCCAGGGGTTTGGAAAGGAAATCGATTGCCCCCCTTTTCATTGCTCTTACGGTCATGGGGATATCACCATACCCCGTGATGAAAATGATCGGCAGCATCGGGTACCTGGCCAGCAGGTCCGTCTGCAGGTCCAGGCCGTCCGCGTCCGGCAGCCGGACATCCAGCAGAAGGCAGGTTGTGCGGGTTTTTTCGATATCGGCATTCAGAAACCGCCGCGCCGAATCAAAGGTCTGAACATTGAACCCATGTGAGGCGAGAAGCCGCCTTATGGCCGTACGAACGGAAGGATCGTCATCAACGAGGATGACCCATCCGCAAATTGAATTCATGATCTTCTCCTTTCAGGAAACAGCGGCCGGCAGCCGGAATGAAAACCGGGCCCCCCCTCCCGGCTGGTTCTGTGCGGAAAGGATGCCGCCATGGGCTTCGATAATCGATCGGCAGATGGTCAGCCCGATGCCGAGTCCGTCCTTTTTGGTGCTGTAAAACGGTTTGAACAGGGTGTTTTGAGAAGTTTCGGTGATACCCGGTCCCGTGTCGCGGACATGGATGTCGATCCAGCCGTCTTCCATGCGGGTGCCGATGGTGATGACAGGCGCGCCATCCCCGACCCCCCGGACCGCATCCATGGCATTGATTAACAGGTTCATAATGACCTGCTGAATCTGGATACGATCACCGGAAACCGTCGGAAGATCGGGGGCCAAGGCTTCCACCAGGGTGATTTTTCGCAAAATGGCTTCCGTGCCGACCATCCGGGTCACTTTTGAAACCAACCCGTTCAGATCGAACCGGTCATTCTGTATCTCTTTTTTTTTCAACAAACTCCGTATGTTGTATATGACGTCACTGGCCCGTTTGTCATCGGACACAATGTCTTCCAGAATCTGCCGGACTTCCACCAGGTCGGGCGGGTCCTTTGCCATGATCCGCAGCGCGGCCTGGGCGTTGCTCAGTATGGCGGCCAGGGGCTGATTGATCTCATGGGCGATGGCGGTGGTCAGGGCGCCGATCGTCCCGACCCGCTCCCGGTGGGACAATTCATTCCGAAACTGGTGTATCTCCGTCGATAAATGCATCAGGTCGATTTCCGTTTCCTTCCGGTGCAGGGCATTGCCCAGAAGCTGCCCGACCAGCTGAATCCGGCTGATCCGGCTCGGATCCCAGTTGCGTGATCGCCTCAGACCGGTCAGGGTGAATACATATCGGAAATCACCCTTGATCCGCACCGGAATACCGACAAATGTCCGCACCCCGATCCGTTTCATATTCTCCCGGTCAATGGAGGCCTCGACAGGGAGGCTCTCCAGGGAAGCGATCACGATTATTTTCCCGCCAAGCAGGTTTTGCCAGCACCACGGATACTGTTTCCCCGCATCCACGCCCGCGACCGGGTCTACGCCTTCCGAAGCATAGGTATGGATGGGGTCAAGCGTGTGGGGCGGTGACAATTGAAAAATGGTGCCGCGGTCGACCTGGAAAAACTCGGAGAGGGTGCGGAGAATGTTTTCGATCTCCCCATCGATCCGGGCGGCTGGCAGGTTGACAAATCGTGTGGCCAGATCGGAAAGGAGTTGTTCGAATTCGAGTCGCCCGTTGACAGCGCACTGGTACTTGCAACCGGGCATGGATTCCGATTCCGGCGACACCGTGATGACGGAAAAACCGGACGGAGATGGATAACCGTTTTTTCCCGCATCGCGGTTGGCGTAATCCGCCATGGTGTGGGGATACCTGGGCGGGATCGTTTCCATATGGGGTCCCTCCCTGGGGGAACGGTGTTTTTGAGTTTAGGTATATAAACTCTAAGGGGTATGGTGACCCGGTGCAACCCTTTGCAGGCTGATGGCTTCGTAAAAAGTCCAACTTCTGCGTTGCGCTTCACCCCTCGTCACTGCGCACCGCGACAACATCCGGATGGGACCAAGGTCCAATGGAAAATGATACGTGGCCATTTATGATTTTTACAGGCGGCTGAACCCATTGTGACGGGTAAGGCAGGATTATCCGGCTGCAAACCGGCTTGCGGCGGGGAAGGGTAAAAATGAAAACGCCACCATACGCTTTGATCATGGCCTTCCTGCTCCTGTTCGCCGGGGCCTGCGCCACACTGCCCGGGGACGTCCAGCGGCCCGAATCGCACGCGTATGTCGAGACGCAGGATACCGGACTTGCCGATGCGATACGCGACAAGGTGGCCGCACACCCGGGGGAGTCCGGTTTTCACCTGCTGTCGAGCGGGCTGGATGCCTTTGCGGCCCGGGCGGCATTGGCCCGGGCGGCCGAACGGAGCATCGATGCCCAGTATTACCTGCTTCACGATGACCCGATCGGGCACCTGTTTGTTCATGAACTGTTAAAAGCGGCCGACCGGGGGGTGCGGGTCCGGCTCCTGGTCGACGACATGGAACTCGGGGGAAGGGACCTGAATGCCGCCATCGTGGACCAGCACCCCAACATGGAGGTGCGGCTGTTCAATCCGTTCAGCCGGAAGCGTTTGCGCAAAACGCAGCTGGTGATCGGATCGCTTCCGGTCCATCGCCGGATGCACAACAAATCGTTTACCGTGGACAACCAGGTGACGATCGTGGGCGGGCGAAACATCGGCACCGAATACTTCGAAGCCAACCCGGACATGCATTTCGGCGATCTCGATGTCATCGGGATCGGGCCGGTGGTCCGGAAGGTATCGGATGCGTTCGACCTTTTCTGGAACAACGAACTGGCCTATCCGGCCACGGCGCTCCACGGCCGGCCACCGTCGCCGGAGCAGGTCGATGAGGGCCGGAAGAGTCTCGACGCGTTTGCCGCCGGGCAGTCGGATTCGGATTACCTGAAAGCGCTCCGGTCATCCGACCTGGCGCGGGACCTGCGGCGGAAAAGCGTCCGGTTTGCATGGGGTCACGCGGAGGTGCTGTATGATCCGCCGGAGAAGATTACCCGTGATTCCGGGGAAACGGAATTTCATCTGACCACCCGGCTCCGGCCCTATTTCGATACGGTCCGGACTGAAGTGATCGTTTTTTCCCCCTATTTTGTCCCCGGAGAAAAGGGGGTCGCTTTCTTTACGCAACTCCGCCGTCGCGGGGCACGGGTGCGCATCCTAACGAACTCGCTTGCCTCGAACAACCTGCCCATTGTCCATGCCGGGTATGCCCAGTACCGCGAGGAATTGCTGGAGGCGGGAGTCGAACTTTACGAGTTGAATGAAGACCCGGGAAAGGAAGCGGAATCGGGTGAAAAAGGCCCGGCGGACGCCGCCCGGGCTGTCCTGCATGCCAAATCGTTCGTCCTCGACCGCCGGGGGGTCTTCATCGGATCATTGAACCTTGATCCCCGGGCCATTGAATTCAACACGGAAATCGGGATCATCCTGGAGTCCCGGCAACTGGCCGAAGAACTGGCGGCCTGGTTTGATGCCAACATCGATAAAGTGGCGTTCCGCCTGGAATTGGAGAAGGAAAACGGCAAAGAGCGGATTCTCTGGCACGGAATGGAAGGGGGCAAGGCGGTCACTTTCGATAAAGAGCCGCATACCGGCTTCTGGCGCCGTTTCAGCATCTGGCTGTTGGGCCTGCTTCCCATTGAATCGCAGTTATGATTATCCGGAATGCCAACCATCCGAAGGGGCGCTCCTTGGACCAAAGTCCAATGGTAGAGATGGGGCCGATGTTTATTGCCTTGCTGATCCTGGCGGCCGGCTGTGGACTGTTCATTTCCCAAAAACCGGTAGTGCAGATGGACGAGGCGGCATCCCGTTGCCTGACATGGGAAAATGGCCGGAAAGTGGCCTGGATGGAATGCGGGGACCCGGACGGGTTCCCGGTGTTTTTCGCCCACGGCAATCCCGGCTCCCGCCTCGAACTGATGTTTTTCCATCAGAAAGCCGCTCAATACGGTTTCCGGCTGATTGTGTTCGACCGGCCCGGGTTCGGCAATTCCGACTACATCGAGGGATACCCCCTGCTCGCCTTTGCCGCGGACCTGGCGCGGCTTGCCGACGAACTGGGGATACAACGCTTCGGGCTGATCGGCTGGTCGAGCGGGGGCCCCCCGGTGCTTGCCGCCGCCCGGCGGATGCCGGAGCGGGTCCGGTTCGTCTTTTCCATCGCGGGGTACACTAATTTCGGGGAATACGAAGATGCAAACGAGTTGATGGCGGAATACCACCTGTACGGCCCCGAGTTGGCGGAAAACCGTTACCGGCTTTTCAACGGGATCGTCAAGGTGTTGCGCTGGACCGATCTGCACCTCCCCAATTTCTACCTGAAGATGGCCAGGGGGGATATGAAAGCGGCCGACCGCCGGATTCTCGATGATCGAAAAATCGCCGACCTGTTTGTCCGCGACCAGCAGGAAGGGCTTGCCGCCGGTAGCCGGGGGGCCATCCAGGACCTTGAAACCCAGTGGGCCCCCTGGGAATTTCGCCTGGAGGAAATCCGGGTTCCGGTCCACGTATTTCAGGGAAAGCAGGATGTCTTTGTTCCCTGGGAGTTTGCCGGTCACATCGCCGCCACCGTTCCGGACGGGACCCTGCACCTTTACGATGACCGGGGGCACCTTTTTCCCCTGTGGCCGGCCTGCCAGGATGAACTCTTCACGCTGGCCCGGTCATTGATTGAAAACGGTGAACCATCGGGCATGCCAACCGGCAAAAAGAAACCGGTAAAAAAAGGAGAAGGATAAAACCGATTAAATGGTTATTCGGAATACTCCGGTTGAACCGATTTGCCTTTACTCCCCCTCATCCCGACCATCTCCCCCCCAAAAAACGGGGAAGATGGGATGACCCCTTCGTCGCAACTCCCGTTTCTTCATCGATCAAATTGGCTGGGAAAAACTATTTCGTATTGGTCCATGGTCCGGTGGCAACTCCCCTCCCGCGCGGTTAACTTGTGAACCATAGCCTCCCACACAATCGATCTCTTGAATCTCCCCCCGGGTATATGTCGATCATTCCCGTCCGGGGCTATCTGAACCGATCCATATCTTCAACACCAATGGAACGGGAGCGAACGTAATCCGAACAGTCCCGGTTTTCGGCTGACGCTTTTGTAGCGAAGGAGTCGCAATGGATACCGAATATAAGGAAAAGGTCGTTGATATTGCCCAAACCATCCTGTTGTCCGCGATTGTCCTGGTTACCGCCTGGTGCGGCTATCAGGCCGGGTTGTGGAGCGGCGTTACAACCTTCAATATCGCCAAATCCCATGATTCGGCTTTGGCTGCCTCCGAGGAGGCGCAGATTGCGGAAAAATCCCGGATCATCGATGCCATGGTGGTTGCAAACTTTACGAACGCGGTAATCGAGAAGAATCAGGAAATCATTGATTATTATCTCCGGCATCTTCGCCCTGAGTTCAGCCAACTGCTGAGCGAATGGCTGGCGACCGATCCGCTGGGGAATCCCGATGCCCCCCCCCATCCGCTTGCAATGCCGGAATATGAGGAAAGGATCTTCCCCGGGTACAAAGAAAATGTGGAAAAACTGCGACAATCCGCTGAAATCCTAATGAAGGAGGGGTACAGGGCGAAGCGGATATCCGATGCCTATGTGTTCAGAACGGTGATCCTCTCCAGCGTTCTCTTCATCGGCGGCGTCCTCCCGAAGATCGGTCCGTTGAACCTGAGAATATTCCTTTTGAGCGTTGATTATCTGGTAGCGATTGTGACGTTTATTCAACTGCTCTTCATGCCGATTGCCAGGTTCTAACCGGGATAAGCAGGTTGTCCATCTGAAATACTGCCCGGCACGATGCAAGATACATTTCCTGTCCCATTTTGATTTTCGCTCCGGGCTGTCAGATATTAGCAATTATTATTTCCTGATGGCGTCGTAAAAAGTCCAACTTCTGCGTTGCGCTTCATACCTCGTCACTGCGGCGTACGACAAGTACGCCTCGTTCCTCGGGATTCGCGCGCCTTGAATTTGGAGCTTTTACTTTGCCATCAAAAATCGACTTTTTACGAGTTCATCATTTCCTGGTTATCCGTGGGCGGGTTTGAAACCCGCCCGATTCCTTCCTGGCCGGAGTGAACCGAATAACCAGACAATACATTTTCAGGCAGGGGGAGAAAAAAATGAAGCTGATTGAATTGGCGTTGCAAGGGGGCGGTTCTCATGGCGCTTTTACCTGGGGCGTTCTGGATTACCTGCTCAAGGATGACCGAGTGCGGATCGAGGGCATCTGCGGAACCAGTGCCGGTGCCATGAATGCCGTCGCACTGGCCGATGGGCTCGATCGGAATGGCAGGGAAGGCGCCCGGGAGGCATTGAACCGCTTCTGGGCGGAAATCAGCAAGGCCGCAAGGTTTTCGCCCTTCCAGCGGACGCCGGTGGACCGCATGCTCGGCCGCTGGACACTCGATACCTCGCCGGGATTCATTTTCTTTGACCTGCTGTCGCGGCTGGTGTCTCCCTACCAGCTAAACCCGTTTGACCACAATCCCCTTCGCGAGCAGCTTTCCGACCTGATCGATTTCGAGCATGTGCGCCATGCAGAAGGGATCAAGCTGTTCGTGGCCGCCACCAACGTGCGCACGGGCAAGCTGAAGATTTTTCGCCGCGATGAGATGACCGTGGACATGGTGATCGCCTCCGCATGCCTACCGTTCCTGTTCCAGGCGGTGGAAATTAACGGAGACGCTTACTGGGACGGCGGTTACATGGGCAACCCCGCCTTGTTTCCACTGGTTGATGAAGTCGGCGGCCAGGATATCGTGATCGTACAGATCAATCCGGTGGAGCGCCGGGATATTCCGACCACGGCGTCCGATATCCTGAACCGGCTCAATGAGATTTCCTTCAATTCCGCGCTGATCAAGGAAGTCCGCACGATCTCCATGCTGCAAAAACTGATGGAAAAACAGGGGAACAATGGCGACAAATACAAAAACATTTTTTTCCACCGGATCAATGCGGATCCGGAACTTGAAGATCTCAGTGTTTCAAGCAAAATGAACGCCGAATGGGATTTTCTCCAGCATCTGCATGATGTGGGGTACCGCGCCACGGAAACCTGGTTGGATCAGAATTATGATCAATTGGGGAGCCGATCCACCCTCGACGTGAAATCCGTCTACATGTAGTAAGAACATCAGGAACCACTGGCCGTCCGGATAGGGCACTGATTACAGGAGGTGGGAAATGAACCGGCCTGGAAAACATGCATCCAGCCGCCATAAAGCAATATGGGCGGCATTGGCGGTGATAATCCCGATGCTATGCCTCACGGGGGTAATGCCAGCCGCCGCCAATGACGTGAAAACTCCCTGGGAGTTTCGGTTCATCCCCTATGCGTGGCTGACCGGCATCGATGGGGACCTTACCGCAAGAGGGCGGACGGTCGAAGTGGATGTGGATTTCTCCGATGTCCGGGATGAACTCGATTTTGCCGGCATGCTCTACCTGGAGGCGAACAACGACCGGTGGGGTCTGTTTGCCAATACGGTCTATGCCAAAATTTCGCCTGACGAAAGCGGCCCTCTCGGCCGGGTGGATGTGGAGACCGAATCCCGGGTCATCGATTTCGGTTTCCTGTTCCGGCTGATGGGTTACCGGGAGGAAGGGGAAACCCTCGACCTGGTCCTCGGCGGCCGGTACTGGGACCAGCAGAACGAGCTCGATTTCGAAATACCCGTTGTCGGGGCCGATCGGACATTCGATGCTTCCGACGACTGGATCGACCCGATCATCGGACTTCATTATGATGCCTGGTTTTCCGACAGTTTCGGCTTTTCGGCCTGGGGTGACATCGGTGGATTCGATATGTCCGATTCGAGTTCCGATTTTACCTGGAGCGCCCAGGGGGTCTTCGGCTGGCGGGTCGGCGACGCCTTCAACCTGTGGGCGGGGTACAAAGCCATCGGGGTCGATTACGAGGACGGGAGCGGAGGCGACCGGTTCCAACTCGATGTCACGCTGCAAGGGCCGATCGTGGGGATCGGATTTATTTTCTGATGGTAAATACTGAAATGAATGACGAGATCCACCACCTGCCGGCCTTTCACGTATGCCATTGGTCATAGGATGTGCTGACGAAGGAAGCGCATCGGTCGAGTACCGGAAATCTGAATGGGTTCACATGCTCATGGCCTTTGCCATGAAATGCAGGATTCTCAGATTTTTGATTTTATCGTGCGCGTAATTGTAATCGGGCTTTCAGGGCCGATGATGCACGAGCACGCGCACGAATTTACGGACAAATACTGAACCGATGGGGATATCCCGCTTCAATTGTCCTTTTCCGACCCCCTGAACAGCCGTTTTGGCTTTTTGATGATATTCAGAAGACCTCTGCCGATCCTCCTCATGGGGTTTGCGCGGATTGTCGGATTATCCCAAGTCCCCTCGACATCGATCCGGAGCCGGGTCAAATTGGCAATTTTTCGGCCGGCAATCGGAACATAGCGAAGCTTTCTGTCAATGGTTGCCAGGGGAATCATGAACCCCTCGATGTCCAGGGTCTTATGGATCAGATCCACCGTTCCCTCCCCCTTGATGGTCATGGCATCGCTCATGAAATAAAACTCCTTCAGGTCAAGCATTCCTTCATGAAAAACAGTCCGGGCCTGCATCGTCTGGAATTTCAGTCCCCTCGCGGCCAGCACCCGGGGCAGTCTTCCCGAAAAGATAGCGTTGATACTGCTGACGGAAAATATTCTGGCGATAAGATTGCCCAGGATACCGACGTTCTTTAAAACCCCCGGACCGACCGACCAATCCAGTTCGCCGTCAAGGGTGCCGGGCAATGCGTCCGGGCCGCCGGTTCGGCCCCGCAACCGTCCCGATAGTGTCAGGGGGCCGGTGACCGGCAAATTGACGCCAAGCGCCGGGGCGACTTTTTCCAGCGGCAGGCCGGTGACATCCGGAACCGCCAAGAATTCGATGCGCGCCGGGTTTCGCGGATCCGCCGAACCGTTGCCGCCGATGCGCGCATCCCCCATGCCGAGATCGAGATCGATCCGTTCGATGATACCCCGGTTACAGACAAGGTCCAGTTTCAGGTTTTCGAAATTCAGCCTCTTGTACCCGCCGTCGGCGGCCCGAAGCCGGAGGTCCGCGGAAAGCCCCCGGATGATCTCATTCCATTCGGGGCCGCCATCGGCGATTTTCACCCGGCTGAAAACCACCTCCCCGTTTACCGCGTTCAGAACAAGGCCCCCATCGCGTTGCACGCGCCCATGTTTCAGCGCCAGGGAGCCGTCGCCCGTCCAGTCTTCGGGCCTGCGAAGGTCTGTTTCGCCGCGCGCTTCGATTTCCGCTTCCGCGAAGACCATATAACCGTTCAGGCCGATACGCGAAAGCAGCCTCTGGAATTCGGCATCGCCGGTCGTATCCAGCGTGAACCGACCGCTCAGATCGAAGGCAATTTTTGGTTTCTCAAGGAAGCCGGGGATTACGAGGATGATCGGTGATGGTTCTACCGAAACGATTGGCTCCTGAACCGCTCCGTCCGCCGGTTGGCCCGCTCCGGAAATGTCTCCCCGTTGAATGAATGCCAGGACACCCAGTAGAATGACTGCTTTTAATGACCGACTGTTCATCGCTGCTTTACGGCTCCACATCTTTTTGTTTTCCGGATAGCCCAAAAAAATACCGTGGATGAACCGTTTCGGCAAACGGTAGGAACGTGTCGCGAGATGGATGAATCCGGATTATTCTTTAAAGAAAAAGAAACCCTCGGGAAAATTGACAATGGAAAATTTCACCACCGGTTCAAGGGAACACTCCCCGGCCACGCCGCTTACCCAAACCCCGGATCTCCACACCGGCGCCGCTGTTTCCGATCTCAAGCAGGCGATCCGGGACAATGTCTTTTACATCCAGGGAAAGATCCCCCGGACGGCCACCCTTCACGACTACTACATGGCCGTGGCGCATGCCGTGCGCGATCGCCTGCAGCGTGGCTGGGTCAACACCATCGAGGCCTACGTGGAAAACGATGTCCGGATCGCCTGTTACCTGTCGGCGGAATACCTGCTGGGGCCGCACCTGGGAAACAACCTGCTCAACCTCGGGATCACGGAGCCGGTCCGCCAGGCGGTAACGGAGCTGGGGCTCGATTTCGATGCTTTGCTGGCCCAGGAGGAAGAACCCGGGCTCGGAAACGGCGGGCTGGGACGGCTGGCGGCCTGTTTTCTTGATTCGCTCGCCACCCTGGAGATGCCCGCGTTCGGGTACGGCATCCGCTATGAATTCGGCATCTTTGACCAGGAAATCCGGGAGGGCCGGCAGGTGGAGATCACCGACAAGTGGCTCCGCCTGGGAAACCCCTGGGAGATCGCCAAACCCGAGCTTGCCCTGTATGTCCCCCTGGGCGGCCGCACCCGGACCGTTTACGACGACGCCGGCCATTTCCGGGTGGAATGGATCCCGGCCTCCATGGTCAAGGGGATCCCCTATGATACGCCGATCGCCGGGTTCCGGGTGAATACGGTCAACACCCTGCGCCTCTGGAGCGCCGAGGCCCCGGAATCATTTGATTTCCAGGCCTTCAACACCGGCGATTACTACGAGGCGGTCGAAGAGAAGATCGTTTCGGAAACCGTCACCAAGGTGCTCTACCCGAACGATGAACCCGATGCCGGCAAGCGGCTCCGGCTCACCCAGCAGTATTTTTTCGTTTCGTGCGCCCTCCAGGACATGCTCCGCATCCTTCAATTTTTCGGATCGCCGATGGAACGGTTTCCGGATACGTTCGCGGTCCAGCTGAACGACACCCATCCGACCATTGCCGTGGCCGAACTGATGCGGCTGCTGGTCGATGTCCATGATATTCCCTGGGACACGGCCTGGGACATCACCACCCGGGCGCTGGCCTACACCAATCACACCCTTCTTTCCGAGGCGCTGGAAACCTGGCCCGTCGACCTGTTTGGCGCACTCCTGCCGCGGCACCTGGAGATCATCTACGAGATCAACCGCCGGTTCCTGGACGAGGTCCGCGCGAAATACCCCGGGGATGCGGACAGGGTCTCCCGGATGTCGATCATCGACGAGCAGGGCGGCAAACGGGTCCGGATGGCCCACCTGGCCTGCGCGGGGACCCATTCCGTCAACGGGGTGGCCGCGCTCCACACCCGGCTGCTGCGGGAGCATATCCTGTCCGATTTCGATGACATGATGCCGGGCAAGTTCACCAGCATCACCAACGGCGTCACCCCGCGCCGGTTCCTGGCCCTGTGCAATCCCGGCCTGCGGGAGCTGATCACCGGCAGGATCGGCGACCGGTGGCTCGCCCGCCTGGAGGATCTCCGGGGCCTCGAACCCCATGCCGACGACCCGGAATTCCGGAAGGCGTGGCGGGCCGTCAAACAGACGAACAAGCAGCGGCTGGCCGACCAGGTCCTGGCGCGCACCGGCATCCGGCTCGATCCGGAAAGTCTGTTCGACATCATGGTCAAGCGGATCCACGAGTACAAACGCCAGCACCTGAATGTGATCCACATCATCCGCTTATATCGGCGGCTCAAGGAAAACCCGGGGCTCGACATCCCGGCCCGGTCCTTTATCTTCGCGGGAAAGGCGGCCCCCGGCTATGACATGGCCAAGCGGATCATCCGGCTGATCACCGGGGTGGCCGAGGTGGTGAATCATGATCCGGACGTAGCCGGCCGCATCCGGGTGGCCTTCGTGCCGGATTTTAACGTGAAGAACGCCCAGGCGATCTACCCGGCGGCCGACCTGTCCGAACAGATCTCCATGGCCGGCAAGGAGGCCTCGGGGACCGGGAACATGAAATTCACCCTCAACGGAGCGCTCACCATCGGCACCCTGGACGGGGCCAATGTGGAGATCCGGGAGGCCGTTGGCGCGGAAAACTTCTTCCTGTTTGGCCTGACCGCGGAAGCGGTTTACGCGAAAAAACGGGCGGGATACCGGCCCTGGGACTACGAGCCGGCCGATTCCGAACTGCGCGGGGTGATCGGGCTGATCGAGACGGGGGCGTTTTCCGGCGGGGACCGGGGACTGTTCCGCCCCTTGGTTGATAGCCTGCGCGGTTGGGATGAATTCATGGTGTTTGCCGATTTTGTCGACTATGTCGCATGCCAGGATGCTGTCGGCAATACCTGGCGCGAAACGGAAAAATGGACCCGCATGTCGATCCTGAATACCGCCCGGGCCGGCATGTTCTCCTCGGACCGGGCCATCCGGGAATACTGCGAGCGGATCTGGAAGGTGACACCGGTTACCGTGGAGATGAAATACTGATGGCTTCGTAAAAAGTCCAATATCTGCGTTGTCGCTGCATCCCTCGTCATTTCACGTACGAACAAGTACGCTTCATGACTCGGAATTTGCGACGCCTTGATCTTGAACTTTTTACTTTGCCATCAGAAACCGACTTTTTATGAGACCATCAATACTGAGTTGACGGTAAATTCATGAACCTTACGAAGGGGTCTTCCCCTTCTCCACCCGGGTTTTTTGGGGGGAGAAGGTCGGGATGAGGGGGGTTAAATTTGATTCATTCCTTATTGTTTTATTGTTTTCGTTTTATCCCCCAACCTTCACCCGAATGGGCGGACTCCCAAATTTCCAATGAATTTTCACGCCGTCACCTCGGCTAAAACGCCGGGGTGACAGCAAAATGACCGATCACGATGTTAACCTTTAGCCGGTTGCATACAAAATTTTGGAAAGAGGAAACCAGACCATGAAAATTTCAGCCATCCTGTACGGATTTTTCTTTGCCATTGCCTATTCCGTCGTCGACAAACCCCGATCCAACATCCTTATGTTCGCCGGCATCCTGATCGCCCTTGTTGCGGCGGAAAAGATCGCCGAAAACGCTTATGTCCAGGCCGATATCGTCGACAATCGACTGCCCCTGGCGAAAGCCATCATCTGTTATGCCGCGTTCATAATCCTCAGGTTGCTGGGATTCGACGGGATTTACAAACCGGCATTCGACATTTTCATGACGCTTGTTTTTGCCATCATTCCCGCCGTACTCGTCTATTTTATCGTACGATATCAGGTTAAACGACAACGGCCGTGATACGGCCGTTGTTCATGATTCCGCTGCACAATGTGAAGCATAAAATAATGCCGAGATAATTCCCGCCGTGCATGAGCCTTCCAGCATATCCAAATTCCCAATCTCTTCGAGAGACAGCACGACAACCTATTAGACTTACAATATAATTCTTCAAGCACTACCGCAACAGCGGCATTCCAAATGGAAAATTCCTGGCAAGAAAGTTGTACATCACAAATGAATGAAATTTTTTGATATTTGCAATACTTGACAAGAACCCGGCATTGTTCGTATTGTCTTTAACCTGATTTAACAAGATTATACGTAATATCGGGGAGCCATACAAGCTATAACTTCCCAGAAATTTTAGAATTACTGTCTCAGCATTACACAGGATATTGGGGATGGGAACGGATATCGGAAGATATGGAAAAAGTAGTCTGCAAGGTACGATAGGGTTTGGCTAAAATCAGAGGCAACCGCAGGGATCGAAAAAAAAGAAAATGCACGTGCCCATTGCAGTAAGCACGCTTCGCAAAACGCTCAACGCCATCAAGCTTGTCTCTAATTAAAAATAAGCTAAGAAAATCGTAAGTGAGTATCAACCTTAACTAAATTGGGTTTGCGAATAAGAATGATCCCTTTTGAAAACGATAATTTAAAAGCATATTCCCTTTTACTCCGAATCGAGATTGTTTTACGTGAATTGCTAAGAGATTCATATGAGTTGGAATTTGGAAAACAATGGCGCAAACGACTGCCAGAAGCTATTCTCAAAAAGATTAAAGAATCTCAGGCTGAGGAAAATCGCCCTCAATTTGGATATGTTCGCTTAGGCCCGCTCTATTATCTCAGTTTTGGGGAATTAATGACGTTGCTCCAGCAAAAGGCCAGCCGCGCAGTTGCTGAAAGGCTTGGAGGCAGTTGCGTATTAAAACAGCTTGAAAATATTTTTGTACCACGGAATGCTGTATGCCACTCGCGTCCGGTATCATCGGTAGGCTTGAAAACAATCGAAACGCTGTATGCTGAGATTGAAGCAGCACTTACTACGGATGGGCTTCGACAGATTGTCTCAAACCCTGATGCTGGCATATCTCAAAAAGAAGCGTCAAAGTTGTTGCTTTCCGCATTGACTTCTTGCCATGGCAAAAATAGGCTGTTGGGGTGGTCTGCAAGGAAGAATCTACGGTGAACTTTTGTGCATGATATATTCAAGACAGCCGGGAAATCTTGATAACGCAGTACTGCAAATCCCCTATATTTTTTCCTGTCAGCAGGGAAACGATGAAAATTTTGAATGTCCTGATGCCCTTGTGGTGCATGATTTTAAGTCTTGTATAGACGAATTGCAGAAGAAAGGTGTTGCAGGTATAGCATTCTTAATCGACGAAGCCGACTGTTTAGGAAAAAATGTGCCATTACTCCAGATGTTTAGAAATATTTTTCAAACTGTTGAGTGTTGTTCTTTGATTTTAGCAGGCACTGAAGCTGTTTTCCCGGCACTGTCTGAGGTATTCTCACCAATTCCAAGACAGTTCCATCGCATTGACTGCAAACCGTTCGCTCATTGGTTTGATACATTATCTCTTGTCCTGCGTCCTCTAAAAGCTGATATTCGCCAAACAATCGCCCCTGATATCAGAGTACTTCAACAGTTACACGATCTATGTGGAGGTGCCCCAGATGAAGTCCAGCTTTACTGTCATCACATGTATCGCAGTATTGAAAATAATCAAGTAGAGCGAATGGCTCTTATACCTCAAGTCTTTCGTGAAGTGCTTAAAGAATATCGAGCCAGTTCGCCTTCTAATATGGATGTTGTGCTCAATGCAATCGAGCGGTTACCCGATAAACTTCTTTTTAAGTCTAAATGGCTTTCAAGAAGAGCTTTGACGCTTGATGAAAACATTCGTGTTGCGTTATTACGCCGAGAACTAAAGACAGGTACAATGCTTTCGGAAGATGAACGAGCCGCAGTTATTACAAAAATTCAGAAAGGTTATTGTGATCTCTTTGAATTGGGGATCTCCGAGTCAAGTGACCGCATCCAATTGGCAGGTTCTCCATTAAGCGCAGGCTTTTGGAAATCTTTCGTAGAAGTTGAACGCAGTAAACGCTGGACGTGGAATGATAATTCATTCTCAGATCATTTACGCCTGTCTATAATGAAAGAAATTGGTTTTTACTGCGATGCGTCTGTTGCCCTTGAGAAAATGGCAAACCAAGAAATCGAAAACGCTATAACATCACTGCGTGCGGGTATTAAAATTCCAGATATTCAGAACGGCTTTGAGGAGTTGGTTATTTCATGCTTAATAGCAAAAGAAAAGATGGTTGCTCATGTTACTGACTGCCTTTTCGAAATTGAATCACCTGCCGGGAAAAAGACATTTCAATACCGATATTTTGAAAAATCTGAAAAACAGATTGATAAGCAAAGAATTCAAGATTGGCTATTAAACAACACAACTCTCCTTGCTAATCACGGCATCAAACTTTCTTGCCAAGATTGTCGAAGGTGGCAACTTCCTTCTTCCATCGAACTTCACCGGCTTGGAAGAATCTCTGGCAACTATATCCCAGAGGAAATTGGCCCGTCAGAATTTGATCAGGCATTTTCAATGTTTGAAGATGGAGACATTGGAGGTTGTATAGAATTATTCTCAAAAATGCTCGTTGATAGGGATGAACCAACCATAAGAAACAACCTGGCTTTTTGTCAAATTTTAAGCGGAGCAGTGGCAGATGGTTTAGAAAACGTGACGAAGGCTATTTTAGACAAGTACGCCCCACTATTTGAGATGAATAAGGGTATCGCCGAATTAATTCAAGGGAATCGTGACGCCGCAAAGCTTTCTCTGACTAATGCTTTGAAGCAACTAAACGATCCGAATACAGAATTCAAGCCGAACGCATCATACGTTCTGATATTTGATAAAGCCTTAAACAAGGTAATATCATACGATGGGTTGCCAGTTGCTGCTGCCATTCTGATCAACCTCTGGCAAATGGGCGAATTCACTGACCACGAATTAGAATCAGAATTAACGAAAATTGATGTTGAAAAGGTACGGGTTTGGTTGGAAAAAATTAAAAAACAAACAGCTTGAGATCCAAAGAAATGCTTAGTGCCACACGTGAATTCTTTGATTGAAAGACAGAGCCGAACCAAAATGCACGATAACTGGCCACCACTGTCACAAGTGTCGACTTATTTCAGAGTTGCACCTTGATTCTGATGTTCCTCTCTACCCAAATTCCCACGTCTGGCGTCCTTTGACTTAGATCAGGGTTTTAGCAAATTCCGATGGCTGGAATTACTCCGAGATTTTCCCCACGGCACTGATGCGCAGGACTTTCCCAACCTCCTCGTCGGTCAAAACATAAATCGATCCGTCCGGGGCCGTGTCGACATCGCGGATGCGGGCCGGAAGGGGCAACCGATCTTCTTCCTTGACAATGGCGCCGTCAAAGACCAGGCGGACAAGTTCCTGCGTGGTCAATCCGCCGATGAGGGCGTTGTGTTTCCACTCGGGGAACATGTCGCCTTCATAGAACACCATGCCGGAAGGCGAAATGACCGGAGTCCAATGAAGGGCGGCATCCGCGAATTCCGGGCGGGTCGGCGGGTCCGGAATTTCGCCGCCGTCATAATGCTCGCCCCAGCTCACCACCGGCCAGCCATAATTGGCGCCCTTTTCAATCCGGTTCAGCTCGTCGCCGCCCTTCGGCCCCATTTCCCCGATCCAGAGCGCGCCCGTCTCCGGCTGAAACGCCATTGCTTCGATATTGCGATGACCGTACGACCAGATCTCGTCCTCTGCATTTTTCCGGCCGGCAAAGGGATTGTCTTCCGGCACACTGCCGTCCGGATGGATGCGGATCACCGTGCCGAGATGATTGGACAGGTCCTGGGCAGGATCAAACTGAAACCGGTCGCCCAGAGCCAAAAACAGGTATTTGCCGTCCGGAGAAAATGCGATCCGGTTGCCGAAATGGGCTGACCCGTCAATGTACGGCGCTTGAACAAAGATATCCCCGAAACCATCGATGCGGCTGTCGGCGAGTTTGCCGCGGCCGAGCGCGGTAGCCGCTTTGCCGCCTTCGCCGGGCTTTGCATAAGACAGGTAGACATAGCTGTTTTCTTTAAAATCCGGATCGAGCGCGACATCCATCAGCCCGCCCTGGCCTTGGGCAAAAACGTCCGGCACGCCTTCCAGCGGCGCGGACAAGGTATTATCGCCGGTATTCAAAATATAAAGGTTACCGGTATTGCGCTCCGTAATCAGCAGGCGGCCATCCGGAAGAAACGCCATGCCCCAGGGATGATTCAACCCGCCAATTCTCTTTTCAATCTTCACCTCGGTGCCGTTCTTTGTCTGAACCGTTTCGGGTTGCGAACATGCCGTTCCGGCGTCGGTTAACAGGAGCAACGTCACCGTCCCGAATACAATGGCTGCGTGCGTTAACGTTTTCATGTCATTCTCCTTCATGTCGTGGTTATGTTATCCGGAAAAGTGCCATTGGCAAGATAGCCCTCTGCAGAAAAATTGTTGGGAACTTGCCTGGTGTCAAAGAATGTATGCTGAAAATACCGCTGCATTGAATCCGTTTTGGCGTATAATTCCAGGGAACCTTGACACGGAGCAGAAAAATGAAGATCTATTTTGCCGGAGCGATCCGGGGCGGACGGAGCGATGTCGCCCTGTATTATGAAATGATCAATTTTCTTCAATTGTTCGGCGTGGTGCTGACCGAGCATGTGGGCGACCTGGGGCTTACCGAGGAAGGGGATGACGGCCCGAATGACCCGGCCATTCATGACCGGGACATGGCGTGGCTGAGGGAATGCGACCTGATCGTGGCGGAAGTGACCCTTCCCTCTTTAGGGGTGGGATATGAGCTTGGCTGGGCGTGCGCCCTTAAAAAACCGGTGTTATCCCTGTACCGGCCGGCGCCCGGAAAACGGCTTTCCGCCATGGTTGCCGGAAGCGACGGCATCGTCACCGCCCCGTATTCCGATATCGCCCAGGCCAGGGAAATCATCAGACGGTTTATCGTCGATACGGCAGGACAGCTTGGCCTGGGGGTGGAAATTGCGGGTGCGTAAAAAGCTCCCGACCCCGCTACGCGGTGTTTTTAAAAAAAGAACTGATCAAAAGCCCCACAGGGGCGATATATCCCAGCCCAGGGCATCGCCCTGGGACGACGGTTAAAAAACCGGAACCGAGCCCTGAAGGGGCGATCTATCAGACATATAATTTGGCATGGAACGCCCCTTCAGGGCTTAATTAATTTGTTTACCTTCTTTACCCAGGGCGATGCCCTGGGCTGGGATGGGAAGCCCTTTCAGGGCTGAAAAAACGTAAAAATTGTCGAATCAACCAAAAGGTTCAATCATATGACCATTCCGCTGGAACTGCTGGCCCCCGCCGGGAATGCCGACATCGGCATCGCCGCCATCGACCATGGGGCCGATGCCGTCTATATCGGCGGTCCCAGCTTCGGTGCCCGGGCCGACGCCGGAAACCCGATCGACGACATTGCAAAACTGATCGGCTATGCCCATCCGTTTGCCGCAAAGGTTTATGTGGTGCTCAATACCATTTTGACGGATGCGGAGATCCCCAGGGCTTTGGAGCTGATCCGCCAGATTCACGCGGCCGGGGCCGATGGCCTGATTATCCAGGATGTGGGCTTGCTTGAGCTCGATCTTCCCCCCATTCCCCTTTTCGCCAGCACCCAGATGCATAACGCCACCCCGGAAAAGGTGAAATTTCTGGAAGATATTGGGTTTCGTCGCGTCATCCTGGCGCGGGAACTCTCCCTTGCGGAAATACGCGCCATCCGGGATGTCACGCAAATCGACCTGGAGTTTTTCGTTCACGGCGCCCTTTGCGTATCCTACAGCGGGCAATGCTACATGAGCCAGGCGGCGGCCGGGAGGAGTGGAAACCGGGGCGTCTGCGCCCAGCCCTGCCGGCATGCCTATACGCTGACCGATGGCGACGGCAAAACCGTTCTGGAAAACAAGCATCTGCTCTCAATAAAGGATTTGAGCCTGTCGGGCGCGATTCCCGACCTGGTAACGGCCGGGATCACCTCTTTTAAAATCGAGGGGCGTTACAAGGACGCGGGGTATGTGAAAAATATCACCGCCGCTTTCCGCCTGGAAATCGACCGGTTTCTTTCCGGCAACCCCGGGTACCGGCGCGCCAGCTCAGGGGAAACCATCCCGGGGTTTGCGCCGGACGTTGAGAAAACCTTTAACCGCGGCTATACCCAGTATTTCACTTCCGGCGGAAGGGACAAGATCGGCGCCATTGACACACCGAAATCGTTGGGAAAAGCCATCGGCACGGTCACGGCGGTGGAGCGCGGATTTTTCCGGATGAAAGGGGATCGGGTGAGCAATGGGGACGGGCTTTGTTTTTTCACCCCGTCGGGCGCCCTGTCCGGTTTCAGGGTCAACCGGGTAGAGGACGGCCGGATATATCCGAACAGCATGGGGGGACTGGCCAAAGGCGATCGCCTCTATCGCAACCATGATCACGAATTTTCCCGGTTGCTGGAGAAAGCCGCCGCCGTCCGGAAGATCGGGGTATCCCTCCGGTTTGAACAGGATCAAGACCGGATATCTTTAGAGGCGGTCGACGAGGACGGCAACCGGGCAACG
>Ga0209347_1002835_pt1 | contig 21768 bp, 18 predicted proteins | sample AutmiccommuBRH23_FD_187382 | JGI IMG/M metagenome (GOLD analysis project Ga0209347, IMG submission 187382) | Deep subsurface microbial communities from Mt. Terri, Switzerland - Autotrophic microbial communities BRH/23 (SPAdes) (version 2) | ecosystem: Environmental > Aquatic > Deep subsurface >...
TACTGGTTAGGTATTACCTGATAGGATTTCCCTACTATATGTTAATAGCTTACTAATGAAAACAGAATTGCTTCCATTTCCAAGAGGAAACATCACGCAATTGCGTGCTGCTTCGCAGCTCGCACCACTCAGTCATTATAGCATAATAGAATCGATCAAGATTATAAATATATGCAAATAAGCAAAAGGAAACAAGGGGACAGGTGCGCTGTTTCTTCTTCGAGAAACAAGGATAGACGAAACAAAGATGAAACAGAGGGACAGGTTTGGTTGTTTTTCTTCGAAACAACCAACCTTCACTCTGTTTTCTTCGGCAAAATTTCTACTGCAAACTTTCGTATCTGAAGACCGGTTGTTCAGCTTTAGCTGAAGGGGTCACTGTTTTTCCCTTTAAAGTAATCCAGAATAACTTGAAATATCTTTCTTAATAGATACGTTTCACCACTGTCAGAACTAATTTCTTCCCCAGCGATATTCTCATAGATCTTAACCACTTCCTCGCCGTACTCTTTCCCCGGGACTACCCAATTCCCATTCAGATCTTCCCAGTTCGGACAACTTCCCCTCTTTACCAAATCGAAACGGGGATCGACCTTTAGAATTCCTACAGGCAACGGGTCAATTGAAGCGTACGCAAATAGATGCTCTAAATGGGCCAATACCCCTTCTTTCTGTGTAGAAAAGGACGCTCCTGGAACCCCTCCACCGACGGCTCCAATTCCAGCAAAGTTGTTTTGCTCCGCCTTTACATCTCCACTGAATTTGAGGTAACCAGTTTCTTTAATCATTTGAGCCACTGCGTAACCCCATCGTATTCCTAGTAGTTCCCCCTGACTCTTGTAAAGGGGAACAATATCCGGAGCATAGGGATTATGCTTCATCAAAAACTGACGGCATTGCTCTAGCGTGATGGTCTCCATGCCCATAATCGGAGTTTTCTGGGTTGCCAGGGATGCCACATATTCAAAAACGTTTACAGCATCCGTTGTTCGCTGTACAACTCCCTTTGTTGATTGGCCACTATCGACCGCTTCTTTGACTACCGTGATCGCACTTTCTTGAGAGCTTAACGCCATGGTTTGCCTACCATCTAAAATGACACGGTACATGACATTAGCGATTGGCGGGCCTGGAACTGGTTCCTTGTATTGAACCCCAAAATAATCACAGATTCCTTTAGCATGGGCAACTGCCAGGGACTGACGAAAATTCGGTTCTTTTACCTTTGCAATATCCTTAATATTATCGATAAATCCATTTTCCGTTAAAATTGCCGGCATACTTGTTTCCCTCAGTACCAACACATTCTGTGTCTTTACTCCACGATTTGCCCAGCCTCCGACTTGAACAAGATAAGGTAAAACCTTGTTCGCTGCCGTTTCCGCACGTCCACCCCTCCCACTAATGAGCACTTCTACTCCTGTACCACCGCCTGCGTTAATGTGCACTGAAATGAATAGATCTGCTTTGGCTTCCTCCGCTATCTTAACTCGAGTAGACAGATCTCCGTTTAGGGCGCTTAGATACCCAGGCGCATAATCTCCCTCGCGAGTAAGAATGCATTTTATTCCATTGTACTCAAGTATAGATCTGAGTTTAAGGCAAATGTCCAGAGCAAGGTCTTTCTCATATAATCCGTTACCGACTGCTCCCGTATCATAACCTCCATGCCCTGGATCAATACATAGTATCATCTCAACCCCCCCTTTCCTCATACTATTCAAGGTGGTTGGACAAGGTTCTATTGAATCTTAGGCTTTCGTGTCACTTCAGAAATACTTATTTATTAAACTTCAGGGAGGATACAGGGAGGATATGGAGAATAAGTTTATATGTGCATTTTGGTATGTTTTGACGCATCAGGGCCAAAACAAAAGAAAGTGGGGAACGTATATATGAAAAAGAGATTTGTGTTTATTCTTATTTTTATGTTTATGTTTGTAGTTTCATTTACTTTAAATGTTTATGCGTCATCCACTAAAAGACTGGCCGGGGAGACTAGATACGACACCTCTGCCTCTATTGCCCGTGATGGCTGGAAACAATCTAATTATGCTATTTTAGCTTATGGTGAAAACTATCCTGATGCCCTAGGCGTGGTGCCTCTTGCTAAAAAATATGATGCTCCAATAGTATTAACCAATGGAACGAACTTACCAACGGTTTCGAAAGAAACCTTAATTGACCTGCAGGTTAAAAATGTCTTTATTATTGGAGGTACTGCCGTGATACCTTCATCGATCGATGCTGAATTACAGTCCATGGAAATCATTGTGACCCGTATTGCAGGTCAAGACCGATATGATACCGCCATTAAAGTAGCACAACAGCTTCCTTCTCCAACTGAAATTTTTGTTACTACAGGTGAAGATTTTCCCGATGCTCTGTCCCTTGCACCGATTGCCGCCTTAAAACAAGTACCCATCATACTCGTGCCTAAAGACTATCTGCCAGATTCGGTAAAAGCTTATCTTTCAGCAAACGAAATCATTAAAACATTTGTTGTGGGTAATTCAGACATTATTGAGGATAGTATCATTAATCAATTTCCTGGTTCAGAAAGAATAATTGGGGTTAATAGATACGCTCGTAATATTAATGTTAATGAAAAATTTGACCACTTATTCAGTTCCCCAGATATAAGCATAGCAACGGGTGAAGGATTTGCTGATGCAATAACAGGAGCAGCTTATGCAGCAAAGCAAGGAATGCCTATTGTTTTAGTCAATGATGATCCACTAGCGTATACCAGAATATTTACTGTCCATAAGCTTAATACGGACAATCCCAATAATGGTGATGCTTATGTTTTCGGAGGGCAAATCGTGGTCCCTGATAACGTTGTTGCTTATTTGTATACACTTCCCGCTACCGACCAACCAAACAGACCTATGGGCACCTACTAATTTAGTTGCGAGGGCTATTTCCAGTAACGAAATAACGCTTCAATGGGATAAAGTTAGTGATGCCGATTATTATTACGTTTATCTCAGTAACGATGACAAAACATTTATCCCCACATGGAGTTATGATGGTAGCAAAATCCAAAATAAGTGGTTACCCGGATACTCCTTCAAGTTGTACGTTACAGACTCTAACACCTGGTCTTTTAAGGTGACTGCTGTTAAAAATAAGGTCGAATCAGTTTATAGCAGCGTCAAAAGCGCAACAACTAGCACTGTCGCACCCATAACACCTATCACGCCCATTGTACCAAGAATTAACACCGCTCCGGTTACTCCGGCTACTCCAGTTACCCCTGTTACTCCCGTTACTCCCGACAGTATTGAAAGCAGTATTGATGACAAATCATCTGATGCTTAGACCAGGAAAATCCCTTAGGCCCTTTTTCAGTTGCAATAAGGTGCATTGGATGGCCATTACATCTCTAATACTAGAAAACTTAGACCCCGCAAATCATGCGGGGTCTAAGTTTTCTATGGATCCGATGGTCGGAATCGAACCGACGACCTTTCTCCCATGAACACTCACGGGATAGTGAATTGTTAACGCTCCATTTTCGTATCGTACTATCCTCGGAAGAAGAGTAAATATTTTTAAAATCTTCACTATAGATAGCACTGAATACATTGGCCTTATGCCCCAGATAGGTAACGGCACTCTTACTCTCTAGATCCCATTCCTTAACTGTCTTATCTCCTGAGGTTGAAAGTAGTTTTTTACCGTCACTATTTAAGCTGATTGTGTAAACACTATTCAAGTGACCTTCATATATGTGCAAACACTTACCTGTTAAAACGAGTGAACTTGTTCAACTAGTTGAACATCGAGACTTCGGTGATGAAAGCTCACGATCCTTAACGAATGCTAACGCCCTCTACTGGAGGCTTCCGTCACCGAATCATAGCATGGGTAAACTCCCACGTACAACAGGAAGTGGGAGTTTAAGCGGTGGATTAAACTAGTCTTCCAAGTCGTTCTGCCATTCGGGGTCCACTTCTTTAAACTGGCTTAGTTTTTCTTTAAATATCTGTCGGATTTCAAATAATCTTTCTTTAGTTTTAGCCTCAAAAATTAGAACTAGTTCAGGTAAGTTAGATGACGCCCTAACTAAACCCCACCCATCTGCAAATACGACTCTTGCGCCGTTAATGTCAATAACATTATCTCCGTATTCCTTCTTAAAGTCAGAGACAACTTGTTCTATAACTTTATACTTTACTGTATCTGCACAATGAGCTTTAATTTCTGGAGATGTAAAATATTGTGGCAAATCTTCAACAATTTCCGATAGCGACTTTTTCACATGAGAAATATATTCAACGAGTTTAGCGGCAGCAAAAATTGCATCGTCGAAACCATAATAATCATCTCCCATAAAGATGTGTCCACTTCGTTCGCCAGCAAGCTCGGCTTCTTCAGAATGCATTTTGGCTTTAATATACGAATGACCAGTTTTCCACATTATTGGAATTCCACCACGTTTAGTAATATCATCGATTAGGCCTTGTGTACACTTGACATCAAACACAATTTTGGCGCCCTTTTTTCTTTCCAAAAGTTGCCTTGCTAAAATGATCAGGATTTTATCACTCCAAATATTTTCACCATTTTGGTCGACTACTCCTATGCGGTCACCATCACCGTCAAATGAAATACCTATATCCGCTTTGATGTAAGGGTGAAGGACCATCTCGGCTAAACGTTTACGTCCCACTAAATCCGAAGGGTTGGGGAAATAATGCGGGTAACTTGTGTCCGGATCGCAATTCAACTGGAACGTAGTGCATCCAATATCTTGGAAAACCTCATAAGCAAATAACCCAGCTCCACCATTTCCAGCATCGATTACGACTCGTGGTGCGTAGTCTGATTCGATATGTATCCGACTAGTAATAGCCTCGATATAAGCGTCACGAACCGATACTTCGCTCCTTGTACCAGGTTTTTCCTTGCTAGTAAAATCCTGGCTTTCAATAATTTTGTAAAGTTCTTTTACTTCATCAGGTCCAATCGTTTTGGAGTATCCGTGGCCCAATTTGAAACCAGACCATCCGTTTGGGTTGTGACTAGCCGTTATCATCATTACTCCAGGACTTTTTAAGTGATACTGTGCAAAATAAGCCACAGGACTAAGGCTTAGTCCAACATCAAAAACCTCAAAGCCCATTTTTACAAACGTATTAATAGCGACTTCTGCAAATCTTTCAGAATAACTTCGATTGTCGTACCCAACTACGACCCGATTAATGGAAGCTCTATCTAAGAAAGTGGAAAACGCTTTAGTAATTAAAGCTACACTTTCGTCGTTTAATTCCTCTTCGCTTACCCGACCCCTTATATCATATTCACGAAACATACTCTTGAAGTTATCAGAAAACATAATTCACGCTCCTTAAAAACTTTATTATATTCGGTTCAGACACACATACTCAGCTTATATTAATTAACTAAATTATACCAGTAATGTTATATGAACACAAACATAACCCAAGCGATCTCAATATCATCAGCCTGTCTAAAATGGTGATTCGAACTAGTATAACATAGCACTCATCGACATCATTTATAGACCGATTTTCGTTTCTGTCAAAAGATGATTTAGTTGAAGTAAATAAAAATGACTCCCACCTTTTCCGATGAAAGCCAAAAGTTTGCAATTACTTAGATATGTAGATTTTCATGATTTTCTATACTCACCTTTATCTTTCTGCCATTTTTAATTCTTGACTCGGAACTGGCTTATGTTTAATGCAAATAGTTTGCGTTCGTTACTTAATGCAACGCTACTAATTCTGAATCATATATATTAGTTTCAAATAGAGTTCCTCCCCATTTTCTATATCTGATTCCCCATAATAAATCGAAATAAATTGCATGAAAATTGATTTTATGAATACTAGAAATCTCTTTTGCCTGTTCAGTAATTATTTTTTGCAAATAATAATATGCTCTATTGCAGGTTAAATCGCCAAACGTAGAATTCGGAGATACCCCTACACTATCAAGTTGATTTTTTGCAAACAATTTACTCGCAAAAATCTGTGAATCTAACGGAATAAACAAATAGTTTAATAATCTATTTCTATGCTCATCAAGTTCAAGTGACATACAAACCAAATGCTCAATCAGTAAATCAACAGGTTTTCTTAATCTATTAAATGACATGAATCTGTCTTTAAGAACATTCCTTGCTAAATAGGTCTTCAGTTCATTAGTAATACAAATTTCTAGACTATCTAGTTCTTGTTGAGAATGGATTTTTTTTAAGTTACTTAAGATATAATCTTTATGTATTCTTAAATATTCATATAATAAATATTTAGGCCCAAATTTTGATTTTTTATCTATTCGCTCGAATGCCCTTAGTGTATTTGAATCAACAGCACACATTTTCTTTTTTCTTCCTCTTTTATCCCTCGCAATTTCTCCGTCTCTATCATTTATATATATACCGTAAACAATATCATCATAACCATATAAAGATGTGGGATTTAAAAAGACTGTTTGTGCTCTAGTAAATATTTTGTAAACAACATCATTATTTATCACAATTAAATCACTCCTCTTACTTCGATTCTATAAAATGCCAATAATTAAATAATTCATGTGTTATTATTAACACTTGTATATAACACCTTACCATTCCCTTTTCAATCCTATTCTACGTTTACACTTTGGATTCCTCTATTTTCAGAATTTTCAACCAAATTTTCTGTTGCTCGCTAAAAGTCCGCTTGACATTAATTCAAGCGGTTTAAGTTAGATAGAGTGAGCACAATTTAGCTTCCTTTTCATCATTGACGAGGGTAGCTGTGAATGAATACTACAATTGACCTCGTTATCACATCAATTAGAATAGGATAAGGAACCCCTCATTCGATTATGTGAACGAGGGGTTTCTTATCCTGGTGAACCTGAAGTTATCGGCACTTTAGATTTAGGGTTTAGATTTGAAACTTTCCCTGTTTCCATCAATCCAACTGCACGTTCGGTTTCGTGCTGAATATTGCTGATCAGGGTGGAAATCTGAGAAGCAGACATTGAAGACTGTTCAGCCAGCTTACGCACTTCTTCAGCGACTACAGCGAAACCTCTGCCTTGATCTCCAGCCCGTGCAGCTTCTATCGCAGCATTTACGGACAGTAGGTTAGTTTGAGACGCGATACCAGTAATGACATCAATAAATTTGCCCGATCTGGTTAGATTGTTCTCCTAACTTAGAAATAACTTCAGCTGTTTGGTCTGTAACCTCACGGATCTTCTCAATCTTCTGCACGGCATTTTCTGCTTGAAGAGCACCTAACTCTGCGGCTTGGGCTGCCTTACCACTACTATGACTAACATTCTCCGCATTAACGGCGACTTGTTGAGCGTTGGTAGACATTTGCTTATCATTTCGCCTGTCTTTCCTACTGAGATTGCCTGCTCGGATGCTCCCGAAGCAAGTTGCCCAAGTATACCAGCGACTTGATCACTTGCTGCAGTCGCTTCTTGAGCTGCAGCTGATAATTCTTCGCTCGTGGCACCCAGAGTACTGGCCGTATCGTTAACTTCCGCAACAATGCTATGAATATCACCTATAAACCGATTGAAATGCTGAGAAAGTTTTCCTACTTCATCGTTAGATACAATGTTCAAGCGTTTTGTTAGGTCACCATCCCCTTGTGAGATGTCCTTTAAAACTTCACTTGTATGTACAATAGACTTAGTTATGCTTCCAGAAACAATGAAAATGACTAAACCAATCGCAAATATTGCAATCAAAGCAACAATGATTGAGAAATTCCGAATGGAGTTTGCTTGCTCTAAAATCGTTGTCATTGGAACGGTGACTGCCAACGACCATGGTGTCGTCGTTTGACCAATGGCCACAGGCACGTACAATCTGTAATACTCACTATTTGATATGGTATAACTTTCAGCAGTTTTGATAGCTGCTTTAGCCTCTTGATCATCTACGTCCTTGCCTACTTTTTCCACATCTAGGTTTGAAACATACTTTCCATCATTAGACACAAGACTTGCATACCCTGTTTTGAATGGCTTTATATCCAAAATCATATTTTGAATTGTTTCTAAAGCGATTTCAACCCCTGCTACTCCTAGTATTTCATTGTTACCGTCGATCAATATAGGTTTTACTAAGCTAGTAACGAGAACTTCTTCACCATTCACTTTGTACTGGTATGGTTCGATAATAGTTTCTTTCTGAGTTCTTTTAGGAATTAAGTAATAGTCCCCTGCTCCAGGTGTTTCATAGTCAGTAAGAGGCTCTAATTTGATATCTCCTGCCCCCCTATTCCAATAAGGGATAAATCGACCCGTTGCATCATATCCTGGTTGATTTACATAATCGGCGTCTTTTCCATCGAGTAAATTTGGCTCCCATAAGGTCCAGGTCGCTAGAAAAAGAGGGTTATCTTTTAAGACGTTCACAATCATGAATTCATCGTTGCTCGATCAGTGTTGTTAGCTTCCTTAAGTCCTTTAAACGTTGAACCTAAAGTTCTAACCGAGTTCATAGGAACATTTAATTCATTCGTAACTTGATTTGCATATTCATTTGCTGCATGCGCTACTGTCTCGTATGCTGCGGTCTTAGCCATTTCAACTGATCTCGTTGATACTAGTAAAATAACGCAAATAAATGACACTAAGACGACAAAACCTGTTGAAAATAGTATTTTGTTCCTTAACTTCAAATCTTTTACTGACATTCAAAATTCCCCTTTCAATATTTACAGCACAATAATTGTACTAAGTTATTCTATAACAGAATTTACACTAAGAATTTCCCTGTAAAAAGTTAAAGCAATTACTTTGTGCAAAAAAGTATCAAACATAAGCTAAAGCTATTAAGATAACATAAAGTTAATAGTATGAATAAGTAAGTTAAATAATTAGTGTCTAATTTATAAACAAACTAAAATCTTATAAGTCACCGATATTATGATCATTTCACAGTATTGAGCGTCTCATCTAGTTAGGGGTAGTTAGTAGATGATTACAATATTTTCTCTTAGCGTAAAAACTAACAACTTGAATCTCATCCATCTAATTCATCCTCCCAAAATACACGCAGAAACGTAGTATAATATAATAATACATAATCTAACAAATATTTTGACAATTTTTGATCTTCTCATTAGTCTATATCCACAACGCTGTTGCAACGTTACGGGCAAAAACAAAATAGTTACAAAACGCAAAAACCCCGCAATCGCTTGCGGGGTCTCGTTTCCCTATGGAGCCGATGGTCGGAATCGAACCGACGACCTGCTCATTACGAGTGAGCTGCTCTACCTCTGAGCCACATCGGCATTTCATGGACGATAGTAATCTTACTCCATTTTTGCAATTTCGTCAAATATTATTTTTTGCAAAAGTAATTGATTTTAGGGTTTATCTGTGTGTTTCTGGAAATAATACCCTCTCAAGGGGGGATTGCATGCTAAGTCGACGGGACTTTTTAAAATTAGCCATCCAGGGAGCCATTATGGGTAACTTTTTTGAGCTCCTTGCCCCACCCCTAGCCCAAGCAGTCGGCGCGGGTGAGGTTAATAAACTTCCTGTGGTGATGATTGAGACAGGCACTTGTACTGGAGATAGTATCTCCCTTGATAATATATGGACGCCAACGTTTTCAGATATCCTCAGCAACATTGTCGATTGGCGCTATGATTGGAGTATGATGCAGGCTCACGGAGAAGTGACCTACCAAGTCCTTCAAGAAACTTACGAGAAAATGCCCCATGAATATATTTTGATCGTCCAAGGTTCCATGATCCAGCGTGACAACGGTCACTATAACCATGTGGCCTACGATAATGGCAGGCTAATTACTGGGCTAGAACTGGTTCGTTGCCTTGGTCTCAAGGCCAAATACGTAGTGGCTATTGGCAGCTGCGCCACTTACGGAGGCCCAGTTGCCGGTTATCCTAATCCAAGTCAAGCGACTGGAGTACAGAACATTCTTCCCGAACGAAGGGTTATTAACGTTTCCGGATGCCCTGCCCATCCGGATTGGATTATGGGGACCCTACTCCACTTAGCCTTATACGGTGAACCTGAACTTGAAAAATTCGGAAGACCCAAACTTTTTTATGGAGAAACCGTGCATAACCGTTGCCCTCGAAGGCGCGACTATGATCAGGGGATTTTCGCTACAGAAATCGGACAAAAGGAATGTCTATTTCGAGTCGGCTGTAAAGGACCTGTCACCTATGCCGACTGCCCGATTCGCCGTTGGAACGACCGTATCAATTGGCCCATTGGCTGCAACACGCCCTGCATCGGATGTACTGAGCCCGGTTACCCTGACTTGATGTCGCCGTTTACCGCTCACCTACCCGATATCCCCTTCCCTGGCGGGACAAAGGTTGCCACTGATGCGGTCGGACTTGGAGTTTTAGGATTAACCTCAGTTGCTCTAGTAGGGCATGTTGCCTCCTCTCTTTATAATGGTCGGCTCCAAAAGAATTTACTAAAATCCACCGTCAAGGCTCCGAATCGACCTTCTGTTAAAAAGGTCAAGTCCTTTCATCGGTATTGGCTCAAGAAAACTTAATTTAGGAGTGAACATTCTGGAGAAGAAAACAATCTTTCCTGTTTCACGCATTCACAATCCCATGTTATTGGAGGCTTGGCTCGAAGACGGGGAAATCAAAGACGCCTTTATTTCTGATACTCTCTATCGAGGATTCGAGCAAATTTTAATAGGTCGCTCGGCCATGGATATGCCTTATTACACCCAACGCATTTGCGGTATTTGTTCCTCCGCACATGCTATTACAGCAGCACTGGCTGTTGAGCAGGCTTTAGGGATGCAAATTCCTCCCAATGGACTGTTAGTTCGCAATCTGATCTTGGTCAGTGATTTTATTCAGAATCATATTCGTCATATTTACCTCTATACTCTACCCGATTACTTCCGAGGCCCGGATATTGCTCCGTTTATTCCTCATTCCGAATCCGACCTCCGTTTATCCAGTCAGGAAAATGTAAGAATAACCGAACACTATTTTAAAGCCTTAGAAGTATCTCGTGTTGCCCATGCTGCCTTCGCAGTCTTCGGAGGCAAGGCCCCTCATGGTCATGGACTTGTTCCCGGTGGTGCTAGTATGGAAGTTGATGCCGATAAGGTAAATCGTTACCGTGGGTATTTAATGGAGGTCATGAGCTTTATTGACAACGTCTTACTTCCCGATGTTAAACTGATCATGGAGCGTTACCCTGAGTACATCAACCTTGGTAAAGGGATCGGGAATTACTTGTCAATGGGGGGGTTTCCAAATCCTGAAGGAAGCACTCTTTTTTCCGAAGGAGTATCTCTGCAAGGAGAACGGGAAAGTTTTGATGAAAAAAAGGTGACCGAAGACGTAACAAATGCTTGGTACAAACCCCACGGTCCTCTACACCCTATGGAAGAAGATACTGTCCCCGACCGCAGCCAGGTCAAAGGTTACTCTTGGGTTAAATCTCCTCGTTACCGCGGTCAACCTGTTGAAGTAGGCCCTTTGGCACGGGCTATTATCAACAAAGAACCCGTCATCGGTTATGGTGCCCTTGCCCGGACATGGGTACGCGCACTTGAACTCAAAAAGATTACCAAAACTGCTCTAGAATGGCTCAATCGTCTCGAACCTGGGGCAGCAACACTTGATACAAAAATAGGACAGGATTCCGGGGTAGGTATCGGACTCCATGAAGCCATGCGCGGTGCCTTAGGACATTGGATATCTGTGAAAAATGGGCGTGTCAAACATTATCAAATCGTTACCCCGTCTGCCCTGAACTTTGGTTCAAGGGATGAAGCTGGAACCCGTAGTGTTGGGGAGTCATCCTTACTTGGTTTAAAAATCCAATCGGAGGACCTTAAGGAAGCGGGTCGAATCATTCGCTCCTTTGATCCCTGCTTTTCTTGTAGTGTCCATATCATTGACGGTGAGAATTTATATGCTCTTAAAATCCAAGTCTGACTGAAATAAATATGGGGATCACCCCCTTAAATCGTCATGAATAATCGTATACTTAATGAGAGTAAGGTAACATTATCTATGAAGCAACCATCTAAGATGAGAAAGCCCGTCCTGAAACAGCTCAAACGAGCCTCTATCAAGGGTGAGATGGTACTTTCTCAGCCGATATGGGTAAGAATCTTTCACTGGGGGTTCACGGTCAGTCTGACTGTAATTCTCCTATCTGGCCTTGAATTACATAAACCGGCGAATTTTTTAAATATTAACTATGGTAAAGTGTTAATAGCGCACCTAGCCTTTTCTTGGTTTGCCCTGGGATTTCTTGCGCTAAGAATTGCAGATGCCCTGATCCGCCGAGATAATTCATTGATTCCAAAGACTCACGACATCAAGCGTTTTCCTAAGCTGATGGCCTATTATTTCTTCCTTCGTTCTGATCCCCCGCCCCATAGAAAGTATAATAGCGGGCAATTGTTAATCTATTTCTCGTGGCTCCTGCTTTTTTTGGTTGCTAGTCTCCTTGGTTTAGCCTCCTATTGGCAAGGAAAGCATCTGATTTGGGTTTGGCATATGGTAGGAGGTTTCCAAATCCTTCGCTGGATTAAGTTTGTTATTACGATTTATTTTCTAGCTACGATCCCTGTTCATATTTATCTTAGTTTAACGGAAGATCTCAGCCGTCTTCAGGCGATGGTCACTGGTTATGAACGAAAACCGCCCAATAACAGTTAGTCAAAATTTTCCTAGAATAAAATGATACTTTTCAGCTCAAGTTTGGGTATAATGAAAGGTAGAGTTTATACATGAAAGGGACGATATGCTTTGGCATTACATATTCATTTTGTAGGTATCAAAGGGACCGGGATGAGCGCTCTCGCTCAAATCAGTGTCCAGCTTGAAGATGCCACAATAACGGGGTCTGACGTAGAAGAAAGTTTTTATACCGACCTTGTCCTAGAACGCGCTCATATTCCCGTTTTGGGTTTTTCTCCTGAAAACGTTGAAAAGGCAGACTTAGTGGTCATCTCTGCAGCCTATACAAATCAGCACCCAGAAATTGCTCGGGCCCTAGAGTTAAATATCCCGATCTTGACCTATCCGCAATATCTCGGGCGCTTACTCGCCAAAAAGCGTGGTATTTCTGTCACTGGAACCCACGGTAAAACCACAACCACTGCTATGATAGGGCTCGTTATGCTCCAAACCGGATTGGATCCAACCATCGTTGTCGGAAGTGATGTGCCGAGTATTGGCGGGAATGCGCATTGCGGAAAAGGCGACTTTTTTTTAGCGGAGTCTTGTGAATATCGGCGCCATTTTCTTAATTACTCTCCCGAACACCTCATTATCACTAACCTAGAATTTGATCATCCGGATTATTTTAAGGATCTTGAAGATGTTATCTCTGCGTTTACTGAACTAGCCAGCAAGGTTCCCGAGTACGGTCATATCTATGTCTGGGCTGAGGACCCTAATAGGGAGGCCATTAAAGGATCCGCACCCATTACAACTTTCGGAATCTCGGAATCTGCGGATATCCGGGCCACAGAGATCAAGTTCAAAGACGAAAAAAGCTCCATGAAAATCATGGTTAAAGGGCAATATATGGGAGATCTGAATCTCAATGTCTCTGGTAAACACAACATTATCAATGCCTTAGCAACTATTGCCGTGTGCCGGGAAATTGGAATCCCCTTGGATCAAATTTTAGCTTGCTTAAGACTTTTTAGTGGAACAAAACGACGGTTTGAACATATTGGTAGTAACACCAATGGGGCAATGATTGTCGATGACTATGCTCATCATCCTACGGAAATCCGCACGACCTTGGAAGGAGCACGGCTTTCCTTTCCCGATCGACGCATTCGCGCTATTTTTCAACCGCATACCTTTAGTCGCACAGAGAAACTTTTACTTGAATTCTCTCAAGCCTTTCAGGGGGCTGACGAAGTTGTGATCGCGGATATTTTTGCATCGGCACGCGAGCAAGAACATTACACCGTGTCCTCCTTAAATTTAGCAGAATTGATTCAACTGCAAGGAGTTCAAGCCCGTTACATTGGTCCCTTGGATGACATCAGGGACTATCTTAATGAAACCATCGCACCTGAGGATCTCGTCCTTACTTTAGGGGCGGGAGATATCTATAAAGTCGGATTAGGGATTGTCAGCTGACACATCGAAGAGCCCTCCCATTAGTAGATCAACATCTACAATGGGAGGGCCTTTTTCTCTATGAAGACAGTTTCTTTATGTGTCTCCCTATTCATACTTCTATGGATTTAGTCGCCGTATTCCATCGAGAATTTCACCCCAGTTGTGACAGCGCGTAATGCCCGTAGAGAGTTCCTCTTGATTGTAACTAGCATTCAGTAAGAAGACTGGAACTCCACATTCAGCAATTAATTTGGCATTCACTTGATAATCCTCGATAAAGGCTTCAATGCCCCATTGTTTTACAAAATTTACTTTACTATCAAATCCAGTAAAGAGCACATGTTCATGATGGATTTCTTGCATCTTAAACCACTGTACGGTAAGATCCCTTTCTTCAAGTGCCCTAGCCGTTATATAAATCACCTCATGCCCATCCTGAAGAAGGGTTTCAATCCCTTGCTTGGCTCCAGGAATTGGATGGGGCATCATAAGTAACCGCTCTACATTACTGACAAAGAAATTGTTCATATCCTCTCTCGGAACATCAAACACTAAATGCATCTCGTAATCGTCAATCACAGCAATATTCTTACCATAGTGTTGATTCAGTTCTTCTAACCAAAATGGGTAACTATCGGAGACAACACCATCAATATCTACTCCAATACGCACGTTAGTCGATCCCCTTCAGCTTCGGAAGTTCAAGACTGGGAGGCAGATGGCGTTTATGTTCACTTTGGCGATGCAGAGTTTCCAGACGTTCTTGTACTTCAGGTGCGACCTGTTCTCCCAGTAAATAGCGATCGATCTGATCATAGGTTATCCCCAAATCCGTTTCATCCGTCTGTCCGGGCCAAAGTCCAGCAGTTGGTACACGTGTCGCAATTCTGCGGGGAAGGCCTAACATCCTTGCCCAAGCGCGTACTTCCGCTTTAGTAAGAGAGCTAATTGGCAAAAGATCCACGCCGCCATCGCCATATTTCGTGAAGTATCCAGTATAACTTTCCGGAGCATTATCCGTTCCCGCAACCAAATAATTCAAGGCATTGGCCACGGTATACAGCGTCGACATCCGTAAACGAGCCTTTAAATTTCCCTGACTCATTTTAGCCCCCACTACATCCCGTCCATTGAGTTTCAGACTCTTCAACACTTGATCGAAGATCTGTGTATGAGCATTACTCAGATCAACTTCCAGCGGTCTGATATCAAAACCCTCGGCAATCCACAGCGCATCTTCTTGGTCATCAGGATCTGAATGACAGGGCATAATCACTGCAACACAATTCTCTGGAAATGCATGTTTACAGAGTCCTGCGACAACAGCTGAATCAACCCCCCCGGACATTCCTACGACTAAACCTTTCGCGTTAGCTTCAGCGACCTTTTGGCGTAACCAGTCTACCGTTTGATTGATACGTTCTTGTAATTCTTCATCAGTCCACATTTTAGTCCACCCCTTGATTATTTGTTTTAATATCATTATGAATAGTTAAGAGTAATTGTTGTTTCATGTCAAAGAGTCCTTTCGACAAATCCACAATATAGCGGTGAGGATTCGTCAATCGCTTCACTTCATCCCAGAAAGTATCTAATTCTATTCGGGCATAAGCCTGAATATCGTTGAGGTTTGGCAATTCACAAACTCGTTTCCCGTTTTTGAAGACTGGGGTTAAGAGTTCTCTGGTCTCAAAATTTGTTAAGGTTTTTCTTTTCCAGGTCTGAATGGGATCAAAAATCGTCAGCGGTTTTCCCTTATCAAAAACTTCATCTTCTAGTGCGATAACATCCGCCATTGCTTTTCCCGCTCGATCGTAGAAACGCACTACTTTTTTGATGCCAGGGTTAGTTATCTTGGAGATATTTTCAGAGACCTTAAGTCGAGGATGAAAAACACCCTGCTCTCCCTCAGCAGACAGCTTGTAAACTCCTCCTAATGAAGGCCAATCCTTCGATGTAATCAGATTGGTGCCCACCCCCCAAGCATTGATTGCAGCACCTTGAGCTCGAATGGCAAAAATAGTTTCTTCGTCTAAATCATTGGACGCCACGATGATCGCACGTTTAAGTCCTGCATCATCTAGCATACGTCGGGCTTCTCTGGACAAATACGTTAAATCTCCGCTATCTAAGCGGATGCCTTGAAAAGGATAGCCTTCTGCTTCTAACTCAAGCCCAACCTTAATCGCATTGGGCACCCCTGATTTAAGAACATTATACGTATCGACAAGCAACAAGCAGCGATTCGGAAAAGTACGCGCATAGGCTCGAAATGCCTCCAGCTCGGAAGGAAAGCACTGGATCCAACTGTGCGCTTGAGTTCCTGAAACAGGGATATGGTAGCGTTTACCTGCTAAGATATTCGAAGTCGATTGACAGCCCCCGATAAAGGCGGCACGTGCTCCTAAAACCCCCGCATCAGGTCCCTGGGCTCTGCGCAGACCAAACTCCATGACCGGGCCCCCCTCTGCGGCAGTGACCACCCGTGAAGCTTTTGTGGCAATCAAGGTCTCGAAATTGACTAAATTTAGAATTGTAGTCTCAAGGAGCTGAGTTTCAAAAATACGTCCTTTGACACGAATCAGTGGTTCATAGGGGAAAACCATAGTCCCTTCGGGTATTGCATCTATTTCCCCTGTAAAGCGGAAGTCACGCAGCTCTTTAAGAAATTGCTCATTAAACAGGTTTAGGCTCCTCAAATACGCTAAATCCTCTTCACTGAAGGAGAGATTCTCAATATATTCGACGACCTGTTCGAGCCCTGCGGCTAGTGCATATCCCCCTTTAAACGGTAACTCCCGAAAGAAGACATCAAAGACCGCTTCTTTATTTTGATATCCATTTGTCAAATAACCCTGCATCATTGTTAGTTGATAGAGATCTGTTAACATTGTTCGATTCTCCATTGATAATAGCCTCGCTTCACACTGCTTAATCATGTTGTCATCTATAACAGATAGCATGCAATTTCTTAATTAAATCATGCGTGAGAATTTCGACCTCTCGGTAAGATTTTCCTGCTTTATCCCTAAAATAAAAACCTAAAGGGAATGCCTCTAGGTTTCTATGATCGATTATGTCACGTTTTCTCGAATATAATCAAGAGTTATCCACAAGCCCACTTTAGTTTTCCACCCTTTATCCCTAGCTTATCCACCCAAAATCCGTTTCTCCGCGACGTTATCCACAGAGTTATCCACACTATACACAGGGGTTTTTTCGCTTATCTTTAAAGACCTAAGGATAAAGCCACTAATATAGTATGGTACAAACTCTGGTCAAACCCTATACGGGTATCTACTGTTATATTTGCCATTTTCTTATCTTACCCACAGGTGTCAGGTCTGTATGCTTAATTACTTCTAGATTAATTTAGTTAATTCCGTAATTCGAAATTCCCCCGCTACTTTGCTCGAGATTTTTCTGCACTGCTACCAGCTTAAGTTCTCCAACATTTGGCGACTTACTCGGATTCCTTCTGCAACAGTTTCGGGTGAAGGGCCGCCCTTAAGCTTTCGAGCACGGACGCAAAACTCGATTCCTATGGCTTCAAACAAATCCTCTTCAAAAATTGGGGAGAGCGCCTGATAGTCGCTTAAACTTAAGTCTTCCAACCCTATTTCTTGCTTACTGCAATGTAAAACAATCCGTCCCACTAGTTCATGGGCTTCACGGAAGGGCAGCCCTTTTTTGGCTAGGTAATCTGCGAGATCTGTGGCATTGGTAAAGCCACCTTTCGCCCCACGGGACAATGTATCCCGATGGATCTGCATCGTTCTGAGCATTGGTTCTACTATCAGTAAGCATTTCTGAATCGTATCTACTGTATCAAAAACTGGTTCTTTATCCTCTTGCATATCTTTGTTATAAGCAAGCGGAAGTCCTTTCATAACGGTTAATAGGGCCACTAAATCCCCATAAACTCGCCCTGTCTTCCCTCTTACTAATTCTGCTACGTCCGGGTTTTTCTTTTGGGGCATGATGCTTGACCCTGTAGAATAGGCATCATCCATAGAAATAAACTGAAATTCTCCGCTGGACCAGAGAACGAGTTCCTCACACATTCGGCTTAAATGCATCATCATGATTGAGGCGGCGGCTAAAAACTCAAGGGCAAAATCTCTGTCGCTCACTCCATCTAAACTGTTCAAGGTCACACCCTCAAACCCTAGTTCGAAGGCGGCCTTCTCTCTATCTAGTGGAAACGTCGTTCCAGCCATTGCTCCTGAACCGAGCGGTGAGAAATTTAGGCGTTTGCGGGTATCTTTGAGCCGATCGAGATCACGCAAAAACATTTGAACGTAGGCCATCATGTGATGGGCCATGGTAATCGGTTGTGCCTTCTGCATATGGGTATAGCCCGGCATCCATGTTTCGAGATGCTCCTCTGCCAAATTAAGCAGGGTATACAGTAGTTTCTCCACTAAAACCTTCGTCTGATCAATCTCCACTCTTAAATAAAGCCTTAGGTCTAACGCGACTTGATCATTTCGGCTTCGCCCTGTGTGGAGTTTTTTTCCCACTTGCCCAATTCGCTCAGTTAAAAGCTTCTCAACATTCATATGTATATCTTCAGCGCCGATCTCAAATTCTACTTTTCCCGTCTGGATATCATCTAAGATCCCAGCTAAACCCTCAATTAAATCCTTTGCTTCCTCTTCCGAGATAACCCCGACACTGCCAAGCATCCTAGCATGGGCTATACTTCCTTGAATATCTTGTTTGTATAAGCGTTGATCAAAACGTATTGAGGAATGAAAATCTTCCACCAATGCGTCCGTAGTTTTTTCGAAACGTCCGCCCCAAAGCTTCACGTTACATCTTCCTTTCAAGTTGTAATTCTATGCAATACAGCCTTCCAACCGCCAACTATTAAGCCTTCTCAGGTAGTGTTTTAACCTCGAACATCTTTTTCTAGTCATAGCGGCACTCCGCACCCTAACCTATTCATTCTCTGATGTTCAGCCGGGTATTAAGGGCCAGATAGTGTGAAGATAAGCGCCGGGTATCGGCGCTTATCTTTGTTTAGTTTCATTTAACTTCATTTGTCGGCGAAGGAGGTAGCCTCCACTTTACGATGCGTAAGTATTCGACAGGGGTTTAGCCCTTTGGCGTAAGTCTGATGTTCAGCTTTTGTTGAACAAGTTTACTTTCGTAAACCTGATTCCTTCTCCATTAAAGCTCTTACTTTTAACGGCAAACCGAAAAGGTTTATAAATCCGCTGGCATCCTTTTGGTCATATACCCCATCTTCTCCAAAGGTCGCATACGCTTCATTATAGAGGGAATAGGGTGATTTTGTACCTGCTAAGGAGCAATTGCCTTTATATAATTTCACGCGTACCGTGCCAGTGACGTTTTTCTGGGTTACATTAACAAAGGCATCTAAAGCTTCACGAAGCGGCGAATACCAAACTCCGTCATAGACTATCTCTGCATATTTTAAGGCGATTTGTTCTTTATAATGGAGTGTGAGACGGTCAAGTGTAAGATGTTCTAGGGCCTGATGCGCCATATAAAGGATCGTTCCCCCTGGAGTCTCATAGACACCACGAGATTTCATTCCGACAAGGCGGTTTTCTACCATATCGACGATTCCAACCCCATTTTTTCCACCTAATTCGTTGAGTGCTTCCAAGAGGGCCACGGGGGCAAGTTTCTGACCGTTCAATAAGGTAGGAACCCCTTGTTCAAAGCCAAGTTCGAGGTAAGTGGCCTCATTCGGCGCATCTTCCGGAGAAACGCCCATTAGGAATAGATCACGCTTAGGTTCATTCCAAGGGTTTTCGAGGTCTCCACCTTCATGGCTTAAATGCCAAAGGTTGCGATCCATGCTATACGGACGGTCTTTAGTTACCGGAACAGGAATTCCACGTGCCGCAGCATAATCAATGCAATCTTCACGAGACTTGAGATCCCAAATCCGCCAAGGCGCAATAATTTCTAAGTCTGGGTTCAGCGCTTTAACACTTAGCTCGAAACGCACTTGGTCGTTTCCTTTGCCGGTCGCGCCATGGGCAACAGCAACCGCCCCTTCCTTTTGCGCGATCTCCACTAAACGTCGAGCAATCAGAGGGCGGGCAAAGGAAGTCCCCAAAAGATATTTTCCTTCATAAACCGCTCCAGCCTTTAAAGTCTGAAAGATAAATTCCGAAACAAACTCCTCTCTCAGATCTTCAATATAGAGTTTGCTCGCACCGCTTTTAATCGCCTTTTCCTGAAGAGGAGCTAACTCTTCCCCTTGACCGAGATCCGCAGCCATTGCAATGACTTCATACCCATAGGTTTCTTTGAGCCAGGGTATAATAATGGATGTATCCAAACCACCAGAATAAGCTAAGACAACTTTTTTCATATTAAATCTCCCTTTTCTAAAATAATCTTAGGCAAGAATTACATTACTAAGGCCATAATCGCCTTTTGAGCATGCAGACGATTTTCTGCCTCATCAAAGACCACTGACTGAGCCCCTTCTATCACATCATCGGTAATTTCCTCCCCACGGTGTGCTGGAAGACAATGCAGTACAATGGCGGATGGATTTGCTATTTTCAGAGCGTTCGAATTGATCTGATACCCTTTAAACGCCGCCATTCTGACTTGGGCTTCTGCTTCTTGACCCATACTTGCCCATACATCTGTGTAAAGAACATCGGCACCTTTTATCGCCTCTAAAGGCTCATCCACGACTTCTACACATCCACCGTTATTCTTGGCATCTGCCTGGGCTAGGGCAACTATCTTGGGATCTGGCTTATATCCAGGCGGGGAAGCGATTACCACATGCAATCCCATCTTGGCACACCCAAACATCAGGGAATGAGCCATGTTGTTTCCATCTCCAACGTAGGCAAGCTTCAAGCCGGCTAGGCGTCCTTTATGCTCTTGAATGGTTATAAGGTCTGCCAATACCTGACAGGGATGCAACAGATCTGTGAGTCCATTAATGATCGGAATAGTAGAAAATTCAGCTAAATCTAAGACCTCTTGATGGCTGAACGTTCGAATCATAATCCCATCGACCATCCGCGAAAGAACACGTGCCGTATCAGCAATCGTTTCCCCTCTGCCCAGTTGAATATCTCGACCACTTAAAAAGAGCGCATGCCCCCCTAGTTGGTACATTCCCACTTCAAAGGAAACTCGGGTCCGTGTCGAAGACTTCGTAAAAATCATCCCCAAAGTCTTGCCTTGAAGCACATGACGGGGGCGTCCTGCTTTTTGCTCTGCTTTAAGTTCCCTAGCTACATCGATGATGCAGCTTAATTCATCTTGAGAAAAATCATGAAGCGAAATAAAGTCTCGTCCTTTAAAAATAGCTTGATCAATTTTTGTCATTCTTACCCACTCCTTCAATATGAATTATTATACATTCATATGTATAATAATTCAATACTAAAACCCTTGTTTTCTCAGTTTAACCTCTTATAATTTTTATATAGACCTGTAGGCTTAGTATAGTTTACTGCAGGATTAATAAGCTAATAGTGGTTGTTACAAAAAAGCAGGAACAGGCAAAAACAAACCCTGCAAGCGAACAAGCGTGTCACTCGTTTAGAAGTTTATACTCCTCCTAAAGCTCCCGAAAGACTTCTCGATACTGAAAAAGGATACGTCGCGAAAAAACACCCTAAAAAAGGATATAGTACTTCCTTGGTTCCATCTGGGG
>Ga0209347_1002839_pt1 | contig 21747 bp, 20 predicted proteins | sample AutmiccommuBRH23_FD_187382 | JGI IMG/M metagenome (GOLD analysis project Ga0209347, IMG submission 187382) | Deep subsurface microbial communities from Mt. Terri, Switzerland - Autotrophic microbial communities BRH/23 (SPAdes) (version 2) | ecosystem: Environmental > Aquatic > Deep subsurface >...
GCAAGCGACATGCGGCCCAGCCGGTCGCGTGCCTGCAGCGAGGCGCCGGCATCGAGGAGCTTGCGGGCCAGCGGCAGGCAGCCCTTGGCCGCCGCCGACAGCAGTGCGTTGTTGACCTCAACCGTGCTCGCGCCTTTCGCGATTTGCTCATAAGCCTGCTCCTGCTCCATGCAGACGCGCGCATTGGCGTAAGCTGCAGTCGGGGAGACGGCGAGCCACAGTGAAAACGGGAGCACGGCAAGGATCGGGGCGGCGAGGACAATCGGTTTCAACGTATGCTTCCTGTTGTCTTGTCGTTGTTGTTGTTCTCGGCGCCAGTCGCGCCGGCCGACCGGAAGTCTAGCGCGAATGGGCTGTCAGGAACAGGAACCCGGGATTGCGAGTGGTTAAAGCTCACTTGGCCTTTGGTGCGTCCTGCGCAGGCGCCTCGGGCTTCGGCTCCGGTTTGGGCGGACACAGGAAGATCGGGCTGTCGTAGCGGAACGGCCGATAGGTGATGCCGGCCGACGGCCTGCTCAGGAAGGAGGTGTTGTCCATGCTCCACCAGCTTCCCGTGGCGATGCCGACGTGGCGGTAGAGGACGCCGCGCGCCTTTTCCCCGGCCGCATCCTTGCCCCGGCCGATGCGGGCACGTGAGCCCGGCTCCTGCGAGTTCCAGGCGACGATGCAGCCGCCCCCCTGGGTGTCGGAGGGGCGCCAGCCATGCTCGTAGGCCATGTCGTAGATGGCCTTGGCGTCTTGTGTCCACTTCGACCACTTGCAGCCCGCCCGGCGCAGGATGGCGTGGACGACGAGCGCGCACGAATTGTATCCGGGCATGTCGTTGACGCGGGTGTCGGGCGTGTGGGTCTTTACGCCGTAGAGCAGCCCGCTCTTCTCGAGGTCGAAGATGTCCGGTGCCCTCTCCGCGTAGTAGACGATCGACTCGGGCGAGCAGTCGGCCTCCGGCTCGGTCTCATTCGCGGGCGGCACGCTCTGGTCCGCGGCACCGACCATGAATTGAGAGGTGGGACGGATCCACTTGCCGTCGTAGCCGGCGGATACGCCCTCGCCCTTGTAGTTGGGCACGGGCGAGAGATCCGCCTCGCCTTCGGGCAGCGGCGCCAGCCGCTTTTGCCCGGGCTCGGCGGAGGTGGGCGGTTGTGAGCCCTGCGGTCCGAAGCCGATGAGCAGCGCGCCGGCGACGATCAGAATGACGGGAAGGGCGATGAAGGAAACGATCAGGCCGCGGCGCATCGGTGCTCCAGAGGACGATTGACGGTTTACTATAGCGTCCCTTCGGCGCGCGGCACGCGCAGGATTGTGAGGGCGTCAGCGCTATCCACTAGCGCCTTGAAACCGACTGCAAATCGGTGCACCGCGGACGGCGTCGGCTCTCGACGTGTGACTTCGACCAGAAAGAATGCCCGCTCAGAAGTCGGAGATGAGGCCGCCCTTTTCCCAGTCGCCGTAACGGGCCGGATCGGGGCCGTCCTGGCCGTTGACCTCGGGCTGGGGGGCGGGCGCAGTCTTGGCCGCGGAGTCCCGTTGCCGGCGGCGCTCCTCGGCCTCCTTAAGGGCGCGCTCGGCAATTGAAGGGTCGGGCTTTTTGGGCTTAGGCGTGCTCATGCGCTGGCCCGCCACTGGTTATTTGTAAGCATTCTTTCCATATAGCATTCTCCCAATGGTTCGTGGCGCGGTGGAGGCGCGACAAATGAACTACGTGAAGACGGCAATGCTGCTCGCGGTGCTGACCGCGATCTTCGTGGCGCTTGGCGGCCTGGTCGGCGGTCAGACGGGTATGCTGATCGCATTCTTCATTGCGCTCGCCATGAACCTCTTCAGTCTGTGGAACTCGGACAAGATGGTGCTGCGCATGTACGGGGCCCACGAGGTCGACGCACGCAGCGCCCCGGAATACTACGACATCGTCAAGGAGCTTTCGCAGCGCGCCGGTCTGCCGATGCCGCGCGTCTACGTCATGGACAACCCGCAGCCCAATGCGTTCGCCACCGGCCGTAGCCCCTCGCATGCTGCCGTGTGCGCCTCGACGGGGCTGATGCAGTCCTTGAGCCGCGACGAGCTTGCGGGCGTGATCGCGCACGAGCTTGCCCACATCAAGAATCACGACACGCTGATCATGACGGTGGCCGCCTCCATCGGCGGTGCCATCTCGATGCTGGCGCAGTATCTGCAGTTCGGCATGCTGTTCGGCGGTCGCGACGACCGCAGCGGCGTCGGCATTATCGGCTCGATCATCGCGATCATCGTGGCGCCGCTCGCGGCCATGCTGGTGCAGATGGCGATCAGCCGCTCGCGCGAGTATGCCGCCGACCACCAGGGCGCGGTGATCTGCGCCAATCCGATGTGGCTCGCCTCAGCGCTCAACAAGATCCAGGCTTATGCGCACCGCATTCCCAACGAGGAGGCGGAAGCGGCGCCGGCCACCGCGCACATGTTCATCATCAATCCGCTGAGCGGGCGCGGCTTCGACAACTGGTTCTCCACCCATCCCAACACGGAGAACCGGATCAGGACACTGCAGGAGCTTGCCAGCGAGATGGGCCGCACCGACGGCCCGCGCCCCAACGCCGGTGGGGGCTATGGTGGCGATGGCCCGGCGGCCACCGGCCCGTGGGGATCGCAGCCGCGCCGCGCACGCGGGCCCTGGGGCTAATGCGCGACTGGGCCAACGAAAAGAAGATGGGCTAGCAGATCGATGCCAGCAACCGGCGAGAAGGCGCGCCGCAAGACCCCGCATCGCACGCCGCAGCGTGGCAAGCCTCGCAAGCCTGAGCCGGCGCGCCTGCCGCCCGGGCTTGCCGTGCGCGAGACGGCGGTCCGGCTGATCGCCGCGGTGCTGATCGATCATCGTTCTCTGGACGAGGTATTGGCGAAGGAGCTGGCCTCGAGCGCTCTGGAGCCGCGCGATCGCGCATTGGCCAGGCTGATCGCCGGTACCGTTTTGCGCCGGAGCGGCGAGCTGGAGGCGGTGCTCAACTCCTTTCTCGAAAAGCCGTTGCCGACCCGCAAGGGTAACCTGTGGCCGATCCTGCTGGCCGGTGCGGCGCAACTCCTGTTTCTCGATACGCCGCCGCACGCCGCTGTCGGACTGGCGGTGGAGCAGACGCACCGGGACCGGCGCGCGCGCACTTTCGATCGCCTCGTCAACGCACTGCTGCGCCGGGTGACGCGCGAGGGCGCGAGCGTGCTCGAAGGTCGCGATGGCGTGAAGCTCAACGTTCCGTCCTGGCTCTATGAGCGGTGGGAGCGGGCCTACGGCGCGGATGAAGCACACCGTGTCGCCGAAGCCTCGCTCGCCGAGGCGGCGCTCGACGTCTCGGTGAAATCCGAGCCCGAGGTCTGGGCCGGGCGCCTCGGCGGCATGGTGCTGCCGACCGGCTCGGTCCGGCTTCGCAGCGGCGGTCGCGTCGAGGCGTTACCTGGCTTCGAGGAAGGCGCGTGGTGGGTGCAGGATGCCGCCGCCGCACTACCGGCGCGGTTGCTCGGCGACGTAGCCGGACGCTCGGCCCTGGATATGTGTGCTGCTCCTGGAGGCAAGACCGCCGAGCTTGCGGCCGCAGGTGCCGAGGTGACCGCGCTCGATCTGTCGGGCGCACGGCTCGAGCGGTTGCAGCAGAACCTTGCGCGCCTGAAGCTCGAGGCGACGCTGGTCGAGGCCGATGCCGCCGAATGGGCACCTGACCGTACGTTCGACGCGGTGCTCCTGGATGCACCCTGCACCGCGACGGGGACCATCCGCCGTCATCCCGACATCTTGCATCTGAAGCGCAAGGGCGACATCGCCGTGCTGGTCGAGCTGCAATCGCGCATGCTCGACAACGCCGCCCGTCTCGTCACTCCCGGCGGGCTCCTGGTCTACTGCACGTGCTCGCTGGAGCCGGAGGAAGGGGCCGATCAGATCGCGCACTTTCTTGCCCGCAACGCCGCCTTCAAGCGGGTGCCGATCGCGGTCGGCGAGATAGGCATTGCCGCCGAATGGCTGAGCGAGGCCGGCGAATTGCGCACGTTGCCCTTCCATCTTCCCCATGAGGAACGGGCCCTAGCCGGCATGGACGGCTTTTTTGCCGCACGTCTGCGCCGCCGCGCCTGAGTGCGCGCCCGCCACATCCACACAGCTCATCACCGCCCTTGCCTTGTGTTCGCCAGCGCTGAAGGGTACTCGGATCGTCATGCATGCCGAGGGGATATTGCGTGCGCGTTGAAGCGGCGGGCCGGGAGAAACGCTAGATGCCTCACCTGACGCTCAAGGAGCGCATCAGGATTGTTGCGCTGGCGGCCGGACGGACGCAGCGGACGGCGCTCGCGCAAGTATTGGAATCACGTTTTCTGCGCTGGTCGGTCGCGCCGCCTCCCGCCGCGGATCAGATCCTGATCGTGCCGCAGGATCTGCGCACCGGCGATCCCAGCTTCTGGCATGAGATCGAGCAGGGTCACTTTGGCCTGGCGGGCACGCTCGCCTTCCTCAACGATCGCTCGCCGTTCGACATCAAGTCGCCGAACGAGGGCTGGGCGCGCGAGCTGCACGGCTTCGGTTGGCTGCGCGATCTGGCCGCCGCGCAGGAGGAGGAGGCGCACGAGACCGCGCGCCGGCTGGCGGCGGAATGGGCCATCCGTTGGCGCGTCCAGAAGGGCACCGCCGCGGAGCCGGCCGTGGCCGCGCGCCGTCTCATCTCGTGGATGTCACATGCGATCGTGCTGCTCGAAGGCGCGGACCCGGCGACATATGAGATCATCACCACGAGCCTCGGGCGCCAGCTCGCCTACCTCGCCGCGATCCGACACGACGCGCCTGATGGCTATCCGCGTCTGCTGGTGCTGATCGCGCTGATGATGGCCGAGCTGTCGATCGCCGGTCACGAGCGCCAGCTCAAGAACGTCGAGGCTAGCTTCGCCGCCGAGCTCGATCGCCAGATCTTGCCTGATGGCGGCCACATCAGCCGCAACCCGAGCGTGCTGGTCGAGATCATGCTGGATCTATTACCGCTCAGCCAGTGCTTCACCGCACGCAGCCGCCAGCATCCCGCGCCGATACTGGAGGCGATGGCGCGGGTGTTGCCGATCCTGCGCTTCCTGCGGATGGGGGACGGCATGCTCGCGCGCTTCAACGGCGTGAGTGCTCCGGTTGCGGCCGGGCTCGCGACCGTACTCGCCTACTGCGATGCTACCGCCCCCAATCTGGCGGAAGCGCGCGTCTCCGGATATGCGCGCCTTGGATGCGGCAAGGCCATCGTCGTTGCCGATGTGGGCACGCCACCGCCGCTGCCGGTGGCGGGCGATGCTCAGGCCGGCTGCCTCTCGTTCGAGATGAGCGTCGGCGAGGAGCTTTTGTTCGTCAATGCCGGCATGCCCGGAGCCGCGGGCGCCGATTGGCAGCCGGCCGCACGCGCCACCGCCAGCCACAACACGCTGTGCCTATCTGAGACGTCGTCATCAACGCTGCTGACGCGCTATCCCTGGGAGCCCATTCGCCATCCCGATCGCGTCGACTGGCACGTGGACGCGACCGAGGAAGGGCTGATCCTCGAAGCCGAGCACGACGGCTATCTCCGCCGCTTCGGACTTTTGCACAACCGCCGCCTCATTCTTTCCGGCGACGGGGCTTGCCTTGCCGGCCGGGACCGGCTCGACAGCCCGCGCCACAACATGCGATTGCGCACGGATCTGCCGTTTGCCGTTCACTTCCACCTGCATCCAGATACCAGCGTCGAGCTCGCGATGGGGCCGGACACCGCGGTGATCGAATTGCCAAGTGGCGAGCGCTGGCGTTTCAGCGCACAAGGAGCCGCGTTGACCATCGAGGAGGGCGCCTACTTCGCCAACAGCGCAGGTCCCTGCCCCGCCCTGCAGATCGTGTTGCGCGCCGCCACCTTCGGCCAGAGCGAAGTGAGCTGGGTCGCCGAACGCATAACAACACACGAGGAAGCATGACCACGGCCGAGCCTAAGATCCGTCGCGCCCTTCTTTCGGTATCGGACAAGTCGGGCCTTGTCGATTTCGCGCAAGCGCTTGCGAGCATGGGCGTCGAGCTCATCTCGACCGGCGGCACGGCGACGGCGCTGCGCGAGGCGGGGCTTGCAGTGAAGGACGTCTCCGAGCTGACGGGATTTCCCGAGATGCTCGATGGCCGGGTGAAGACGCTGCATCCCAAGGTGCATGGCGGACTGCTCGCAATCCGCGGCAATGCCGAGCACGATCGGCAGGCGGCGGCGCATGACATTGCGCCGATCGATCTGTTGGTGGTCAACCTTTATCCATTTGAGGCGACGGTCGCGAAAGGCGCCGACTTCGACACCTGCATCGAGAACATCGACATCGGTGGGCCCGCGCTCATTCGCGGCGCGGCCAAGAACCACGCGGGCGTGACGGTCGTGCTGGAGCCCGGTGACTACCAGCGCGTGCTCGACGAGATGAAGACCAACGACGGGGTAACGACACTCGCAACGCGCAAGCATCTCGCCGCCAAGGCGTATGCGCGCACCGGCGCTTACGATGCGGCCATCTCCGGCTGGCTGGCGCGCGAGCTGGAAGAGGAGACGCCGGATTGGCGCGCGTTCGGTGGCAAACGCACGCACGCTCTGCGCTACGGCGAGAACCCCCATCAGATGGCTGCATTCTACGCTTCGGGCGACGCCCGCCCCGGTGTGGCGAGCGCCGTGCAGCACCAGGGTAAGGAGCTGTCCTACAACAACCTCAATGATACCGATGCGGCCTTCGAGCTCGTTGCGGAGCTCGGGCTCGACAAGCCAGCCGTCGCCATCATCAAGCACGCAAATCCCTGTGGCGTCGCGAGCGGAGCGACGCTGAAGGACGCTTACGAGAAGGCGCTGCGCTGCGATCCCGTCAGCGCGTTCGGTGGCATCATCGCCGTGAACGGTACGATCGATGCGGAAGCGGCCAAGGAAATCACCGGCATCTTTACCGAGGTCGTGATCGCGCCCGATGCGACGGATGAGGCCAAGGCGATCTTTGCGGCGAAGAAGAACCTGCGCCTGTTGACGACAGGAGCGCTGCCCGACCCGAAAGCGGCGGGCCTGATGGTGCGCTCGCTCGCCGGCGGCCTGCTCGTGCAGTCGCGTGACAACCATGTCGCCACGGCCGCCGATCTCAAGGTCGTCAGCAAGCGCGCGCCGAGCGATCAGGAGCTCGCCGACATGCTATTCGCCTTCACGGTGGCCAAGCACGTCAAGTCGAACGCGATCGTCTACGTCAAGGACGGCGCCACCGTCGGCATCGGCGCCGGCCAGATGAGCCGCGTGGATTCGGCCCGCATCGCTGCGGCGAAGTCGGTCGACGCGGCCAAGGCGATGGGCGCGGACGAGCCGCTGACGCGCGGTTCGGTGGTGGCGTCGGATGCCTTCTTCCCCTTCGCGGATGGTCTCCTGACCGCCGCCGAGGCCGGGGCGACGGCCGTCATCCAGCCGGGTGGATCGATGCGCGACGAGGAGGTCATCAAGGCTGCCGACGACAAGGGCCTCGCCATGGTCTTCACCGGCGTGCGCCACTTCCGGCATTGAGACGATGCCGGACGTGGGCCCGGTTCGACTGCGTGCCGCCACCCGGGCGGACTGGGACCTGATCCGCTCCTGGCTCGGCCGGTCCGACATCCAGCAATGGTGGGGGCCGCTGTCGGCGACCGAGGCTGAGGTCAACATGGCGCTCGGCTCGCGCCATGCGATCTGCAAGATCATTGAGAGCGAGGGCGCCCCGATCGGCTACGCGCATGCCGTCGATGCCACCTTGTGGGGAGATTCGCTTCCCGATGATCTCGAGCCGGGCACCTGGGATCTCGACCTTTTCATCGCCTCCGAAGAGCATCGTGGCAAAGGTGCGGGCCAGGCGGCATTGGCTTTGCTCAAGAACGAGGTATTTGCAGAGACGCTCGCGGTCGCGGTTTGCATCTTTCCCTCTATCAGGAACGAGCGCGCCGTACGTGCTTATGAGAAGGCGGGTTTTCGCTGGAAACGGATCTGGAACGATCCTTATGTGGGGCCGTCCTGGTTCATGGTGGCGCAGCGTCCAAGCCCAACCGGGCGCTAGCGGAACGGTGTGTTACAGCGCCACAATTTGTGCTTTCCCGCAAGAAGCCCTAAGATGGCCCTCCATTGTCTAGTTGGGGGAGGTGCTGCCTTGAACACCGTCGTCCGTGCGATCATTTTCGTGATCATCATCGCTGCGATCATTTTCGGCATCGTGATGGTCTACTCGCCAGTCACTGAAAAGACGTCCGAGCCTGCGCCAGCTGCCGAAACGACTCCGGCGCCTGCTGCCGAGACACCGGCACCTGCAGCGGAAGAGCCTGCCGCTCCGGCTGAGGAGAGTGCTCCAGCCGCTGAGCCTGAGGCGCCTGCCGCTGAGCCTGAGGCGCCTGCTGCTGAGCCTGAGGCGCCTGCTGCTGAGCCTGAGGCTCCCGCGGCCGAGCCCGAGGCTCCCGCAGAGGCCCCTGCAGACGAGACGCCTGCACCCGAGGCGCCTGCCGAAACGACGCCTGAGCAGCCGTCGCCCTAAGCGGGACGTTCGAGAAATGCGATTGGCGGCGGCTTAGAAAGCCGCCGCCAATGCTATTTGGCTAGTCCTTGCCTGGCGCGGACGGCTCGTCGCTGGGTTCGTCCGGCGCCGCTTCGCCTTTATCCTCGCTCTCGGCGGCCTCCTTGGCCTTATCGAGCACCTCGCCGGTCGCTTGCTTTGCCGTCTCGAGAACGTCGCGCGCGGCCTGCGCAGCCTTGTCGAGGATGCGGGTCGCCTCGCTCGCCTTGTCCATCGCCTCGCCGCTCGCGTCCTTGCCCGTCTTGATGGCCGAGCCGGCATGCTCCTTGGCGATCTCGATGGCGCGAATGACGGCCCGCTTGGCGGTCTCGATCGCCGAGTTGGTCGCCTCCTTGGCGTGATCGATCGCTTCGCTCGCCGATCTTGCCTCCGTGTCGGCAGGCTCGTCTGTGGGATCCTCCACCGTGGCGGGAGCCTCGGGCTCGGGCTTTTTGGCGTCCTCCGCCGCAAAGACGGCCGCCGCGGAGGCGAGGATCAGCAAGGTCGCGGCCGGAATGAGAGTTTTTCGCTTCATGTCAGGTCCTCGGATCGCAGTGGATGTTCGCTTGTGGCAACCGCCGGCGTGTCTTCGAGGCCTGCGTTGCCGGTCCGTTGTTCAGATGGGGGCTCAATATGGCAGCCGCCAGTGCGTGCCGTGCAGGAGCCCCGCCGGGGCGCAGGCTAGCCAATCAGATTAAAGCAACATTGACGCCCGGTTCGATCGCGGGGCGCCATGAGGACGGGTGTGTGCGATCAGGCGTGCTTCCGCTCCGGCGAGCGCACCGGAATCATCAACAGCATGCCTGCGATCAGGAATAGTGCGATCGCCGACATTCCGATCCGCTGACTGTTGGTCGCCGCCGTAAGGGTCGCAACCAGGAATGGTGCGGCGAACGCGGTCACTTTGCCGGAGAAGGCGAACAGGCCGAAGAACTGCGTGATCTTTTCTTTCGGGGCGAGCCGCGCCAGCAGCGAGCGGCTGGAGGCCTGCACCGGCGCCGATACGACGCCGACGAGGATCGCAAAGGCCAGGAACACTTGCTCGCCTAGCGAGGAGAACGGTGCCGAGCCGGGCTGCTTCGGCGCCACCTCGACGAAGAACAGCACGTGGTTCTTGTCGATCGAGAGGATGCCGAGGGCGCCGATCAGCAACAGCAGCAGCGCCGAGATGATGACGGCCTTGGCGCTGAAGCGGTCGTCGAGAACGCCGCCGATCAGCGCGCCGAACGCGCCGACGAGCGTCAGCACGATGCCGAAGATGCCGAGCGACAGCGGCCCCCAGTCGAACACCGCCGCGCCGTAGATGCCGCCGAAGGTGAAGATGGCGGTGAGACCGTCGGTGAAGATCATGCGCGCGACCAGGAACAGCAGGATGTCGCGATGCCCGGGCAGCGAGCGGATCGTGTCCCAGAGCTCGGCCGTGGCGCCGCGACCATCGTCCGGCCGCGGTTTGTGATCGTCGGGTACGAACAAAAAGAACGGGATCATGAAGATCAGGAACCACGCCGCTGAGAGCGGTCCGACGAGACGATCGCTTTCTCGCGCGCCGGCATTGACCTCGATGATGGGATCGAGCCCGAGAAGCGTCTTGCCGGATTCGGGATTGGCGACCACGAGCCCAGCGATGAGAATGAGGCTCAACAGGCCGCCGAAATAGCCGGTCGCCCAGCCGGCGCCCGAGAGCCGGCCCAGCTCGTGAGGCGGTGCAAGGCTTGGCATGATGGCGTTGGTGAAGACGGCGGTGTACTCCGCCGCTGTCGTCGCCAGGACGAAGGCGAACAGGACGAGCAGGATCGTCGTCATAGATGCGTTGGGCACCGCGATCCACAAACACGCCATCGAAGTCGCGAGCACGACGGCGAGAATGGCGATCCAGGGCTTGCGCTTGCCGCGCCCGTCGGCGAAGGCCCCGAGGAAGGGGCTGCCCGCCGCGACCAGGATGCCTGCGACCGCTGCCGCATACCCCCACAAGGCCTGACCGTGCGGACCGTTGCCCACAACGGTGTTGGCGAAGTAGGGCGCGAACAGGAAGGTCAGGATCAGCGTGTAGAAGGGCTGCACGGCCCAGTCGAACAGCATCCAGGAGAAGCGTGCGTGCAGAGGCGCCCGCGTGACGGTCTCGGCGTCCAGATCGGACGTGGCGGTTGTCAAATCGGCGTTCCTTGGTGAAGTGCTCCCCGGCGGCACGACATAGCACGAAATCGTCGTGCGCCACGGCCGCGGCGATTGGGCCGCGACGATTGCGCACTTATTGCGGCGCTTACTGCAGAACGATCAGATGATCCGGCAGCTCGTTGGGATTGCGGGTCTCCGGCGGGAAGGCCTCGGCCAAATGGGTGCCGACCGCCGCGATGGCGGTGATGAGGGCCTCGGCCGGCTGGCCTTTGCCGATCGAGCGGGCGAGCTCGCTCACGATCGTATCCCACGTCCCCACCGGAACGCGGGCATCGATTGCAGCATCGGCGAGGATCTCGGCATGGCGCTCGGCGACGGAGACGAAGATCAAGACGCCCGTGTGTCCGCCAGTGGTGTGGAGGTTCTGCACCAGGAACTGCTCTAGGGCGCGACGGTGCGCATGCTCGTGCTTGACCTGCGGCGGGACCAGCGCGGTACGCACCGGCATTGGCAGGATCAAGACCGTCAGCACGAGGAACACTGCGAGCTGGACGAGATAGACGGTCTCGGTGTGGAGGCTCGAGAAAAAGATCAGCGGCCAGGGCACGAACAGGCTGACAAGGGCTGCGATCAGCGGTGGCACGTAGAGGTAGGTGTCGCTTCTCGCCGCCACGACGACGACGATCTCGCCCGCGGTCTTGCGCTCGGCCTGCGAGATCGCCTCGGAGACGCGCTGCTCCTCCTCGGCAGAAAATAGGCTCATGGATTTGCCTCCACCTTGGGCTCCCTTACCAGCTACCCGACGAGCCGCCGCCGCCGAAGCCACCTCCGCCTCCAGACCATCCGCCTCCGCCGCCGCCCGACCATCCGCCGCTCCAACCGTCCGAACTGCCGGGAATGACGACGGGGCCGCCACGCCGGCGGACACCGGAGGGTTGCGCGTTAAGTGACGAGCGGATGATGGCCCACAAAACGAACAGCACGATCGCCAGCCAGAACAGGAAGATGATGATCTGCAGCGTGGTGTAGTGCGTAGCGCGCTGCTGCGCCCGCTCTTTGACGGCTTCCGCATCGCCTAGGAGCACGTCCTTGATGTCGCGCACGCCCGCGCGGATGCCGGCGGGAAAGTCGCCCTTGCGGAGCTCGGGCAAGATCGCGTTGTCGATGATGAGCTTGGACATGGCGTCCGTCATCACCGGCTCGAGTCCGTATCCGACCTCGATTCTCACCTTGCGCTCGTTCGGCGCGATAATGAGCAGGAGGCCGTTGTCCTTGCCCTTCTGGCCGATGCCCCAGTGACGGCCGAGCTGATAGCCGAAATCCTCGATCGGGTAGCCCTGCAGGGACTTGAGCGTGACGACGGCGACCTGATCGGTGGACTTGGCCTCGATGGCGGCGAGCTCGTCGACAAGTTCCGCCCTTTCCTGCGCGGTTAAGAGACCGGCCTCGTCGACGACTCGACCGGTCAGCGGCGGAAATGTCGGCTCCGCGAAGCTCGCTCCTGCCGAGATTAGCAGGGCGAGCACGACGAGGCCGGCAACGCCAAATGGCGCGATAAGTGCGCGCAACGGCTTGCCGACTGTCATCGCCGCTACCGGTCTAGCTCTTGGTGCCGAAATCGACCTTGGGTGCCTTCATCTCCTCGGGCGGGATGTCGAACGTCGCCATCTCCTGGGAGGATGGATAGAGCACCATCTTCCACAGCCGGCCGGGGAAGGTGGTGATCTCGGTGTTATAGGCGCGGACCGCATTGATGTAGTCGCGGCGAGCAATCGCGATGCGGTTCTCGGTGCCCTCGATCTGGCTCTGCAGGAGGGCGAAGTTCTGCCCCGACTTGATGTCGGGATAGCGCTCAACGACCGCGAGCAGCCGGCCGAGGGCGCCGCCGAGCTGAGCCTGCGCGTCCTGGAATTTCTTCATCGCTTCAGGATTGGTCAGGATGTCGGCGGGAATGTTCGCCTGCACCTGCGTCGCCTTGGCGCGCGCTTCGACGACCTCGGTCAGAACGGTGCGCTCCTGATCGGCGAATCCTTTGACGGTCTCAACCAGGTTGGGGATCAAGTCGGCGCGGCGCTTGTACTGATTGAGCACTTCAGCCCACGCTGCTTTGGCGTCTTCCTTGTAGGTTGGAATGTTGTTGACGCCGCACCCTGTGAGAGGTGCCGTGAGCGCCAGTAGCGCGAAGACACTCAGAAAACGGAGAATTGACGTCGCTGACCCATGTGCCATGGCGAGGGGCCTCCAAGCATACCAAGACCGCATAAGTCCTATTGACACGTCATGACATCCGCAAGGCGGAGATCAGGCTCCGCCTAAAGTCGCGTAAAGAGCACTCGGGTTGCCCGTCATTCTCAGGGCTGCCATATTCCCGGGCCATTGAGTGAGAAGGACGCTGAAGCAGCAGCGCTCCAGAGGCGACGGGGACATGCGCGGGCATCATGCGTAACGCAATCGCGGTGATGAACACCAAGGGCGGCGTGGGGAAATCGACCCTCGTGCTGGCCCTTGCCGAGACGATTTCGGCCTTTTACGGCAAGAATGTCTTGGTCATCGACTCGGATGCTCAGGCCAGTGTCTCCAGCATGCTGATGACGGTGTCCGGCCTCTACAAGCTGCAGAGCGAGGGGGCGACGATCGTCGACTACCTCCATGCGACCGTTCTCAAGAACCAGAAGACCGAATGGCCGAAGTTCATCGTGCGCAACGTCTCCGACGTGGACGATGCCGGCTCCGTGTTCCTACTGCCGAGCGACATGCAACTCACGCTTCTGGAGCGCGAGGTCTCCAAAGAGAGCCTGCACGGACGCCTGCGGGAGGTGATCGCCGAGCTGCTGACCGGCGTGCGCAAGGTGTTCGACGTCGTGCTGATCGACTGCCCGCCCGGCCTTTCGGTGCTGACCGAGAGCTGGCTGCGCGAGGCCGACTACCATATCTCGCCGACCAAGGCCGACTACGTGTCCGTCTGTGGTCTTGAGGTCTTCCGCCGCTTCCGAGGCCTCAACCCTGAGATGGGTTTTGCGGAGAACCTCGGAGTCGTCGTGAACATGAAGGATCCCACCTCGGCCTCCGACGAAGAGTATCACCGCTGGCTCGAGAGCAAGCCGGAGAACCGCTGTTTCAGCCAGGCGATCCCGCGCATGTCGGTGCTGCAGGACGCGGCGAACTTCGATCAGCACAAGCGAAGCTACCTCGCCAAGTATCCGGGCAAAGCCGGAGCCGCGGTGCGTGCGCTGACCGAGGAGGTCATGCGCCGTCTCGACGAATCGGCCGAGAGCCAAGCCGTCGATCACGAGGCCGCGACACCCTCGTCTGCAGCCACCGCCTAAGCCACGCCGGAACGATCCTCGGTGCCGCAGTCCTCTCTGCCCGCACTGGCGCGATCTGCAACCGTCGTCCAGCTCCGAGACGAATTATTCTAAAGTTGAGAATAATAGATGGGGGCCTCGCTCGGGGTGCTCCGAGGATCGCGTGCGCCAGAGGTTGTGGGTGGCGACCCGGAAGGGAGGCTCGAATCCACAGCGATATGACCGCCCCGGGAACCGGGAGCGCGTCAAACTTCGCTGCTATCGAGAAAATTGGAGCGGGCGATGAGATTCGAACTCACGACCCTCACGTTGGCAACGTGATGCTCTACCCCTGAGCTACGCCCGCATCCTTGGGGTAACAGCGCCGCGACGAGCGCGGCGGAGACGCCTTATGAACCAAGTGCGGTCTCAATGCAAGAAGCGCGATGGCCCCAAAGTAAAACCCGGCCCGGGGCCCCTATCCGAGACACGGTCAGCCCTTCTCTCCAGTGCCGGCCTTGAAATAGCTCTTCAGGCTGCAACGCTCGAAACCATTGTCGGAAAACAGCTTCTTCACCTCCTTCAGCGCCGATGAGCGGTCCTTGGCCACGGCCGCCGCGCACGCCTTCTGGGGGTTGGTGCAACACATGACCGCAAACGTGTCGCTCATGCGGTTGGTGGAGGCCGGGGTCTCCGAACAGGTCGAGGAGGAATCCTTGCAGGCGAGCAGCGCCAGCTTCTTGGCCTGCTCCTTGGTCGTCGCCCAGACGACGGAGGCGGTATTTTCGAGATTGGGGGCAATCGCTGCCCAACGCTCTTGCGCAGCGACCTGACCGCAAATGGCAACGAGCAGCGCTGTCGCAAGTGCGGCGAGACGAAAACTGGATTGCACGGACATGGCGTCTCCTATTCCAGCGCGATGATGCTAGCGCCGCGGCGTTTGGCCATCAAGGACGCCCATGGACTTAGGAGTCGGGGGACCAGGCCGTCAGTCTCCTAGGAAACACCGGGTTGGCGACGCTCGAGTGAACGGGTAGGTATGGGCCCCCGCCCGATGCACGAAACCGCGGTTCCCGCGCCATGCCTGCCTCCCGCTCCGCCTCTCGCCAAGACTTGTTCGATCGCCTCGCCGAGCTCGGCATCAAGACCGCCACGATCGAGCACGAGGCGGTGTTTACCGTGGCCGAGAGCAGCAAGATCGAGCAGGAACTCGCCGGCGCGCACACCAAGAACCTGTTTCTAAAGGACAATGGTGGTGCGCTCTTTCTCGTCATCGCCAACACGGAAACGCGAATCGATCTCAAGGCTCTGTCGCGCACGTTGGGCGCGGGCCGTTTCAGTTTCGGCAAGCCTGAGCTTTTGATGGAGGTGTTGGGTGTGACGCCCGGATCGGTGACGGCGTTCGCCGTCATTAACGACGCCGACCTGATGCGGCATGAGACTATCAACTGTCATCCGCTCGAAAACACGGCGACCACGAACATTGCACGCGAGGACCTTTTGCGGTTCATTCGCTCTTGCGGGCACGAGCCGCGAATTGCCACGCTGGGCGCCCCTGGAGAACAACCCCCGAGGGGAAGATCCGGGCCGTAGCGACAAGCGTTTTGGGGCGCAATGCCGGGGCTACCTTGCAGATTGCGCCGCTGACCACGATTTACGGGGCTCCGGGCCGTTGACGCCACGGAGGTCCAGCCAAGACCTTCCGGACCCTTCGGGGCCGGACCGAGACGGGCCGCCGGTCGTCCGCTCGGAACGAACATCGCCGGCGGCAGAGCGAACTATCGCCGGCAGGGAGACATAGATGGAATTTGAGATGCTCAAGGGGGGCGCGGGAGGTACTGCGAACTCCGAGCTCGTCAAGGATACGACGACTGCGAACTTCGTGAAGGACGTCGTCGAGGTCTCCAACGACGTTCCCGTGCTCGTCGATTTCTGGGCTGCGTGGTGCGGCCCCTGCAAGCAGCTCACGCCGGTCCTGGAGAAGGTCGTCAAGAGCTACAACGGCAAGGTGCGGCTGGTGAAGCTCAACGTTGATGAGCATCCCGCCATTGCCGGCCAGCTTCGCATCCAGTCGCTGCCGACGATCTTTGCATTCCGTGATGGCCGCGTGCTCGACGCGTTCATGGGGGCACAACCCGAATCGGAAATCCGCGCGTTCATCGAACGCATCCTCGGCCAGGACGCCGCTCAGGATCTGGTGAGCGTTCTCGCCACGGGCGAGCAGGCGCTGGAGGAAGGCGACGTGCAGACTGCGGCCGAGATATTTGCTGCCGTGCTGCAGGAGGAGAAGCAGAACACGGCGGCACTCGCCGGACTGGCGCGCTGCTATCTGCAGACAGGCGATACCGCCAGGGCCGAGCAGTTGATCGGGCTCATTCCTCCACAGGAGGCCAACGTCGCGGCGGTCGAGCGCGTCAAGGCCGCGCTCGAGCTGGCGCGCATGGCCGGCGAGGATGACAATCGGCCCGAGCTCGAGGCCAAGCTTGCCGCCAATCCGGCCGACCATCAAGCGCGGTTCGATCTCGCGGTCGCATTGGCGACGCGCAACATGAAGGCCGAGGCGGTCGATCATCTGCTCGAGGTTGTGCGCCGTGAGCGCAAATGGAACGATGAGGCTGCCCGCAAGCAATTGGTGCAGTTCTTCGATGCCTGGGGCCCCAAGGACCCCGCCACGATTGAAGGCCGCCGCCGCCTGTCGTCATTGTTATTCTCATAAAGGGCTAGCAAGCCGGGAAGGATAGAGGCCCCTTGTCACCGATCGACCGCTACCGGCGCCCAGCAGATCTTCCGCCTCGCATTCCACTGTTTCCGTTGCGGGGGGCCATTCTCCTGCCGCGCGCCACGCTTCCGCTCAACGTCTTCGAGCCGCGCTATCTGCAGATGCTCGATGACGTGATGTCGGGTGACCGTCTGATCGGAATCGTGCAGCCGGCCGCGGGCGAGGGCCACGAGGATGAGGAGAGCCCGGAGGGGGATGCGATTCGTCTGCGCGGCGTGGGCTGCGTTGGCCGCGTCACCAGCTATCAGGAGCTCGAGAACGCCCGTCTGATGATCACGCTCACAGGCGTGGTGCGCTACGACATTCTCGACGAGGCGCTGACTGATCTTCCCTATCGCGTCGCGAGCGTCAGCTACGACCGCTTTGCCACCGACTTGAGCGAAGGGCTCGGAGAGGACCAGGTCGATCGTGCCAACCTGTTGCGGGTCTTGCGCTCCTATCTCGATGCCAACAAGCTCGAGGCGGACTGGACCGCAATTCAGCGTGCATCGAGTGAGTTCCTCATCAACGCGCTGTGCGTGATGTGCCCCTACGGTCCGGAAGAGAAGCAGGCGCTGCTCGAGGCAGAGGATCTGCGCTGCCGCGCGGACGTGCTCGTCGCGCTCGCCGAGATGGAGCTTGCTTCGAGCGGCGGCAGCGGTAGCACGCTGCAGTAGCGCGAAGGAGTGCGGCAAATGGGTGAAGCATCGCAAGCGTCAGACAAAGGTTCGGCGCTCGTGCGTGAGCAGGTCGATCCCAAGCTGCTCGAAATTCTCGTGTGTCCGCTGACCAAGACGACGCTTGAGTACGACGCGACAGCGCAGGAGCTCATCAGCAAAGCGGCGGGCCTTGCGTTTCCCATTCGCAACGGCGTGCCTTTGATGACGGTTGAGGCCGCGCGCACGCTCGATGACTTGCCGCGCTAATCAAATGGTTAGCGTTAACCATAACGCTTTAGCGTTTCGCAACGCCCCCATGGTTCCGTTGCCCAGCCCAATTCAGTTCAGCGTTGCAGGTTGCGGCAGGCGTGAGCCACGAAACTTCCAATCCTACGGCGCCACCCCATGTGGGCGGTGCCGCAGACGGCGGAGCGCCCCAGGCTCCAGCACCCCATTCCACTCGCATGCGGGGGAGAGGATCGCGCTCGCGTAGGCGTCGTCTGCGCTCGCGCGTCAAGGCTGCAATCCCAGCGTCTGCGCGCTGGGCTTTGGGCGCGGCGCTCGTCTGTCTCGCCGTCGCGCTGCTCTTGGCACTCGACCCGAAGGACGCTGCCCCGATTTTCGCCATCGTCGGCGCGGCCTTTGGTCTCGTCTCCATCCATCTCGTGCTGATGCGCCGCACCGAGACGCAGGGGGACGTCCAGACCCGGTCCATGAACGCATTGGGCGAGCGCATCGAGCGCCGCCTGGAGCAACTGCAAGACACCCAGTGGGTTCTGAGCGAGAACGAGACGCGCTACCGCGCACTCCTCGACACTCAGGAGGACATGATCCTGCGCCGAGACGGGGCGGGTTGCCTCACGTTCGTCAATAAGGCCTTCTTGGCGACGTTCGCGGTGCGCTCAGAGGACGTGTTGGGCCGGCCCTTCCCGATCCAATCCTGCGACGGTAGAGATCAGCCCGCACTTTCTCCTACGGGCTCCACACGCAACCAGCGTTTCACGCAGCAGGTGCAGATCGCATCGGACCGGCGCTGGATCGAATGGGAGGAGCATCTCGTGCCGGCGGCCGACGGCGCCAGTTTCGAGGTGCAGAGCGTCGGACGGGACGTTACCGATCAGCGGCTCGCGGAGGTACAGCTCGCCGAGGCCCGCGATCAGGCGGAGGCTGCCAACCGGGCCAAGTCGCGCTTCCTCGCCGCCATGAGCCACGAGATCCGCACGCCCATGAATGGTATCATGGGTATGGCGAGCCTGTTGCTCGAGACCGACCAGACACCCGAGCAGAAGACTTATGCGCGCGCAATCGATCAGTCGGCGCGCACGCTGCTGGCGCTCATCGACGAGATCCTCGACTTCTCCAAGATCGAGGCTGGCAAGCTCGAGCTGACCGAAGCGCCGTTCGCGCTGGAGGCATGCGTGCAGGGCGCAGTCGAGCTCTTGGCTCCGCGCGCGCATGCCAAGGGGCTGGAAATGGCATGGTCGGTTGATCGCGAGCTGCCGCGGCTCTTGAGCGGCGATGAGGCGCGCGTGCGCCAGATCCTGCTCAATCTCCTGTCGAATGCGGTGAAGTTCACCGATACCGGCGGAGTGTACGTGAGCGTGGGGTTGGGCGGGGACGCCGGCCGAAACGACTCCGGCGACGTCGCCATCGAGATGGTGGTCGAGGATACCGGCATCGGCATGTCGGCAGACGACATGAACGGCCTCTTCGCCGAATTCGAGCAGGCCGATGCCGCCATAAAGCGTCGCGACGGCGGCACCGGCCTGGGCTTGGCGATCTCGCGCCAGCTCGCTCGCGCCATGCAGGGCGGTATCCGCGTCGAGAGCGCTCCTGGAAGGGGTTCGACCTTCGTGGCGGAGTTCGTGCTCAGGCGAACGCTGCCTCTGGCCGCGGACGATACCGAGCGCGCCGTGTCGATCGGGGAGGGGCGCGTGCTCCTTGCCTTCGATCGCCACCTGGAGCGCAAGGCGCTCAGCTATGCCTTGGTCTGTGCGGGCGTTGCCGCTGAGGAGAGCGACTTTGCTGCCGCGGCAGATGCGATCGATACAGCCCATCGCGAGGGCTCGCCGTTCGATCGCATCCTCGTCGATGGGATCGAGGGGGCCGAGGCGGCAGGGCGTCTTCTTGCCAGGGCACGCGAGCTCAACGCGCCGGAGCAAGTTCGCGGCATCGTGATGGTCAACGTACTGGCGCGGGCCAGCCTGTCCGACTTCCGCGCTGCCGGCTTCGATGCCTATCTGGTGCGTCCGGTGCGTCCGGCATCGATGCTGATGCAGCTCGGACTGAGCGAGGGCCTCGCTGCCGAGCAGCGCCCGCCCGATCCGAAGGACGTGCAGGCGAGCGGCAATGACGAGGCCCTGGGCGCCGAGCCGGCGCCGGAGGCAGCCCGGCGGCGCGTGCTGCTCGCCGAGGACAACGACATCAATGCGTTGCTCGCCAAGCGCGTTTTGGAGAAGTGCGGTTGCGATTATTTGGCGGTGCCGAACGGCGAGGAGGCGGTGGCCGCCGCTCGCCGTGCGCTCGAGGGCACGGACCCGCCGCTCGATTTGATTTTGATGGATATTTTCATGCCCAAGCTCGACGGGACCGAGGCAGCCCGGCAGATCAAGGCGATCTATGCCAGCCATCCCGAGTGCGAGGCCCCGCCAATCGTGGCATTGACGGCGAGCGCGTTTGCCGAGGATAAGAAGCGTTACCTCGAGGCTGGGATCGACGATTACCTCGCCAAGCCGTTCGACAAGGGCGGACTGGAAGCCGTGCTGAAGCGCTGGTTCGGCCAGGCGACAGGCGGGGGCGCCGACGCAGCCGCGTAGCCGAATGGCCGCATGGGGTCGAACGGGGGGCCGGCCATCTAAAGTCTGTCATGGAATCGTGGTACCCGCCCAATGTTGTTGGGAAAATGGCCAGCATCGGTCATTTCCGCCGGCAGGGACAAGGCCGGCCTTGAACGGGCAAGCCTGCACCGCAACATCTTGTGCGGTGACGGACAGGGAGACGGAACATGAGGTTCACGGCGCGGCGCATGACCAGCCGTCTTGTTAGCAGCCCGAAATGGCAGGCTGTTCCAAGAGGTCTGTTAGCACTCAAGGCCATGCGCGATGGACGCGGCGTCGCCTTTCCGATGCGCAAGGCAGACAAGGTCTACGGCAAGATCGGAAACCTCGAGGTTCGTCTCGCCCGCCGGCGCAAGGAGATCAAGCACGCTCAGCGCCTGCGCTATCAGGTGTTCTATGAGGAGATGTCGGCGATCCCGACGCTGCGTGCCGAGCTGCGTCGCCGGGACGAGGACCCCTATGATGCCGTCTGCGATCATCTCCTCGTCGTAGACGAGGCGCCTTTGCCGGCCTCTGACGCCTGGGGCGGATCGAAGAAGCAGAAGGTCGTCGGCACCTATCGTGTGCTGCGCCAGGAGATCGCTGAGCGCACGCACGGCTTCTATACCCAGAGCGAGTACGACATCGCCCCTCTGATCGAGGCGCGCTCGCCGCACTACAGCTTCATGGAGCTTGGCCGCTCTTGCGTGCTGGAGCCGTACCGCAACAAGCGCACGGTCGAGCTTTTGTGGCACGGCCTGTGGACGTACGTGCGCGAGCATAAGATCGACGTCATGATCGGCTGCGCAAGCCTCGCCGGCACTGATCCAGACCAGCATGCGGAAGCGCTGAGCTTCCTGCACCACAATGCGCTGGCGCCCGAAGAGTGGCGCTGCCGCGCGCACGACAATCTCTACGTCTCCATGAACCGCATGCCCGCGGAGAAGGTGGATGCAAGACGGGCGCTGAAGGCGTTGCCGCCGCTCATCAAGGGCTATCTGCGGCTCGGCGCCTACGTGGGTGACGGCGCCGTCATCGACCGCCAATTCGGCACGACGGATGTGCTCATCATCTTGCCGGTGGAGAAGATCGATCCGCGCTATTTCGAGCACTTCGGCATGCCGAGCGAGCTCAAGAGCCGCATTGCGGTCGACGCCTAGCGGCAGCGGTTGACGTCTAGTCTAGGACGAGGAGCCCGAGCGCCGCGTGCGTAGCCCTCGTGCTGGCACGATCGTCTTGCGCGGCTTGGCAGGCGGCCCCGAGGCCGCATTATGCGCGGCGAGCCGCATCTTGCACTGCTTGATGGCACGCGGAACGGCGCTGGCCGGCACCGGCGGACTGAAATAGAAGCCTTGCGCCTCGTCGTATCCTGCAGCGCGGACGGTCGCCAGGCTGGCGGCGGTCTCCACGCCTTCGGCGACTGAATGCATGCTCAGCTCGCGGGCGAGCTCGCCCACAGATTTGACGATGGCGACGCAGTCGTGCTGCTCGGGGATGTCGCGCACGAAGCTGCGGTCGATCTTGATCTTCCGGAAGGGGAAGCGGCGCAGATAGTTCAGCGTGGCAAAGCACGTGCCGAAGTCGTCGAG
>Ga0209347_1002840_pt1 | contig 21740 bp, 23 predicted proteins | sample AutmiccommuBRH23_FD_187382 | JGI IMG/M metagenome (GOLD analysis project Ga0209347, IMG submission 187382) | Deep subsurface microbial communities from Mt. Terri, Switzerland - Autotrophic microbial communities BRH/23 (SPAdes) (version 2) | ecosystem: Environmental > Aquatic > Deep subsurface >...
CATCGACTTCCTTGAAGAGAGTGACCGACGCGGCCGACAGGCTGCGGCCGAGAATCGCCGCGGAAAGGTCCGAGCCTCCCCTGCCGAGAGTCACCAGCTCGCCGTCCGGGCCACTGCCGAGGAAGCCGGGAACGACGGCGATCTTCCCGGAATCCAGGATTGGGCGGAGGATCTTCTTCGCCGCGCGCTCGCATCTCGCGAAGCTCGGCCAGACGCTGCCGAGACGCCGCTCGGTGAAGATGACTTGCTGCGGATCGACGAGCTCGGCCTCGATCGAGGAGGCGGCGAGGAGCTCGGCGAAGATGGAGGCGAGCAGCAGCTCTCCCCTGGCGACGATCGCGTCGCTCGCGCGGGGGGTGAGCTCCGCCAGGACGGCGATGCTCTCGGTCATGGCGCGGAGCTCCGCGCTCGCGCGGGAGATGGCCGCCTTGAGCGGGGCGGCCGACCGTTTGGAGGTGAAGATCTGCTCGACGACCGCTTCGTGCCTGCGTTGGAACTCGTCGACGGCAGCGGCGGCGCGCGTCCGATCGCGCTTCACGGCCGCCTCTGCGGCGCCGAGAAGGAGGTCGGTCACACCGTTCATCGCCGAAACGACGATGGCCAGAGGCGTCTCGGCTTTGCCGGCGCGGTCCACCGCCCTTTGCAGCGCCTCGGCGCTGCCGACCGCCACGCCCCCGAATTTGTAGACCTGCACGTCCATCCCCGTTGAACCGCGGAGTATACAGGTGGCCACGGCTTTCCAAGGTGGCCACGGCTTTCCAGCCGTGGCGGGTGCGACGGTAGCTGCGAACGCGCAAGCCAGCTGCGAACGCGTTCACAGCTGGCTTGACGATTACGCTCCGTCGCGCGAGCCGCGGCTGAAAAGCCGCGGCCACTTTGTCTCGGCCACTCCTACGAACCTAGGTGGTAGGCGAGGAGCTTCCAGTCGCCGTTTTCCTTGACGAGCTTGAAGGTGGCGGGAAGCTTGGTTCCGCTCTCGAGAGTCACCGTTCCTTCGAGCTCGGCCCCGCTGGTGTTGACCGAGCGGTTGTTGAATGTGGTGTCCGTGACCGCGAAGAGCGAGGACTGCGCCGAGGCGATGTCGCGGAACTGCTCGAGCGGCTGGACTTCCTTGAGGGGGGCGGAGAAGTAGTCGTGCGCCTTCTCGTAGTCGCCGGCTGCGGCAGCGGCCAGAAACTCTTTCGCGACCGTTTCCGGTCCTTCCGTCGCTTTCATCACGCCCCACCAGATGCCGCCGCCCATCAAGCCCGCGAGCAGGAGCAGGCCGAAGCAGCCGAGTGCGACCCACTTGATCCATCCTCCTCCTTTTCGTGGCGGTGGCGGCGCCTGGTAGTCGGCAGAGGGCGGCGGCGCCGGATAGTTGGTAGGGGGCGATCCCGGAACTTCGGTCATCGGATGTCCTTTCCCGCCGCAATCACGGCGAACGAGCGGGCCGCGGGCGTCTCGCGTGGCAGCGGCCATACAGTCGAAGGTGCGGCATCATCTCCGCCCTCATCATTCAAATGGATGAGGACATTATGCAGGAATTGGGGTGGAGTCGTCCTGGGGGGAGGAAGAAGATCTCGTAGGGACCGGCTGCGCCGGTCCGGTCGCGAAGCGACGACCTTGGGATTCGGACGGGAGGTTGAATGAATGGATCCGCGGTATCCACCGGATGAACGAACTCGAATTCGAGCATCGTGAAGGTCGCTTCCGAGCTATTGACCAGGTGGCGAAATCCTGCAATTTTGAGATATTCGGTCGCGCGCTCGGCCCGGGTGAGGCTGCGACCGGGGCCGCCCCCCACCGTCGCTTCGCGACCGGACCGGCGCAGCCGGTCCCTACGGGATCAGGATGACGGAGTCACTCGTCGCTGCCGAACAGCCTCGGGTTGGATTCGATGAAGCGGAGGATCCAGCGCTCGAGGAAGGAATCGACCTCGGTGGTCTTCAGGTAGACGTATCCGAAGATCGAAATGGCGAGCGCGCCGAGCGCGTCCACGATGAGGTCGTGCATCGTGTCGCGCAGGCTCTTCTGCATGGTGGCGCCGAAGGCCGAGTCCATCCAGAACTCGAAGATCTCCCAGAGAGCTCCCAGTCCCAACGAGAACATGAATGCGAAGAGCGCGACGAAACCCGGCTTCATATCGATGTCGAGGTCGGGTTTCTCGTTGATGACGTAGACCAGCAGGAAGCCCAGGATGCCGAGCAGCAGGCCCGACGCGGCGTGAAGAACCAGGTCCCACCACCAGAAGCGGATGTAATAGCCGTGCACTTCGCCGAGAAAGAGCGACGCGAAAACGAACAGAACCGCCAATCCTTCCAGCTCGGGAGGGATGAACACATCGAGCTTCTTTCCAGCCAGAAGAGGAAGCAGCGTGACCAGCAGGATCAGCCCGGTGGTCAGCGCGGTGAGCCATTGCCCCTGAAAGGCCGCCGCGGCGATTCCCACGATCAGCAGGCTCTGTAGCCCGAGCGTGAGCCAGCGATGGACGAGAGTCTCCCGAGTCATGAGCCGCGGATTCTAACCCGGAGGCCCACTTGCGCGGATGAGCTCGACGCGATGTTCGACCAGCCGGTCGCGGTCCGCCGATTGCACCCACTTGCCTCCAGCTGGCCTCCGGGCCGGCCCTTGAAAATGGAGGAACAATGATGATTCGAATCACACTCATTGCGCTGCTGCTGGCGGCGCTGTTCGCGCCACCGGCGGAAGCGCTCGAAACCGAGGAACTGCTCGCGCTCGTCGCGATGCCGCTCGTCGTCGATGCCGTCGCGGATATCGTTGGCGTGCCCGAGCAGCAGCTCTTCGACTTCGTGTCGCTGCTCAACGACGCCGATGTCGATCCTCCGATGTTCATCGAGACGGTCCGCTACGTTCCGATGGCCCTGGTGGTCGACGAGAACGGCGCGTTCGTCGACTACGTGCGGCTCCAGACGCAGCAGGGCGTGCGGGGAACCGAGCTTGTTCGCCTGATCGAAGACCGCTACCACGACAGCTACGATCTGCCTCAGGCCAACCTGGTGGTCACTGCCCCGCGGACGATCGCCGTCGGCGATCCCTACGTTCCGGTCATCGTTCGCGACCGGGTGACCGAGTGGCGGAATCACCCGCACGGTGGCCCCCCGGGACAGGTCAAGAAACAGCTCGGACTCCAGACCGGCGCGGAAGTAGTTCACGGCACCAGTCCGGGGCGTACGCGCACGGTGGATAGGGATCGTCGCGACGTGGTGACCACGGTCATCGACCCGCCGTCTAGTGGAAAATCGAGCCGCCCGAATGTCCCACCGGGGCAGGCGAAGAAGAATGACGACCGGCCGGATCGTGGTCCCGCTGTGAAGAAGCAGGGGAATCCGGGCCAAGGAAATCAGGCCGGAGGCCAGAGCAAGGGAAACCAGGGCAAAGGCAATCAAGGTAAAGGAAAGGGGCCGGGCCGATGAGAGCCGCGATCTTGACGACCATGTTCACACTCGCGCTCTTCACTCTGGTGGGCTGCAGCGCGGAGGAGCCCGCGATGACCGAGACCCAGGCCGAGCTCGCGGTCGACATCACCCCGGAGGAGCTCGGAGAGCTTGGAGCCCGGATCCGTCAGGACCCTGCTCGAGCCGAGGAGCTTCTTTCTGAACGAGGACTGACCGCTGAGAGTTACGAGCAGGCGATCCGCGAGGTCTCCGAGGACGGAGATTCCGCGCGACGCTATGCCGATGCGCTCGAAGCGGTCGAGGGAACTTCGCCGAGCGTCTGAGATTTTGGGGCCGCCTCCCACGGGAGGCGGCCTCCGGAGCCGGACCACTCCACTAGAATGCGGTGCATGAAGACCGCAGTCGAGACACGCATTCAGAGACTCGAGCTCCGCCACACCTGGACGACGACGATGTCGTCGAGCGACCACCGCGACACCCTCCTCGTTTCGCTCACGCGAGATGGAATTACCGGAATCGGCGAGGGGGCTCCGATCGTCCGCTACCGCGAGGACGCGGCCGGTGGTGAGCTCGCGGTCGAATCGGTCCGCGACCTGCTGACCCGCTCCTCCCCTTTCCACTTCGCCACGATCATGCAGCGGGTGCGCGAGAGACTCGGCGGAAACTACGCGGCCCAGGCGGCAATCGCGGGAGCTCTCGTCGACTGGGTAGGCCGCAAGCTCGCCATGCCGGTCCATCGCCTCTTCGGCCTCGACCCCTCGGCCGCTCCGATCACCACGTTCTCCATCGGCATCGACGATCCCGAGACGACGCGGCAGAAGGTCGAAGAGGCCGCCCGCTACCCTGTACTCAAGATCAAGGTCGGACTCGACTCCGACGAAGCGACCATCGAAGCAGTTCGAAGCGTGACCGACAAACCCTTACGCGTCGATGCCAACGAGGGGTGGAAGGACAAGGAAACCGCCGTCCGAAAGATCGAGTGGCTCCAGAAGCAGGGAGTAGAGATGATCGAGCAACCGATGCCCGCGGCGATGATCGAGGAAACGGCGTGGCTGCGCGAGCGCGTCTCGATTCCGATCGTTGCGGACGAGGCCTGCATCGACCTCGCGTCGATTCCCGGCCTGGCCGGGGCCTACGACGGCGTCAACGTAAAGCTCGACAAGTGCGGCGGCATCCTCGAAGCCCGAGCGATGCTCGAGACGGCCCGCGCCCTCGGAATGAAGACCATGCTCGGCTGCATGGTCTCGAGCTCGGTGGCCATCACCACCGCCGCCCACCTCTCCCCTCTCGCCGACTGGGCGGACCTCGACGGAAACCTACTGGTCGGAAACGACCCGTGGGAAGGGGTGCTGGTGTCGGAAGGGCGACTGATTCTGCCGGACCGGCCGGGTCTGGGATTGATCGAGTTTTAGAAGCAAGGCAGAAGGCAGAAGGCAGAAGGCAGAAGTAAATTCAACGGCAAAATCCGGGGCCGTTGCCTTTGCTCTTACTTCTGCCTTCTGCCTTCTGACTTCTGCCTTTCGAAGGTGGGGGCGGCGGCTTCAGCCGCCGCCCCCACCGAGAACCTACTGCTTGGCGGGAATGGTCGTCGGATCGTTGGTCATCATGTCGATGACCGATGCCGACGTCCGGATGTTCGTGCCTTCGAGCACGGTGACGGTGGCGAAGCCCCAATCGAGGGCGGGAAGTCCGGCGCGCTGTGCGAATGGCTCAGTGTCCTGAACCACCTGCCCGGCCGGGACGGTGAGCTCGTACGCATGTCTCACTTCGCCGGACGCATCGAACAGCTTGATCGCCACGCGGGCCATGGTCGTCCCGGCGTTGGTGACGCTGATGTTGGAGCGGAATGCGCCCGCTTTCTGGCGCAGGCCGATGAGGCTGACGGTTTCACCTTCGCGATATCCGAGGTCTGCGATGTGGCCGTCGAAGCTCTGGCCGAACGTGCCCGCGGGCGACTGGCTGAAGACGCGCGCCGCCACGAGGAGCGGTTGGTTCGAGCAGATCTCGAGTGCTCCCTTGGCGTTGTCGCCACCGAGCACCAGCACGATGTCTTCGAACGCCCTCTGAGCGTTGCCGGTGATCGAGCCGTTCCCTTCGAGGGTTCCGGTGTTCTGATGGAGCACGAAGCGGAGCTCCGCGGTGGAGGTGCCGAGGTTGCGGGCGACCAGGTCGGTGCGCCATTCGCTTCCTGCCGCTCCCGACGCGTGCGCCGCGATCTCGGCCCAGTAGACGAACGGAGTGGTGCAGCTGACGGCTCCGACGCCGGTTCCGGGTCCGCCACCGATTCCGGGGCGCAGTCCGGCCGGAGGATCGGTGAGGTTTGCGTTGAGTGCCTTGACGGCGAAAAGCGAGAGGTCGAGAGCGGAGCCGACGAAGGTCGGGTTGTGCGCTCCCTTGCTCTTGTCGGCCTCGGCCATGAAGAAGTTCCAGCCGGCCTTCGCCAGCGCGGGATCGGCGACCGAGTAGATCGGAAGCGGGGATCCGGCCGGGCGGACGACCTTGACGCTGCTCATGGTGATGTGGTCGACGGCGGTTCCGTTGGAGAGCATCACTGAGACGGCCTGCTGGCCGTGGCTCTCCACCAGCTCGACCGACTGGATGTCTGCGGCGCTGGTGACCTTCGTTCCGCCGATGTCGATCGCATTTCCGCGGCGGATCTGCGCCTGCATGATGCCCTTGAGGGCGACTTCGATCTCATGCTTGAGCGAGTGCATCTTCTGTTCGATCGGTCCCTGGACCGACTCGAGGGTGATGCTGGTGTGGCACGACCCGCAGATCTCGGCGCGGGCGAAGAAGGTGTGGTTGGTTCCCCCGCTGTTGTACGACAGTTGCGCGGGAGGGGGAGTCGTCTCCATGTGGCAGGTCACGCATGCGTCCTCGATGTTCGCGTGATTGCTGCGAACTCCGGTCTGGACGAAATACATGTTCTGTCCCATCAGCACGTCGGCCTGGGGGCCCAGATGCGGGGCGCGCCCGGCGTCCGCCAGGCTGAAATTCGAGTCGTTGCGGAGACCGCGGCGACCGTTGTGGCAGGTCATGCAGATCGCGCCACGACCGACATTGGTCGCGGTGAACCCGGACATGAGCGCGGGGGTCGTCCCGGAGATCCGGACGGTCGCGTTCGTAGCGGCGTTACCCGACGTCGTTCCGACGTAGTGGGGGTCGTGGCAGGTCACGCAGGTGACCGGATGAGAGTCTTCCTGCTTCCAATCGATCTTGAGATTCGCGCTGCTGAACTTGTTCGCTTCCCACTGGATGAAGCCCTGCGAGGTGTGGCACTTGGCGCACGTCGCGTTGCTTCCCTCTTCTTCAGCCAGCTCGTAGTTCGCGTGAGCCGAGAGCTGCCACTGCTGGTAGCGTCCGTGACGCGCGGGCTCCCCGTGACAGGTGCCGCAGAGATCCGACGACTGCGTCATCCGCGACCCGTCGATCTTCATGTGAGCGACGCCGTCCTGGGGACCATGGCAGTTCTCGCACTGAATGTTGGCGAAGCGGGCCGATTTCGGGAACCGGGAGAGAATCTGGCTCCAGTTCTCGAGACCGCCGTGGGTCAGCAGCCCGGAATCGTTGAGCGCCGCGAAGTCGGGCTGATCGTCCATGCCGCCGTTCGCCACGTGCGTGTCGAAGCCAACCGCGTGGCAGGAAACGCATGCGCCGCTGTAGTGGCCGGCAGGATTGTTGACGTTCTGGCTGAAGATCTCGGCATGACCCGACTTCGCCCAGGGAGTAAAGAGGTCGAAGTGCGGAGTGCTCGGCTTGTGGCAGGTAATACATGCGGGGTCCGCCACCGGACGGCCCGCGGCGTCCTGACCGACGATGATCCCTTCCCATTTGCCCGCGTGAATCGTCAGGCTGACCGGTTCGTTGGCCTCGAGGTCCGTCACTCGGATCTCATACGTGCCCGGCACGTCCGGGGTGAACTCGGGGTTGCGACTCGTCGCGTCAAGCAGCGCGGCGGCGGAGCCTGCCGGCTTGATCAGGGTCCAGTTCCAGCTCGCCTGATTCTTTCCCTGCAGAATTACGGGGACCATCATCGGCACATTGCGCGTACCGATCATGGAGTGAGACCACGGGAGAGCGGTGTCGATCTTCGACTGGACGCGATACGTCCCCGACGAAGTGACCACTTCCGCCTCGAGCTGAACCGCCGCGGCGTCCAGCATCGCGTGTGGAGATGCAGCAACCACTCCGAAACGGTTCTGCAGTCCGCCGTGGAACTCACCGCGTGCGGCTGCCTTCGCGGGAAGCTGGTTCTCGGGAATGGGCCACTCTTGGAGAACGTGGATCAGCCGGTCCCTGTAGGCCTTCCGAGCCGGAAGGGCCACCGTGAGCGTATCGCTCGTCGTATTCGACAGCACGGCGTTGATGCCGCCGGTCTGTCTCCACTTGATGCTTAGAAGCGCGGATCCGTCGTTGATGGTGACGTTTGCTTTCGCCGTCACCGTGGCTCCCGGCACCGGGTCTCCGCCCACGGTGAAGCTGATCGCGACAGGCGGCTCGGCGGCCAGCGCCAGCGGCGTCAGGCCGGTGAGAACGATCGCGAAGACGATCGCGAACACTCCTGGATTTCGTAGCAGACTTTTCAGCACGTTGACTCCTCCTTGCACGCGCGGGCAGTCATCGATCGGGGGGCGGAACGCCCGCACCTCCCCCCGTTTTCTGAACGTTCGGCGGCCGCGAACGGTGGTTTCGGACCTTCTCGCCGTCTCCGGCTTCCGATCGACCAGCTCGCAGCGAATGACGACATAGCGATGACCGCGACTATAGAAACCGGCGTCGGATGCTCTCTGTGATGGACCGTACCGGTCCTCGGTGGATGGCCCTACAGTGGAGCGTGTCTCGACACAGGGCAGACGTGTGCGCGAACGGCAGGAGACGCCGCCGGCGATCACAGGTCGGTGTTCGGAGGATGAAGCTGATGAGTCGCGGTCGAACCCCGTCCTTGTCGATTTTCCAGAGTCGACGCAGCTGGGTGCGAGAGCCTCGGACGTTCACCGCTCTGTTGCAACGCGGACCGCGGACTTTCCAAAATGAGGCGAACAAGTGTATCCGTACGAGTTACGCTAACCCCTCCAACTCAGAGCACGGGAGGTACGCATGCGACTCAACCTCGTTGCAGCACTCACCCTTTTCCTCACCTTCGCCGGACCGGCGTCGGCGAAGGAAGTGTTCCTGTCGATCGGCGGGAGGGTTAATGAGTTCCGCACCGACGCGCGGATCCTGAATCCCTCGGGCACGAAGACCATCACCGTTCAGGCGTGGCTTCTCCCAGCCGGGAATCAGAACAACAGCGGGGTCCAGCCCGTGGTCGTCACCATCCCTCCGCGCACGATGCGGGTTTTCGACGACGTCGTGTCGACTCTCTTCCAGGGAAGCGGGATCGGTGCGATCCGTCTTCTGTCCGAAGACGATTTCATCGCCACCCAGCGGATTTACGCGCAGACCCCGGGAGGAACGCTCGGCCAGTTCGTTCCGGGACTCGCCCTCACCGATGCGAAGAGTCGCGGCGCCCTCGTGCAGCTCGAGTCCACCTCGGGGTTCCGCACGAACATCGGCGCGGTGAATCCAAACGCGAGTCCCGCGACGGTCGTCTGGTCTCTGTACGATCGCACCAACGCGCGGGTCGCAAGTGGCCCCGCGCTGACCATGCCTCCCTACGGCGTCATCGGCCCGACGAACCTGGCATCTACCTTCTTCTTCAACGCGCCCGGCGCGGATCTGACCGACGCGTGGGTCTCCTATGACTCGGACCGGCCGATCTTCGCGTACGCATCCCTGGTGGACAACGCGACGACGGACCCGACCTTCATTCCCGCTTCCGAGGACACGGGTGAAGACCCTTCGCCTCCCCCGGCGAAGACTTTCAACGTCTCCGCGCGTCAGTTCGAGTTCACCGTTCTGCCGGCGCTGAATCTCTCCATCGGAGACGTGGTCACCTTCCGGCTCTCGAGCGAGGACGTACAGCACGGGTTCACTCTGATCGCACCGGACGGGTCGACCGTGATTCCACCCCTCGACCTCGTGCCGGACGCCGCTCCGCTCGAGCGCACCTTCACGGTGACGCAGGCGGGGCAGTATCGATTCTCCTGCACGCACGTTTGCGGCACCGGACACTTCGGGATGACGGGAACCTTCAGCGTCCCCGCAGGAAAACGGGAGTGAATGCGGGGCGAGGCCCGTCGATTCGGCTGTCGGTTCTGATGTTCCCGCTGCTGCTCGCCGCTTCCGGATGCGGCGAGCTCGCGGTGCTTCCGACCGAGCCGGAGCCCGACATCGACCCATCGGCCACCTTCACGCGCGTACAGAACGAGATCTTCACACCCAACTGCACGGTGGTCGGATGCCACGACACCGTGGGACAGCAGGAGGGGCTGGTGCTGACGCCGGAGAGCTCCTATACGATGCTCGTCGGCGTCCCGAGCCGCCAGGTTCCCTCACTCGACCGCGTGGAGCCGGGCGATCCGGCCGCGAGCTATCTCTACAGAAAAGTGACCGGAAGCTCGATCGTGGGCGAGCGGATGCCTTTCGCCAGTCCGGCGCTCACGGACGCCCAGATGCAGCTCGTCCGCAACTGGATTCTGAGGGGGGCGCCGAATGACTGACCGGAGACTCCCGCTCGTCGCGCTCATCGCACTGGCTCTTCTGGCCGCGAACGGCAATGCCCAGAGTGAGTACGAGCCGCAACCGCAGTTGCCCGTCGGCTCGGTGCTACTGACCCTCCCCTCTTCCCACATCGCTCGCGTGGGGACGTGGGAGGTTGGCTTCATGCATCGCTTCCTGCTGCCGGTCGACGAAGGATCTCTCGAAGAGCAGTTGCGATCTCTCTGGGGTCTCGACGGAGGGGCCAACGTCGGGATCTCCGCTTCCTGGGTTGCGCGGCGCGACCTGGAGCTGTCGCTCGCGCGGACGAATACTCTCGACGTGTTCGAGCTCGCCGCGCGCTATGTGCTCCTGCAGCAGGCGCCGGCTGTCCCCGTAACCGTCGCCCTGCGCGGTGGTGCCGACCTCCGCACGGAGCGCGATCTCTCGGACCGCGTCTCCTGGTTCGCGCAGGGAATCATCTCCCGCCAGTTCGGCCGGCGCACCGAGCTTTTCATCATTCCGACCTTCACGACCGACGCAGGGCGGGTGACCGACGGACGAGAATCCGCAGCTTTATTCTCCGAAGCGGCGAACGTAGCGATCGGAGGGGTGGTGATGATCGGAACGAATCTGAGCCTGGTCGCCGAGGTGATCCCCGTGAACCGCGATCTCCCTGAGGGAAGTTCGGGCGACCCCGCCTGGTCCCTCGGCCTCAAGCGCGCTCTCGGAGGCCATCATTTCGAGGTGATTCTCACCAACAGTCTCGCTCTCACCGTCGATGAATACGCGACGAGCACATTTCTGGGCGCGCCGCTCGACGTTGGTGAGCTCCATCTCGGCTTCAACATCCGACGCAGCTTCGGCGGCCGATCCAGATGAGTCCCTATCGACGAGTAATGAAAGGAACCGAATCGATGACTCGACACCCCTTCGCCTCCCTTCTGATTCTGGTCCTCTTTCTCTCGGGATGCGCCGCCGTTCGCGCGCAGAAGCAGCTCGAGCCGGCAGTCGACGGCGGGGAGTTCCGAAATCTCCAGGTGTTGCGCGCGAACATCACGCGCGACTCTTTGATCGCGGTGATGCAGGAGTTCCGCACCGCCCTCGGCGTTGGCTGCGACCACTGTCACGCCGTCGCGCCGGGAGGTGGCGAACCGGAGCTCGACTTCGCGTCGGACGCCAAACCGGAGAAAGCAATCGCCCGTTCGATGCTGATGATGGTGCGCGAGATCAACGGCGACTATCTCGAGCCTCTCGGCTTCAGCGCGAACCGCGTCTCCTGCATGACCTGTCACCGCGGAGCTACCATCCCATCCGACACTCCTCTCGTCCGCAGGACACCGAATGACCCGCCGGGATCGGGGGGCTGAATTGATCAGCGTTTTCGGAACTCGGAGAGAGGGCCGATGGTCTTGCGCATGAGAATCTCCGAAGCTCCCCTGATCAGATAGTCGGGTACCTCGCCGACGACGCGATAGCCGAGACGCTCGTAGAGGCGGCGCGCTCCGTGGTTGAACGAGGAGACGAAGAGAAAGACGTTCGGCGCGACCTCGAAGATCCGTTTCTCGGCCCAGGCGACGAGCTCCGAGCCGACTCCGGAACCGCGGAACGCCTCCGATACGCAGACGGTCTGGATGTAGCCGATGAGAGGGCCGCCGAGGTTCAGGATGATGAAGCCGGCGATCTCGCCTCCGGACCACGCGCCAAAGCGCTCTCGAGTGCTGTCGCTGAGCGTCGCCAGACACGCGGCGTGATCGCGCCCGATCGTCTTCCACGGATCGCTCGCCGCCATGAATCGCGCGCAGACCTCGAGATCCGAAGAGCGATCGAGCGGCCGGATGTCGAGCGACGTCATTCCGTGATTCTTACACGAGCCACGACTCGTGAGATCTCATCCCGCGCTTTCTCGCTCAACTCGCGCCTCGTTTCCCCGGTGACGGGATCGAGAAACTCGATCCATCCGTCGATCCGGCGGATCCCCAGAAGTGTCCAGAGATGCGGGGCGAAGCTCGCGCCTCCCCACCAGCAGACGGCGTCGCGCGCCGGCGGCTCGCCTTCAGGAGTCGAATATCCCAGCGCGAGCGGATGGACGGACCGTCGGTCATCGGCCGCTACCTGGAGCAGAGCCGACCGGAACGGAAGGACCGCCGACCCGTCGCTGCTTCCTCCCTCGGGAAACAACACGACGTGACGTCCGGCATCGGCGGCCTCGCGGATCCTCTCGCTGACACGCAGCACGTCGCGCGCGGCGTTGCGGTCGATGTAGATCGTTCCGGTGCCGCTGGCCAGCCATCCGAGAACCGGCCACCCCGCGATCTCGGTCTTGGCCACGAAGCAGGCATCGAGCCGGGACCCGATCAGCAGCACGTCGAGATAGCCGCAATGGTTGGCCACGACGTAGCCGGGCGGCGGAATGCGACCGCTCGTCCGGATCCGCAGCCCGACGACCCGCGCGCAGAGGCGCGCCCAGGTCCGGACGATCCACCGGCTCCTCGTCACCAGGTAAATGGCGTAGAGAGGGATGGTCACGCCGGCGAAGGCGACGATGCGGACCAACCGTCGGAACGTGCGAAGAATCATTCCGCCTCGCCCGCCGCCACGTCCCCCGGAGGGAACCCGAATCCGAGGCGCACCGTCGCGTACTCCGGATGCACCCTGCCTGCGCGATCGCGAATGATCAGGGGTGGCTCGACCCACGGCTTTCCGGGCGAGGGGCGCGTGAAGCTCGGCGGAAGATCCTCGGCTCTCGACGCGGCGAAAAGAGAAATGAGGGAGGGCTCCCCTTCCTTGAATACCACTTCCCTGCTCCGCAGCAGCACGAGACCGTGGGCGCTCAGCGCATCGAGGGCGCGGTCACGCTGGAGCGTCGGAAAGACGAACGCGAAGACTCCCCCGGCGCGCAGAATCCGGGCCGCGGCCGCGGCGTAATCGTGCACGCTTCCGCGAACCTCGATCCGCGCAGGGACCGCCTGTCCGTGCACGGCCGGCGTCGCCGTCCCCTCGGGAAAGTACGGCGGAGATCCCGTCACCAGGTCGAACGGTTCCTCGCTCTCGAGTATGGAGGGGTCGCGCAGATCACCGAGGTAAAGCCGGAAGCGATTCTGCAATCCGTTCCAGGCGACGCTCTTTCGCGCGAGCCTCAGCGACATCTCCTGGGCTTCCACGGTGCAGAAGTGCGCTCCGGGAAGACGCCAGGCCGCAATCATGGCCACTGATCCAATGCCGGAACCGAGATCGGCCGCGCGATCCACGCGCGGAGCCCACTGCGTCCCGTACCAGGCAGTGAGGACATCGTCGGTCGAGTAGCGATGGCCCCGCTCGTACTGAAAGATCCGGAAGTGGCCGCAGAGGTAATCGAGGCTCTCCCCCTCTTCCACCGCGACCCCGCCGGGAGGAACCGGCCCGGGCCGGACCCATCCGCGATACCTGTCGTCGTTCACCAGTTGATTATCTCCGCCGCTCAGGCTTTACGCACCCTGCGCTATGGAAGAACGAGCTCGGCGACGACGGGGAGATGATCCGAGGGGAACCTCCCGTCGAAAGTCCGATCCACGATCTCGTGGGAGAGCACGTCGATCTCTCCCCTTACGAAGACGAAATCGATCCGCCTCCCCGGCTCGATCGCGCGAAACGCGTTCCAGGTCGAGTCGGGTCCTTGGGGAGTCGTCTGCGAGCGGGCACGCGCGTCGGCGAAACCACCTTCCCCCGTCAGGATGCCGATTGGTTGGGAGTCCGGCGTCGCGTTGAAGTCTCCGGTGAGAATGACCGGAGCCCGCTGGCCCGCGATCTCCTCGACTCGATTCAAGAGAAGCCGCGCGCTCTCCCGACGCGCGATCTCGCCTACGTGATCGAAGTGCGTGTTGAAGTAGTGAAAGGTGCGACCCGAGCGGCGGTCGCGGAGCTTTCCCCACGTGACGATTCTCTCGTAGTCGGCGTCCCATCCTTTGCTCCCCGCCACATCGGGCGTCTCCGACAGCCAGAACGTTCCGCTGTCGAGGAGCTCGAACCGTTCCGGGCGATAGAAGATCGCGCTGTGTTCCCCCGACAAGTCTGCGTTGCGCCCGGAGCCGAACCAGGCCAGCTCGGGCAGCAATGCATGGAGCGCTGCAAGCTGGTGAGGCTGCGCCTCCTGGACGCCCAGAAGGTCGGCGCCGGAATCCCGGATCGACGTCGCGACCTTCTCGCGCCTCGGGCTCCAGGCGTCGGGCCCGTCCCCCGGATTATCGAATCGGATGTTGAAACTCATCACGCGGAGCGGAACGGACGCGTGATCGACGCTGGCGCAGCCGAAGCCGAGGGCGACGATCAGGGAGGTGAGGAAAGGCTTCGACCACTTCGTCATCGGATCAGTCTATCCGGGGAGTGGAGAGGAGTCGCCGGTTCGTTTACGATTGCGCGATGATGAGGAGTCCCGCAGGCATCATTCTGCATTTTCTGGCCGCCCTTCTCGTGGGAGCCGCCGCCGGTTACGCCACCGCCCAGGAATGGATTCCGTGGTGGCTGGCGGTTGCGATCGGGGCGGTGGCGGGGGCGTCAGTGGGACTGACGATCGCCCGAGTCCGGCGCGAGCGGCTGGCCACAGTTTCGGTCCATGGAACGGAGAGCTCCTGATGGCCGAGATGAAGACGAAAGCTACGGCGGCTGACGTGCAGGCCTTCATCAAGGGAATCGAAGACGAAGGACAACGCCGGGATGCGGAGGAGATCCTCCGCATGATGGAGCGCGTCAGCGGTGAGAAGCCCGCGATGTGGGGCGACAGCATCGTCGGTTTCGGCCGGTATCACTACCGTTACGAGAGCGGTCGCGAAGGGGACTGGTTTCTGACCGGCTTCTCGCCGCGGAAGCGCGACCTCACCCTCTACATCATGGCCGGTTTCGACCGGTGGGACGAGCTCATGGAGCGCCTCGGCAAGCACAAGACCGGGAAATCCTGCCTGTACATCCGCCGGCTCGAGGACGTCGACCCAAAGGTGCTCGAAGAGCTGATCGAAGCCTCCGTCGGCCAGATGAAACGCACCTATCCTGCCTAGCCGGCGACTCGGCGCGCGGATCGCATTACGTCGGGCATGCGCCTCCTGATCCTCGCCCTGATCCTCCTCTCACAGGTCGGATGCCTCCGACTCAGCCCGTCTCTCGCCGGCATCAAGGATCTCGTCGAGGAGAGCAAATGGGAGTACCGCTACGAAATCGAATGCCATGCGCCGGATACTTCCACGGCCCGTGTTGCATCAGACCAGGCCGACCTGCTCAACCGCCTCGGCCGCGACCGATGGGAGCTCGTCTCGATCCAGCCCTGGGAGTCGGCTGGCATCACGCCGGAACGCTGCTCGATTTTCACGCTCAAGCGCAAGACCTGAGACAATCAGAGGCCTTTCGGTTCCACCTGACATGAGCCATCCCGACTTTCACGTGCGCGCGGTCTCGCGCCCGGACCTCGACCGCCTCACCGCGCTCGAGCGCGAGGTCTTCCACCCCGAGCCCTACCCCGGCTATTTCCTCCGCCAGGCGCTGGACCTTTGGCCGGAGTGGTTCCTGGTCGCGGAGACTTCCGGATCGATCGCGGGATACACGCTGGCAGCCCCGGCAACGGCCCCCGGCCGCGCAATGATCCTCTCACTCGCGGTCGACTCCGCGTGGCGCGGCCAGCGGCTCGCGCGGCAACTGGTCGCAGCACTGGTCGACCGCCTCGGGTCGTCCGGCATCACGGACGTCTCCCTCACCGTCCACCCAGACAACCGAGTTGCGAAAGATCTCTACCTCGCATTTGGCTTTGAAGCGCGTGGAAGCGAGCCGGACTACTTCGGCCCCGCGGAGCCGCGGCTGCTTCTCGGGCGACCCCTCCCCTGATCGCGCCGTGGTCCGGTGAAATTTCGAGTTCGCCACGGAGATTTCCCGAACCAACTCGCCGAGGTGATCGATTCGTGAATTCCGCTCAACAACTGATCCTGGCCGCCGCTCTGCAGCTCGAGGAGGAGGAGAGCTTCGAAGGAGCGGAGAAGACCCTGCGCGAAGCGATCGAGCTCGCGACGGTGGCTTCCCATCCGGTGGAGCTGATCCGCGCGAAGGCTCTTCTCGGTGAGATCCTGCTCAACAGCGAGCGCGAAGCCGAGGCCGCTGCTCTCTTCCGGGAAGTTCTCACGCTTCCCGAGGGGGTCGATCCTTCCGTTGTCGAAGAGGAGATCGAGACCGCCAGGGCCTGGCTGCGTGAGCTTGAATCCGACGCCGGTTGATTCGCCGCCCGAAGACCTTTTCGTCCCCCCCCGGGACGATTCGCAGCAAAGGAGACCTCAGTTGCACTATCCTTCGCCGATGATTCTCCGACCCCTCGCCCTCGCGATCCTCCTTTGCTCGACACTCATCTCCGGCTGCAGCCGCGAGGAGGCCAGTCTCACCCAGACGAGTGCCGCCGGGGAAGCCATGCAGCGTCCTTCGGGTCCGCTGCTCCCTCCCGCCGAGAGCGCGACCGTCACACTCCACGAGCGCTACAACAGCGGCGACTTCGGTCAGATTTACGAGCAGGCCGCCCCGGGACTCCGTTCCGCCGCGACCGCGGAGCAGGTGTTCACGCAGCTCGAGGGGATGCAGAGCGAGTTCGGCAAGTGGCAGGATGGAACGCTCGCGGCGAGCGGATGTCACGCGAACGAGATCCGCCTGATGTTCCACTCGAATTTCGAGAAGCAGCCGGGCACCGAGTACATCGTCTATCGGGTAGACGGCGACACGGCTTCGCTGCTTTCGTTCAACGTCGCGCCCGGGCACACCGAGATTCCCGCCCAGCAGGACTGGGCGCAGTGCAAGTAGCCTGAGCCGTGGTCCTCAGGACATCGCATTCCAGCGGTCGCCCGCCAGGTGTTTGGCGAGGTAGCAGATCTGGCCGACGTGGTAGGCGTAGTGCTGCACGGCGCGGTTGATGGCGAGCATCGCGGGAAGCCGCTCCCCTTTGATCGTCACCTCTTTCTGAAGGTCCTCTTCGCGCAGAGCGGCGATCTCCGCGAGAAGCGACTCCCAACCGCCGTTCCACGCGGCGAGCAATTCATCGCGCGATTCGAGCCTCTTCTCGAACTCGAGCTCGCGCCTCCGGTCGGGTTTCTCGCCGTCCGTGGTGAGGAAGTCGGTCCACCTCGACCGCATGTTGCCTGCGAGGTGGCGCATGAGTGTTGCCACCGTGTTCGAGCGCGGATCGACGCTCGCGAACAGCTGCTCGTCATCGAGCTGCTCGATGGCCTTCTCCGCGTAGGAGCGCAGCCCGCGGAAGTTCCGGGTCACCGTTTCGAGATAGAGCTCTCCGAGTGTCTGCATGATGCTCGCGACCCTTCTGCCCGCGGGCAAAACGCCTCCACCCGCAAGGCACCGTATATGCCCAGGCGCCGAAGGTTACGCTACCGGGGGACGTGGGTCCACCTGGGGCCTAAAGGGGGCAGGTGGCTGGATCCTGCAATTTTCAGGTCGTTCGGGCGCGCGAGCATCGTCGAAAGGCTACCGTCGCTTCGCGACCGGACCGGCGCAGCCGGTCCCTACGCCCGACTGCCGAGCGTGTAGACTTCCCCCTCGTTCGATCAATTCGTTTCTCAAGGGGCCCTTCATGCGATCCGTTCTTCCCCTCGTCGCTCTTCTTTTTGCCGCCTGCGCCACGGCGCCCCCCGCGGCGGGTCCCGCGACGCCCGGGCCCGGCGGATCGATCGCCTCCAAAACGGCCGGAGCCGCGAGCATGGACGGCTTTCTCCCCCTCCACTGGAAAGAGAAGGATGGAAAACTGCTCCTGGAGATCCCTTCACCGGGCCTCGAGCTGATCTACCAGGTCTCGCTCGCGACCGGCGTCGGATCGAATCCGATCGGGCTCGATCGGGGTCAGATGGGTGACACCTACCTCGTCCGCTTCGAGCGGGCCGGTCCCCGGGTGCTGCTGGTCCAGCCGAACCAGCGCTACCGCGCAATCGGCGGAAGCCCGGCCGAAGCGCGCGCGGTCGAGGAGTCGTTCGCGGCCTCGGTTCTCTGGTCGTTTCCGATCGAGGCGGAGGAAGGCGGCCGGACGCTGGTGGACGCCACCCCGTTCTTCCTCCGGGACGCTCACGGAGTCGCGCAGAGGCTTCGCGCGAGCAACCAGGGATCGTACCGGGTCGATGCGGAACGCTCTGCGATCTACCCGCCGAGAACGCGCTCGTTTCCGAAGAACACCGAGGTCGAGGCGACGATCACTCTGACGACGACCGACCGGCCTGGAAGCCTGATCCGATCCGTCGCGCCGACGCCGGAGATCGTGACGGTTCGCCAGCATCATTCATTCGTCGAGCTCCCCTCGCCCGGCTATCAGCCGCGCGTCTTCGATCCCCGCGCCGGTTTCTTCGGCATCGAAATCTACGACTACGCCTCACCGATCGACGAACCGCTCGAGAAGAGATTCATCGCGAGGCATCGCCTCGAGAAGAAGGACCCGTCAGCCGCGATCTCCGATCCCATCGAGCCGATCGTTTACTACGTCGACCATGCTGCCCCCGAGCCGATCCGCTCGGCGCTGGTCGACGGAGCGTCCTGGTGGAACGAGGCTTTCGAGGCGGCGGGATTCCGGAACGCGTTCCAGGTGCGCATTCTCCCCGAGGATGCCGACCCGATGGACATCCGCTACAACGTGATCAACTGGGTCCACCGCTCCACGCGCGGGTGGTCCTATGGCGCCTCCGTCGTCGATCCCCGCACCGGCGAGATCATCAAGGGAAACGTCTCGCTCGGCTCGCTGCGCATACGGCAGGACATCACGCTCGCTTCGGGACTGATCCCCCCATACGAAGGGCCCGATCCCGCGGCGCTCGCGGCTCTCGATCCCGGAGTGAGTCCCACCGCGATGGCGCTCGCCCGCATCCGCCAGCTCTCCGCGCACGAGGTGGGGCACACCCTCGGCATCGCCCACAATTTCGCTGCCTCGACTTACGATCGCGGCTCCGTCATGGATTACCCCGCTCCCCTGGTCCGCATCGTTGACGGGCGGCTCGATCTTTCCGATGCATACGATGAAGGGATCGGAGCGTTCGACGTGTTCGCCATCCGTTACGGGTACTCCGACTTCGGAGGTCGCGAGGACGCGAGTCGCCTCGGATCGATCGTTCAGGAGGGCCTCCGCGCCGGCATGCTCTTCGTCGCCGACGAGCACGCGCGCGACCCGGGATCGGCGCATCCTCTCGGCGCCGTCTGGGACAACGGCGCGGACCCGATCGCGATGCTCGAGCACGAGATCGAAGTCCGGCGAATCGCCATGGAGAGCTTCGGTCTCGCGGCGCTCAGACCGGGCCAGCCTCTGTCCGAGCTCGAGCCCGTCCTGCTTCCGCTCTACCTTCACCACCGCTATCAGCTCGAAGCCGCGCTCAAGTCGCTCGGCGGTCTCTTCTTCACCTACGCGGTGCGGGAACCGTCGGTGCAGGGAGAGTTCGCTCCGACCCCGGTCCGGGTGGTGGTCGATCCGGAGCGGCAGCGCGCGGCTCTCGCGGCCGCCCTTGTCACTCTCCAGCCGGAGTTTCTCGAAATTCCTCAGCGGATCGTCGATCTGATTCCCCCTGCCGCGACGGGCTTCGACAGCGGAACCGCGGAGCGCTTCCAGCGAGGAACGGGTGACGTGTTCGATCCGGTGGCCGCAGCTCGGGCCTCGGCTGCGATCACCTTGGGCTCTCTCCTGCATCCCGCCAGGGCGGCGCGACTGCTCCGCTTTCATGCGGAAGACCCTTCGAATCCCGGCCTGAATGAGGTGCTGTCGGCCGTCACGCAGCTGGTCGCTTCCAGGGCACGGGAGAGCGCCGGCCGGGCCGAGCTCAGGAGAGGAGTGCGCGAAGTCGTGGTGGCCCAGTTGCTCGAGGTTGCGCGGGACCCAGCAGCCGACACCGGCGTCCGTGCAGCATTCGAGGATGCGCTCCGGGCGCTGGAGATCGAATTGGCCCGCGCGACGGGAACGACGGTCGAGGATGCCCATCGACGCTCGCTTGCCGCCGAGATCAATCGGCACCTCGAGCGGCGTCTCCTCGCTCCGGAGCCGGCTCCAATGCCGGCCATCCCGGCAGGGCCTCCCATCGGATGAGCAGGCTGGACTCCCGGAGCTTGTTCGCGTGACGCGGAATGTTCATCCGGCACAAACCGGCGGCCGCCCTTTTCTTACAATGTCAGTCCCCGCCCACCAGGCCGGGACAAACTTCTTCACGGAGACCACACCATGAGCCTAGGCAACTGCATCGCCTGTGACGCCGGCAGCGACACCATGCCCCTGATCGAGTTCGAGTACCGCGGCGAGCGCCATCGCATCTGCTCGGCGCACCTGCCGATCCTGATCCACGATCCGGGTCGCCTGCATGGGCGGCTGGCAGGAGCGGAAACGCTCCCCGCGTCCGAGCACAATGACTGAGCTTGCCGCTGCCAAAGCGCGTTTCGCTCCCTCGCGCCCCCTCGGGCGGACGGGCTTTCAGGCGACCGTGCTCGGGGTCGGCGACCTCGCCGACCGCGCCGTCCCGATCGAGACGTGCGTGGCGACGGTGAAGCGGGCGATCGACGCGGGACTGAACGTGATCGACACCGCTCCGGGCTATGAGGACGGCTATTCCGAGGAGATCGTCGGGCGCGCCGTGGCAGGGGTTCGCGACCGGATGTTCGTCATCGACAAGGTGGATGATCTCGAGTCACCGGTCGCCCCGCAGATCGAGGCCTCTCTCCGGCGGCTCAGGCTGGACCACACCGATGCGTTCGTCTTTCACAACGTTTCGGATCAGGCCGTGCTCGACAGGCTCCTGGCGCCGCGTGGAGGTTTCGAGCAGCTCGAAGCGAGCATCCGAGCGGGAAAGACTCGGTTCCGGGGAATCTCCTCCCACAATCCCGACGTGCTCCGAAATGCGATCGAGGCCGGATGCTGCGACGTCGTGATGTTTCCGATCGGCCCCTTCGTCGATCGGCGCTACGTGTCCGAGATTCTTCCGCTCGCGCGGCGGGCGGGCGCGGGAACCATCTGCTTCAAGACGTTCGGGGCGGGAAAGCTTCTCGGCGACACGCCGGGATACAACCAGCCGCTGGCCAACAGGCCGCGGGGAAAGTTCTCCTCCGGCGGGGAGGATCCGGCGGAAGCAACCCTCCCCCGGCTATCGGTCCAGCAGTGCATTGACTACACACTCACGGTCGGTCCCGACGTGGCCCTGCTCGGCCTGAGCTATCCCAACGAGCAGGACGCGGCATTCGCGGCAGTCGAGCAGACGACCGTCCTGTCGGCACGCGAGCTTCTGGCAGTCGAACGGTTGGCGGCCGCGGCCCGGAGAGAGAAGGGCGCCTGCTGGTGGAATCCAGACCCGGACGCCTGATTTTTGCGCTAGGCTTTTCCGCATGACGGCATACCGCCATCGCCAGACCGGCTGGACCATGATGCTGCCGATGCTCGTCGTGGTCGGCGTGCTCGCGCTGCTCGTGGTGAGCATCGTTCCGCACGGCGAGTGGATGGAGGCGATCGCCCTCATCTCGATCCCTCTCGTGATCATCCTCTTCTTCTTTTCCATGTCGGTGGAGGTGAATGAATCGAGGGTGGTCGTCCGATTCGGAATCGGCCTGTTCCGAAAGAGCATCCCGCTCGAGAGCATCGCCAGGTGTGAGAGCGTTCGGAATCCCTGGTGGTACGGCTGGGGCATTCACTACACCCCGCGGGGGTGGCTCTACAACATCTCGGGATTCGACGCGGTGGAGCTCACCCTGAAGGACGAAAAGACGCTGCGGATCGGAAGCGAAGAGCCCGACGCGCTCTGCGCCGCG
>Ga0209347_1002841_pt1 | contig 21735 bp, 23 predicted proteins | sample AutmiccommuBRH23_FD_187382 | JGI IMG/M metagenome (GOLD analysis project Ga0209347, IMG submission 187382) | Deep subsurface microbial communities from Mt. Terri, Switzerland - Autotrophic microbial communities BRH/23 (SPAdes) (version 2) | ecosystem: Environmental > Aquatic > Deep subsurface >...
TCAAGAGTTTACCAGCGTCGCTTCGCTCCGGTAATGTCCGGATTAAATCGGAATGACTATCCGAATAAAATTGGAATAACTGTCCGGATAAAATCGGAACAGGTGCCGGTTTTCATCGGAATACGCACAAAGGCCGGGAAGGACGTTTATTGGTATATGGCGTGACTGACCCCGGGCGGTGTTGTTCGGGTAATCACTGCCAGAGACATGACCCAATCTGAAAGGCGTTATTACTTGCATGAAAAGGGGGTTTGAAAGGATGGCAAAGAAAATACCTGATTTTAAGACTGAAGAAGAGGAAGCCCGCTTTTGGGACGAGCATGACAGCACTAAATTTATTGAGGAATTTGAGCCGGTGGAGGTTGAAGTTTCACCGGAATTAGAAGAAAAAATAATAAGCAGGCGAGAGCTTAAAAAGCCTATTACTCTGAGGCTGGAGCCAAAGCAGATTGATATGGTTAAAAAAATCGCTGTTATGAAAGGGCTGCCCTATCAAACTTTAATCCGGATGTGGATTAAAGAGAGAATAAAAGCTGAAAAATTTTAAAGTGGCAACCACGTGGCAACCAAATAGTATTTTTATATTTTCCGCTGAAAATCAAAAACCCCGCTGATGCTTGCAGGGTTTTATTTTCTCTGGTGCCCCCGGAGAGACTCGAACTCCCGGCACACGGTTTAGGAAACCGCCGCTCTGTCCACCTGAGCTACGGGGGCATTTAAGGCCGGCCTTGCGGCCGGCGTTTTAATGTTGTGGCGTGCCTGAAGGGACTCGAACCCCAAACCTTCTGATCCGTAGTCAGACGCTCTATCCAATTGAGCTACAGGCACATAAAGTCCGGCTCGTCACCGGCAAAGACCATTCTAGCAAAATAACTATCAGAAGTCAAGACACCGGCACATATATTTAACTGGCAGCGCTTCCACTCAAACCCTGCCCGGCAGCGGGCCAACGCCAGGGATAAAGAGGTAAGGAGGAATGTACGGAGTGCCGGATTGCCTTTTCTCGATCATATTGCCGGTGAAGAACGAGGGTGCCAGCATCAAGATGACCGTTGATTCTATCCTGAGGACGGAAGGAAACATTCCTTACCAGGTGGTGGTGGTGGACGACGCCTCCACCGACGGCTGCTGCGGCTTTCTGGGGGATCAGCCTTACAGCGTTATGCCACACCTGAAGCTGGTCCGCACCAGCGGGCTGGGAGCCGCCAACGCCCGCAACGCCGGTGCCGACACTGCCGCCGGAGAGGTCCTGGTTTTTTGCGACGCCCACGTCACGGTGCCTCCGGACTGGCTGACCAGGTTTAAGGAGGATTTTTCCCTGCGCGGGGTCTGGGGCCTCTCCCCGGGCATCGCCTCCCTGGCCGACCCCGGGGCCGTAGGCTACGGTCAGACCTGGAACCGGCGCCTGGAGGCCAAGTGGCTGCCCAGGCCCGCCGGCATGACTTCGGTGCCTCTGCTGCCCGGGGGCTGTCAGGCCTTCCGCAGGGAGGCCTTTTTCCGGGTGGGAGGGTACGACCGTGGCTTTAGGGTCTGGGGCCATGAGGACGAGGAAATTTCTTTCAAAATGTGGCTCTTCGGCTACAGCCTGTTCGTAGACCCGGAAATAAAGGTGCTGCACATCTTCAGGCCTTCCCACCCCTACCCGGTGACCATGGACAACGTCAACTACAATTTCCTGCGCCTGGCCTGCTCCCACTTCGGAGAGAAAAGACTGGCCGCCGCCTTCTCGCTGCTGGAAGGGGACCGCCACTTCTCCCGGCTGCTGGCCTCGGTTTTCTTAAGTGATGTCTGGACCCAGCGGGCCGATTACCAGGCCGGGAGAAAACACGGCGACGACTGGTTTATGCACCGGTTCAACATACCCTTTTAGCCGGCGTCCCGGGTCAGTGATCAGGGGTTGGGGATTGGTATTGTATAACGATTCCCTTTAATCCCTAATCCCTATCTTGCAGTAATGCCGCAGAGGTTCCCCTGAAGCTCGGGTGGAGAGCCTTGTATTCCTGCTCGGAGTAGGTTGAAAAAAATTTTTTGGCAGCGTTGTAGCCGGAGGTGAAGATCATTTCTTTTCTCTCCGGGGTAATCCCAAACTCGGTGGTCTTGACCCCCAGGGTGGGGATGGCGATGGTCCGGCGGAAGTTGACCTCCTGGACGTGTCTGGCGTCGTGGGCCTCCATCATGGTGCTCACTGTGGCCGACAGAAAATCCAGTATATTCTTGATCTCCCGGGGTTCCCCCTCGCCGGGGTCCACCAGGCGAAAGCCGAAGGTGGGCCACTGGGGCGCACCCGCCGAGTCAAAAAGCCAGACCGGGAAATTGCTGAGGATGCCGCCGTCCACTATGAAGCTCCTCCTCGGGCAGCCATTTTCCACGTAGTCGAGGGTCACCGGCTCGTAAAACACCGGTATGCTCATGGACATGCGCACCGCCCCGGCCACACTGAAGCTGTCTGGGTTAAGTCCGTAGTAACCGATATCCCGGGGCAGGACCAGCATCCTGCCCCGGGATATATCGCTGGCAATGACGTTCAGGCGGTAGATATACCTGGGGTCGGTCTCCCCTGGCACCTTCAGGTCCCCGAAGGTGCGAACCCCCTTTTGAGCCAGCAGGCCGGACATAAAACTTTCTATGAACTGTCCTTCGTAAATACCCTTTTCCAGCAGCAGGCTTAATGTTTTACCCGGCAGTGAGAGCTGGTCCAGCAGCCCCTCGTCTTTAATGCGGTTAAAATCAAGGCCAAACATTATTTCTTTAATCTCGCCGGCTGAGTAGCCAGCTGCCACCAGGGCGGCCACGATAGCCCCGGCGGAGGTGCCGGCCACGCTCTGCCAGCGCACCTGTCCTTCCTTTTCGGCGTAATAGAGCGCTCCCACAAGGCCGATGCCTTTTACCCCGCCGCCCTCAAAAACAGCGTCCGCCCTCACATCGCAACCCCCCCGGATCAGCCCCCGTGACAATTTTTGGGGCTTTTGACCATTATATGCCAGGCCGCAAAAATTCACCAGAAAAAACATAAAAACAGGGGCTGCTGCCTTTTAAGGTCAGCAACCCCTGTTGGTTATGGCGGAGAGCGAGGGATTCGAACCCTCGAGACAGCTTTAGAACCGTCTACTCGCTTAGCAGGCGAGCGCCTTCGACCTACTCGGCCAGCTCTCCGTATCTATCTTATTATGGCGGAGGGAGTGGGATTCGAACCCACGGAACCCGCAAGGGCTCAACGGTTTTCAAGACCGCCTCCTTCAACCGCTCGGACACCCCTCCAAAATTGGATGTTAGAGGTGGAAGTTGTAAGTCGGAAGTCGGATTTCGCAGGAATTTGCCTGTGGCAAAACACCTTTTATACCCACTCCCTAATCCCTAATCCCTAATCCCAATCCCAACCCAGCGGCATATAAAAGTATAGCATAGCCCCCATACCGTGTCAATAGGGCCGATTATGGCTTATTATGGGTTAAACCGGCCTGCGGCGGCGGGTGATTCCAGGCTTATTCGGGGGGCGGGAGATCCTCCTGGTTCCGGGCCAGGTTCATAAAGCGGGTGTACTCCTTGAGGAAGGCCAGCTCCACCGACCCGGTGGGGCCGTTCCTCTGCTTGGCCACAATTATTTCGGCGATGCCCCTTTTCTCGGTGTCCGGCTTATAATACTCCTCACGGTAGATGAACATGACTATGTCGGCATCCTGTTCCAGGCTGCCGCTTTCCCGTAGGTCCGACATGATGGGACGCTTCTTGTCCCGCTGCTCCACCGACCGGCTGAGCTGGGCCAGGGCGATCACCGGGACCTCAAGGTCTTTGGCCATGGCCTTCAGCGACCTTGAAATATCGGCTATCTCCTGCTGCCGGTTTTCCGACCTGGCCCCCCCCTGCATCAGCTGCAGGTAGTCAATGACAATCAGCCCCAGCCCCTTTTCGGCCTTGAGCCTGCGGGCCTTGGCCCTGAGCTGGCGAACCGACAGGCCGGGCGTGTCGTCAATGAACAGCGGCGCCCCGGACAGCCTGGAGGCCGCCTCCACCAGCTTGTTCCAGTCCGTTTCGCCGAGGTAGCCGCTGCGCACCTTCTGCATGTCCACCATGGCCTCTGCGCAGAGCAGCCGCTGCACCAGCTGGGCCTTGGACATCTCCAGGCTGAACACCGCCGTGGGGACCTTGCCGCCCAGGGCGGCCTGGTGGGCCACCGTCATGCCGAAGCTGGTCTTGCCCATGGCCGGCCTGCCGGCCACGATGATCAGGTCCCCGGACTGCATCCCGCAAAGCAGCCGGTCCAGGTCGTTAAAGCCGGAGTAGACCCCGCTGATTTTGCCCTTGTTGCGGAAGCGGTCCTCAATAATTTTAAAGATCTCCACCAACACCCTGTCCAGGGGGCTAAACCCTGAGGAGGAGCGCCGGGAGCCCAGTTCCAGCAGCATTTTTTCAGCTTCGTCGATTAGCCTGTCGGCTTCGTCCTCGCCCTCGTAGCCCATCCCGGCCACCCGGTTGGCGATGGAGATGATACTGCGCAGGAGGGACTTTTCCTCGACGATCCTGGCGTAGTGTTCGGAATTTGCCGCGGTGGGCACCAGTCCGGCCAGAGAGGCCACATAGGTGGCCCCACCCACTTTTTCCAGGTCGCCCTGCTGCCTCAGGCGGTCGGTAACGGTGATCAGGTCCGGGGGCACCCCGGCCTCGTCCAGTTCCAGAATAGACTTGTAGATCAGCCGGTGCCCTTCCAGGTAAAAGTCTTCAGGCCGCAAAAAACGGGACACCCTGTAGACGGCTTCACGCTCAACAAACAGGGCGCCCAGCACCGACTGCTCGGCATCAATATTCTGGGGGGCGATTTTTTCGGTCACACCTATCACTTCCGGACCTTTATTTATCAGTTGACCACCATGGGTGTGTCAAAAATTATATCTAAGATTTCCTCCACCGTGGACACCGGGCTGACCGTGATTTCCCTGAGGCTCACCGGCACGTCCGGGGCGTTCTCCGAGGGCACCAGCACCCTCTTTATACCGGCCTGCCTGGCCCCGTAAATCTTTTCCGGAATGCCTCCCACGGCCCTGACCTTGCCCTGGATGGATAGTTCCCCGGTGACCGCCAGGTCCTGGGGAATGGCCTTGTTCTGGATGGCGCTCAGAAGAGCCAGGAAAATGGCCACCCCGGCCGAGGGGCCGTCAATCCTGCCGCCCCCCACCACGTTGATGTGCACGTCGTAGTTGTAGATGTCTTCGCCGGTAATCTTCCGGATCACCGAAGCGGCGTTGAAGACCGAGTCCTTGGCCATGCTGCCGGCGGTGTCGTTGAAGCGGATGCCGCCCTTGCCCTTTTCCCGGGCCGGGAAGGCAATGGCCTCGATCTCCAGCACCGATCCCAGAAACCCGATTACTCCCAGCCCGAAAACCTTGCCCACCTCGGCCTGATCCGAAGCCTTGCCGGCGACGTTGGGGGACAGGCGGCTCCACTGGATAACCTCGTAAACATCCCCGGCGTTGATCGACACCTCGCTGTGTTCGTCCCAGCAGCGGTGGCAGGCCAGCCCGAAGGCGTCGGAAAGCAGGTTCACCGCCTTGCGGCCTTCGATGGTGTACTGGCTGATAATCTCGGGCACTTCACTCTCAATCACCGCCCCCAGCTTGCCTTCGGCCTGGCTGACGATGGACTTGATGTCGACCGGGGTCAGGGGCTCGAAATAAACCTCGGCGCAGCGTGACCGGATGGCCGGGTTGATTTCCGAGGGGTCCCTGGTGGTGGCGCCGATCAGCACGAAGTCGGCCGGCGCACCCTCCTCGAACAGCTTTTTAACGTACTGGGGAACATTGGGGTCATGGGGGTCGTAGTAGGCCGAGTCAAAGTGCACCCGCTTGTCCTCCAGCACTTTTAGGAGCTTGCTCTGGAGCAGGGGGTCCATCTCCCCAATCTCGTCGATGAACAGCACCCCGCCGTGGGCGTCGGTAACCAGTCCCGGCTTTGGCTCGGGAATTCCCCCCTCGGCCAGGTCCCGGCGGGCGCCCTGGTAAATGGGGTCGTGCACCGACCCAAGCAGCGGGTTGGTGGCCTCTCTGGGGTCCCAGCGCAGAGTGGTGCCGTTTACCTCCACAAAGGGGGCGTCACTGCCAAAAGGGGTTCCCCTCTGCCCCCGGGCGGCCTCCAGGGCCAGCCTGGCCGCAGTGGTTTTGCCCACCCCCGGGGGGCCGTAGAGAAGTATGTGCTGCGGATAGGGAGAGGTCAGCTTGGCCATAAGGGCCTTGATGGCCGGCTCCTGGCCGATGATCTCGGAGAAGCTGGCCGGCCGCAGCAGATCCATAGCCGACCGGGACAGCTTGCGATGCTCCAGCTTTTCCAGCATGGCCAGCTTTTTCAAAGTCTGGGCGTTCTCGGTGCCGGCGTTCTCCTTGACCACCTGCATCCTTATCTCCCGGACGTAGTCCTCGTGGCGAAGCTGCAGCTTTTCATTGACCTTGCGCTCAATGTCATCCTCCACTGTGCGCCGGGCGATGGTGTCGGCTATTTCTTCCTCCAGCTGCTGGAGTATTTCAGGTATTTCCTCCTGGGAGGGAACGGTATCCAGGGTGGGATCCTCAAAGATCAGTTTCTGCAGGGCCAGAACCCGTTCCTCCAGGAGATCGGACCTCATCAGCTGCAGGGCGTTAAGCTTCCCGGCCCGCAGCACCAGCTTGTCCGACCCGTAGAGATTGGATACCAGCCCGTACAGTGCATTGACCTGCCGGGACAACTGGCTTTTAGCCGGCAATTTTTTTGCCGGCGATTTTTTCGATCCCGCCTTCACTTTTTCCAGGAACACCTTCAAAAGACATAACCCCTTTCTGTCAAAGACCTGGAAAACAAAGAACTGCTCTACTGCGGCTCCACCACTACGGTAATGGTGGCCTGGACCGCCGGGTGCAGCTTCACGGTAACCGGAAAGTCCCCCAGGTTCTTAATGGGATCCTTGAGCACAATCTTTTTCTTGTCCAGGTCAATGCCGTGCTGCCGGGCCAGGTTTTCGGCCACATCCTTGTTGCTCACCGCGCCGAAAAGTCTGCCGCCTTCCCCCACCTTGGCCCTGACCTGTACTTTGATCCCTTCCAGGCGGGCGGCTATGGCCCTGGACTGATCCTCTTCCTTTTGCTTTTTCCTGTCCTGGGACGCCTGCTGCTGAGAAAGTTCCTTCAGCCTTGACTCGGAGGCCTCCACGGCCAGTTTTCTCGGCAGCAGGAAATTGCGGGCGTAGCCTTCGGCCACGTTTACCACCTCGCCCTTTTTCCCCTGCCCTTTAACGTCCTGTAAAAGCACAACCTTCATTTTTTATCTTCCTCCTCCGGCGTCCGGCCGTCCGGTGTCAGCCGGCGAATATTCCAGATGCAGTCAATCACGCCGGTGGTAGCCAGCACCATCAAGGTCAGGGGCAGGTACACAGCCAGGATGATCAGACTGATCAACTTAAAGGGCCAGGCCACTTTCCAGCGCTGCAGGTAATGGGCGTGCACCGACCCGCCGATGGCCGCCAGCAAAAAGCCGGTTACCAGCAGCAGCACCTTGCCGGCGGTGGCCAGCCCCGGTGATCCCGCCTGGTCGCCGCCCAGCAGCAAGGCCAGTCCGGCAATAACCCCCCAGATGGTGTACCACGGGAGCCTCAGGCGGGAAAAGGGCAGCGGCGCCGGCACACTGTGTCCATACCTGATCATGACCCTCCGGGTAATCCTGCAGCTCAGGGCGGCCGAGGCCATAAACCAGATCAGCACCGAAGAGGCCGAGATCACCGGCCACAGCACCTCTACCTGATCAATGGCCGACTGCATCTCCCTCAGGGTGTCCGGATCAAGTTCCCCGGTGGTGCCTCCCTGGCCAAACATCTGGGTCAGCAGCCGCCGCTCCTGGTCAAACACGTAGCTCTGCCTCTCGTTGAGGGTGAAGGGGCTGGACCCGGTTAACAAATAGGTGAACAAAAACATGCCCAGGGCCAGCACCAGAGAAAAAGCCACCGCGGTAACCAGCGTTTTCCCGGAAGACACATGGTTTTTAAAGAGAAGTCCCAGCAAAAGCCCCAAAGGCCCGGTCTGCATGACGATGACCAGGGCCAGATAAGGCTTTAAGGTAACGGCGCTCAGCACCGCCAGCAGCAGCAGCAGTGCAACCAGTCCCCGCCTCAGGTCCTGCCGCCGCACCAGCAGGGCCAGGGGAACAGGCATAACCAGGGCCGCCAAAACGGCCAGGACAGGCAGATACACCCAGGCCAGGGCCGGGATCAGGAAGGCCGCGCTAAAAAGGGCGAACTCAGCCGCACTCCGGTTTAGGTGTCCGGCAGTCAAGCAATCACCTCTTCCTGTCCACCAGGTAGGTTAAAAGCATGGTCAGGTCGCCGTACCACTTTTCAACCTCGTGGGACTCCTCAATGCCCTGCCTTAGTTTTGATTCAACGGCTAGGTCTATTTTGGAGAAGGTCAGCCCCATCCTCCTTCCCAGCACGTAACAGGTCACGATAATTCCCGAGAGAGCGTCCAAAAGCCTTTCCTCGCTGCCCCTTAGCATGCTCTTGTAAAGGGCGGAAAGAGAGGTCAGGAGGTCCGCCTTCAGCCATTCCACCACCCGGATGCTCTTGGCAATTTCAGGTTCATTGCCGCCAGGAAACATATATTTACCCCCACATCTGTACAAACATAATTCACTTCTGCGGCCGGACCTTTTTTTCCTCCCCGCAAATCTGTTATTTATTGCCCCCTGTGGCAGCCGGAGGCTGTCCTGGAAGGGTTGCGGCGAACGGCCGGATAAAAAAACAAGGCTGTTGACTTATACTCTGTCAACAGCCCGCCCGGCGGTTGTTTTAGTCGGTGGAGAATGGAATCAGGGCCACCGTCCTAGCTCTTTTGATGGCTGTGGTCAACAGACGCTGGTGCCTGGCACAGTTTCCTGAAATCCTGCGGGGCAGTATTTTGCCTCTCTCGGTAACGAATTTTTTAAGCTTGGGCACTTCCTTGTAGTCAATGCCCTCCACTTTGTCTACACAGAACACGCAGACCCTCTTCTTGCCCCTGCGCCCCCGTTCTCGCTTCATGTATATTCCTCCTTGAAAATTGCCTCGGCATGCCGGACAGGCATTTTTTTCTAAAAGGGCAGGTCGTCTTCAGTAAAGGGTACCTCGCTGAATTCGTCCTCCCCGCCCTGGCGGTGCCCACCGCCTTGCTGCCCCCCCGACGCCTGTCCGTACTGGGAATCCCTTCCCCGGTCAAGGAAGCGCACGGTGTCCGCCACCACCTCGGCGGCTTTGCGGCGTACGCCCTGATTGTCCTCGTAGGACCTGATCTGCAGGCGGCCGTCCACCGCCACCATATACCCTTTTTTAAGGTTGTTGGCACAGGTCTCAGCCAGTCCCCGCCAGACCACCACATCGATAAAATCGGTCTCCCGCTCCCCCGCCTTGTTGCTGAAGGGGCGGTTCGCCGCCACGGTGAACTTGGCCACCGGAAGGCCGGCCTGGGTAAACCTCAGCTCCGGATCCGCCGTCAGACGGCCAATCAGTATAATCTTATTGTACATACCAGCACCGCCTTGGTCTTGTTCTAACTTAACCGGCCCGGCGCCGGCTTTCTCTATTCGTCTTCCCGGACGATTATGTGGCGCATGACGTCATCGGAGATCTTGAAAACCCTGTCCAGCTCGCTGGCCAGGGCCGGCTCGGCCTTGAATTTCGACAGCACGTAGAAACCTTCCCTGACGTGGTCGATCTCGTAGGCCAGACGCCTTTTACCCCATTTATCCAGGCTGGTTAGCTCTCCACCTTGTCCTTCAACCAAAGACTTGTACTTTTCAATGGCTTCGGTGAGTTTTTCCTCTTCCAGCTCCGGGCGCAGGATAAAAATAGTCTCGTATTTGCGCACCTAATTCACCTCCTCCCTCGGACTGCGGCCCCACCACGAAGGTGGAGCGGGGGGAATTAATAAGCCAAAATCAAAACCTTATTTTGGCTATAGAATTATAGCATGGATGGGGAGTATATGCAAGGGTTGGGGTTATTCTATGTTGGGGTTGTTTTAACCGGTAGATTTTTGAGGTTATCGGGACTGGCTATGGGGGTCTATATTTTAAAGCCACAAAGGGCACAAAGGTACGGGATTGGCTTTGTGGGTAAATTTTATTAAGCCACAGAGGGCACAGAAATCACAGAGGGAGAAGGCCTTACTCTGCAGGCGTTTTTTCTCTGTGTTCTCTGTGGCTTTTTTCAGAACCGCGAAGGCCCAGGCTATCACCCTTTGTGCCCTTTGTGGCTAAAATAAAATGACCCCCGAAGCCCTGCATATATCATGTCATGTTTTAACCTCCGGGGCGGCGGATGAGACTATGTTTTTAACGCTTTTCTCAAATTTTGGCCTGGGCACCAGGACCACCCGGCCGCACTTCTGGCACCTGACCCGGAAATCCACCCCGGTGCGCATAACCTCCCAGGTGTCGCCGCCGCAGGGATGGCTTTTTTTCATTTTCACCACGTCACCCACCTGGTACCTGACCAGTTGAGGCATAAAATCTCCCCCAAAATATAACATCAGTCCAACTTTTTCTAAATACTCTTTAAAAAAGCCCGGTAAGCCCGGTAGGCCATGTAAATGTCGGCCTTGCTGGCCACCTCGAAGGTGGAGTGCATGCCCAGGATGGCCACCCCGCAGTCCACCACGTCCATATTGTAGGCCGCCAGCAGGTAGGCAATGGTACCCCCGCCACCCTGGTCCACCTTGCCCAGCTCCCCGGTCTGCCAGTAAACGCCTTCTCGGTTGAAGACCCCCCTGACCCTGGCTGTAAACTCGGCCCCGGCCTCGCTGGAGCCGCTCTTGCCCCGGGACCCGGTGTACTTGGTCAGGACCACGCCCCGGCCCAGCCTGGCCGCGTTCAGCTTGTCCATGACCTCTTCATAGTTGGGATCCAGGGCGGCGTTGACGTCCGCCGAGAGGGCGCTGGAGGAAGACAGGCACCTCCTGATCTTAAGGTCGCTGTAAGATCCATCCCGGAGGGCCATAATTTCGGCCACGAAATTCTCCAGAAAGGCCGACTGCATCCCGGTATTGCCGGCGCTGCCGATCTCTTCCTTATCGGCCAGCAGCACCACGGCGGTCCGGTCCGGCGGTTCCAAATCCAGCAAAGCCCGCAGCGAGGTGTAGGCGCAGACCCTGTCATCCTGGCCGTAGGCCGCCAGCAGGCCGCGGTCAAAGCCGACGTCCCGGGCCGGCCAGGCCGGCACGGCCTCCAGGTCGGCGCTGGTGAAGTCTTCTTCCTTAATGCCGTACTTTTCCCCCAGGGTGTTTAGCACCGCCTGCCTGACCCGCAGTTTAACCTCCGGGTCCTTGACCGGGATACTTCCCACCAGCAGGTTCAAGGCCTCCCCGGTAATGCCCTCGGACATTTTCTTCTCCATCTGATCCTTGGAGAGGTGCGGCAGCAGGTCGGTGATGGTGAAAACCGGGTCACCGGGGTCCTCCCCCAGCCTGATTCCGGCCACGCTGCCGTCCTCCCTGGCCACCAGCCCGTGCAGGGCCAGGGGTATGCCCACCCAGTGATATTTTTTGATCCCGCCGTAATAATGGGTTTTTAACAGGGACAGCTGCCCGTCTTCGTAAAGGGGCTCGGGCTTCAGGTCCAGGCGGGGGGAGTCGATGTGCGACCCCACCAGGCGAACACCCTTTTCCAGGGGCTCCCGGCCGATTATGGCCAGGGCCAGCCCCCGGCTGCGGTTGACCAGGAAGACCTTGTCCCCGGGAACAAGCCGGGATTTTCCGCCCAGATCGGCAAAGCCCTTTTCCGCGGCCGCCGCCACGGCCACGGCCACCACCTCACGCTCGGTCTTGCCCCGGTCAAGAAAATTCCGGTAACCCTCACTAAAAAGGAACACCTGTTCCCTTTCCTGATCCGAAAGCCTGTCCCACACTGTTAGCGGTGCTTTTTCATTTTCCCGGTCAAATTTTAATACTGGCATAGCAACCTCCCGGAAAATATTGTTTAAAGCCATAGGCCGTCTGCATATAATTCTGCCCCATCCACCACTATATACTCCAGCCGGGGAATTTCAGGTTGACTACGACCAGGGCCTTGACCAGATAAGGCACCAGCACCGACTTCTGCAGGGCCAGGCTGATCCAGTTCGGCCCCTGGCCGCCGGAGATGTAGGCCGCCGGCACCTGCAGGGAGTTGCCCAGGGCCACCACCACCAGGGCTAATATTACGCCCTTGACCGCCCCCAGGGCCGCCCCGCCCAATCTGTCCACCGGGCCAAGAAGGAACAGTCTGGACAGCTTGGCCACCAGGGCACCCAGAATAAACACACCCTTGGAGACCACCAGATAAATCAGTATAAAGCAAAGTATATCCAGTATCCCGGAGGCCAGCAGACCGCTAATGGAATCTCCCAGCCCCTGCAGACCGAAGAGGGAACCTTTGGGGGCCTGCAGCAGGCCCCCGCCAGCCTGGGGCACCCCGGGCATAAACAGGCCGTCGGCCCCCGGCAGCCTGCCCCCGGCGCCGGGTGACGAGAATGGAAACCATTTGCCGATGACGCCAACCAGGTTCCATTTCAGGTTGACCATATCGGACAAAGGCCGGTAAAGGTTGAAGGCCGCGGCAAGCCCCAGCAAAACCCCCAGCAGCCTGGCCAGTCCCCCGATCAGACCACTCCTTAGGCCCACCCAGGTGTAGCCCCCGATAATCAAAAGCAGCAGCACATCCAGCCAGTTCATTACACCGCTCCCTTTGGCTAAATTGGATTAACACTTGGTATAAGTTAGGTATCAACACCCACTTGTCGAGGATATATTCTGTCTCCTGTCTCCTGTCTCCTGTCTCCTCACCCCAAATTCCGGCTTTTTAAAGCAATTTCCTCCTTATCGCCCGCACCGGTGGGATAAAAACAAGCGCCCCCAGCAGGATCAGCCCCCCGTAGCCAAACAGCGGATAGAGCAGCTTAACCAGAAATGAAAATTTTAGGCTGGACAAAGGCATTGCGCATAGCACCAGGCCAATGCCAATGACCCTGTACCGGGGACTTCGGCTGCTTGCAAAGCGTGAGGCGAAGCCATGGGTGTCGGCTATGGCGGTGGTCAGTATGGCCACCCAGATCAGCATCCCCAGCACCGTTTTGACTGCGGGACCCAAGCTTCCGGCGATATAGAGCAGGGGCACCTCGTAATACTTCAGTCCCGGGTAAAAGCACAGCCCGGTTACCACCACCAGGCAGGCCACGGCACCGAGTACCGCCCCCCCGGCCATTCCCCCCAGCACCCCGGCCCGGGGCTGAACCTCTCTGCCCAGGGTGGATAGAACCGCCACCGGGACCACCATATTATAGGAAACGTAGAGCACTGCCGACCAAGCCCAGTGTGCCTGATTGCCGGCTGTAAAGGCCGTGTCTTCCCTTATGACCTCGGTCTCCGGCCCGGCAAAGGCCAGTGCCAGCAGGCAGATAATCACTATTGCCGCCAGTTTCAGGGGAACCAAGGCCACGTTGGCCGAAATAACCCCCTGCAGTCCCATGGATATCACAGCGGCGGTAATCAGCGCGGTCAGCAGGGTGCCCAAGAACTGGGGCAGGCCCAGGTGCTCTGAGAATACCGCGCCTCCTCCGGCCAGCATCACCACCACCCCTCCCGGCAGCATCACCAGACTCAAAAAGTCCATGGCCTTTTCCAGGGTGCGTCCCAGCAGCGACCGGTACAAGTCGCGGTAATTAGTGGATGCCGCGGCCACCGACAGGTGCATTACCAATCCGCCAAGGTAGCAGAAAAGAACTGCAGCCATTATCCCCCCCCAAAGACCCATTTTGCCGAAAATAATAAAAAACTGCAGTATCTCTTGCCCCGACGCAAACCCCGCCCCAATCACAGATCCGGCATAGAGTAAGGCTATTTTGCAGGCCGAGGCCCCTCCAGGCGTAAAATGCAAAATTTTCCACCCCCTGTTTAACTTTATGCCGGCTCATAAGCATAGAGAACCAGTCAAAAATTTCAGGTTTAAACATAGTTGGGAATGGAAATAAATATAATTGTATTGTATTTTTCGGAGGGATTTTATGTCTGCAGTTAATGCCGTTAAGGAGGCCGTAAACCCGGCTAAATTTAAAATACACTGGGAAGAGCCCCTGGCCGTGGCCAAGCTGGGCTGGGAACTGGCAGCCCGCTTGAAAAGGGACGGGGTCGGCGGGGAAACCGACAAGGTACTGCTTTGCGTAGGCACCGACCGCTCCACCGGAGATTGTCTGGGACCCCTGGTGGGCACCAAGATGCAGTCCTTGAGCCAGGATTGCCTTCATGTGTATGGGACCCTGGACGATCCGGTGCACGCCGGTAATCTCCAGGAAAAGTTGGACCAGATCTATTCCCGGTTCAGCAACCCGTACATCATCGCCGTGGACGCCTGCCTGGGCAGCCTGGAGAGCATTGGCCAGATCAGTGTCGGGGACGGCTCCCTGCAGCCCGGCGCCGGTGTGAATAAAAACCTGCCGGCGGTTGGCGACCTTCACATCACCGGCATCGTTAATGTGGGCGGTTTCCTGGAATACCTGGTCCTCCAGAACACCCGGCTGAACATCGTGATGAAGCTGGCCGACCTGATGGTGGACGGACTGATCAGGATGATTGCCGACACCACCCAGGAACAGGCCATCTAAAGCTGCTGTACTTAAAAGGAACCCCTGCCGTTACGGCCGGGGTTCCTTTTTTATGAACATTCTTTTAGCCGAACCTTATTGCCCTGAGCCTTTCGATAATTTCGCCGGGTGATTTTCCGCTGGCATTGATCACCGGCGCCGTGTCTTTGATGTCTTGCATGCCCATGACGTTATTGTCCAGCCCGGTGGTAATGATGGCGTCCACATCCTGTCCCCGGTAGGGACTGATCACCTCGTACCCCTCTTTTTTCAGCGCTTCCCCCAGCTCGGTGGGAAGCCCTTGGTCCACAGCCACTTTTCTCAAGCCGACACCTCCCGGAAAAGAATCTGATAGCGATTTTACTGGGCTTATTCTTTAGCGGCCGGGAAAATTTTATGCACCGGCCGTGCCGGCCGGCCCGGGGCGATTAGCCTTTTTCCGGCTTTGCGAAGCGGGTCAGTACCGATAACACCTCTTCATCGGTGTTCTGATCGAAGTGCTGATAAAACTGCCCCACGGCGTAAAATTCTGCCGGGGCCTGCAGGCAGACCACCTCCGGGGTTACCCTTCCGAACAGCTCCAAGGTCTCCGGGGGGGCTACCGGCACTGCTATAATTAACCTTGCAGGCCGCAAAGTTTTCCGGGCATACTCCGCCGCCGCCAGCATGGTGTAACCGGTAGCCGCCCCGTCATCCACCAGGATCAGGGAGCCGGCGCTAAAATCAGCATATTCGGTGCTCCCACGGTAGCCGGTCATCCTTCGCTCAATCTCCCGGACCTCTTTTTCAATTAGTCCGTCCAGTTCGTCCCGGCCAATGCCCAGTGAGGAGATCAGGCGCTTATTAAAATAGGTTGTCCCGTCCTGAGCCACTGCCCCTATGGCCACCTCGGGGTTGAAGGGGGCGCCCAGCTTTCTGGGCACGATCAGGTCCAGGGGCGCCTTCAGGACTGCGGCCACCTCGGCCCCCACCAGAACGCCGCCCCTTGGTATGCAGAGCACCACCGGGTTGGCGGGCTTTTTTTTCTCCAGCTCCCCGGCCAGCCTGCGGCCAGCCTCAGCCCTGTTTTTGAACATGATCCACCCCTCCGTTTCTGAAGCTGAAAGATTTGTAAAGCTGTTCCTAGTATACACACCTTGCTGATATTTTTTTGTCAAATCGGGTCTTTTGGGAAGGAAATTTTAACACTCATCAATAAGATAAAAACATAAATACTAAAAATACTTGTTTATACTGCAGAGAGGGGCCCTTAAATGAAAACTCTTTACCTGGACTGTTTTTCCGGGATCAGCGGCGATATGTGCCTGGGGGCGCTGATCGACGCCGGCGCCGACAGCGGCTGGCTGGAGAGGGAGCTGCGCAGGCTTCCCCTTCAGGGGTGGAGCATGGAGGTCTGCCGCGCCAACAGCCGGGGGGTAACCGCCACCAGGGTAAATATTAAGGTCGACGAGGAGCACCAGCCTCACCGTAATTTCAGCCAAATAAAAAGTATCCTTGAGGACAGTGAAATCCCCGAAAGACCGCGTCTGAACGCAATCAAAATATTTGACCGGCTGGCCCGGGCCGAGGGCAGGGTACACGGAGTGCCTGCGGACCAAGTCCACTTCCACGAGGTTGGAGCGGTGGACTCAATCATCGATATAACCGGGACAGCCCTGGCCCTTCATTTTCTCAATGTGGAAAAGGTGGTTTGCTCACCGCTTCCCCCCGGCAGCGGCTACGTCAGCTGCCGGCACGGACTGCTGCCGGTGCCGGCCCCGGCCACCGCCGAATTGCTAAGGGGAATCCCCCTGCGCAGCCTGGATGTGGAGGGGGAGCTGACCACCCCCACCGGGGCAGCCATTGCCTCCACCCTGTCCAGCCAGTTCGGCCCCCTGCCGGCGCTGACGGTGGCGGCGGTGGGTTACGGCTTGGGCAGCAAGGACTTCGGCATTCCCAACTTTTTGCGTGTTTTCCTTGGCTACCCTGAGACCAGGGGGACTTCCCGGGGGGGAGACACCATCCTGCTCATGGAAACCAACATCGACGACATGAACCCCCAGCTGCTGGGCCACATTATGGAGCGCCTGCTGGCGGCCGGCGCCCTGGATGTCTACTTTACCCCGGTGTACATGAAGAAGAACCGCCCCGGTGTGCTGCTTACGGTTTTATGCCAGCCCCCCCTTAAGGAGGTCCTGTCCGGCATTCTTTTCGCCGAAACCACCACCCTGGGGCTCAGGTTCCGCCTGGAAAGCAGGCTGGTTCTGGACCGGCGGATGGGCGAGATAATCACCCCTTACGGCAGGGTCAGGACCAAAGCCGCCCTGGACGGCAGCGGCAAGGTGCTGAGAAGTTCGCCGGAGTATGAGGACTGTAAAAAAATAGCCCTGGAAAAAGGCCTGCCCCTGCGGGAGGTCTACAATGCAGCTTTATGCGCGGCAATGAAAGAGGATAACGCCACGGAGGGTGCTGAAGATATAGAAAAACTGTAAGCCGGACTCCGGGGTCCTGATTAAAAACCACAGAGGGTACAGAGACTCCTAAGCAATACTTTGAGGTCCGAGATTTTTAAGCCACAAAGGACACAAAGCACACAAAGATTTTAAGGCAGGATTCCCGGGTTATTATAGAAATTACAATTATTAAAGGTATGATAACAATTGCAGGCAGCCAATGGCTGCCTGCATGCTGTCCCCCGGGAATCCGGCGGATTCCCGGGGGATTTGGCTTAAAAGAAAATCTTGCACCCTCTGTGTCCTCTGTGGTTTAAAAAAAGGACCCGAACCTCTGGGCCAGAATTGCCAAAACCAGCGCCACCGCCAGGGAGGGCAGCAGGTTGCCCACCTTGATCTCTTTAATTCCCAGCAAATTAACGGCAATCCCCACGATCAGCAAGCCGCCGGTGGCCGTAAGCTCCCTGACCACTCCGTCGGTGAGCAAATCTTTGAAGGTTCCGGCCAGGAGGGTGATGGAACCCTGGTAAACAAGCACCGGCACCGCTGAGAAAACAACCCCGATGCCCATGGTGGAGCTGAAAATGATGGCCGAAACACCGTCCAGGGTGGCCTTGGCGTATAAAATAGAGGGGTTGCCGTTCAGTCCGTCCTCGATGGACCCCAGTATGGCCATGGCACCCACGCAGTAAATCAGGCTGGTGGTAATGAAGGCCCTGGAGATCTTGCTTTCTCCTCCTCCGAAGCGGGATTCCAGGCAGACCCCCAGCCTGGCCAGATACTTTTCAATATCCACGGCCTGACCCAGGGCGCCTCCCAGCACCAGGCTGACCACCACCAGCAGGACATTTTCGGTTTTGAGCGACATCTGAATGCCAATCAGCAGCACCGAGAGGCCCAGTCCCTGCATCACCGTCTCTTTGACCGGTTCCGGAAGGCCCTTCCTCAATAATATGCCAATCAGGCCTCCTGCCGTGATGGCTATGGCGTTGGTTATTGTACCGATCAAAGAATGTTCTCTCCCCGTTATTCGGCAGTTTGACTGTTTGTTTCACGTGAAACATCCTGGGGGGTAATCTCCCCTTTATCCCTGAGACCGTTCAAAAAACTCAGCAGATCAGCCGGGCTTTTAAAATCAAATACCGCTCTGGCTCCCCCGCCCTTTTTTTCCCTTACCTTGACTATGGCCGGCAGGAGGCCGCTCAGATCCCTCTCCAGATCCCTGTATTCGGCCTTCCTGGTTCTTCTCCTTACCCTCGCCCTTACCGAGGCCATGGTCTTGACCAGACTTTCCGCCTGCCTAACATTCATCTGCTGCTTGACTATTTTTTTAGCCGCGCTGATTTGCCTGGTTTGTTCCTCTATGCCCAGGATGGCCCTGGCATGCCCGGTGGTCAGCTTGCTATCCAGCACCAGCCTCTGTATTTCCTCGGGCAGTGAGAGAAGCCTGACCATATTTCCCACGAAGGGCCTGCTCTTGCCAACCCTTTTGGAAACGTCCTCCTGGGTCAGGCCGAAGTCATCCATTAAAATTCTGTAAGCCCGGGCCTCCTCCAGGGGGTTAAGATTTTCCCGCTGCACGTTTTCAATCAGGGCCACCGCAGCGGCCTCCAGGTCATCGTACTCCCGGATCACCGCCGGAACCTTTTCCAGACCCAGCTCCCTGCAGGCCCGCCATCTTCTCTCTCCGGCAATCAGTTCATACTTCCCGTCCTCCAGGGGCCGCACCACAATGGGCTGAACCACCCCGTGCTCCTTGATTGACCCGGCCAGCTCGGAAAGCTTATCGCCGTTCAAGACCTGCCTTGGCTGCCGGGGGTTTGGCAGCACATCGGCAATATTTATTTCCCGCAGCCGGCCGTCTTTTTCCCCGGCTGTTCCCGGCAGCAGGGCGTCAAGCCCCCGGCCCAGTCCCCGCTTTTTATTATTCAAGGCCCAACACTTCCTTTGCCAGGTCTTGGTACACCTCTGCGCCCCTGGACCTGCGATCGTAAACCATCACCGGCTTGCCGTGGCTGGGCGCCTCGCTCAGGCGCACATTCCTGGGGATGACGCTCCGGTACACTTTGCCCCGGAAGTGCCGCTTGACCTCGTCCACCACCTGGATGCTGAGGTTGGTCCTGCCGTCAAACATAGTCAACAGCACTCCCTCGATGGACAGTTCACGGTTAATCCCCTCCTGGACCAGTGAAATGGTGTTCACCAGCTGCCCCACCCCTTCCAGGGCGTAATACTCGCACTGAATGGGAATCAACACGGAGTCGGCGGCCGCCATGGCGTTAATGGTCAAAAGACCCAGTGAGGGAGGACAGTCTATAATCAGAAAATCATACTCATTCCTGATCCCGTCAATGGCTTTCTTCAGCAGGTATTCCCTGCCCGGGAGGCCCACCATCTCGATCTCGGCCCCGGCCAGCTCAATCCTGGCCGGCAGCACGTCGAGATTCTCCACCGGGCACTGCACCACGGCCCCTTCGGCTTCCAGTCCGTTGATCAGGACGTCATAGATGGTCTGTTTCATTTCGTCCTTATTCAACCCAAGTCCGCTGGTGGCATTTCCCTGCGGGTCAATGTCGATCAACAGCACCCGCCGGCCCATAATGGACAGCCAGGCCGAAAGGTTCACCGCTGTGGTGGTTTTGGCGACACCGCCCTTCTGGTTGGCAATGGCGATTACCCTGCCCACTAAAAGCACCCCTCACAATTCACCGGCTGCCCGCCGGCAGCCCAAGTAATCCGGAATTATCTCTTTGACTATTCAACATCCATGATCTTCGTTCCTTCTTTTGACAGAAAAACCCTGCCCCCGTTAAATCTCCGGGGCAGGGCCGTTTTATGTGCCTTCTGCTCAAGCAATGGGTCTTTTGGCCGGCATCCCCGGCCTTCTGGGGTAGCCCGCCGGGGTGGGGGCCGTTTTTCTGATCAAAATCAGCGTTCTTTCCTCCGGGATAATGGGCAGCCTCAAACCCTCAACCCTTTCCAGGGAACCCCCCAGCAAATCTATGGCCTTTTTGGCCTTCTCCAGCTCCTCGGCCGCCCCGGGCCCCTTCATGGACAAAAAGCCGCCCCCTTGCCTGACCAGGGGCAGGCAGATCTCGGCCAGTACGTTGAGCGGGGCCACCGCCCGGCTGGTGACCAGCCCGGCCTTTTCCCGGAATTCACCGCCGGAACCCAGATTCTCGGCCCTGTCCCACCTGGCCCCGGCCCCCTGGAGACCCAGTTTGACGATCAGTGCCGACATGAACTCCACCTTCTTTTTTACCGAGTCCAGCAGCAGCAGTGACAGATCCGGCCGGCAGATCTTTATGGGCAGGCCCGGAAAACCGGCCCCGGCCCCCACGTCCACCAGGGGGCCCTTTTCCCCGGTCAAAAGTCTGAGGCAGCTGAGGGAGTCCAGGAAGTGCTTTACCGCCACCTCCCGCTCACCCTCAAGGGAAGTGAGGTTATACCTTTTGTTGCCCTCACTTAAAAATTCATAATACTGCCGGAACAGCTTCATTTTTTCCTGGTCCAGATCCAGGCCCATTTCCCGGCCGCCTTCAGCCAGGCTCTCCTCCAGCACCCCGGTCAAACCTCTTTCCCCTTTCCTCCGGCGCCCTCCCGGGCTGATTTCTCCAGGTGGATCAGCAGCACCGCCAGGTCCGCCGGGCTGACCCCGGAAATCCTGGCCGCCTGTCCTACCGATTCCGGCCTCAGACTGTCCAGCTTCTGGGCAGCCTCCCGGGACAGTCCCTGCATTTCCAGGTAGCCGGCGTCCGCCGGTATCTTCCTGCTTTCCAGTTTTTCAAACCTCTCCACCTGGGCCAGCTGCTTTTTGATGTAGCCCTCGTACTTTACCTCAATTTCCACGGCCTCCCGAATATCTTCGGGCAATTCCGGGCTCTCCAAGGGTAGCTCCAGCAGGTCCGGGTAGCCCAGTTCCGGCCTGCGCAAAAGAAACGCCAGGGTGGAAGACTGCTGCAGGTCAACACCCTTGCCGTTTAGGATAGCCTTAATCTCTTCAGTAACCGGAACGCGTGTTCGGTTAACCCTTTCAAGATCCTCTTCTATTTTTTGTTTTTTGGCTTCAAATTTTTTCATCCTCTGGTCACTGATCAGCCCTACCCGGTATCCGGTTTCGGTTAGCCTCCGGTCGGCGTTGTCCTGCCTTAAAAGCAGACGGTACTCCGCCCTGGAGGTAAGCATCCGGTAGGGCTCCCCGGTGCCCTTGGTGACCAGATCGTCGATGAGCACCCCGATGTAAGCCTGGGAACGGGTCAGCACCAGGGGTTCCCTCTCCCTGATGGACATGACGGCGTTGATTCCGGCCATGATCCCCTGGGCGGCGGCCTCCTCATAACCTGAAGACCCGTTGATCTGGCCGGCGCTGAAAAGCCCCGGCAGATTCTTAAACTCCAGTGAGAGCTTGAGCTGGGTGGGGTCCACGCAGTCATACTCAATGGCATAGGCCGGCCGCATAATCTCAACCTTCTCCAGCCCCGGGACGGTCCTGTACATAGCCCTCTGCACCTCCTCGGGCAGGCTGGAGCTCATGCCCTGGACGTACATTTCGTTGGTGTTCCTGCCCTCGGGCTCTACGAAAACCTGGTGCCCGGGGCGGCCGGCAAACCTTACCACCTTGTCCTCAATGGAGGGGCAGTAGCGGGGACCGGTGCCCTCAATAAACCCGCTGTAAAGTGGCGACCGGTCCAGGTTATCCCTGATGAT
>Ga0209347_1002843_pt1 | contig 21729 bp, 23 predicted proteins | sample AutmiccommuBRH23_FD_187382 | JGI IMG/M metagenome (GOLD analysis project Ga0209347, IMG submission 187382) | Deep subsurface microbial communities from Mt. Terri, Switzerland - Autotrophic microbial communities BRH/23 (SPAdes) (version 2) | ecosystem: Environmental > Aquatic > Deep subsurface >...
AAATTATTCTACAATACCTCCATCAAATAGTTAAATCGCTAATAATAAACAATTAAACCTCAAAAATTAAAACATGCAAGTAGCCGTAACAAGAAAAAAGAATATATTTTCACCTGACCCTTCCAGAGTAATCGCCCGTTTTCTTCAATTAAATGATGAAAGGTCTGCAAATATCATCAGACAAGTTTTGGCAATGCCTGAAAAAGAAGTGAATACAGCCATGAGCCAGTTACTTAGAGGTTATTCAAGGAGACACAGAAATATTTCACGAATATTTGAGAACCATTTTAACAAACTGGCTTCCATTTTTGATAAAATTGAAGTTAATGAAGAAGATCTCAGTTTGGCTCAGAAAGCGCTAATAGGATCTTATTTTACTATGGAATATTCCATTGAATCAGCTGCTTTTTTTAATCCGTCTGCCATGGAACATCCAGATCAGTCAGAATTGAGAAAAAACGAGAAAAGGGTAATTTTTAGTTTTCGGGCTACAGGTGAAGGACATATTTCCTCTGTTGTATTCCGTACAGGAATTCTTGACAAAAATGGTAACCTAAGTATTGAACCCGTTGGAAAAATGCTTGCCGAGGCAGATAAAATTATACAGACTGTTTACGACAAAAAAAGCTTTCAGGTGAAACTGAACGAAATGCAAGACCATGAAACAATTATTCCGCCTACAATTATAGACAACCCTGTTGAAATGCAAGACAATGAAAATTTGATTCCTTCGGCACCTCTTGACAAAAATGTTGAAATGCAAGATCCGCTCAAGATTATTTCTCCAGCTTTTATCTTAGATCAATTGGGCGATAGTTTTACTTATGAAGAATTGGCAAAAAGTCTTGAAACAGCAATTAAAAACCCCGAAATTACTGAGGGTCAAATTAAAATTATTAATCAAATTTTGTGGATGGCTTCCGCACATTACGAGATTCATTTTTCAATTGATTCTGCCATATCAGAAAGGGTAATTTTCCCAATATCTGCTACAGAAAAAAAAGGTATAGAAGATGCTCGGTTTGTTAAATTCACCGATGATAATGGAGTAATAACCTATTATGCCACTTACACCGCTTACGATGGGATGACGATTCTTCCTAAATTAATAAGTACAACCGATTTTTATAATTTTAAGATATTGCCTATCAATGGCGAAATTGCCCGTAACAAAGGAATGGCTTTGTTTCCAAGGAAAATCAACGGAAAGTATGCCATGCTTTGTCGTATAGACGGGGTTAATAATTATATTGCCTATTCTGATAAAATCAATATTTGGAACGATGCTAAAATTATACAACAACCCAAATATCCTTGGGAACTTGTGCAAATAGGCAATGCCGGCTCCCCTATTGAGACGAAAGACGGTTGGCTTGTGATTACCCATGCGGTAGGTTCCATGAGAGAATATACCTTGGGCGCTTCATTGTATGAACTTGACAATCCGGAAATTGAGATTGGAAGATTAACCGAACCGTTAATGGTTCCAAATGAATTGGAAAGAGAAGGTTATGTACCAAATGTTATTTATTCATGTGGTTCCATTATTCATAATGATGAGCTGATTATTCCTTATGCGATGTCAGATTATTCATCTACTTATGCCACCGTTAATCTAAATGAACTGCTGACAGTTCTTAAAACTTCAACTAAAAATAACAAGAAGTAGTCGTCATCAAATAAAACATTAATGTTTAAGGTAGCAATTTTAATTTTCCCTAAAATTACATTTTACACTAGCTCATTTTATCAAAATAAATGCCGCCCACAATGCAAGCGAGAATAATGCTGCCGGTTATTTCCATTTTACACCATGAAAAAAATTTAAAAATTCAAGCGATTTATCAGCAAATTGAGAGTTATAAAATCCTGTAAAATCTGTGAATTTTGTAACTCTTTACATAAATTGTGTAACACATTTCAGAAATAAGAAACGCATATTTGTATATTAATAATTATGGTTAACCATATTCAAAAATAAAAATTATGAGTTCAGGAAAAGTAGTGTTAGGTTTATTGGCAGGTGTTGCCGCAGGCGCAATTGCAGGTCTTTTATTTGCTCCGGCAAAAGGTACGGACACCAGAAAAAAAATTGCCAAAAAGGGCAAAAACTATGAAAAAAAGTTGAAAGGCAAATTAAATGATCAACTTGAAAATGCCAACAAAAAATTCGATAAGTTAAAGACTGAAGTAACTGACTTCGCAAAAAAAAACATGCATAAAGCAGAACAAGTTACAGAACAAGTTAAAAAATAGTTAACGCCGGTAAAACTGGAGTTATCCTAATAAAATTTACATATTGATATTTGCCCTGTCAGGTTTTTTGTTGAAATAATGTGTATAAAGTACCCTAAATTTATACTACTGCGTTTGAGTTAGCCTGACGGGCATTTTCATTTTACCTTATTATCAACCAGGTAAAAAACAACATAGTATAATAGTATATAAGATTGTTGTACCTCAAACCCTATTTCCGACAAGAAATAGATTTCTTAATGATTCAAATACCATTTACCCATGACTACCCCCCAAATACATGGAACAAAATACAAACACAAATAATATATCTGAAATTTTATTCATTACCTCTTATCCGCCAAGGGAATGTGGCATAGCCACTTATTCACAAGATTTAATAAAGGCATTAAGTAATAAATTCAGCAATTCATTCTCCATAAAAGTTTGTGCCCTGGAATCGAATGGAAATACCTATCCATATCCTGATGAAATAAAATATACCCTAAAAACATCATTGGCTGCAGATTATGAAAAGCTGGCCTATGCCATCAATAAAGATACTAGTGTTAAAACCGTCTTAATTCAGCATGAATTTGGCTTTTTCAAATATCAGGAACAGGCATTTCATCAACTATTGTTAGCAGTATCAAAACCCATTGTTATTGTTTTTCATACGGTACTGCCCCACCCTGATAAATTGCTGAAAGAAAAGGTGCAAAATATTGCGGATGCCTGCAAATCCATTATCGTAATGACAAATACTTCAGCTGAAATATTACAAGAAGATTACGATATAGATATAAAAAAAATAACGATTATTCCACATGGAACCCACTTAGTTCCAAGATTAAGCAAGACTACTTTAAAACTGAAGTATAAACTGAAAGGCAAGAAAGTACTTTCCACTTTTGGTTTGTTAAGTTCAGGAAAAGATATTGGAACTACATTAGATGCTTTACCCGCCATTGTTAAACAGTGCCCAGAAACAATATTTTTGATTCTTGGAAAAACCCATCCGGAAGTGGTAAAACACGAAGGTGAAAAATATCGTGAAATGCTTGAGCAAAAAGTGGCGAAACTTTCTCTTCAAAATCATGTAAGATTTGTCAACAAATATCTTGATTTACCTGAATTGCTTGAATATCTGCAACTTACGGATATTTATCTGTTTACGGCAAATGATCCAAATCAGGCAGTAAGCGGAACTTTTGTTTATGCCATGAGTTGTGGCTGCCCAATCATTTCGACACCAATACCGCATGCAAAGGAAATGCTGACCGATGAGACCGGAATTATTTTTGATTTTCAAAATTCCAGCCAATTGGCCACTGCCACCATCAAACTGCTTAATGATGATTTCTTAAGAAAAAATATTGGCACAAATACCTTGCATAAAATAGCGTCCACAGTTTGGGAAAATTCTGCCATAGCGCATGCCAAGTTATTTGAAAAAATGGATGATGAACGCATTTCATTACAATACAATATACCAGATACTAACTTAAAGCATTTTAAAAAACTGACAACAGGTTTTGGAATGATTCAATTTTCCAAAATAAATCAGCCCGATATTGATTCAGGATATACGTTAGATGACAATGCAAGGGCACTGATTGCTATGTGCCAACATTATGAATTGACAAAAAATGAAGCTGATTTAGAATACATCCATATATACTTTAACTTCATAAAGTTTTGCCTGCAACCTGAAGATGGTTTCTTAAATTATGTTGATGAACAAAGAATTTTTACGCTGCAAAATTATGAGACCAACCTTGAAGATGCAAATGGAAGAGCGATTTGGGCATTGGGTTATTTAATTGCCAAGGGTGATTTATTGCCAAAAGAATCTCAATCTATTGCTGAGGATGCAGAATTAATAATAGAACATGTTTTACTGAATATAGATAACATTCATTCTACACGTGCCATGGCATTTGCCATAAAAGGATTGTATTTTAGAAATAAAAAAAACAGTACTACACAAAACACCACATTAATTAAAAAACTTGCGAATCGATTGGTTCAAATGTATCGCCATGAATCACACAATGAATGGAAATGGTTCGAGAGTTATTTAACCTACGCAAACAGTGTTTTGCCAGAGGCTTTGTTGTGTGCGTGGTTGGTTACAGGCGAGATCACCTATCAAAATATTGCCAAATCTTCTTTTGATTTTCTGCTGTCAAAGACCTTCAGGAAAAATAAGATAAAAGTAATTTCAAACAAAAACTGGTTAGATGCCAAAGAAAAATTAAACAGCATATCTATTGGAGGTGAACAGGCAATTGATGTTGCTTACACAATTCTTGCATTGCGTAAATTTTACAAAGTTTTTAAGGAAGAAACTTACCGATTAAATATGGAAATATCTTTTAATTGGTTTTTGGGAAGCAATCACCTCAATCAGATTATTTATAATCCTTGCACCGGTGGCTGTTATGACGGACTGGAAGAAAATTCTGTAAACCTTAATCAAGGCGCAGAATCAACCGTAAGTTACCTGATGGCAAGACTAACGATTGAGAAATTTATTCAAAAAGAACTAAATAATAAACTTCAAAAAATACATTGTTAGATCTTAAAATCACGTTCAATTGGTGAAATGTGTGAATCATATAACTTATTCATAAAATTATGTAACACACAATTTTCTAAAACATCACATCTTTACACTGTTGTTTTTGCGGAAAATGTACAACAAACAACTTATACAATACAAACAAAATAGTGGAGACCAGAACCCACTTTAAAAACGGCTTGCTTGGTTATTCAAATCTAATAACTGTTAGGGTAATTGGGAAGGGCAATAAAAGCAAGAAATAAAACAAATTTAAAATTTTAAAAATGAAAAAATTAATTTTAGTAGTAGCGTTGGCATTAGTTTCAGCAGTTGGCTTCAGCCAGAATCCTTTAACAGTTGGACAAAGTCAACTTAATGTTGGGGTTGGTCTTTCAGATAGAGGAATTCCAATTTATTTAGGATTGGATCACGGAATCAGCAGAGACATCACAATTGGTGGTGAATTATCATATCGTTCATTCAACAAATATGAAAATAACTATAAATACAACCATGATGTTATTGGAATTTCAGGTAATTTAAACTACCACTTCAACAATGCATTAAACATGTCTAACGAATGGGATTTTTATGTTGGTCCAAACTTAGGATACTATTCATATAAAAATAACTATGATGGTTATGACGGAAGATATAATTCAGGTTTAGGTGTTGGTGCACAACTTGGTTTCAGATATTACTTATCTGATAAAGTAGGATTAAATCTTGAATTCGGTGGCGGAAACGCTTTCTCAGGCGGAAAATTTGGACTTACCTTCAAATTATAAACCTCTTAATATAAACTTAAAAACATTGGTTATTATAGACTGCAAAATAGCCTATATCTCCAATGTTTTTTTTTACAACAAATCTTAAAACTAAAAAAAATGAATTTAAAAAGAATCTTTGGGGCATTGCTTACAGCCCTTGGAATTGGTGGTTTAATTTATACTGCCGTATTATTTGTAAATAGCTCTGACAGCAATTATGCAATAAAAAACCTTGTGGTTTTTGGTGTGTTAGGTATTGTATTTTTTATTGCAGGCATTAGCCTTGTACGCACAACAAAGGACGAATCATAGCATAAATTTCTATTTGCCAGGATCTTTATTATAGCGTATGCTAAAACTAAACCCCATTCTATAATCTAAACTAGCTAATCAATTTCATTGTATACCAAACTATTATGAATGATAAGAATAAGACAAAGAAAGAACGGACTTCAAAATTAATCATTGATAATAAAGAAAATGCCGTTAAATTGGTAAATGCCAATAATGCCGTTTCACACAAAAACGATCATAAAGGAAAACATTTAGACACCTTAATTGATTCCAATTTAGAAAATGCATTATCGTTAAGCATTGCTGCCAACAAAGAACTTGAAATCCAAAATGAGGAAAAAGAGCAGCATATTAACGCATTAATCCGAGCAAATAAACAAGCAACAGAAAACGACAACCTAAAATCGGCTTTTTTGGCCAATATGTCTCATGAAATAAGGACACCCATGAACAGTATTTTAGGATTTACAGATTTATTAAAAGAGCCCGGACTTAAAAGCGAGAAACAACAAAAATATATTAAGATTATTGAAAAAAGCGGCGCTCGATTGCTAAATACAATCAATGATATAGTTGATATTTCAAAAATACAATCGGGCCAGGTGAAAGTAAACCTCAGCGAGACAAATATTAACAAGCAAATTGAAAAAATTTATAATTTCTTTAAACCAGAAGCAGATAACAAGGGAATAAACTTTGTTTATAAAAACAGCTTGCCAACAAAAGAAGCTTATTTTTTAACAGATTGTGAAAAAATATATACAGTGCTCATCCACCTTGTCAAAAATGCAATTAAGTATACCGACAAGGGTTCTATAGAATTTGGGTATGGCGGAATAAAATCAGCAACCTCACGAACACAATTATTGTTTTTCGTGAAAGACACAGGGATTGGCGTACCAAAAAACAGGCAAGAAGCCATCTTTGAAAATTTTGTGCAAGCAGATATTGAAGATAAAAGGGCCCATCAAGGCAACGGATTGGGCTTGTCAATCACCAAAGCCTATGTAGAATTGCTTGAAGGTAAAATTTGGGCAGAAAGTGATGAAGGCAAAGGCGCCAAATTTTATTTCACCCTTCCCTATCGAATCAATCTGAAAGAAAAATTTTTAAAGAAAATTATAACGTGTTAACATTGCTTAAAAAAAACAATTCATAACAAATAAAATATAAAATACACCAGCATTGATGCAAACCAAATAAGAATATCAATAAAGTATTAACCCCTTAATTTAATAACAATGAATATCAAAAGAACCCTTGGATCATTATTAATAGCTCTTGTAATAGGAGCCATTAGTTACCCTGTATTTTTATTAATAAATGCAGCCGGTGGGCAATTTACCACAAAAGTTTTAATCATTTTTGGCCTGCTGGGTCTCTTGATTTTTATTTTAAGTATTGGTTTAGTACGCACTTTAAAAGATAAATTATAGCATTTTTCTCTGCCCAATAAATCTGCAAATTGAATGATCATCAATACATCAAATTGATTGATCTGAAAATATGTGTAACAATATTTCAATTGATTATTATTTGTTCGTAAATTTAAACAAAGCAAAAATCATTAAAAATTAAATAAAACAATCAAATTATGAAAACAAAAACATTAGGAATCGTCATGGCCATTATAGGAATATTGATGATGATTTATACAGGTTTCAGTTATGTAACCAAAGAAAAAGTAGTAGATTTAGGTCCGTTGCAAATGAGTGTAGAGAAAGAAAACCCAGTGCAATGGTCGCCAATTATTGGTGCAGTATTACTTGTTGGCGGCATAGTGCTTGTTGCTATAGACAAGAAATAGGAATAAGTAAGTACGAAGACCGATCCCGATAGATTGGTACCGAAGTCCAAGACGAATACGGAAATCCATAGACCATAGTTGATATAAGTAAAAGAAACTGGTTCAACAATAATTAGCGAAGTTTAAACCTCAATTTTATAAATTATTATTGACAATACATTTTTTAAAATTTAAAAAAAGCATCATTTTCAGAAAGTGATGCTTTTTTATTTGTCAAAAGACCAATCCATTTTTTATTTTACCAGAAGTAACTAAAACTTAATGACTTAAAAAAAATTCGCAACTAAAATTCATAAAATGTGTGAATTGTGTAACTATTAAAAATAATTGTGTAACAAATTCCGAAGCTAATGAAGTCAACTTTGATACATCATAACTGGGACAACTAAGCCACAGTTCAAAAATCACCATCATCATGAAAATAAATAATATAACCCAAATAGCAGCCATGTTGTTATTCGTATTATTAGGAAGTTGCACAAACGACCAAGACGCAGATTTAACTGCAAGAACTGATTCAGTCGTTCTAGGCAAAGAAATTTCTTTTGAACAATCAAAAGGAGAAGAATTAAAAACAGTAAATTTAGGCATTGCAGGCGACTTTGTGATTTTATCAAAAACAGGAATTACCAGTGTTTATAAATCATCTATCACAGGAGACATTGGAACAAGCCCAATTACAGGTGCAACTATGGTAGTAGATTGTACAGAAGTAACAGGTTCTGTATTTTCAGTTGATGCAGCTGGTCCAGCTTGTAAAACTACAAGTGCAACGATGTTAACCTCAGCTGTTGGTGATATGCAAACTGCATACACTGATGCAGCAGGAAGATCAAATCCTGATTATTTGAATTTAGGCGCAGGAACAATTGGAGGCAAAACACTTTTACCAGGTCTTTACAAATGGTCAAGTTCTGTGAATATCCCAACAGATATCACAATTTCCGGCAGTCCAACAGACATCTTTATTTTTCAAGTTGCCGGAACTTTAGATATGAGCTCATCAGTAAGAGTAACATTAGAAGGCGGTGCTCAAGCTAAAAATATTTTCTGGGTAGTATCTGATGCCGTTACTTTTGGGACTACAAGTCATTTTGAAGGTAATATATTGGGACAAACAGGAATCAATATGCAAACTGGCGCTACAATTAATGGCAGAATGTTGGCTCAAACCGCAGTGACTTTACAAATGAATACGGTTAACAAACCTCAATAATTATAAACAATCAACCCTATTTAAAAGACTGTCTGAAAAGACAGTCTTTTTTTTGCGTTTAGTTTTAGGATGCTCATTTTCATTAAAATGAGCACAACACATTCATCAATCAATCTTCATACTTAATTTTTTTGTTCCCCCTTCGGGCCTGCCTGCCGGCGAGGCAGGGGTTAGGGGGCTTATCGAGAGTTTGGGCTCTCTTTTATGTGTGAATCATGTAAATTCTATAAATAGTTATGTAACGCTCCCCTACTTTCAGGAACATATCTTTGGCCAGTGATAATTTTATCACAATAATTAATCCCATTAAATTATGAAATTATTAAAAAATCTATCCGCAACTTTTGCAATAGCAGCAGTTGTTTTAATGAGCAGTTGTTCAAATGATGACGACACTGATAATGCTCCAAACCATGCGGCCGTAGAACTTGGAACTTCAGGCAATTATGTGATTTTGGCTAAAACATCCATAGCCAATTCGCCTACTTCCGCTATTACAGGAGATATGGGAATAAGTCCCGCCGCCGCTTCTTTTATTACGGGCTTTGGTTTAACCGCTGCTACCGGATTTGCAACGTCTCCACAAATTAACGGACGCATATATGCTGCAGATATGGTTGCTCCAACCTCAAGCAACCTTACCTTGGCCGTTGAAAATATGATAACTGCCTATAATAATGCTGCTGGGCGACCATCACCTGATTTCATCGAATTGGGAACAGGTAATTTAGGCGGTAAAACCCTAACGCCAGGATTGTATAAATGGTCAGGTTCAGTTACTATGCCAACCGATGTTACCATTTCGGGTGGCCCAAATGATGTGTGGATTTTCCAAATTGCAGGAAATCTTACCACGAGCGCCAATGTAAAAATTAAGCTTGCAGGCGGTGCCCAAGCTAAAAACATTTTTTGGCAGGTTGCCGGTTATGCCATATTTGGAACAAACGCACATTTTGAAGGAATTGTAATGTCTAAAACAGGCATCACTTTTACTAAAGGCGCTTCTCTTAATGGTAGAGCTTTGGCGCAAACCGCTGTAATTCTTGATGCCAATACGGTAACAAAACCATTTTAAATAACAAATGATCATCCTTAAAAAGGCTGTCTGAAAAGACGGCCTTTTTTTGTGTTTATATTTAGGATACGCTCAATTTTTTTCAATTGTTATGAAACATTCATCAATAAATAAAACAATCTTCATATCTAATTTTTAGTTCCCCTATGGGGTTAGGGGCTTCTTCGAGGGTTAGGGGGCCTATAAATATGTGAATCTTGCAACTTTTTTAAAAAGTTATGTAACAACTGCAACGTTAAAAGAGAATACCTTTATCAGTTGATTGTTTTGACTGTTTGTTACTTATATAATGCTATCAATAGATACATTATAAAACTGAGACATCGATTTGATTCTTTAAACCATAAGAGGGTACTTATATATAAAATAGTATGAAAAAATTAAAAATTATCAATTTAAAAAAAGCACAAAGTTTAGCAACCGCGCGTTCCATAAAACTTAGTGAAGATACGCTGGATCAAAAAGAAAGAGCTAATGGCTTTTTCCAAGAGGTTGGGGATATGGCGCTATTTATAAAACAAATATTTAAGGAAACTTTTTCGCGCAATTTTGAATTTAAAGAGTTTTTACGCCAATGTTACGAAATAGGCAATAAATCGTTGCCGCTTATCATTATAACAGGAACTATTATGGGACTTGTGCTCACCATTCAATCGCGCCCGGCGATGGCGAAATTCGGGGCAGTCACTATGTTGCCAGGAATGGTTGCCGTGTCTTTAATTCGCGAAATTGGCCCAATTATCACCGCATTAATTTGCGCCGGTAAAATTGGTTCGGGGATGGGAGCCGAATTGGGATCTATGAAAGTAACAGAACAAATTGATGCCATGGAGGTTTCCGCAACCAATCCCATCAGGTACCTTGTGGTAACGCGGGTACTCGCCGCAACATTAATGTTACCAATTTTGGTTCTTTTTGCTGATGCATTCGGATTTATAGGAAGCTGGATTGGCGTGAATATAAAAGGAGATGTAAGTTTGGTTTTATATATTTTTCAGGCATTTGGGTCTATTACTTTTTTAGACTTCTTTCCAGCCGTAGTAAAAACCTTCCTTTTTGGGGCTGTCATCGGCATTGTTGGTTGCTATAAAGGCTTCACCGCCGGAAGAGGCACCGAAAGTGTAGGGAAAGCTGCAAATGCCGCAGTGGTATTGTCATCCTTACTTATTATAATTGTTGATATGATTGCCGTACAAATAACAGATATGTTGTCATGATAAATTCACAAGAAACCAATATAGACACTGTTTCAGAAGAAAAAACAACTTCTGATGTATTGATAGATATAAAAAACCTGAAAAAGTCATTTGGAAGACTGGAAGTGTTAAAAGATATTTCCTTAAAACTTCACAATGGCGAAAACTTAGTTGTTCTCGGAAAATCAGGATCGGGCAAATCGGTGCTCATAAAATGCATTGTGCGTTTGTTAAATCCTGATGGTGGAACCATTAATTTGCTTGGCAAAGAAGTAAATTCCATTAAAGGCAAGGAATTATCAGAAATAAGAGAAAAAATTGGTTTTCTTTTCCAAAGTGGCGCTTTGTACGATTCTATGACGGTTAAACAAAATTTGGAATTTCCGCTGGTAAGAATTAAAAAAGATTTAAAAGAAGCAGAAATCAACAATAAAATAAATGAGGTTTTAGAAAATGTTGGACTGGCAGATGTATTGGAAAAAATGCCATCTGAGTTATCTGGGGGAATGCGTAAACGAATAAGTTTGGCACGTTCCATTATTCTGGATCCGGTAATTATGTTGTATGATGAACCTACAACAGGACTCGATCCGGTAACATCTGATGAAATAAGCGAACTGATCAATTCTGTTCAAAAAAAATATAAAACGTCATCCATCATTATCACGCATGATATTGCCTGTGTGCGTATTACCGCCGACCGCATTATTATGTTGCACGAAGGGCACGTTTATGCGGAGGGAACGCTTGAAGAGTTTGAAGCATCAGATGATCCATTAATTATGTCTTTCTTCAAATAATAATAAATAAATAATTAAGAACAATTCAACAATAAAATAATAACAAAATAAAAAAATAATATGAATACACATTCAACAAAATTTAAAGTACGTTTAGGCTTGTTCGTTGCCGCAGGATTTGTGCTTTTTGCCATTGCCATATTTTTGATAGGCAGACAAAAAAACTTGTTTGATCCGGTTTTTAGCCTTTCAACAACGTTTTATAATGTTAGCGGACTGCAGGTTGGCAACAACATACGGTTTTCAGGTATCAATGTAGGAACGGTTGACAATATTAAAATTATAAATGATTCAACGGTTCTTGTGAATATGCTTGTTCAAAAAGATGTTCAGAAATTTATTAAAACCGACGGAATGGTACTGATAGGTTCTGAAGGAATTATTGGCGACCGGGTTTTAGTGATTACCCAAGGAAGCGCAGAAACAAAATCGATAAAAAGCGGACAATTTCTTGCATCCGTTGAACCCATTGAAACTGATGCCATTATGGAAAGTTTGGATATTACCGCACAAAATGCTGAGGTTATTTCAGCACAACTGATAGAACTTTTGGACGATATCAATAATGGAAAAGGGACACTTGGTATGCTCATACGAGATTCCACAATGGCGACAAGCTTGAATAAAACAATGGGCAACCTGCAACAAAGCAGCAAAGGCTTAAATGAAAATATGGAAGCTGCCAAAAGCAATTTTCTTTTGAGAGGTTATTTTAGAAAGAAAGAAAAAGCCGCTGAGAAAAAAAAGGAAGAAGCCGCTGAGGTAAAAAAACAATAATCCAAGTTTTGAAAAGACTTAAATTGAAGGATGGATTGTGTCACGTTGTTTGGAAAATTCATTTAAAGTGTGAATTATGTAACTTTTATAAAAAATGATGTAATACCCATAATGGCATTGTACCATACTTTTACCATATGAGGATTAAGAGACAAATTGAGCCAGAAAACGAATGAGAAATTCAAAAGAATTAAGAAATAACTGGCAGGAGATAAGAAAAATTCTTAAAGAGAGATTCGCCATGCTTACAGACAATGATTTATTATTTGCAGAAAATCAGAAAAATGAAATGATAGTTAGGCTTCAGCAAAAATATGGGCTTTCAAAAGAAGAAATTCAAAAAATTATTTCTGATCAATAATTTTAAAAAGTAATTAAATAGAAATAAAATATAAAAAAATGAAAAAATTAATTTTTACAATTATTACATCTATGCTGCTTACAGGAACCATTTTCACAAGTTGCAATACGGCTGCAGAAAAAGTTGATAAAGCAGAAGATAAGTCTATTAAAGCTGATGAAGATTTCAATAGCGCCAAAGAAGAGTATTTGGCAGATATTGAAAATTTTAAAAAAGAAACAGCCGCTAAAATTGAGGCAAACAATCAAATGATTGCCGATTTTAATGTTAAAATAGCCACTTCAAAAAAAGATGCGAAAGCATATTATGTTGAGCAGATTGCCATATTAGAACAAAAAAATATTGCAATGAAAGAAAAATTGGATGCTTATCAAGAAAGCGGAAAAGACAACTGGGAAACATTTAAAACTGAATTCAACAAGGATATGAATGATTTAGGTGAAGCATTTAAAAACTTTACGGTAAAAAACGAATAAACAATTTAGATAATTAGGCAATAAGCCAATTTTTATAAACTATTAAAAAAAAAGACAAATCATGGGAAATTTACTTTACACAGTTGCAGTTATTTTAATTATTCTTTGGGCCATCGGATTCTTAGGATTTCAAGCAGGAGGAATTATACACATCTTATTGGTCATCGCAGTTATTGCTATTATTCTTAGAATTATTCAAGGAAGAAGGATTCTTTAAAACGCTACATTATTGATTTATGTTGGTTATAAAATATCGTTGTTTTTTGAGCTTCGATATTTTTTTTTAAAATTAAGTGAGATTAATCATTTTTTAAGTTGATCATTATCAATGCATAACGAAAAAATTCTTGCTAATTTTAATTAAACACCATCATTAAAAGATTAAAGAATTGAAAAACCAAACATGAAAGCAATTTTGAATTTACACCTTATATCAGTAAAATGATAGGTTTTCAAAGAAATAATTTAATAAATAAACATATTAATAAACCTTTAAACAACAAACCAATTATGGGAAATCTACTTTACACAGTTGCAGTTATTTTAGTCATTCTTTGGGCCATTGGGTTCTTAGGATTTCAAGTTGGAGGAATCATTCATATATTACTGGTAATTGCAGTAATAGCAGTTATCTTAAGAATTATTAGAGGATGATAAATCCTTTAAAAAATGATTTTTGATATTGATTAACAAAAATATCGGCAATTTAAATTGCCGATATTTTTTTGTTTACGAATTCCAACTACTGTTAATTAAATCATATTTACAAGATATAACTTACCTAAAATGTGAAAACTTTATGAAATTTTTAGGAATTAATTTTACTTTCAAACGCTTTAAAATTGATTAAAAAATTAACCAAGTATCATAAAAAGACCTTGTTTTTTTATCCGTAAATCACCAACATATAATTCCATTTATTGAACTCTTTCACAAAAATATTATGTGTGAATTATGCAACTCTTTGTTAAAATTGTGTAATGCTTCTTGCCAAGAATGAAGCCACCTTTGTGCTATATTAAAAAAATTCACCCCAAAATTAAATATTATGAACCTAAATACCTTAAAATTATGATTGCTAAAAAACTACTTACAACAATTGCATTTGCATTTGTTTTGTTATTTTCAGGCTGCGCAAAAGATGATTTCGAAGAAGTCGACGGCGTTTGCCCACTTGTTATTTCAACTATTCCAACTTCAGACGCTGTTGGGGTACCTTTAAACCAAGTGATTACTGCCACTTTTAATGAAGTGATGAAATCATCAACAATTACAACGGCTTCATTCCTTGTAAGCGCTAATGGTGTACAAATTGCAGGAACTGTATCGTATACAGGTTCAACTGCTACTTTTACGCCTAATTCGCCACTGCTTCCTAACACGAAATATACTGGCACAATTACAACATTGGCATCAGATCCAAGAGGGAACTTCTTACAGGAAAATTATGTTTGGTCTTTTACCACTTTAAAAACCTTTACAGTGGGAGTTTCATCCAATCCAACTATTGGCGGCATAACTGCTGGTGGCGGTACTTTTATTGAAGGCTCTACAGTAATTGTTACTGCTGTACCAAATGCAGGATATACTTTTGACAACTGGACAGAAGGTGGCGTTATTGTTCCTGGAGCAACTGCAACTTACCAATTTGTATTGGCAGGTAACAGAACTTTGGTTGCAAACTATAGTTTAATACCTCCAACGCAATTTGCGGTTATTGTATCATCAAACCCAATTTTAGGCGGTGTTACTACAGGTGGAGGATTATTTGATGAAGGATCATCTGTTACAGTAACAGCAACACCAAATGCAGGATATACTTTTGCCAATTGGACAGAAGGTGGCGTTATTGTACCTGGAGCAACTGCAACGTACCAATTTGTAATTGTAAATGACAGAACTTTGGTTGCAAATTATGTGCCGGTTCAATATACAATAACCTTATCATCAAATCCTCTAATAGGAGGAACAACTGGTGGAGCAGGAACATTTGATACAGGAACAACAAGAACTGTAACTGCAACTCCAGCTGCTGGATATATTTTTGATAATTGGACGGAAAACGGACTTGAAGTTTCTACATCAGCATCTTATCAATTTGTTTTAACCGGAAACAGAACTTTGGTTGCCAATTTCATTGTTGAGCCAACCCCACAATTTTCTGTAATGTTATCAGCAAATCCTCAAGCAGGAGGATCAACTGATGGCGCCGGATTATTTGATGCCGGATCTAACGTACAGGTATCGGCATTGGCAAATCAAGGATATACTTTTGTGAACTGGACAAATAATGGAGTTATCGTTTCAACAGATACAACTTTTGAATTTATTTTGACACAAGACACCACTTTGATTGCTAACTTTATATTAGATACTGTTGCTTCTGGTGAATGTCCTAATCCTATAGTAGATTTAGGAATGGCTGGTGATTATGCAATCTTGGCAGAATCTGCAATTTCAACTACCGGAGTAACTTCAGTTACAGGTGATATGGGTATCAGTCCTCTTGCGGCAACATTTATCACTGGATTTGATTTAATTCTTGATCCTAGTGGAACTTTTTCAACCTCAAGTTTGGTGACCGGAAGAATTTACGCAGCAGATTATACGTCTCCAACACCAGCTAATTTAACAACAGCTGTTGACAATATGCATACAGCATTTACCACTGCAAATGGCATTGCTCCAACCGAAACTGAATATTTGGCTGGAAATCTTAACAATGTAACATTAGCTTCAGGTGTATATAAATATGGAACAGGACTTTTATTAACCAATACTATTACATTAGATGGCGGCGGTGTAGATTGTGCTGCATTTGTTTTCCAAATTGCTGGAGACCTTACTGTAGCTAACAATGTAAAAATCGTCTTAATCAATGGTGCAAAAGCCGATAATATTTTCTGGGTGACTGCAGGTGCAGGCGCTGTGATTGGAACAGACGTTGATTTTAGCGGAAATATTTTATCTAAAACATTGATCTCTTTAGAAGCACGTTCTACAGTTGATGGTAGATTATTGGCACAATCTGCAGTTTCATTAATTGGAAACACAGTTGTAAAACCTTCTAACTAAATAAATAATGAGCCCTCGCCAATTGGCGAGGGCTTTATAAAAATTTTAAAAATTTAAATGCAAAAAATAATGAAAAATAAAATAACTTTTAACGAAGGATCTCGCTTTGCCAGCTCCTTTAAACAAACCCTGAAAGGCCTGGTAATAGGTGCCTTGATTTTAACAGGGATCCAATCTCCGCTACAAGCGCAGGAAGTTGAATACTCAAGACCTTCTTGGTACTTTGGTGTTGCCGGTGGTGCAAACTTTAATTTCTATGAAGGTTCAACCTATAAGTTGAATGATGCTTTCACGCCTCCTGTTACCTTTCACAAAGGTTCAGGTATCGGATTGTTTCTTGCGCCAAGCATAGAATATTACAAACCTGACACTAGATTCGGATTTATTTTACAAGCTGGTTTAGACAGCCGTAAAGGTGATTTCGATCAACAATTTACCGACTGTGATTGTCCGGCCGACTTGTCAACCGACTTAAGCTATATTACAGTAGAGCCAAGTTTGCGTTTTGCGCCAACCAAAGGTAATTTCTATTTATATGCAGGTCCAAGATTTGCTTTCAACCAAAACAAAGCATTTGTTTACCAACAAGCAATAAATCCTGATTACCCTAATTCGGTAGCTCCTGCAGATGTAGAAGGTGATTTTAGCGATGTGGAAAAAACAATTATCTCTGGTCAAATTGGTATGGGATATGATATGCCATTGTCAAAAACAACCAGCAAAACACAATTGGTACTTTCTCCTTTTGTAGCTTTTCATCCTTATTTTGGTCAAAATCCTCGTTCAATAGAAACTTGGAATATTACTACCATCAGAGCAGGTGCCGTACTTAAAATTGGTAGCGGTAAGAGAATTACTCCAGAAGAAGTGATTGTTAAAATTCCTGAAGTTGGATTTGTGGTAAACTCTCCTTTAAACGTTCCTGGTGACTTAAGAGTTACTGAAACTTTCCCATTACGTAACTATATCTATTTTGATGAAAATTCAACAGATATTTCAAAACGTTATGTGTTGTTGAACAAAGATCAGGTAAAAGACTTTAAAGAAGACCAAGTTGAAGTGTTTAAACCTAACACAGAATTGGCGGGTCGTTCAAAACGTGAAATGACGGTTTACTATAATATTTTAAATATTTTAGGTGATCGTATGGGCAAAAACCCTAACGCAACAATTACTTTAGTTGGATCATCAGAAAATGGACCGGTTGAAGGAAAAGTAATGGCAGAGTCTGTTCAAAAATATTTGGTGGATGTATTTGCTATCAACGCCTCAAGAATCGCCATCGAAGGAAGAAGCAAACCAAAACTTGCTGAAGAACAAATTGGCGGAACACGTGAGTTGGTACTTCTTCGTGAAGGTGACCGTAGAGTTTCTATTGAAAGTAGCTCTCCAGCCTTGTTAATGGAATTCCAAAGTGGCCCAGACGCTCCTTTGAAACCAGTTCAAATTAATGCGGTTCAAGTTGCACCAGCAGCCAGTTACGTGACTTTTAAAGTTGACGGAGCAGAGAAAGCATTTAGTTCATGGCAAATGGAGATTACTGATGAAAACGGTGTTGTTCAAAATTATGGTCCATACACGCAAGAAGAAGTGAGTATTCCTGGAACAACTATTTTAGGAACAAAACCTGAAGGACATTACAAAGTTAAAATGATCGGCACAAACAAAACCGGTGAAGTTGTAACTAAAGAATCTACTGCTCACATTGTGGCTTGGACACCTTCTAAAGTTGAAGAAGGAATGAGATTCAGTATTCTTTATGAATTTGATGATGCCAACGCAATCGCGATGTACAACAAATATCTTTCAGAAGTTGTGGCTCCTAAAATTCCAGCCAATGCAAAAGTGATCATTCACGGTTATACTGACATTATTGGTGAAGAAGATTATAACCAAACATTGTCTGTAAAAAGAGCGACTGATGTTAAAAACACGTTACAAAACAGTGTTGCGAAATTAGGCACAACGGGTGTTACATTTGAAATGAATGGAATGGGCGAAAATGAAAACGCATCTCCTTTTGGAAATAAACTTCCTGAAGAAAGAGCTTACAACCGTACTGTTATTATTGATGTAGTGCCTCAAAAATAATTTCTGTAATTGTTACAGAAAGTTGTTTGAAGTGAGAAATGACAGGGTTTAAACCCTGTCATTTTTTTTATATCTATGTGTGAATTATGTAAACTTTTAAAAAAAATATGTAACTTTATAAGCATTAAATAGTTGCATATTTACAATATCACTAATTTAACAATTTTAAACAACAAAAAAAATGAAAAAAACAAGACTTTATTTAATGATAATGATGTTGTCATTAGGTGCATTTACAACAGTTGGCGCCACTGAAAAAAATCCTGCTACGGCTCCAAAAGAAATTCCAGCCGAAATTCAAGTAATGTTAAATCGTTTGGATGAAATTAAAGACATGGACAAATCAGATTTGAACCGTGCCGAAAAGAAAGAACTTCGTAAAGAAGTACGTGCCATCAATACCGAAATCAGATCTTCCGGAAACGGTATCTACATTTCAGTAGGCGCAATTATCATCATTTTACTTTTAATCATTTTATTATAATCAAAAGTAGTCATCAGTTTAAAATGACAAAACCTTATTAAATTCCATAACTTGTTATAGGATTGTTTGAATGGAAAAAGGACAAGGCACAAAACCCTGTCCTTTTTTTATTCATTATTTTTTTAATTGAATTGTTAAATTAACCGAAAAATATTTTGGGCGTTTCCCTGCGGGTCGGGCCTTTTGTTCCAAACTTTTGCGCAAAAAAACGCAAAAGGTTTTTACTTCAGCCCCTAACGCAAATTGAATTAACATTCAAAGCACAAACCTGAACTTGATCCCGATAGCTATCGGGACTGAAACTTTAAACAATAAAACCAATTATAAAAAAATGCAATACAACATAAAAATAAACAGCATAAAAACAGTTGATGAAATAACGGGTTACTGGACCACAGAAGATTACTTCCAATTGCTGGAAAAGTACAATTATCCCGATGCAGGAACTGCCAAAAAAGATACTTTACACGAATTGCTTTTAATGGCCATCACCGATTTTGAACCTAAAGACGCCGCCGTTATTGTGCTCACCCATAAACTGGGCGAAATTTTAACCGAAGGACAAATAGAACAAATTTCAAATGATATGCTGGTTGACACCGTTTGTGAAGAATATCCTGAAATAGAATTGCAATATGCTTTATTTAACTGCAATCAATTGCTTTATAAAGCGTTTAACGGCATATTTCCAAATGCCAATGCCACAATTATAGATTGTTCTATCACACCAATCAATGGAAGTCCAGAAATTAAAATAAATAAAGAAATTTTGCTGAAATTATTTAGCAAAGGCCTATCCGATCGAAATATCCTAAAACGTTTATTCGGCGAACAAATGAATGAAAATGTTGCTTTTCCTGAGGCTGAAGGCATTGTATGGAATTTAGAATCAAAAGACCTTATCAATTTCAGCGTAACAACATCGGCAAATTTATTGAAAGATGAAGATTTCCCTTCGCTTGAATTTGATGGTGAATACGAAGCTGCTCCAGATAATGATTAAATAATTCAACTATTCATATATTTAAAAAGCTCCTGAAAATTTCAGGAGCTTTTTTTCTCTTTATTTTAATCCAAAATTATCTCATCGGTTCATTAACTAAAATTCAACACCAAAAAACCAACTATTCCTGCAATAAAAATAATACCATAACCCACCAACACATATTTTTTCAAGGCTTTGCTTCCCGTAAAAACAGCAATCCCAATTTTTACAATGGTATTAGACAATACAGCCAGTAAAATGGCGTTTTGGGCAATTAAAAGATTTAAAGTGGTTCCACCCAATTTGGAAACCGAAATTGCGATGGCATCAATATCCGTAAGTGCGCTGATGGCGCTTGAAACATAAATTCCTTTTGTTCCGTAAGTGTGGTTTGCATAACTAACCAACAGCAATATTCCCATATAAAAAACACCAAAAAAAACAGCATTTTTAATATTTAGCGGATCACCCAACAAGATTTTTTCTATTGTTTGCGGTTTTCCAAACTGACTTTTGTGAAAGAACAAAGCAATGCCTAAAGCAGTTAAAAAAATAATGGACAGCGGTATTGTTAACGCAGCCAACAAGGATTTATTAAAAATATAAACCAATAAAAAAACTCTGATAACCATAATAGTGGCTGCGGCAAATATTCCTACAGCATAATTTCGTGAAAGTTTGGGAGTTTCTTTACTTTTTTTAGAAAATGTAAAAGTAACGAAGGTGCTTGATACCAAACCTCCCAAAATACTGGTTAATAAAATGCCTCTGTCGGTTCCCAAAAATTTCATCAAAATGTAACCAACAAAACCAATACCCGAAACCAACACAATTATCCACCCTACTTCCCTTGGATTAATTACATTGAAGGGCCCATAATATTGATTAGGTAAAAAAGGTAAAATTAACAGTGCAACCACCACAAAACGAACAAAAGCATACACTTCGTCTTGAGTAAGTTGGCCAATCATTATTCTTAATCTAACTTTAAGTGAAAGTAAAACCAACATCACAACGGTTAGCGCTAAACTTATGTTTATGTTACCAATAAGCACAAGACTGCCCAACAAAAAATTAAAAATGACGGCAAACTCGGTTGTGCTTCCAATATCTCCTCTATTTGAAGTTACCCAATATGAAATTGCAACAATAGCCACAACTCCTAAAAAACCTGCAATAAAAATCCAATAAGATAAAGCAATACCAAAATAAGCAGTTAAAAAACCCAATAAGGCAACAATGGTAAAAGTGCGTAGCCCTGCGAAAATTTCACCTTTTTCTGAATATTGAGAAAATTCTCGTTCCAATCCCAATACAAAACCGATGCCTGCAGTCACAAGCATTCTTATCAAAAAATCGAATTCTGTTAATTGAAAATTTTCTTTCTGAAATAAAAAATCAGCTTCCACTGCAAATGAATTATGTTAAATTGTTATTTGTTATTTATTATATGTTATTGGTTATTGGTTATTGGTTATTTGTTATTGGTTATATGTTATTGGTTATTGGTTATACGTTATT
>Ga0209347_1002844_pt1 | contig 21728 bp, 14 predicted proteins | sample AutmiccommuBRH23_FD_187382 | JGI IMG/M metagenome (GOLD analysis project Ga0209347, IMG submission 187382) | Deep subsurface microbial communities from Mt. Terri, Switzerland - Autotrophic microbial communities BRH/23 (SPAdes) (version 2) | ecosystem: Environmental > Aquatic > Deep subsurface >...
CAAGGGTCTTTAGTTAAGGGGTGCCGTCAAGCGTTCATTCAGCGCATACCCATCACAATCCCCGCGGAACGACGCCGGTCCTCCAAGGTTCAGCCGATGGGAATCCGCTAACTTAAGACCCTTGGGCTAAGGCCGCCGCACTCCAAAGCCCCCGCCCCGCGCCGGTACGGGAATTGGCCCCAACCGATCGGCCTCGACCGATTCGCGTCAGCGCAGCCGGGCGCGAATCGCTTCCTTGTCGAGGGTCTCGATCAGGCCTCTGTTCGCGAGGCAACCGACCGAGGTGCGATCGTCGTTGTGCCGGTTGGCCATGTCGAAGCAGCGCGCGATGGGTGTGATGATGACCACCTGCGGGGCCGATCGCGGCGCGGTCTTGTCGAAGTAATCGTAGTTGGGCCGGACGAGCGGGTGACATCCGGCCGCGGGAGTGGTCGAGAATCGCGCGGCGAGCGTCCTCTCCTTCGCCGCGTAACAGACGGCAGCGTCCAGCTCCGCGGGTGAGAGCTCGGCAAGCCGGCCGGTCACTTCGGCGAGCGCCTGCTGCGCCTCGATGAGCGCCCTGCCGACGCCCCCCGTGGGCGCCAGGTCCTTCGTCAGCGCCTCTTCCTCGGCGCGGATGGACTCTTCGATCAGACGGATGAACGCCTGGGGGTCTGGCATCGTGGCGGCGGCCTGCTGCGCTTCCTTCATCCGTTTCGCCCGCGCGGCGGGATCGCGCACCTTCGCGAGCTGCGCGCGCAGCGATTCCGCGCTCCGCTCCATCCCGCGCAGGTCGGCCTCCCGCGCCTCGACCACGATCTCCAGGGCGCCGCGGTGCGAGAGCGGCGTCCAGAGATTCGCGGGATCCCGCGCGATGACCAGGCCGTCGCCATAGCGGGGGAGACCCGCGATCTCGTCCCCCGGCAGCGGCTGGAGGAACGCGTCGCGCTCGACCGCGCCCCAGTCGGGCACGTTGCCGCTGTCGATCACTCCGGGTCCGATCTGATTCACCAGGAAGATCTGGAGGGCTGTCTCTCCCGTGTCCTCCCGGATCATCTTTCCATTGCGCTCGTACTCGAAAATGGGGAACGCCCCGAACGTGAGCGCTCCCGCGAGCGGCAGACTCGCGGCTGAAGGTTGACCCGGCGCGTTCTCCACACGCGCGGACGCGGCGAGGTGTCCCCACGTCTCCACGCTGAATCCCACGGGAGATGCGACCGCCGATGCGCTGCGCAGGATCGACTGGAATGCGAGCAGCTCGGACTCGAACTGCTTGACGAGCGCCGGCGTGGCAGCCTGCGCCTGCCGGGCACTGGCAATGGCCGCGAATGGTTTCCACGGTTTCCACGTCCCCGCGGCCTCGGGAAGCCTGCGGACCTCGGACAACAGCGAGCCGGCTCCTGCCAGGATCGCCAGAATCACAACGAGACCAAGGGGACGAATGCGCAGGCGGCTCAGGTGCATGATGAAGTATAGGCCTGCGCCGGGCGAGGGGGTGTTAAGTTCCGCGAGCGTGGCCGCGGTTTGGTCTCATCGTGGTCGGGAATCGAGAGAGAGGCTGGATGGCCCGGTTTGATGAGGATGATGTGGCTCCCCTTCTGGCGAGCGATCTGCCATCCGAGCTTCTCGAAGGCGGCGATGACCTCCCGAGGGCGCGGCAAGGGGATCGCGGGCGTCACCTCACACCGGGACTTCTACTTCGCGGGTTTCCACGGTCAGCGGGAGCCCTCTTCACTCCGGCCACCCGGCCGGCTACCTTCTGGCACCGCTCCGCGGTGCGGATCTGGCCGTGGCTGAGCTGCGGAGCGGCGGAGGAGAAGGGACACCACGTCCCTTCTCCCTCCGGCTGTATCAGTCCATCGCGGGAGTGGCGACCTGCATCGTGATTCCGGTGCCGTCGTTGCTCGCGGCCGAGCCGTAGACGATCGCGCTTCCCGAAACGACCGAGAAGACGACCGCTCCGTCGGGCGGTGCCGGTCCGCCGGTCAGCGCTTCGAACGGCATCTGCACGAAGTAGTTCGGGGGATGGGAGAGCGAGCTGCTTCTGACCATCGCCCCGGAATGGTCGTAGACCGTAATTTCCAGGACCACGCCGGACTCGAGCGAGCGGATGCCCACGTTGAATCGATCCGCGTCCGGATCGGAGGGCGTGATGAGTAGTCCCCGGCTTCCGCCGACCAAAGCCGACGCAGGCGAGACGGCCGGCATCCAGAGCGACGGGCTCGAGGCGCTCGCGTCATCGAACACCTGGGCGAGGAGCGCAGGTGCGTCGCCGGCCGTGGTGATCACGTCGGCCGAGCCGAGACCGCTGGCGCCGGTCGCCGCCACCACGTCGTTCCACACCCTCGTCTCGAAAGGATCGAGCTCGTAACTGACGGACGGATCGGTGGATTGACCCTCGATCCCGGCCGGGTGGAAGACGACCTTCCCGGAGATCGCGAACGAATAGGGATTGCTGATCTGCAGCGAGGTGCGGAACCGCGATCCGAATCCTCCGGCCGTCGAGGCCACCGCCGGAAGGATCGCTCTCGGGGTACCGAGGGGAATCAGAGACGCCGCCTGGATGCGGGTGACGATGCCGGGTCCGATATGCGAGACGAAGATCTCGCCCGACTGCTCGTCGACCGCGATTCCGGTCGGGGTGATCAACCCCTCGGCGATCGTGACCGGCGTTCTGCCCGGCCCGACGAGCCGCACGCGCCCGGGCTGTCCCTGCATCTGCGCGACGCTGAACTCCGCGACCAGCAGGGGTGAGGTGGGGCTCTGTCCAAGCGAGACGACGTCGATGGCCGAGGTCAGTCCGCCGACCAGCCGTTCATTCACCCCCGTGGTGATGTCGACCGTGCGCACCTCGGCCACGCCAGCCGGAAAGGGGAACCCGCTCAGAAGCGTCACCAGCAGCGCGTTCCCGCGCACGCGGATGCTGTCCGGAACCGCATCGATCACGGGCGGACCGACCGGAGTCGGATTCTGCAGCTTCGCGAATGTGGTCAGCGTCGTATAGGCGCCGCTCACCGCATCGACCCTGCTGATCAGATTCTGACTGGCATCGACGACGAACAGAGTCTGCCCGAGAGCGGCAACGCCGAACGGATTCGACAGGCGGACATTCTGCGCAAAGTCGGGTCGCGGCTCCGGGGTGAAGTTGGGGAAATCGGCGACCAGCCGGATCTCCATCTCTTCGCCCGCACCGTTCGACAGGGTGAGGATTTCCCCTGCGTCGAGGCGCCCGTGATGCGAGGGCTCGAGCAGAAAGTCTCCTGCCGTCAGCTCCAGAGGTCGACTGGTCCGCATCGCGAGCAGCGAACTGAGGAGGGGTGACGAGGGGGTAGGGTTGGGAGCTTCCGTTCCCGGAAGAGGGCCGGGCTGGACGGAGTCTCCGGTCCCGATCGTGAGATAGAGCACGCCACCGTGCAGCACCACGCCGGAGGGTCCGGACGGAGAGGGCGGGGTCACCCCGTGAATGCCCGAAGGGAGGCCGTCGATCAAGGTTCGCCGCTGCGTGGAGATGCGGTCCACGATGGAGAGACGTCCGGTGTTCGGGCCGTTTCCGGCCTCCACGACCAGCAGGTGTCCATGGCGGGTGAAGGCGATCTCCGTGGGCGCCTTGAATCCGGTGGCGAAAGGCTGCGCGGCAAGGGTCGCCGCGGATAGAACGACGAGCGCGATACTTCTAAGGATGGGGATTCTCATGGTTTCTCCTTTTCTGTAGGAACTTCTTTTTGTTCCGGGGCCGTCTCCGATTTCCCGGGGTGCTCCGCCTGAGATGCCGGCCCGAGCGGCTCAACCGCCGTCTCGCTCCTGTGCACGTGGCGAAAGATCGACCGCCGGGTGCGCTCGATCGTGATCGTCACCTTCCGTTTCACCGCTCTACCTCGACTTGGATGTCCCCACGGTAAGGACAGGAGGATGAGAAGTCGTGAGTTGGGCGTAGAATGTGTGAGTTCCACCCCTCAAAATGTCGCAACCCTCACCGATCTTCGGTTTCGGTGCTTTTGTCGTCGATCCGGCGGCCCGGCAGCTGCTTCGCGACGGGGCCGTCTGCCCGCTCACCCCAAAGGCGTTCGACGTTCTTTGCGCGCTCCTTCAGAACCCGGGACGGACGGTCACCAAGGAAGAACTGATGAGAGCGGCATGGCCGGACTCCATCGTGGACGACGGGAATCTCACCTTCCAGATCTCGACTCTTCGCAAGGCGCTGGGGGATCGGGGGAGCGAAGACCGCTATGTCGTGACCGTCCCCGGTCAGGGGTATCAGTTCGTCAGGCCGGTGCGGCAGATCGAGCAGGAGGAAGCGGAGTTCGCCGTCGAGGAGCGCGACATCACCACGATCACCATCGAAGAGCGTTCGTCGCCGCTTCCGTGGACCCTGGCGACGGGTGCGGTGGCCGCTCTGTTGATCGCGGTCATCGCCGGGGGAATGATCTGGCGCGACCGGGCAACGGTGACGCCGGCGCCGGAGATTCGGAGCCTGGCCGTGCTTCCGTTCAAGCCGATCGTTCCCGCCGAGCGCGACGAGGCGCTGGAGCTGGGGATGGCCGACGCGCTGATCTCGAGGATCGGCGGAAACGGCAAATTGCTCGTCCGTCCGCTGACCGCGGTGCGTGGCTACGGGGGGATCGAGCAGGATGCGGTGGCTGCGGGACGGACGCTCGGCGTGGACGCCGTGCTCGACGGCACGATCGTGAGCAGCGGCGGCCGCATTCGGGTCACGGCGCAGCTGATCCGGGTCGCGGACAGCGTGCAGATCTGGAGCGGCCAATTCGACGAGCGCTCCAGCGAGATCCTCGCGGTGCAGGACTCCATCTCCAGCCGTCTGTCACGCGAGCTCGATCTGACGCCCGGGGCGGGACGCGTTCGCACGGGCACCGCCAGCGAAGAGGCGTACCGGGCGTATGCACTGGGGCGCCTCCACTACTTTCGTGCGCACAGCGTCGAGGTGGACAAGGCGATCGTTCATTTCAAGCGGGCGATTGCGCTCGATCCGGAGTACGCCGGAGCCTGGGCCGGCCTGGCGGACTCCTATGTCATCCTCCCCATCAGCGCCGATCGTGAACCGCGCGAGAACTACGGGCTCGCCCGCCAGGCAGCGATGCGGGCCATCGAGCTCGATCCCTCGTCTGCCGAGGCGTACATGACGCTGGGAACCGTGAAGTTTTTTCTCGATTGGGACTGGAGCGGATCCGAAGCCGACTTTCTGCACGCGCTCGAGCTCGATCCTGAGTCGGCGCTCACGCACATCCGCTATGCCCATCTGCTTTCCAATACGGGTCGTCACGAAGAAGCGATGGTCGAGGCGCGGCGTGCACAGCGGCTCGACCCGCTGTCGCTGATCATCAACACGCTTGCGGGACAATTCTCCCTTCAGGCGGGAGACGTCGACGAGGGGATGCGCCAGCTTCGTCACACCCTCGAGCTGGATCCCGACTTCTGGATCGCCAGGATGAACCTCGGCAAAGCCCACGAAATGCGGGGGGAGTACGATTTGGCTCTCGCGGAGCTCGCGAAGTGTCGCGGCAGGTCCGGCGACAACGTCGAGCCGCTATGGATGATCGGCTACATCCATGGCCTGCGCGGGGAGAGCGAGAAGGCGCAGGCCATTGTCGACGAACTGCTCGAGGCCGCCGGCAATCGCCACGTTCCAGCTGCGAAGATCGCGCTCGTCTATATCGGGATGGGAAACAGGGACGAAGCATTCCGATGGCTCTTCAACGCCTGCCGCGATCGCGATCGCACGCTCGTGTTTCTCGACGCCAACCCGCGATTCCGCAAACTGGAGAGCGATCCTCGTTTCGCCTCCGTGGCCCGATGCGTGGATCTCCCCCAGTTACGCGAGGGGTGAGAGGAGAGTCCGCCCGGGTCTTCGTCCAGGCTGTTATCGCGCCCCGACACTCCCGGTCCGACACCTGCTGAGCGTGAAAGCGGGAACGTGGGGTTCATCCTTCCTCTACTATGTGCCTGAGCATGAACCGGCGTTACAGCGCAAGCTCCCGGCCGCGACGTGTCGCCTGATCGCATCGCATTGGATCTCGAGTGGAATGGAGATGAGGAGCCCCGTACGAGGAGCGATCTTCGGCATCGTCGCGGCGATGCTGTTCGGGCTGAGCGCGCCCGTTTCGAAGCGCCTGCTGCTCGATCTTCCGCCGCTGCTGCTCGCGTCCCTGCTGTATCTCGGCGCGGGAATCGGTCTGGTGGCCGCCGCGCCGTTCGCGCCGCGCCGCGAACGAAGGGAAGCGCCGGTGCGCGGCGAAGACGTGCCGCTGCTCGCCGGAATCATCGTGACCGGCGGCATTCTCGGGCCGCTGCTGATGCTGCTGGGACTGCAGCGCGTCTCGGGGGTGGCCGGGTCGCTGCTGCTGAACCTCGAAGCGGTGTTCACCATGCTCGTGGCGGTGGTGGTGTTTCGCGAGCATCTCTCGCGGCGCGAGCTGGGCGGTGCGTCGCTCATCGTCGGCGCCGCGGCCGTTCTCGGCTACGCCCCGGGAGAGCTTCGCGCGCAGTGGGTCGGTGTCGCCTTCATCACGCTCGCATGCCTGAGCTGGGCCCTCGACAACAACTGGACCCAGCGTCTCTCGATCCGAGATCCCTTCGCGGTGGTGCGGATCAAGACCCTCGGCGCGGGCACGTGCACGTTCATTCTCGCCCTTCTTCTCGGGCAACAGATTCCCCGGCCGTCCATCGTGGTCGGCGCGCTCGTTCTCGGCGTCTTCAGCTACGGGATCAGCATCCTGCTCGACGCGTATGCGCTGCGCTACATCGGCGCCGCGCGCGAAGCCGCGTTCTTCGCCACGGCGCCCTTCATGGGCGCGATGGCGGCGCTGCCGATCCTCGGCGAACGGCCGCGGGTGGTCGATCTCGTTGCGCTTTCCGCGATGGCGATTGGCGTGGCCGTCCTGCTTCGCGCGAAGCACGAGCATGAACATGCGCATCCGGTGATTGAACACGAGCACGTCCACGTGCACGACGATCACCATCAGCATGAACATTCCCCGGACGACCCCGCGGGCGCGCCGCACGCGCATCCGCATCGCCATGCACCGCTGACACACGCGCACCCCCACGCCTCCGACGTTCACCATCGCCATGAGCACGAATAGACAGAAGGGTACGGAGATCGCGCGATGACCGGGAACGCGCCGGCCCATGATGCGAGCGAGGAGCGCCACACTCACGGTATCTCGTTCGGCGAGGCCCTGCGCGTGTGGGTGCGGGTCGCTTTGTACAGCTTCGGAGGGCCGGCCGGGCAGATCGCGGTGATGCATCGGATCCTGGTGACGGAAAAGCGATGGGTCAGCGAACAGCGCTTTCTCCACGCCATGAACTTCTGCATGCTGCTCCCCGGCCCCGAGGCGCAGCAGCTCGCGACCTACGTCGGCTGGCTGCTACATCGGGTTCGCGGAGGCCTCGTCGCCGGAGGACTTTTCATCCTGCCGGGATTCCTCTCCATCCTCGCACTCAGCGTCATGTACGCGGGTTTTCAGGAAATGGTGCTGGTCCAGGCGATCTTCTACGGCCTCAAGCCCGCGGTGCTGGCCGTGGTGATCGAGGCGGTGATCCGGATCGGCCGCCGCGCGCTCAAGAACGGGTTGATGGTCGGCCTGGCAGCCGGCGCTTTCATCTCAATCTTTTTCCTCGACGTACCCTTCCCGCTGATTGTCCTGGGCGCGGGGATCCTCGGTCTCGTCGGCGGCCGGCTCCGCCAGGATCTCTTCATGGTGATCGAGGAGCCGCACTCCGGAGTCTCCACCGAAAGGGCGTACGCCACCGACGGGCCGGCCGCCGCGGCACGGCCCCCGCTCTCGCGAACGCTGCGGACCGCGGGAGCATGGCTGATCATCTGGCTCGCCCCGCTCGGCATCCTGGCGGCCGTGCTCGGAACCGAAAACATCTTCGTTCAGGAGGGACTGTTCTTCAGCAAGGCGGCGACCGTGACGTTCGGAGGCGCCTACGCGGTCCTCGCGTACGTTGCGCAGCAGGCGGTGGACGTCTACGGATGGCTCCGTCCGGGAGAGATGCTCGACGGGCTCGGGATGGCGGAAACCACGCCAGGGCCGCTGATTCAGGTCGTGCAGTTCGTCGGCTTCATGGGGGCCTACCGCGTCCCGGGGGGACTTCACCCGATGGCCGCCGGTGTGATCGGATCGACCGTCACGACATGGGTGACCTTCGCGCCGTGTTTTCTCTGGATCTTCGTCGGCGCACCCTACATCGAGTATCTCCGCGGGAGGAAGGCGCTGACGAGCGCACTCTCGGCCATCACGGCGGCGGTGGTGGGTGTGATCCTGAACCTGGCGGTATGGTTCGCGCTGCACACCTTGTTCGGCGAGGTCGACGAGGTGGTGTGGAACCGCGTGCGGCTGTTCATGCCGAGGTGGGAGACGGTTGACCCTGGAGCCATCGGGATCGTGCTGCTCGCTTCACTGGCGCTCTTCCGATTCAAGCTCGGGATGATCAGGACGCTGCTGCTGAGCGCATCCGTCGGGCTGGTCTATTTCCTGATCTTTATCGGCTAGAAACGCAGGGATGTTCCGGGTCCGGAAACCAGCTGTTCTTTCCCTACCGTGGATCAAGGCAGCAGAACGTCCTCAGAGGCGAGGCACTCGTTTCCTGCACCCCTCCGGGGCGCGGGAGGATTTTCTCTTCGTGCGCGGTCCGGGGGTTCGACCGCTTCGCGGCCTTCACCCCCGGCTATCCGCCGGCGCGCCTTCGGCGCTTCCGCCGCCCGCGCCGGTTAGCCCGCGCGTAGTGTCGTCGCTCCCACGATCGCGAGGGCGATTCCGAGGAGGAGGAGCAGCGCGGGACCGCCGAGAGGGATCGCCGTGACCGGCTCGGCGGTCGCGGCACTCTGAGCTTCGTTGTTCGACAGGTCGGGGTCGTGGTCCATCGTGCGGACCGAGACGCTGCTGCCGAAATCGCCCGGCGCCACAATGCGCGTCTCGATGTGGACGACCGCCTCCGCTCCCGATCCGAGAGTCGGAATCGTGCAGGGGAGCGCGGTGCAGGCGCCCGTGACGCCGAGGACCTCCAGGTTGTGCCACACATCCACGACCTCGACCGATCGCGCCGGCCGCGGCCCGTCGTTCCGGACGAGGATCGTCCATCGCGCCGGCAACGACTCGAAGTACGCTTCCGCATCGGTGAGGCTGGTCGCGATCGAGAGGTCGGCGAGTGAAAGGACCATTCCTCCGATCGAGGCCACGTTCGATTCGGGCTCGGGATCGAACTCCGGAGCGGAGACCGTCGCGACGTGCTCGAACGGTCCCTGATCTCCCAGAGTCGCGGTCACCCTGATCACCGCAACCTCTCCCGGTCCGAGTCCGGGAAGCGTGCAGGGGAAACTCGAACACGCTCCAGTTACGCCGACGATCGTCATGTTCGCCGGCGCGCTGGTCAGGGTCGCGCTGCTGGAAGGCCCGCCTCCGCGGTTCATCACGAAGATATTGATGGCGACGCTCTCTCCTTCGAGGGACGGTTCAACGTCCCATAGATCCTGGAAGATCGCGAGGTCCGGGGTCCACTCCGGCTCGACCTGGAACCACGGTGAGGTCGCCTCCCCGCAGACCGCGTCCGTGACCGTGAGCGTGAAGATCCCGAAGCTGGTCTCGAGCGTCGTCCCCGAGCCGAGAACGGTGCCGGTGTAGGTGCGCCACTCATACGAAGTGACCGTTCCGCTGCCGCCAGTGACGCCCGAGGTCAGCAGCGTCGTCTGGTCCCACCGGACGCTCGCGGGGCCGAAGATGACCGGGAGAGCGGGACCTGTCCCCGTCACCGGCGGCGAGGTGGCGCGATTGCCCGCCTGGTCGGTCACCGTGACGGTATAGGTACCGATGGGCGCATGATAGAGCGCCTCCGTTCCCACTACCGTTCCCTCGCCGTCTCTCCACTCGTAGCCGATCACCCATCCATGTCCTCCGGTCGCGACGGCCGACAGCGTGGCCATGGGCGTGCAGGGAAAACCCCCATCGTCGATGGTGACCGCGAGTGGCTCCAGCGGCGGACTGAAGCCCGTGGAGTAGGACGTGCCGAGATGAAAGGCGAGCGTGCCATCCGGCCCGGCCTCGGACCAGAAGTCGAACCCGTTCACCGCGCGGGGCGTGGCTCCTCCTCCCCAGCCTCCCGTGCGCCACTCGGCTTCCCAGGTCGAACCGGATCCGTTGCCGACCAGAAGTCCGCCCGTGGAATAGATGGTCAACGAGTAGATGTCGTTCGGTGCCGTCCCATTCAGACCGTCGACGAATCGGATCTGGTAGATCAGCCGGTACCACTTTCCCCACTCCAGCTGCGCCACCGTGACTGTCGCCGACGGCCCTCCCGCCGCCGTCGGCCACTCGATCCGGACCTCGGGGATCCCGTTGGCGTTGTAGAAGCCGGAGAACGCGTATCGATCCGCGCCCTCACCGGCGGCGACCAGACGGCTCGCGGGATTGATCTGGCCGAACCTCCCGTCGCTTTGTCCCGACACGACCGGGCTCGGGGGCATCATCACCCACATCTCTCCCCGAAAAAAGGACTCCGGATCGACCACGGGTTGGGTTTTCAGAGTGCTCCCGGTTTCTCCCGCCGGGTAGATGTTGGCGGGGGAGTAGAGATGGTTCGCCACCCCGAACATGGTGGTGTCGCGGGTGCGAACGGCGAGGGCCTTCGAACCGATCCATAAAGGCGAGCCGGCCGGCGCCGCTTCGATCGTGCCGCCGGTCGGACTGTTGTCGAGATGCCCCCACCCCCACTGTCCCTTCACATCGCCGGGCGCGAAGATCTCGAAGTTTGCGCCGAGGAGCGGCTCCGCCGCGGCGACGGCGAAGAGCAGGGAGAGGATGAAGACGGAAAGGCGGGATTGGAAACGCAAGGCGAGACCCTCCAGGAACGCACCGCCAGCGTAACGGCGGGGGCGCCGCGAGCCTGAGAGGGACGCGCACAGTGCGGGTGTTCGCGGAGATGAAACGGATCGATGCGAGCGTGCGATCGGACTCTGGAGAGTCCGGTACCGAGGGGTCGACCGCTTCGCGACCTTCATCCCCGGCTACCGGTCAGCGCGCCTTCGGCGCTTCCGCCGCCCTGTCGGATTCTTCGTCGTTTCGCTGCTCCGCGAGTGGAGATCCTCGCGGAGTCATCCCCTCACTTCATAGAGATTGTTGAACGGATTCTCGAGCGGCACCCGCCGCACCGAGTCGAATCCCGCCTCGAGCGCCATCGCGCGCAGCTTCGATTCCGGCAGGCCCATCGTCCCGAGCCCCGCGCCGCCGTTCGCCAGCGAGGTGGTCATGCAGTAAAGGATGCTCACGCCGTAGAACATCGAGCCGATCGGACCGAAGTTGTCAGGCAGCTCGTCCCCACAGTTGATGTCGAGGCAGACGAAGATTCCCCCCGGACGGAGCGCCTTTCGGATCGACCGGAGAATCCCGGCGGGATCGACCGCGTCGTGGATGACGTCGAACGTCGAGATGACGTCGTACGTCCCGGGCAGCCCCTTCGCGGCATCAAGGAGGTGGAAGCGGACGCGGTCCCCGACTCCGGCCGCGGCCGCGGCGCGCGTCGCCACTTCGACGTTGCCGGTGAAGATGTCGAAGCCGTCGAAGCGCGCTCTCGGGTACGCCTGTGCCAGCTTGATCGGCGCCCGCCCCCGCCCGGTGCCGACGTCCGCCCAGGAGCCTCCCTCCTCCAGCTTCGCCAGCACGTCGGGCATTCCCGGGATCCACGACTGTGTCAGGTGGTTCTCGAACCACCCGTTCGTGAAGCGGGTGAGCCCCGTCCACCAGTCGTCGTCGTACGCCGCGAGAGGGATGCCGCCTCCCTCATGGAACGCTCGCTCGAGAAGCCCCATCTGCCCCGCGAGCGAGGGAAGCATCTGGTGCATGCCTCCGAAGAAGAACGCTCCGTTCTCCTCGCAGAGCGCCGGCGCGTGCTCGGGCGGAAGGGTGAAGCGATTCGACGCCGCGTCCCAGGTGAGGTAGCCGGCGGCCGCCATGCCGTGCAGCCACTCGCGGACATATCGCTCGTTGAGCTTCGTTCGGGCCGCCAGCTCCGCCGCCGTGGCGGGGCCGTGACGGTCGAGGTCCTTGAACAGGCCGAGGCGGTCGCCGAAGCTCGACATGAGGGTGGTGACGGCGGCACTGACGTCGCCGAGCACGCGCATGACGAACGCTTCGGTCTTCTCGGGATCCGGCGCCTTCGCCCGGTGAGAGGTCTGGTGGTGCGGGGTGGGTTCCAGGGGCTGTGTGCTCATCGTGCCTCCTTCTCGGGCGGCGCGATGCGCGTCTCGCGCGTCATTCCGAGCCGCCCGGCTCCTTTCCATGGGTCGCGCGGAAGAGGGCGACGAGCGACTCCCGCTGCCCCGGCTCGAGCGGCGAGGGGATCGACCGGAGCGCCTCGACCGAGATCCGGAGCTGCGCGAGGTACCGCAAGCACGCGCCGCACTCCCGCAGGTGCGCTTCGCAGAGCGCGGCGAGCTCCGGCGGCAGCGCTCCCTCGAGGTAATCCGAGAAGAGCTCGACAGCCTCGCGGCAGGCGAGTTCGCGCGCGCTCATCTTCCTCCTCCCTGGAAGTGCGCCTTGAGCGCGTTCCGCAGCCGGGCGCGCCCCCTGTGAAGGAGCACCCGTTGATTGGTCTCGCTCACCCCCAGAACGTTACACGCCTCGGCGGAGGACATCCCCTCGATGTCTCGGAGCGTGATCACCTGCCGCTGCGCCGGCGGGAGTGACTCCAGCGCCTCCCGCAAGACCTCCATTGCCTCGGCCGACAACAGCGCGCGCTCGGGGTCGTCCGCTGACGGCCACGCCGCCGGTGCGTCTTTCCAGTGGTTCGGCCACCGCGGATGGCCGGCGGGGAGGAAGCACTCCGGCGGGACGGCGTCTTCGGCGCCCAGCTCGGGGGCCGCGAGGTCGCTGAACGAGAGTTGCCGCCCTTCGCGCTCGGCGCGCCGCTTCGCGAGGTTGATCGCGATCTGGTAGATCCACGTGGTGAGCGCGCACCGCCCTTCGAACGCCGCCAGCCCCCGGATCACCCCGATCCACGCTTCCTGCGCGACCTCCTCGGCGATCTCCGGGCGGCGCACCCAGGCGCGCGCGACGCGGACGAGGTTGTTGTGGTGGCGCTCGACGAGCGCGGCGAACGCGTCGGTGTCGCCATCGCGCAGCGCCGCGACGAGCGAAGCGTCGTCGCGCGCCGCGGCTGCAGGACCGCGGGGAGGAGCCATCGTGATGCCTTCGCACGATGATAACGCGGTCGTGCGGGAGTTGATTGGCGGCGGAGAGGAAAACAACCTTTCCTCAGGTTCCGGCGCCCCTGCGGGGCGCGACAAGTGATTTTTTTCGCCGCCTGCCGGCCCGCGCGCCTTCGGCGCTTCCTCCGCCCACGCCGCCCGACCTGGGGAAGATCGCACCCTCGCCCCTCATCCCGCTCCCCCCATCGCTTCGCGATCGGACCGGCGCAGCCGGTCCCTACTGAGATCTGGCCTCGTACTAGAATCTCGCGCATGAAACGATTTCTCGCCGCTCTGCTCCTCGCGCTTCCGCTCGCTGCTGCCGATCTGGTGATTCCTCCCGTGGAGGAGGTGCTTCCTCCTTTGATTCCATGGTCGGGCAAGAGTGAGTCGTTGATCGCGGCATCGAATGATCCGTGGATCACGCCGAGTGAGAAGAGCGGGCTGACCACGACGCCGGACTACGACGCGACGGTGGCGTGGCTGCGGAAGCTGGTGTCGGCGTCGCAGCAGTTGAAGATGGTCTCGATCGGCACGAGTCCGGAGGGGCGCGAGATCTGGATGGTGATCGCGTCGAAGGAGGGGAGCTCGACTCCGGAGGGTTTGCGGCGGAACGGGCGGCCGACCGTGCTCGCGCATTCGGGGATTCACTCCGGCGAGATCGACGGGAAGGACGCGGGGATGATGCTGCTTCGCGACATCACCGTGCGCGGACTGGAGAAGCGGCTGCTCGACCGGGCGAACTTTCTGTTCATCCCGATTCTGAGCGTGGACGCGCACGAGCGCGCTTCGCGTTACTCGCGCATCAATCAGAGAGGTCCCGAGGTGTCGGGGTGGCGGAACAATGCGCGGAACATGAATCTGAACCGCGATTACGCCAAGGCCGACACGGTGGAGATCCGCTCGCTGATCGCGGCGATCCGGCGGTGGGATCCGGATCTCTATCTCGACCTCCACGTGACCGACGGGGCGGACTATCAGTACGACATCACCTACGGCTTCAACAGCGGAGCCTGGTCGCCGGCGATCGGTGAGTGGCTGACATCGACGCTCTCCCCGAAATTCGATTACGACCTGGCGGCGTGGGGGCACATCCCCGGTCCGCTCATCTTCAACGTCGCCGACGACTTCTCGAAAGGGATCTCGGGGTGGATCTCGCCGCCGCGCTTCTCGACCGGATACGGAGATGCGATCCATCTCCCGACGGTCCTGGTCGAGAATCATTCGCTCAAGCCGTATCGCCAGCGCGTTCTCGGCACCTACATCCTGCTGCGGAGCGCGCTCGAGTCGGTGGGGGACTCGGCGCAGTCGCTTCGCGCGGCGATCGACGCCGACATGAAGCGGCGGGCGGAGAGCATCCCTCTTTCGTGGCGCGTTCCCGAATCGGGACCGGAGAAGATCGAGATCCAGTCGATCCGCTCGCGGCAGCGTCTCTCGGAGATCACCGGGTCGATGGTGACCGACTGGCTTGGCGAGCCGGAGACGATCACCGTCGACTATCACGTTGCCAGCGAAGTGGCGACGAGCGTCACGCGGCCGAAGGCGTGGTGGGTGCCGCCCGCGTGGCCGGAGGTGATCGACAGGCTCGACGCGCACGGCATCCGGTACGAGCGGATCACCGCGCCCCGCGATGTCGAAGTGGAGATGTACCGCCTCGTCGATCCGAAGATCGAAACGTCCCCCATGGAAGGACATGCGCGCGTCACGTCTGGTCTTCAGCCCGAGAGGCGGACCTGGCGCTTCCCGACCAACTCGCTTCGAGTCCCCGCAGACCAGGCACTCGGGACGCTAGCGGCCATCCTGCTGGAGCCCGCCTCGACCGATTCGTTCTTTCAATGGGGATTCATGCTCGAGGTGCTCTCGCGCACCGAGTACGTCGAGTCGTACGTGATGGAGCCGATGGCCCGGCGGATGCTCGAGGCGAATCCTGCGCTGCGGGCGGAGTTCGAGGAGAAGCTCCGGACCGATGTTGCGTTCCGCGGAAATCCGAACGCCCGGCTGCAGTGGTTCTACGAGAAGACGCCCTGGCTCGACGAGCGCTGGAAGCTCTATCCGATCGGTCGCGAAACGGAGTGACGTGGCGGTGACGCGCGGTCGATTCATCCCTCCGAAGGGTCTGATTTGCGTGTAAGATAGCAGCATTCGAGCTTCTTTGAATCCTCCGTGTTCCGCCCGCTTTGGAAGCGCGGCCGGGCGAGAGGATCGGCTCGCACGGAAAAGAGCGAATCCATGTCCCTTCTCGCGCACAACGAATCGTCGCGCCTCGAAGCGCTGCGATCGATCAAAGGCCTGACCCGCGATTCCGACCCGAAGTTCGACGACCTCGCCCGGCTGGCGGCCGAGATCTGCGGAGTCCCATTCGCCGTCATCGGCTTCGTCGAATCGTCGGGGGAGTGGTTCAAGTCCCGCATCGGCATTCCGGCGACCGAGCTTCCCCGCGACGGAGGCTTCTGCTCGGCGACCATCGAGGAGAGCAATTACCTCCGCGTGGATGACGCCTCGGGCGACGCACGCTTCGCCGGCAACCCCCTGGTCACCCAGCCGCCCGAAGTCTGCTTCTGGCTCGGCATCCCTCTCGTTCGCGAAGGACAGCCGATCGGCGCTCTCGGCGTGATGGATCGCCGCCCGCGCCCCGTCAGCGCGCCGCAGCTGCGCGCGCTCGGAGTGATCGCGCGCCAGATCATCTCGCAGCTCGACCTCGGAGACATCACCGCACGCTCGCGGAAGAGCTTCGAAGATCTCGCCCTGACGCGCGAGATGCTGGAGGAGAGCGAGGACCGGTTCAAGGATCTGTTCGAGCACGCCGACGACTGGGTGATGAGCATCTCGGCCGCGGGCCGCGTTCTCCATACCAACAGCGCCTGCCTCCACGCGCTCGGCTACGAAGAACTGTCGGGAAAGTCGATCGACGATCTGGTCGAGCCGGGAGCGCGACGGGAGTTCAACGAGACGTTCGATCGCGTGATGCGCTCCGGAGTCGCGGAGCGGGTGGAGACCGTCTTTCTCAACGCCGACGGCCAGCAGATCACGGTCGAAGGGGGACTCAACCCGAAGGTGATCGCCGGCAAGGCGGTGCTCTCCCGGGTCATCTTCCGCGACATCAGCGACAGGAAGCGTTACGAAGTGGAACTGAGCCGGGCGCGCGACGCCGCGCTCGAGTCCGCGCGGCTCAAGTCGCAGTTCCTCACCAACATCAGCCACGAGATCCGGACTCCGATGAACGGAATCGTCGGGATGCTCGACCTGCTCCTCGACACGAAGCTCGACGAGGAGCAGAAGGAGTTCTCGCGCACGGCGCTCTCCTCGGCCGAGGCGCTGCTGGCGACGATCAACAACATCCTCCAGATCTCGCGGCTCGAGACGGGTAAGGCGGCAGTCTCGATCGCCGACTTCGATCTGCAGCGGACCGCCGAGAAGATCGTGGAAGTCATGGAGATCGCCGCCGAGGAGAAGGCGCTGCGGATCCAGCTGGAGATCGATCCCTCGCTGCCGCCGGTGCTTCGCGGCGACGTGGCGAAGTACAGGCAGACGCTGACCAACATCGTTTCGAACGGGGTGAAGTTCACCAAGCAGGGATCGGTGAAGGTGCGGCTTCTCCGCGACCGCGACACGGACACGCACGTCCTCGTGCGGACCGAGGTGCGGGACACGGGGAGCGGAATTCCGGAACATCTCAAGGAGAGCCTGTTCGAGCCGTTCACGCAGGCCGACGGCTCGACGACGCGCGAGCAGTCGGGAGCGGGCATCGGCCTGGCGACCGCGAAGCGGCTCGTCGAGTTGATGGGAGGCGTGCTCGGTCTCGACAGCCGTCCCGGCGAGGGGACGACGGTCTGGTTCACCATCCCCTTCGAGAAGCAGGCGCACAGTCACGCCGCCATGGCGCCGCTGCGCCGCGGACTGAAAGGGCTCCACGCTCTTCTTCTCGACGCGAGCGTCTCCAGCTCGCAGCTCATCCGCCATTACCTCCAGGACGAGTGGGAAGTCAGAGTCGAAACGGTCTCCAAGCCGGTCGAAGCGCTTTCGCTGGCTCGGCGTTCCGCGAAGAACGACGATCCTTTCGACGTGGTCCTCTACGACATCAACACGCCCGAGCTCGACGGATGGGAGTTCGCCGAGGCGCTGGGGAGCGATCCGACGCTGGAGGGAACGCCCGTCATCCTGCTCACGCCGCTGGGCGAGCGGCTCGACGTGGAGGAGATGCGCGCGGCGGGGGTCATCGGCGGGATCAGCAAGCCGGTGGAGAAGGCCGAGCTGTTCGACGCGCTCACCTCGGTTGCCCTCGGGAAACCGGGAGGGCGCCGCGAGCCGTCTGCCTCCGCGGTGCCGGATTCCTTCGGTCCGGAGATTCCGGAGCTCCCGGTGGGATTCGCGCTCTCGGTTCCGTCCGAGGCCGCGGTCACGGACCTGGACGACGAAGATCTCGACCAGCTTCCGAGCGCGGTGCCGGCCGAGATGGCGGGAAGGCTCAGGATCCTTCTGGCCGAGGACAATGTGCTCAACCAGAAGGTCGCGCTCCTGCAGCTTCGGAAGCTGGGGCTGGAAGCGGACGCGGTGGCGAACGGGATGCAGGTCATCGAGGCGGTCCGGAAATCCGAGTACGACGTGATCCTGATGGATTGCCAGATGCCGCAGATGGACGGCTACGAGGCGACGAAGGAAATCCGCCGTCGCGAAGGTGACCGCCGGAAGGTCCGGATCATCGCCATGACCGCCCACGCGCTCGAGGGCGACCGCGAGCGGTGCCTGGCAGCGGGGATGGACGACTATCTTTCGAAGCCGCTCAAGCAGGATGAGCTGATCGAGGCGCTCGGGAGACAGCAGTTTCGGTAGGGCGGGGGGGGCGATAGGACTGCGAAAGCCAGAAGCCAGAAGCCAGAAGCCAGAAGAAAAGGCGAAGCTAGAAGTCGAAAGCCAGAAGCCGGAAGAAATCAAAGACAGCCCCCCTCTCTACCACCGGGGGATCGACCTCGAGCGCCCCGGAGACTTCCGCGAGGCCCTTTGCCGGCCGCGCGGCTGTCCTTCCGTTCGCCGACCTATTGTTGCTCAGGCGAAGGGGTTGGAGGTGGGGAGCGGGAAGCGGGCGAAGTCGCGGTCACCGGTGACGATCTCGCTCACGCCATGCTCGACGCAGAGGGCGGCGATGTGGGCATCGTGCAGGAGGTTGCCCGTCACTCCCGAATCCCGGACGACTCGCTGAAGAATCTCCGCGTGCCGGTCAGTCTCGGCGAGAAGAACGAGCGTGGGAGAGGCCAGGATACGGCCCAGATCCTCGAGCGCGAGCGCGGTGGGGACGGGAGGAGAGAAAACTCGGGGATGGGTGATCACGCGAAGGAACTCATAAACGCACGGCCACGGAAGAGCCCAATAGTCATTTCCCTCCACCAGCTCGGTGAGAATCTCGAGGGCGATTTTGTGATGGGGCGACGAGCGGATTTCTGCATAAACGAGCACGTTGGTGTCGATCGCGCGCAATGAGGCTCACCGCCCGTTCATGAGATCGAAGAGCTTGTCGCGGTCGAGCAGGTCGACCCCGGGCTGCTCGGTTGCCTCCCATCCGCGAAGCTCGAGTTTGACCTTTCCCGGTCGCTCCTGGTGGTACAGCGCATGCCGAAGGAGCTCGTTGGCGACATCCTGCAGGGTCCGTCCCTGCCGGGCCGCTCTTTCCTTCAGCTTCCTGAGCAGATCGTCGTCGAGTGCGAGCGTCGTGCGTCCCATACATCAAAATGTGGGTCGGAAGCACTTTGATGTCAAGAGAAACAAGGGGTTAGGGGCTAGGGACTAGGGACTAGGAAAAGCAAAACCAAGAGCAGACAGCCGCAAGTTCTACAACCGGAAGGTTTTGCTTTTGACCTTCCTAACCCCTAGTCCCTAGCCCCTAGCCCCTGTTTTTCGTGACCGCAGTCACCCCGCCGGGTGACTCCTTTCCTTTGTTCGGTCATTGCCGCTCCCTAGAGTGGAAAGCGATGGTCCGCAGACCGTCGATCGCACCTGCTTTCCCGCCTCGCCCGGTCTGCGTTCGGGAGCCCGTCAGACCATCGACCGAATTCAGCCGGAGGTATGAAGTGCCGAAGGAACGACCGAAACCATTCGTGCTGGCCGACTACTGCAAGGGGTGCGGCCGCTGTATCGACTCCTGCAACAAGGATTGCATCGTCGCCGGCCACGAGATCAACCCGCTCACGGGGCTGATTCCGATCGAGCTGCGCCTCGACAACTGCAACGGCTGCGGGCTCTGCATCGACGCCTGCCCCGAGCCGTACGGACTGCAGCCGATCCCCGAGGGTGGGGAAGAGGATCTGCAGGACCCGGAAAAGCTGTTCGGCCCGCGCCGGAGCGACGCTCCCGAGCCGTACGACATTCCGAACGAGCTCGTTCCGCTGCCGAAGCTGGAGCCTCTGGTGATCAAGGGGACGTACGCCTCCTCGATCGGCGCGCTCCTGGCGGGATGCCGCCACTTCTACGGCTACCCGATCACGCCGTCTACCGAGGGCGCTGAGCTGATGGCGAAGCTGCTGCCGAAGCTCGACGGGGTGTTCATGCAGGCGGTCAGCGAAGTCGCGACCGTCAACCACATGTACGGCGCCGGCGGCGCCGGAGTGCGCTCGATGACCTTCACCTCGTCGCCGGGCTTCAGCCTGATGCTCGAGGGAATCTCGTACATGATCGGCTCGGAAGTGCCGGGCGTGTTCGTGAACATCATGCGCGGCGGGCCGGGGCTGGGGAACATCGCCCCCGAGCAGGCCGACATCAAGCTCGCCTGCCGCGGCCTCGGTCACGGCAACACCCAGGCGATCGTCCTCGCGCCGTCGACTCCCCAGGAGATGCTCGACCTGACGATGCTCGCCTTCGAGCTCACCTTCAAGTACCGCAATCCCGTCATCATTCTCGGCGACGGATTCCTCGGCCAGATGACCGGCCGGGTCGATCTGCCCGAGGCGATGGTCAAGCCGGGCATTCCGGCATGGGCCGTCTGGGGCGACCGGATGCACCGCCGGAACCTGATCAGCTCCATCTATCTGGCGGAGAAGGACCTCGAGAACCACAACCTTCACCTGCTCGAGAAATACGAAGCGATGAAGGCGGCCGAGCAGCGGGCGGACCTCTTCTACGCGGATGACGCGGAAGTGCTGATCGTCGCCTGCAATACGCCGGCGCGAACGGCGAAGGGCGCCGTGGAAGAACTTCGGCGCGAAGGAATCAAGGCCGGGCTGTTCCGCCCGATCACGATCTGGCCGTTCCCGATCGATCTCCTGCGCAAGCCGCTCGAGACGGCTCGCAGGATCGTCGTCGTCGAAGCGAGCAACGGGCAGCTCGAGGACGAGCTCCGGCTCGCTCTCAGTTACGCCGGGCTCCACGACCATCCGCCGATCGAATCGGTGCGCCACTACGGCGGAGTCCTGCCGCAGATGGATGAAGTCATCACCAGGGTGACGGCAGGCGAGGGGGTGTACGCATGAGCAGCGTTTTCTATTCGACCTTCGAGCGTCACGCGCACGCGGAAGGAATCAAGGCACATTCGACTCACTACTGCCCCGGCTGCGGGCACGGGCTGGCGCACAAGTTCCTGGCCGAGGCCATCGACGAGCTCGGCGTTCAGGACCGCACGGTCGCGATCTCGCCCGTCGGCTGCAGCGTCTTCCTCTATTACTACTTCGACGTCGGCAACTCGCAGGCGGCGCACGGCCGCGCTCCGGCGGTGGCCATCGGCCACAAGCTGGCGAACCCGAACTCGATCGTCATCAGCTACCAGGGTGACGGCGACCTCGCCTCGATCGGTCTCGCCGAGATCATGCACGCGGCGCAGACGGGAGTTCCGATCACGGTACTCTTCGTCAACAACGCGATCTACGGGATGACCGGCGGCCAGATGGCTCCGACCACCCTGATGGGGCAGAAGACCTCGACGAGCCCCTTCGGGCGGAACCGCATGATGGGTCAGCCGATGCGGGTGGCCGAGATGATCGCGCAGATGGACGCGCCGGTGTACGTCGAGCGCGTGGCGCTCTTCTCGCCGAAGTACCGGGTCAAAGCGAAGAAGGCGATCCACAAGGCGCTCAGGAACCAGGTCGAGAACCGCGGATTCTCGTTCGTCGAGATCCTCGCGGAGTGCCCGACGCATCTGCATCTCACTCCCGAGGAGTCGGAGAAGTGGGTCGAGGAGAACATGATCCCGACCTTCCCCCTCGGGGTGAAGAAGGACGAGGAGGCCGAGCCGTGGTTCGATCTTCCCGCTCCGAGCTTCGAGGCGGATCGGTTCATCGGCGCAGTGGGCGGCACGGCGCAGCCGGCTCCCCGGTTCTGCAAGGGATTCCCCTCTCACGTGGCGCCGAAGGACATCTCGCTGAAGCTGGCGGGAGCGGGTGGCGACGGCGCGCAGACGGCTGCGATGCTGATCGCCAAGGTCGGCATCAACGAAGGGTTCGACGCGACGCACATCCCGAGCTACGGACCCGAGTCGAGGGGCGGAACCTCGTACGCCGACGTGCACGTGGCGGAGGAGGAGGTGCTCTCGCCATCTTCTCCGCGGCCGCACGTGCTGATCGCCTTCAAC
>Ga0209347_1002846_pt1 | contig 21709 bp, 21 predicted proteins | sample AutmiccommuBRH23_FD_187382 | JGI IMG/M metagenome (GOLD analysis project Ga0209347, IMG submission 187382) | Deep subsurface microbial communities from Mt. Terri, Switzerland - Autotrophic microbial communities BRH/23 (SPAdes) (version 2) | ecosystem: Environmental > Aquatic > Deep subsurface >...
ACGGTGCTGGTCATCCCCACGAATGAGGAACTGGTGATCGCCCGCGCCGCCCGTGCGGCCGTGGGCCTGAGGGAGGCAGCATGAAAGGCGCTTTGAAACCGGCAGCAGCGGCCGAGATGATCCCCGAAGGCGCCAGCCTGATGATCGGCGGGTTCATGGCCGTGGGCTCGCCCGAACGGATGATCGACGCCATCGTCGCCCGCGGCGTCGGCGGGCTCACCATCATCGCCAACGACACCGCCATGCCCGGCAAGGGCATCGGCAAGCTGGTCAGCGCCGGGCTCGTCCGCCACATCATCGCCAGCCATATCGGGCTCAACCCCGAGACGCAGGCCAAGATGCTCTCGGGCGAAATCACCTGTGAGCTGGTCCCGCAGGGCACGCTGATCGAACGCATCCGCGCCGGCGGCATGGGCCTTGGCGGCGTGCTGACGCCGACGGGCCTTGGCACCGAGGTCGAGGAGGGCAAGCAGGTGGTCACGGTCGACGGGAAGCGTTTCTTGCTGGAAACCCCTCTCAAGGCCGATTTCGCGCTGATCGGTGCCTGGCAGGCCGATTATGTCGGCAATCTCAGCTACATGCTGACCGCGCATAACTTCAATCCGATCATCGCGCTGGCGGGCCGCACCGTGATCGCCGAGGCGGACAGCATCGTGCCGGTGGGGGTGATCCCGCCCGATGCGGTCAAGACGCCGGGCGTTCTGGTCGATCATCTGTTGATCCGCGCAAGCTGAGGAGGGCCGACATGGACGCCAAGGAACTCATTGCCCGCCGCGTCGCGCGGGAAGTCCGGCCGGGCTCGCTGGTCAATCTGGGGATCGGGCTGCCCTCGATGGTGGCCAATTTCGTGCCCGCCGGGCTCGGCGTGTTCTTCCAGGCCGAGAACGGGGTGATCGGCCTCGGCGCCCGCCCGCCCGAAGGCATGGAGGATCGCCACCTGACCGACGCGGGCGGCGGTTTCGTCACCGCCGTGCCGGGAGCGGCCAGCATCGACAGCGCCATGAGCTTTGGCCTGATCCGCGGCGGGCATCTCGACATGACCGTGCTTGGCGGCTTGCAGGTCGATGCGGCCGGGATGCTTGCGAACTGGAAGGTGCCGGGCAAGATGGTGCCGGGCATGGGCGGCGCGATGGATCTGGTGACTGGAGCCGCGCGGGTGATCGTCGCCATGCAGCACGCCGCCAAGGGCCAGTCCAAGATCGTGCCGAAGCTGACCCTGCCGCTGACCGCCCTGCGCCGGGTCGACCTGATCGTCACCGATCTTGCGGTGATCGAGCCCACCGAGGCCGGGCTCGTGCTGCGCGAACATGCGCCGGGGGTCAGCCTGGACGACATCGTCGCCGCCACCGAGGCCGCGCTGATCATCCAGGGCGACGTGCCGGAGATGATGCTGATCTGACGCCCGGCGCCGCAGAATACCGCCTAGACAGCGGGCCTGCGACGCTCGGCGATATTGACCGGAGGGGGATGCCGGGCGTCAACTACCTTGGTCGGCAAGGACTACGCCGACGACCCGCAGTGGAGGCGGGGGCGAGGGAGGAGGAGACTTTGGATGGAACGGTTCGAAGCCGAGGATGGCACACGTCTGGCCTACCGCGATGAGGGCACGGGCCTGCCGCTGCTGGCGCTCGCGGGCCTGACCCGCGATGGCCGCGATTTCGACTATGTCGCCCGCTACCTTCCCCAGGATATCCGCCTGATCCGGCTGGACAGCCGCGGCCGCGGCCGGTCGGACTGGGCGCCGCCCGAGACCTATTCCGTCCCGCAAGAGGCCAGGGACGCGCTGGCGCTGCTGGATCACCTCGGCATCGCCAAAGCCGCCGTCCTCGGCTCCTCCCGCGGCGGCCTGCTGGGGCTGATGATCGCCGGCACGGCGCGCGACCGGCTGCTGGGGCTCTGCATGAACGATATCGGCCCGGTGGTGGAGCGGGGCGGCCTTGTCCGTATCGGCACCTATATCGGCGTCGAGCCGACCGTTCCGACGCTGGAAGAGGTGGCCGACCGCACCCAGTCGGCGATGCCGGGCTTCGACCGGGTGCCACCCCTGCGCTGGCGCGAGGAAACCGTGCGCCATTACGTCCAGCTCGATGGCCATGTCGGGCTGACCTATGACCCCGCCCTGCGCGCGTCCTTCGAGTCCGCCATGTCGCAGCCGCTGCCCGAGCTTTGGCCGCTCTTCGACGCCTGCGCCAGCCTGCCGCTGGCGCTGATCCGCGGCGAGGCGTCGGACGTGCTCGCCCGCGCCACCGCCGCCGAAATGCGCCGCCGCCGCCCCGACATGCTGTTCGCCGAGGTGCCCTGGCGCGGCCATATCCCGTTCCTCGACGAGCCCGCAGCGATCTCGGTGATCGTGCAATGGCTGGCGCGGGTCCGGGACTTCGCGGCCGCCATGCCGAGGGGAACTCCGCTGCCCGCCGGAGCGGTACCGGGTTAGGGGCGAAGCGCGCATCACGGCATGAATTCCCTATTGGGGTGCTGCGACCCAGCAGATAGCTCGCGTCGGGCCATCCGCTTCAAGTCAGTTCTCGCGAGATCACGGCTCCTCTGGTTCAGTGCCCTTTTCGAAAATCTCGTATGCATTTACGTCAATATGGACCACATTACTGACGTAGTCGAAATGAGGCGGAAACTCTTCGCTAACCCGAAAATTGAGGATCGTACCCGGCCACATTCCCTTCTTGTAAGACTCCGTGCGGATCGTAACCTCCGAACCGACTGGCGGCACACTGCTGGAGTTAGTCGTAAAAACGACACTGCCGCTGATACAAAATCGAATTTCCATGTAGCCCTCATAGCTTCGGGGCTTATCTTGGCAGGACCAAATGGGCTTGTCGAGACATCGCACCCTCTTTGAGTGCGACCAATCTTGCTCAGGAAAATGGCGATCGGTACCGCTTGCACCCCCCACACAATCCGCTAGAATACCCCGCATAGGCCCAAGGCCCCCACTCGCGGAAGATACGTCGCCCGGCCCTACCTGCCAGCGACCCACCGCACCCCCCACATCCCGGAGACCGATCCCTTGCAGCGCTCGCTTGTCCAGTTCCCATGCACCGATGCCCCCGGCCTCGTCTCCTTCTGGCGCGCGGAATTCCTTGAGCATGAACTGCCCCCGCAAGAACCGGAACCCGGCGTGGTGATGGCCGATGCCGGCTATGCCCGCGTGATTGTCCGGGCGCGGGAGGGACGGGGCGAGATCGAGGTGGCCTGCGACGATCCGGGTGTGATGGTCGAGCTGCGCACCGGCATCGGCGATCACATGGCCGAGTTCGCCCCTGACTTGCCGCCGCTGGTCTGGTCGGGCGCGCGCAATGCCGGGGCGCTGCCCTCCGGCTTCGCCACCGCCCGCGTCGCCCGCTGCGCGCCGGCCGGCGCGTCCTGGCTGCGGATGACGCTGGCCCTGGCGCCCGACGTCCTGCCCCGCTTCGCGGCCGAACACTGGCACTTCCGTCTGCTGCGCCCTGCGGTGCCGGGGCGCGCGCCGGTCTGGCCGGTGCTGAACAACCGCGGCACCATCACCTGGCCGAAGGGCGAGGATGCGCTGCTGGACAGGGTCTATACCGTGCGCGAGGTGGACCTGGAGGCCGGCACCTTCACCTTCGACATCTTCCGCCATGAGGGCGGGCGCATCTGCTCCTGGGCGGCGGGCCAGCCAGTGGGCGAGACTGTCGGCCTTATGGGCCCCGGCGGCAAGTCCGGGCCCGAGGTCGGCCCGCAAGGGGGCTGGCTGCTGACCGGGGGCGATGAAACCGCGCTGCCGGTAATCTTGCGCGCCCTGGCCGCGCTGCCCGCGGCGACGACCGGGCGCGCCGTGCTGCTGGTGGGCAGCCCCGCCGACCGGCAACCCGCCCCGGCGCAGGGGCTCGACGTCACCTGGCTGTTCCGCAGCGAAGGCGCGACCGAGGCTGATCTGGTGGCCGAGATCAGCGGCACGCCGGCGCCGGCCGGCGCCGACGCATGGCTGTGGTTCGCCGCCTCGCAACAAGCTGCGCGCGAAGTGCGCCGACATGGGCGCGAGGTGCTGGCGCTGCCACGAGAGCGCCTGTCCTCGGTCGCCTACTGGCAGTGAGCGCAGGGAGCGAGCCCTGCCGCCCCTATGCCGCACACCCGCCCCGCGCTTGACGCCCGCGGCGATTCCGGGTCAGTGCGGTTGCAGCATACTCCCCGACCGGGCGCCGATCCGCAGATCGCGCGCAATTCCGGCAAGCCAGCAGATCCCCGCCCCCGGAGCCCCGCCCTCGATGAGCCATGATCCCGAATTCATTGGCCAGACGAGTGGCATCACGCCCTCGGCACCGCCCCTGTGGCGCAGGCTGGACGGGGTGCTTGGCATTTTCTGGCAGGCAGAGGGGCGCAAGGGCGCGCAGGGCTATTACCTGTCGGACCATCCCCGGATCAGCGTCTTCTTCAACGATGTTTCCTCGATCCGCATCTCGAACGATCCGGGCAAGGCGGCAGAGCCCGGCGGCCGCCCCCTGGCCCGCATCCTCTACATCCCCGCGGATCTGCCGCTATGGACGCGGTTCACCGCGAACCATGTGTTTTCGCATCTCGACATCCACATCCACCGCGACCGGCTGCTGAAGATGCTGGCCCCCGCGCTTGGCCGGTCCGCGGCGCTGGACGTGATGGCCCGCCCGGTCGAGACCTCGGCTATGGGCAGCAGCGGCGCGCTGGCGGGTCTGCTGGCAGAGGAGATCCGCACCCCCACCCGCCACCCCCTTCACGCCGAGGCGCTGGTGACCGGCATCGTGACCGGCCTGCTGGATCTGCAAGGCAGCACGCAGTCCCGCAGCGGCGCCCGGCTGACGAAGGTCCAGATGCGCAGGCTGGTCACCTGCTTTCGCGAAGGTGGCGGTCAGGCGCTCAGCGTGTCGGACATGTCGCGCGCGGTCGGTCTGTCGGAAAGCTGGTTCTCGCACCTGTTCAAGAACACCACCGGCACCACCCCGCTGCAATGGCAGCTTCGCCAGCGGGTGGAACTGGCACAGTCCCTGCTGTCGGACAGCAACCTCAGCGTGGCAGACGTTGCCGGCCGCCTCGGCTTCACCGATCAAGCGCATCTGACCAAGGTGTTCCGGCAGGTCACCGGCGATACCCCCGCCGCCTGGCGCCGCAGCCAGTTGAGCGCCCCTGCCGCGCTGGAGCGTCCGCGCGGCAGGATCTGACCCCGCCTACCAGGTCCGGCGCAGCGTCGCCGAAACCGTCCGGCCGGGATTATAGTAATCCGCAGTGCCGCTGCCGACGACGTGCTGCTCATCCGCCAGATTGCTGACATTGATCGCCAGCCCGGTGTTTTCGGCCACCTCATAGCTGAAGGCCGCATCGAACAGCGTCGTCGCCTCGCTTTGCCCGGTGTCGTTCGACAGCGCGTAGTAGTAGGATCCGACATGCCGCGCGCCGAGGCCGAAGGTCATGTCGCCGCGCGCGCCCTCGCCCGGCATCGTGTAATTCACCCAGACCGAAGCGACGTGCCGGGGCACGTTGGCGAACTGGTTGCCATCGGTCTCAACCTCGTTGCCGTCGCCATCGATGCTTTCCGGCCCCTTGAGCACCTCGGAGTCGAGGAAGGAATATGATGCGATTACATCCCAGTTCTGCGCGACCTCTGCCTTGCCCTCCAGCTCAAAGCCACGAACACGCGACTCGCCGATCACCTGCTGCTCGATGGACCCATCCGCCTGCACCACCCCGACCGAGACATTGTCCCGGGTCAGATCGAAGACCGAGGCCGAAATCAGCGCATTGATCCCCGCAGGCTGATACTTCACCCCGATCTCATATTGCTCGCCGCGCTCCGGCTCCACCCCGATCTCGGGCGGGGCAACGGATTCGGCATAGCTGACATAGGTCGAAAGCCCGTCGGCCACCTTGTAGGTCAGCGCACCGCGCACCGAGCTTTCCGAAAACTCGTCACTGTCATCAAAGGCCGTGCCCCAGCTTTGTCCCTCGCTGGCAAGGTCCAGCCAGTCATGCCGCACCCCGACCGTGGCAATCACCCGGTTTGCAAAGGACAGGTTCTGCTGCACGAAGACCGAGGTCGTCTGGTACTCGCTGTCGCTGTCGCTGTAGGTGATCAGGCTGTCCGGCGCACCGCTGTAGACAGGGTCCGAGATGTCGATCGGTGTCGCATTGCCGTAATAGGACGTCTGGGACAGCGAGACATCGCGGAACTCGACCCCCGCCAGCGTGCTGCTGTCGATGCTGCCGAAGCTGGTGTCATATTGCAGGATCGCGTTGCCGATCAGCTCTTCGGCGGTGCTGTCGCTGCCGAAGTAGTCGCGCTTCACGATATTCCCCACGCGCCCGGCAGAGTCCGCGATGTACATATACCCGAAATCGTCGGTCATGTCGCTGTAGCGAAGGTTCGCGCGCAGGCTGAGGCCGTCGCCGAACTCATGCGTCAGCAGCGCAGTCAGGGTGCTGCGCTCGACATCGTGGTCGTTGTAATCCGCCTCGCCGAAGAAGTCGCCGCGGTCATACTCGCGGTCCAGCGGGTAGCCACCGCTGTTGGGGGTGCCGTCGCGGTTCAGGTAGTCAAACACCACCGACAGCTTGGTATCCTCGGTCGGCGCCCAGGCGAGACCGCCCATCAGGAAGGTTTCGTCATCCCGCGAGTGGTCGTATTCCAGCTTGCTGTCACGCACCTTCCCGGTCAGGCGATAGGCGACCGTCTGATCCGCATTCAGCGTGTCGCCGAAGTCGAACCCGATCTCGGCCTGATCGAACGACCCCGCCTGCCCATAAACCTCGCCAAAGCGGGCGAATTTCGGGGTCTTGGTCACAAAGTTCACCGACCCGCCCGGGTCCGACACGCCGAACAGCGAGGAGTTCGCGCCCTTCAGCACCTCCACCCGCTCGAACGCATAGGGCTCCTCGCGGATGTCGCGCATCGACCCCAGCGTCAGCCCGTCGCGGTAGGTCGAGGCCTGATAGCCGCGCACCAGATAGTAATCGTTGCGGTCGTCGCTGCCGTAATAGTCGGTGATGATCCCGCCGGTATATTGCAGCACCTCTTCGGTCGTGCCCGCGTCGCGCTGCGTGATCTCTTTCTGAGTCACCACGGACACCGAGGCAGGGGTGTCCAGCAGGCTGGTCGCGACCTTGCCCCCCACCCACAGCTCTTGCGCGACGATCGAGGCTGCGTCGTCATCCGCCGCGGCGCCCATGTTCACGATGATCGGCGCCAGGCGGTAGGCTTCCCCCGGCTCCTGCGCCGCTGCGCCCATCGGCAGCGCGACCAGCGCCGTTCCCCCCAGAAGCAAGGCCGCAAGGCAACGGGAACGGGGCGGGCGACACGGGACGTGGGCGAGACTGAAGGGCATGGGTTCGGTTCCAGGTGGGGGTTGGGTGTTCTCGCTGGCATGGCGACAGCGCATGTCGCCCGCTTGCTGACCTTGATCGGTCGAGGGGGACCAAGCGCCAGCCCGGCAGCCGCAATCCTGCGGCGACCAAGCGGCGGATGATACCGGGGACAGCGTTACAGCAAGCATGCATTGCCGTATTGTATATTCAGACTGTTATTGTCAGTTTCTCTGGAAAAGTTGCACGGGGACCAGAAACCCGGCCCGGAACGCCCGGCCTGCCGCTTGACGCCGGGGGGTGGAAGTGAAAAGCCGACTGAAACAGTTGCCTTCTTCCCGGCAGGAGTCCTCCCCATGCCCATCCTCGTCACCCTCTGCCGCGCCGGGCTTGCCGCCGCGCTCCTCGGGCTGGCAACCGGCGCCGCAGCGCAGGATTTCCCGCTGACCCTCGAGCACGCCTTCGGCGCCACCACCATCCCCGAACGCCCGGTCCGCGTGGCGACGGTGGCCTGGGCGAACCACGAGGTGCCGCTGGCACTTGGCATCGTCCCGGTCGGCTTCGCCCGTGCGAATTTCGGCGATGACGATGGCGATGGCCTGCTGCCCTGGGTCGCGGAACGGCTGACAGAGCTTGGCGCCGAAGCGCCCCCGCTCTTCGACGAGGGCGACGGCATCGACTTCGAGGCGGTCGCCGCCACCCAGCCCGATGTGATCCTCGCCGCGTATTCCGGCCTCAGCCAGGCCGAGTATGACACACTCAGCGAGATCGCCCCCGTCGTGCCCTACCGCGAGGCCCCCTGGGCGACCGACTGGCGCGAGATGATCCGCCTGAACGGCACCGCCCTCGGCAAGGCCGCAGAGGGCGAGGCGCTGATCGCCCGCATCGAAGGAGACATCGCCGAAGTCGCGGCGCGACACCCCGAACTCGCCGGCAAGTCGGCGATGTTCGTCACCCATCTCGACATCCGCGACCTCAGCACCATCCGTTTCTACACCGCCAATGACACCCGGGTGAAATTCTTCGAAGACCTGGGCATGGTCTCCCCTGCCTCCGTGCAGGAGGCCAGCACCGGCGGCAGCTTCTCGGGCGAGATGAGCGCCGAGCGGATCGACGCCTTCGACGATGTGGACATCGTCGTGACCTATGGCGGGGCGGCGCTGCTGGACAGCGTCCGCAAGAACCTGCTGACCTCGCGGATGAAGACGGTGGAGAACGGCGCCGTCGTGCTGCTGGGGAATGACCCGGTCGGCACCGCCGCCAACCCGACGCCGCTGTCGATCTCCTGGGTGCTGGAGGATTACGCCGCCCTGCTGGCCGAGGCGGCGCGCAGGGCCGAATGACAGGCTCTGCATCAAAGGGCGTCTGGCTCCTGGCGGTGCTGGCCGCACTGGCGCTGGCCTGCGCCCTGTCGGTGACGGTGGGCACGCGCGACGTTGGCTGGTCCGACATCGCCGCCGCGCTGGCAGGGCGGACGGAGACCATCGGCCAGTCCGTCGTCGCCGTCCGGGTGCCGCGCACCGTGCTGGCGGTGCTGGCTGGCGCGGCGCTGGCGCTGTCAGGCGCGGTGATGCAGGGCGTCACCCGCAGCCCGCTGGCCGATCCCGGCATCCTCGGCGTCAATGCCGGCGCGGCAATGGCCGTGGTCATCGGGATCGCTTGGTTCGGAATGGATACATTGCAGGGGTTTCTGTGGACCGCGATCCTGGGCGCAGCCGGCGCCGCCTGCCTCGTCTACGCCATCGGCTCTGTCGGGCGCGGCGGCGCGACACCGCTGAAACTGGCGCTTGGCGGGGCGGCGACGGGGATCGCCGTGTCCTCCTTTACCGTCGCAATCCTGCTGCCGCGCAACGACATCGCCGGCTCCGTGCAGTCCTGGCAGGTCGGCGGCGTCGGCGGCGCCAGTTTCGAGGCGATCACCGCCATGCTGCCTTTCCTCGCCGCCGGTTTCGCCGTCAGCCTGCTGTCGGCCCGCAACCTCAACATGCTGGCGCTTGGCGATGAGGCGGCGGCGGGGCTTGGCGTTCCCGTCGCGTTCAGCCGGATGGCCGCCGCCGCTGGCGCTGTCCTCCTTTGCGGCGCCACCACCGCCATCTGCGGGCCCATCGGCTTCGTTGGCCTCGTCATCCCGCATCTGTGCCGCCTGCTCGTCGGCGTCGATCACCGCTGGCTGCTGCCGTTCTCGGCCCTCGCCGGCGCAGTGCTGCTGGTGCTCGCCGATGTGCTCGGCCGCGTCGTCGCCCGCCCGGCAGAGCTGGATGTGGGCATCGTCACCGCCTTCCTTGGCGCGCCGGTCTTCATCTGGATCGTGCGCCGCAGACGGATCCGCGAGTTGTGAGCGCGCCACTGAACATCGCCGCCCACCGCCGCAGCCATGCGCGCCGCGGCACCCGGCTGCTGCTGGTCCTTGTGGCGCTGCTGCTGTTCGGCGTCGCGCTGACGCTGATGCTGGGCCAATCGCTGACCCCGCCGATGGATGTGCTGCGGGTGCTGGCCGGCCATGACGTGCCCGGCGCCTCCTTCACCGTCGGCCGGTTGCGCCTGCCGCGCGCCCTGCTGTCCATCCTCGCCGGCCTCTGCTTCGGTCTTGGCGGCGCCGCCTGCCAGACGCTGCTGCGCAGCCCGCTTGCCAGCCCCGACATCATCGGCATCAGCGCCGGCAGCAGCGCCGCCGCCGTCTTTGCCATCGTCGTGCTGGCCTGGACCGGGCCGGCCGTGTCCGTGCTGGCCGTCCTCTGCGGCCTCGGCACCGCGCTGGCCATCTACCTGCTGGCCTGGCGGGGCGGCGTGGCGGGCACCCGGCTGATCCTTGTCGGCATCGGCATCTCGGCCATGCTGCAAAGCGTCACCGCCTATCTCCTGCTGAAGGCCCCCGAATGGAGCCTGCAAGAGGCGATGCGCTGGCTGACCGGCAGCGTCAACGGCGCGCGGCTGGCGGATGCTCTGCCGCTGCTGGCCGTACTCATGCTCTTCGGCGGGCTGCTGCTGAGCCAGTCGCGCAACCTGCAGGCCATGCGGCTTGGCGATGACAAGGCCGCCGCGCTTGGCGTGCGGCTGGCACGCTCGCGGCTGCTGGTGATCGTCTCGGTCGTCGGGCTGGTTGCGGTCGCCACCGCCATCGCCGGCCCCATCGCCTTCGTCGCCTTCCTGTCGGGCCCCATCGCCGCGCGCCTGTCGGCCCCCGGCCGCCCGATCCTGATCCCGGCGGCGCTGATCGGCGCGGCGCTGGTGCTGCTGGGGGATTACGCCGGCCAGTTCCTGCTGCCCGGCCGCTACCCGGTCGGCGTTGTCACCGGGGCGCTTGGCGCGCCCTACCTCATCTACCGGATCATCCGGGTGAACCGTTCAGGGGGCACGATATGACCACCAGCAGCCTTGTCGCCCGCGGCCTCCACGCGGGGTATGGCGAACGCGCCGTCCTGCAGGGGCTGGACCTTGCTGTGCCGCCCGGCAAGATCACCGCCATCGTCGGCGCCAATGCCTGCGGCAAGTCCACCCTGCTGCGCACCCTCTCGCGGCTGCTGACCCCGTCGCAGGGGCAGGTACTGCTCGACGGCAAATCCGTCCACAAGCTGCCGCCCCGCGATCTGGCCCGGCAGATGGGCCTGCTGCCGCAATCCCCGGTGGCGCCCGATGGCATCACCGTGCTCGACCTCGTCAGCCGCGGCCGCCACCCGCATCACGGGCTGTTGTCGCGCTGGACCCGGCAGGACGACACCGCCGTCGCCGCCGCGCTGGAGGCGACGGGCACCGCCGATCTGGCCGAACGAGCCGTGGACGAACTGTCGGGCGGCCAGCGCCAGCGGGTCTGGATCGCGATGGCGCTGGCGCAGGAAACCGGCCTCTTGCTGCTGGACGAGCCGACGACCTTCCTCGACATCGCCCATCAGGTCGAGGTGCTGGACCTGCTAACCGACCTCAACCACGCCCGCGGCACCACCATCGTGATGGTGCTGCACGACCTGAACCTTGCCGCGCGTTATGCCGATACGCTGGTCGCCCTGCTGGCGGGGCGCGTCCACGCCGCCGGTCCGCCCGAGGCGGTGCTGACCGAGGCGATGGTCGAGGCCGTCTTCAGCCTGCCCTGCCGTACCCTGCCCGACCCGGTCAGCGGCCGACCGATGATGCTGCCCATCGGCCGCCACGGGCGCCGGACGCCGGACTGACCCGCCCGGCCCGGAACTGCCACCCGACCTTCGCCAAGGGGCCGCCTTTGCCCCGGCCAGGACCGGCGCAAAGGCAATGCGGGCTCACGCGTCGATCCTGGCAAACTCGTGCTCCGCCCCGCGGCTCGGTTTGTCGGACCGGTCGAGCCCGAGGAACAGCACGATGTTCTTGGCCACATAGAGCGTCGACCAGGTGCCGACGATCACCCCGAACAGCATGGCAAAGACAAAGCCGCGGATCACGTCGCCGCCGAAGACCAGCAGCACCACCAGCGCAATCAGCGTCGTCATCGCGGTCATCAGCGTCCGGCTCAGCGTTTCGTTGGCGGACAGGTTCATCAGCTCGCGCAGCGGCACCGTCCTGAACTTCGCCAGATTCTCGCGCAGCCGGTCGAAGATCACCACTGTGTCGTTCACCGAATAGCCAAGAATGGTCAGCAGCGCCGCCACGATGGTCAGGTCGAATTTCAGCCCGAACAGCGCGAACACCCCCACCGTGACGATCACGTCATGCACCAGCGCCGCAACCGTGCCCACCGCGAACTGCCATTCGAACCGCAGCCAGACATAGACGAGGATGCCCGCCGCACCGGCCCCGACCGCCAAAAGCGCCAGCCAGATCAGCTCGGCCGAGACCTTGGGACCAACGGACTCCACCGCCGTGAAGGCGACGGCGGGATCGACGGCGCGCAGCGCCTGCTCGACCGTTGCCACCGCCTCGGGCGCCAGCGCCTCGGTTCCCTCCTGCGCCTCGATACGGATCGTCGCCACATGCTGATCGGCGCGGAAGGACGGGTCGAACACCTCGGTGATCGACACATCCCCGAAGCCAAGCCCGCCCAGTTGGCTGCGATAGGCGCCGACATCGATCACCTGCGACGTCTCCGCCCGCAGGGTGGTGCCGCCCTTGAAGTCGATCCCGTAGTTCAGCCCCATGCCCGCGACCAGCGCAAGCGACAGCACCACGGCGGCGACAGAGACGCCGAAGGTCAGCCATTGGAACCGGAAGAAGTCGATCTTCGTGTGATCGGGCGCCAGCTTCAGCCAGCCCTTCAGCGCCAGCCGCTTCGGCTGCTTCCAGCGCAGCCACAGCTCGATGATCGCCCGCGTCACATAGACGGCGGTGAACATCGAGGTGAGGATGCCAAGCCCCAGCGTCACCGCAAAGCCCCGCACCGGGCCAGAGCCGACCGCGAACATGATCAGCGCGGTCAGCAGCCCGGTGATGTTGCTGTCCATGATCGCCGACAGCGCCTTGTCGAACCCGATCTGGATCGCGCGGCCCGGGGTGCGCCCCTGCCGCAGCTCCTCGCGGATCCGCTCGAAGATCAGCACGTTGGCATCGACCGCCATCCCCATCGTCAGCACGATGCCCGCGATCCCTGGCAGCGTCAGCACCGCGCCCATCACCGACAGCGCCGCCAGCAGCAGCGTCATGTTCAGCGCCAGCGCCAGGTTCGCCATCAGCCCGAACCCGCCATAGCAGGCGACCATGAACCCCGCGACGGCGACCAGACCGATCACCGCCGCGCGCTGCCCCGCCTCGATGCTGTCTTGCCCCAGCTCCGGCCCGATGGTGCGCTCTTCCAGGAAGGTCATCCCCGCCGGCAGGGCCCCCGCGCGCAGCAGCACGGCAAGCTCGGTGCTTTCCTCGACCGTGAAGCTGCCGGTGATGATGCCCGATCCGCCCGGAATATGGCTCTGGATCACCGGGGCCGAGATCACCTCGCCGTCGAGCACGATGGCAAAGGGGCTGCCGATATGTGCGGCGGTATACTCGCCGAAGGTCCGCGCCCCCGCCGGATCGAACCGGAAGCTGACCGCCGGGCGGCCATTCTGGTCGAAGGCCGGCTGCGCATCGACAAGCGCCTCTCCCCGCACCACCGGCGTGCGGTCGACCACATAAAGCAGCCCCGGCTGGTCCGCCGCCGGCAGCACCAACTCGCCCGGCCCCGCCACCTGGCCCTCCGCCGCCTGCCCCAGCACCGCGTTGAAGGTCAGCTCCGCCGTGGTGCCGATCAGTGATTTCAGCTCTGCCGCGGACCCGATCCCCGGCACCTGGATCAGGATGCGGTCTGTCCCCTGCCGCATGATGGTGGGCTCGCGCGTTCCGACCTCATCCACCCGCCGCCGGATGATCTCCAGCGACTGCTGGATCGTGCGCTGATCCATCGCCTGCTGCTCGGCTTCGGACAGCGTCACCACCAGCACGGCCCCGTCGGCCTGCACCTCGATGTCGTTCTGGCCCACCCCCGTCAGCGTGACCACCGGCGTCGCCAGCGCCCGCAGCGCCGCCACCGCCGCCTGCGCCCCTGCGGGGTTGCCGATCCGCACCCGCAGCTCGCCGGGCGCGGCGTCCTGCCGCTGCACGGTGCCGACCTGATCGCGCAGCCCGCGCAGCGCATCGCGCGCCTCGGGCCACAGCGCCTCCATCCGCGCCGCGTGCACATCCTCCACATGCACCTCGGCCAGCAGATGCGCCCCGCCGCGCAGGTCGAGCCCCAGCGCGATCAGGCTGGACGGCATCCACGAAGGCCAGCCGGCAAGGGCGGCCTCGGTCTCGGCCGTGGGGACGCCGGTTTCGGCGATGATCGCCGCGGCATCGTTGTGCCGCTCCACCTGCGGATAAAAGGCATTGGGGAGGGCGAACAGCAGCCCCCAGAGGCACAGGCCCCAGATCAGAAGGCGTTTCCACAAGACAGTGCTGGTCATGATCATATCCTCGGACAACCGGGAACGGGGCGATGCCATCTGCATCCCCGGGGTCGCTGAACGGAAGACGGGCGCCCGGACGGACTGCGCCCCGGCGGCGGCGCAAGCGCGCGGCCAAGCCGGTGCAGGGTCACGTCGGTCGGGCAAGGGTTCTGGCCTGACGGCGGCCCATCCGGGCGCGGGTCAGGATCGCGCGATATCAGGCCGCAGGCGGCGCGCGCGTATCCGGCAGGTGCCAGTCCTGCGAGGGAAGGATAAGGGCAGCCGCCAGCAACCGCAGCCCCGGCGAACCAGCCGAAGCGGCCGGCAGCACCGCCCGCGGCGGCAGCGCCAGGTCCGGCGCCGGGCCGTCCCGCGCCTCGATCCGCCGCTGGATGTCGCCGGGCTTGACCAGCATGGCGGTCTGCACATGCGGCGCCGCCTCGGCCAGCGCAGCCGCCTGCCCCAGCGGCACGAAATCCGCCGCCCGCGCGGGCGCGCCAAAGGCCCAGACGAAAACGAAAGCGGCCACGGCCACCCATCCTGCGATGGTGTGCCGCGGCCGCCCTGTGACTCGCCCGAAGTGATTCATGGCCAAGGATGTCGCATCAAACTGCGCGTCCCGCAATCGCGATGCTACTCCGGCATCGCCCCGCAGAACCCGCCCGAGGCAACGGCCCCAGAGCCAAGCGCCAGCAGCGGCGGCGCCTTGTAGGGGTTCAGCTCGGCGGTCGCGCTGTCGAACAGGATCAGCAGCCCGACCAGGGCAATCGCCAGCGATGCGGTGAAACGGCGGGTCATGGGCGCGGCTCCAGTCCCAGCATCGGCCGCAGCCGCACGCCCACGCAGGAGCCGGCAAAGGCCATGGCGAACCACACCCAGCCATGCAGGCTGCCGGTGGAGATGCCGCTGAAGAACGCCCCGACATTGCAGCCAAAGGCCAGCCGCGCCGAATATCCCAGCAGCAGCCCGGCGACGACGGTCGCCGCCCAGGCCCGCGCCGGCAGCTTCGGCAAGGGCTGCGACAGCCCGCCCCGCCGCCAGCAGGCCACAAGGAAGGCCCCGGTGATGATGCCGATATTGGTCAGCGAGGTGACATCGGTCAGCACGCTCGCCTGCAGCCGCCCGGCATTGCCCGGCGCCGCCCAGAACGCCGAGCCCGACAGGTCGGCGCCCAGGGCCACCGCCCCCTTCGCCCCCCACAGCCCCAGCCCATAGACCACGCCCCAGGGCTGCCCGGCGACCACGAGGTTGCCAATCGCCAGCCCCGCCAGCAGCAGCGCCGCAATCACCAGCCGCCGCGGCACCCGCCGCGTGCCCGGCGCCGCCAGCAGCAGCAACAGCCCCGCCACCGACGCCAGCAGCACCAGCGTCACCGCAAGGCCCGAGGTGCCGGTCAGCGTCAGGATCGGCAGCGCGCCAAGATCGGTCCACCAGATCAGCCCATAGGCGCCCAGAAAGCTGCCGATGGCAAAGAACGGCAGCGCCAGCAGGCTGACCGGATTGCCGCTGCCGGCATTGACCAGCGTGCCCGACCCGCAGCCCAGAACCACCTGCATACAGGCGCCAAAGACGAAGGCACCGCCCGCCATGGCCCAGCCAATCGGCGCGGCCGCGCCCACAACCTCGCCCGACGCGCCGGCCAGCAGCGGAAACGCCACCACCGCCACCACGGCAATTGCCAGCAGCTGCGCCAGAATCCCCGACGGATCGCGTCGCAGGATCATCGCCCGCCAAGGGCCGGCAAAGCCAAACCGCAGCCCCTCCAGCACCAGCCCGAAGCCAAGGCCGATGGCCAGCAGCAGCCCGTAACGCGCGCCCGCAAGCAGCGCCACGGCCAGCACCAGCCCCAGCGCGGCCAGCACGATCAACCCGCGCCGCGCCGCCCAACTGCCCGCGGGCTCTGCCACCGCAACCGTCATCAGTTGCCCCGCAGCTGGTTCAGCAGGTTGCGCACCAGACCCGGGGTGTTGTCCATGTCCTGCCCGGTCTGCGACCAGCCGACCATGGACTCAGGATACAGCTTCACATCCTCAACCCCGGCCAGTTCCGACAGCGCGAACCACTCGGTCGCTGCCCAATGGCCGGTGTTGCAGAAGGCCACGACCTCTTCGTCGCGCCCGATCCCCAGCCGCGCCAGCACGTCATTGGCGGCAGGCGCGTTCATCACCTCCACGCTGTCGTCGAACCACACGCTATGCGCCACGTTCTCGGCCCCCGGCAGGGTGCCCGGGCGCGACATGGCGGGGTGCGCCTGCCAGCCGTCGAAGAACGAGGCAGGCCGCGCATCCAGCAGCCGCGCCTGGCGCTCGCCATTCACGATGGCGCTCACGTCATCGGTGGTCGCCAGCCAGCGGTCCGAAAAGGTGATGTCGACGTCGGACGGGGTCGGCGCGGTCGCCTTCGTCTCCAGCGGCAGCCCCTCGGCGCCCCAGGCGGCCATGCCGCCGTTCAGGATTGCCAGCTGGCTCACGCCCGAGGATTTCAGCGTCCAGTAGACCCGCGCCGCGGCACCGAAATCGCTGTCATCCTTGCCCTGATGCACCACAACCACTGGCCGCTCCAGCGTCACGCCAAGCTCTTGCAGCGTGGCCTCCAGCTCATCCTCGGGCACCAGCGCGCCCGGATTCTCCTTCGGCCCGCGGAAACGCTCATAGGGGGCAGACACTGCCCCCGCGATATGGCCCTGATCATAGGCCGCCCCGCGGATATCCAGCACCAGCGGCGCCGCCTCGCCCGCGGCCAAGGCCTGCACCTCGGTCGCCGACACCAGCGGGCCGAAGCCGGCCGCCGTCTGGGCCACCGTTTGGGCCGCCGTTTGGGGAGCCGTCTCGGCCGCCGTCTGGGCCATCGCGGCGGTGGTGGACAGCCCGAGGGCGAGCACGGCGGAAACTGCAAAAGTCTTCATGGGAGAACCCTTTCCTGTTGCCCCCGATTTCGGCGCCTTTGCGCTGCAAGGCAAGGGGCTCCGCACAGGGCCACCGCGCAACGGGACGAACGGCATTCCAGCCTGCCCTGCCGCACGGGACCCCCGCTCCTCCCGCCGAAACCCGCGGCGAACATCTGCATCCTCTCACAGCACAGCGGGGAACGGCGGTCTTATTTGCAGGGGGCCGGCTCATTCCGGGGCCGGCCTCCCGCTGCTCAGGCCAGCGCGGTCGCAACCGCCTCGGCCAGCCGCACCGTCGGGCGGCCCAGCAGGCGGGTCAGAGTGCCGCTGTCATCGACCAGCCAGCCCTCATGCGCCCTCACATCCACATCCACCAATACCCGGGCAAAGCCCGCAGGCAGCCCAAAGCCCTCCAGCAGCCCCTGATACACCTCCGCCGGCAAGTCGTTATAGGGCAGCGCCTTGCCCGTCTGCCGCGACACCTCGGCAGCCAGTTCGGCCAGCGTAAAGCCCTCCTCCCCGGCCAGTTCCAGCACCCCGACGCGGCCCGCATCGGCAGCCACCACGGCCAGCGCCTCGGCATAGTCGCGCCGCGCCGCCGGCGTGAACCGCGCCGTCCCCGCCGCGCCGATCAGCGCGCCCGCGGCAATCGCCCCGCCCAGATTGGCGGTCCAGTTCTCGGTATACCAGCCATTGCGCAAGATCGCCGCCGGCAGGCCCGAACCCGCGATGATCGCCTCCGTCTCGCGGTGATCTGCCGCGATCAGCATCGGCGAGCGGTCGGCCTTCAGGATCGAGGTATAGACGATCCGTCCCACCCCCGCGGCCTTCGCCGCCTCGATGACATTGCGGTGCTGCCCGACCCGGTCGTTGAAATCGCTGGAAGAAATCAGCACCAGCGTCTGCACCCCCGCCAGCGCCGCGCCCATCGCGCCGGGTTGCGTATAGTCGAAGGCGCGGGCGGCCACGCCCAGATCGGCCACCTTGGCCGGATCGCGCGCCAGCGCCACGATGTCGGCCGGGTCGATCAGGGTCTTCAGATGGGCAATGGCAAGCCGGCCAAGCTGGCCGCTGGCGCCGGTGATGGCGGTGGTCACGGGGGTCATTGGGGGTCTCCTTCATGTTGACAGACCCCAGATAGCGGCATACCTACGAAAAGGAAGTACGTACATTTCTGTTAGTATGACCGCGCCAAAGGACCCGCCCATGCCCCAAGACATGCAGCCCGATGTCATGAACGAAAACTGCCCCTCGCGCCGGGTCCTGAACCATGTCACCAGCCGCTGGGGCGTGCTGATCCTGATCGCGCTGCAAGGCGGCACCTTGCGCTTCAGCGCCCTGCGCCGGCGCATCGGCGGCGTGTCCGAGCGGATGCTGGCCCAGTCCCTGCGGCTGCTGGAAGAGGACGGCATGGTCCGCCGCACCGCGCATCCGGTGGTGCCGCCGCATGTGGAGTATGACCTGACAGCCCTTGGCCTCGAAGTCGCCACGCGCGTCAAGGCGCTGGCCGACTGCCTCGAAGGCAACCTCGCCCGCATCCCCTCGGTGCAGGCGGCAGATGCTGGCGACCCCGGAAGGACTTGAACCCTCAACCCCAGACTTAGAAGGTCCGTGCTCTATCCAGTTGAGCTACGGGGCCACTCCGCGCCTTTTGCGGCATCTGCGCCTGCGGATCAAGGGGTGGGCGTGATGGGAGTTGTTGTGCCGGGCATCCATCCCCCCGCCCTCCCCTCCCCATGGCGAAGGCCATCGCCTTCGCCACGCACCGCCCTCTCATCCCATCCGGACGGGCCCCCAACGGGCCCGGCCAGCGCCCGCCCCGCCCCCGGCGGGCGCTTCTCGCCCACCAGGTCGGGCGCTGCCCTCACACGGTCTCATGTTGCCAGCGTCACTAGGGGAAATGTCACAGAGCGGGCGGGGTCGAGGCAGTGCCTCGCCCTTTCCCGCCCGACCTCACGCTCCACAGCGAGCCCCTACACCCCCCGCGTCATGAACACGCTGTTCGGGTCCAGCCCATACCCCTCGAACGGCGCGCATTCCACAAACCCCGCCCGCGCATACAGCATCCGCGCCGCCGCAAAGCTCGGCTGGCTCCCGGTCTCGAGGCTCAGCCGCGTCACCCCCGCCGCCATCGCCTCCGCCACCAGATGGTCCAGCAGCCGCCGCGCCAGCCCGCGCCCGCGCGCCTCTTCCAGCACATGCATCGACTTGATCTCGGCATGGGCCGGGTCCGAGAGAAGCTTGAACGCCCCCATCCCCACCGCCGCCCCGCCGTCCCGCATCACGAAAAACGCGATCCCGGGCGCGTCCAGCGCCGAGGCATCCATCATATGGATGCTCTCCGGCGGCGTATCCGCATGCATCGCCTCGGTATGCCGCCGCATCAGCAGCGCCAGATCCGGCCCAAGCGGGCTCTCGCGGGTAAGGGTAATCGAGTCGGTCGGGCTGGTCTGGTCGGTCATCGTCGCCACGCTGGAGGGGGAGTGCTGGGGCCTTGGTGCCAGAAGCGCGGGGCGGGGGGAAGGGGCGCCAAGTCTCCAAGTATCGACACGTGTGTCCTTCGCTAGTTTGAAACGTCTAACCTTCGTGGGGATTCTGCCCGCGAACGCCATTGGTCAACAATTCCTCTAGGGCAGATTTTTTCCAAACTCTCGCAAGCTGAAAGCCAGTTTTCTCGTCGCCCTCACGCCCGGCATAGATGCCAAGAAAATTGGTCCAAAAGCCAAGGACAGGTGAGTTTTCGCCGCCAATTATGAGTTGCTCACCCTCCTGCCCCCAAAGCCCATTTACACGCACGAAGACGGGAGCACCGGATAGGCCGCGGCGGGTGAGGGAGTCCGCGAGAAATACTGGCTGATCGGCATAATCCAGTTCTGGCTCCGTTGCGATGGAAGCACGCTTCCAGATCGGTGTTCCGATGGGGCCGAGAAGGCCCTCTGGATAGCCAACGATAAAGCAATCTTCCCCTGCCATCGGTTTGTAGCTGATAGAATTCTTCTCGTTAACCGGGTGTATGCGTCCCCTCCACGCGGATTTCTCGACCGGTATCGCCACCACGTCTACTTTCCTACCTTCCGGGTGTTCAATCCAAGTTGGATGTCCTGCGACGTCGTAGAGAGCGACCTCACGGGGCACAAACTTCACGAGGCGGCTTCCAGCCTGTCCAACCTCTTGATTTTCATTGAACCACACTCGCAGGTGTGTGGGTGCAAAACGACCATTCTCACGTAAATCGCTGGGGTTTAGTCCCGTCACGTTGTGCCAATTAGTCACAAGGTAGAGTTGATCTTCTTGAGCCCAGAAAAACCCGGAGGCCCGCGCCGGACCTAAGTCTTCCTCGCCCGGCTGTCGCCGGTAGCACTCAATATAGCAAACAGCCCGGCTCTCGAAGGAGACGCGCACGGCATCTGGATAGTCGCCATTCAATTGTGTCGCCGCCCCCTAGGTGACTTGCTCGGGGGAGCATACACCAACCTCGTCTGCTGTCATGTGACCTAGTCGCACCGAAGCAATGCCAGATGGGTCTATCACTACATAGATCGGCTAGCCGCTATGCGCCTGGCCCAGCGACCATTGTCGGAACCGGACTATTGACACTGTTCTGAATAGCAAAATGGTGGAGCAGATCGGGATCGAACCGACGACCTCGTCATTGCGAACGACGCGCTCTCCCAACTGAGCTACTGCCCCCACGGGCCGGGTATGTGCCCCTTCGGCGCCCCCTTGTCAAGCGCCGCCAGCGGTTTTCATCACCGCGCCGGCGCGGCCACCTTCCCCCGCACGAAGGCCACGATCTCCGCCGCCGGCCGCGCCCCGGCCAGCCGCGCCACCTCGCGCCCCCGGTGGAACAGGATCAGCGCCGGGATGCCGCGGATGGCATGGCGCTGCGAGGCGGCGGGATGCGCCTCGGTGTCGATCTTGGCCAGCCGCACCTCGGGCGCCAGCGCTTGCGCGGCCTTGGCGAATTCGGGAGCCATCTGCCGGCAGGGCCCGCACCAGGGCGCCCAGAAATCCACCAGCAGCGGCAGATCGTCGCCCGCCGACTTGCGCAGGATCTCTGGGTCCAGCTCCGCCACCTTGCCGGTGACCAGCGCCGCGCCGCAGATGCCGCATTTCGGGGCCGCGCCCAGCCGCTCGGCCGGCACCCGGTTCACCTGCCCGCAGGCATGGCAAGTCAGCTTCAGGGATCCGGTCATCGACGCCCTCCAGATATTCACGTTGCCGAATATATCGGCATCGCCGGGCGGCACCGCAAGAGGGGCGACCAAAAGGGCGACCCGAAGGCCGCCCCGTCCAGCTTACTTCTTCTTCGCCGCCGCTGCGGCCGCCGAGAACATCGGCGGCTTGCCGGTCGAGTCGAGGACGATTGCCGTCTTCGGCTTTTCCTTCTTCGGCTTCTTCACTTCCTTGTTGCTCTTCTGGTTGTTGCCCTTGGCCATAGCTTGTCCTTTCGACATGTCCTGCCAGGGCGGGCCGCGGAATGCCCGCAGCGCGCCCCCATTGCCAATGTGCTACCCCTGCCCGGCCCGCCGCACAAGCCGCTTGCGCGCCCGCTCACGGGGCCGTCAGCACCGCAGTTCCCGACAGATTCACTTTACATATGACATATGTATAGGTTCTGCATGGGTTCCATATGCGCGCAACGGCTACTCCGCCGCCT
>Ga0209347_1002847_pt1 | contig 21696 bp, 21 predicted proteins | sample AutmiccommuBRH23_FD_187382 | JGI IMG/M metagenome (GOLD analysis project Ga0209347, IMG submission 187382) | Deep subsurface microbial communities from Mt. Terri, Switzerland - Autotrophic microbial communities BRH/23 (SPAdes) (version 2) | ecosystem: Environmental > Aquatic > Deep subsurface >...
TCAGGGGAGAAATCAAAACTCATAATGAATTCTTTTTCTCTCTCCCGACGTCTGATCTCTGACGTCTGACGTCCTATCTTTCATCCATTCCTCTGTTTAGTTTTCAAAGACCGCTTACCATCTTTTGTCGGGTTTGTTTTCGCGGCACAGTTGTTATCTTATCACGTTTTGCCACCGGTGGTCAAGGACTAATTTCTGGTAAATTTAACCGCCGCCGGAGATAAGCTAACGTAAAGCAGCTCCGGAACTACATGTTATCATAAAGACATGCCTTTGTCAATCCAAACTACAGCTAAAAGTGAACTCGTTTAGCTCACGCTAAACATCGGGGCTTCAGGTGGAGATCCTACTCCACCTGAAGTAAAAAGCAAAAAAACAGAAACCCCCACTTGTATCAGTGGAGGTCTTGGAAATAAGATAAAGCCGGGGCGGTCATCCGATCAGCATCCGCCGGCCTGAGCAATCAGAATTTTACCGGCACTATCCCGCACGCCTAATCGCGAGGTCTCCTTTGTGGAAACAGGATAACATCGCGAATAGAAGCGGCGTCGGTCAAGAGCATTACCAGCCGGTCAATTCCGATGCCCAGGCCACCGGCCGGCGGCATGCCGTACTCCAGCGCGTTCAGGTAGTCCTCGTCCATCATGTGCGCCTCATCATCCCCGGCCCGGCGTTTTTCCACCTGCGTTAAGAAACGCCCTTTCTGTTCGATGGGATCGTTCAGCTCGGAAAAGGCATTGGCCATCTCGCGGCCGTATATAAACAGTTCAAAGCGATCGGTCAATTCCGGCGCTTCGTCCTTGCGTTTGGCCAGGGGGGAGATTTCCACCGGGTAATCTACGATAAAGGCCGGCTGAATCAAATTGGGCTCCACCGCTGCCTCAAAGACCTTGTTTAAAATCGACCCCCAGGACTCACCCGGCCCCAGCGGCACTTCCAGACCGGACCCGCGCACGGCCTGTCTGGCCTCATCCACTGTTTTGATGGAAGCGAAATCTAAGCCGGTGTGCCGCCGCACTGCCTCCAGCATGGGGAGTCGCAGCCAGGGCGGTTTTAGGCCGATTTCCGATCCCTGATAGGTGATTGTGGTCGTGCCGAGTACTTCCTGCGCCACGTGCGCAATCATCTCTTCCGTCAGGTCCATCATGTCGTTGTAATCGACATAGGCCTGGTACAGTTCCAGCATGGTAAATTCCGGGTTGTGCCTGGTGGATATGCCCTCATTGCGGAAGTTCCGGTTGATCTCATAAACTTTTTCAAAACCGCCGACCAGGAGCCTTTTTAAATACAGCTCCGGCGCGACGCGCAAAAAGAGATCGACACCGAGGGCGTTGTGGTGGGTCTTAAAGGGGCGGGCCGCCGCGCCGCCCGCGATCGGGTGCATCATCGGCGTCTCCACTTCCAGGAATCCCTTCTGGTCCAGGAAACTTCGGAAGGAACGCACGATTCTGCTCCTGACTTCAAATACCTCTTTTACTTCCGGGTTCACGATCAGGTCGACATAACGCTGGCGGTAGCGGAGTTCGATATCCCTGAGGCCGTGCCACTTCTCCGGGAGGGGGCGCAACGATTTGGTCAGGATTTGAAAGTTTTCAACAGACACGGTGATTTCACCGGTCCTGGTCCTGAAAACAGTGCCCCGCAGGCCGACGATATCCCCGATATCCAGCCGGCCGAACAATTCGTAAGCTTCGGCGCCGACATCATTCAAGCGGACATAAATCTGGACGCGGCCGGAACCGTCCTGGATATGGGCGAAAGACGCTTTCCCCATTCCCCTCTTGGATGTCAGCCGCCCGGCGACGGCCACCAACCGCCCTTCACACTCGCCAAAATGTTCATTAACAAAGCGGGCCAGATGGGTGCGCTCAAACCGCCCGCCGTAGGGTTCAATACCCTTGGCCCGCAGTTCGGCCAGTTTTTCCAGCCGTACGCGCATAAGCTCGTTTAGATCCGGCTCCATTTCGGAAGCCGGATTGCCTTGATCTTTGCAATCGGACATCGCTACCTCCAAAAATAACTGTTGGAAATGAAAGCTAGTGCAGATTCCCAAGAATATCAATAATCTCGTACTTTAAAACCCCGGCCGGCACGCTGACCTCGACAATGCTGCCCTTTGCCTGGCCCAGGATTGCTTTGCCGACAGGTGACTCATTGGAAATTTTAGAGACCGACGGATCCGCTTCAATAGAGCCGACAATGGCAAATTCGAATTCTTCCCCGTTTTCCAAATCTCTTAACAGGATTTTTGAACCGATGGAAACAACCTCGGTGCCGATGTTTTCATCATCAATAATCTTGGCATTGCGCAGCATTTTTTCCAGGGTCAGGATACGGCCTTCAATGAATGCCTGGTCGTTCTTGGCATCTTCATACTCGGAGTTTTCACTGATATCCCCGAACTCAATGGCCTGTTTGATCCGCTCCGCCACCTCCCGGCGCCGCACCGACTTGAGCTGTTCCAGTTCGTCTTCCAACTTTTTCAGGCCTTCAAGCGTCAGCATAACTTCTTTCTCTTTCATTAAGCCAATCTCCTTATCTCTTGAATACGTAATAAAAAACAATATGCGAGCGGCGCCATATATTATTCAGCCCCCGGCAAAAAGCCCCATAACTACACTTAAAGCACTGCAAAAAGCAAAATCCTTGCAGTGCTTGACCAGTTACTCACCCTGTCTTTTCCTAAACATTATAAGAAGATGGCCTTAAATTGTCAAGGCCATCTTCCAGCCGAGACCGGCCCGGACAGCATCCGGGATTCCGGCCGCTGCAAAAGCACTCTCCAACATAAATATAGGCGAGCCTTATTTTGAAGCCGCTTTGTCCGACAATGCTTTACGGGCATTCCGGCCGATGGTCTCGATTTCCCGCCCGGACAGGGCCCGGCCGAAGCTGCGGAAGCCCGCCAGGCGAAAACCGTGCTTTTTGGCCAGGGCGGCGATCTCTTCCACTTGGCTGACCGCGAGGTCCCGGCCCAGAGTGTAGCTTTCGAAGCGCCCTTCCAGCGCCAGCACCATGGTCTCGGCCATGCAGGCGTAGGCAGTGCCCGGCGGAAAGCCAAAATCGAGGTTGAAGTTCACCTCCCCGGGGACTTCAACAACCCCCCCCTCGATCACCAGCACGTCATTCCGGACCTCCGCCACCCGCCGGGAGACATCCCGCGGGCGGGCAACGTCACAAACGACTGCCCCCGGCTTCAGATCTTCCGGCTCGATAACCGTGTCCACGGCGCTGGTAACGGTGATCACCACATCGGCCGCAGCGAGGGCCTTTTTAATGTCCGGGGTAATCTTTACCGCCAGTCCGCTGTCATAAAGGATCTTCGCGGCGAGAACGTCCAGCTTTCGCTCATTTCGCGCCACCAGGGTCATGCTGCGGGTCTCACCGGCAAGGATCAGGGCGCAGACCCGCCCAATTGAGCCGGTGGCGCCCAGGACCACCACATTTGCCTCTTTTAAGTCGTGGCCCATCACTCTGGCCGCTTCCCGGGCAGCCTCGACGGCGGTGGCAACCGTGTAGCTGTTGCCGGTGGTGACAGGGATTTTTAAATTTTTGGCCACGGTGATGCCCGCGTCGCCGATCACCTTTGTAAAAGCGCCGAGACCAAAGATTTTCGCACCCAGTTTTTCCGCCAGGCGGCCACCCTGGATAATTTTGTTGAGCACGTACTGCTCGGGCAGGCTGGTCATCAGCCTGGCGGTCAAAGGACAGGCGATAAACCATCCCGACGCCTGCCCGTAAGGTGATTGAATGCCGGTAATATCCGCAACCTTCATCGCCGGCAGGAGGCTGAAAGCCCGTTCGACAACCCGTTCCGGAACAAATCGGGCAAGCTTGAATTTTCTGGCCACATCTCCGGCGTGCGCCGGGTGGATCATAAAGGCAAATGGGTTTGGTGACATATTCTCCTCCTATATTTTGACGGCCCGGATCAGTTCCAGCACTTTTTCAACCTCAACGTATTTGTCCTCCTGGATCGGCGACTCGCCGATCTCAAACCCAATCACTGCTTTGTCCAGAACCGCTTCAAAAATTTTGATCCGCTGGTTGGAGCCGATGACAATCACCTGGTCAAAGGAATGAGCCCTGGCAATGATCTCCATAATCGCGTCAAACAGTTCAATACCGCTCTTCTGCCGGATATACTCCCACCGTTCCCGCTCCGACATCAAAAAGACAAAGTCAATGCCTTCCTTTTCCAGGGCTTTTTGCAGCTCTTCTTTATTCAGAATGGGAAAGCCGATCAGGGCCAGGCGCCTTCCCTTTCGAATCTCACCCAAATTTTCCAGACGACAGACCATGGTGCGGTCCAGACCCAGCCTTCCGGCCACTTCGGTCTGAGAAAGCCCCTCGGCCCGCAGCCTCAGGATCTCACCCACCGTTTGATCGATCTTACGCCTGCTGACAATTTTTTCGCCCAGCCGGAGTAAATCCATAGTCCCACCTTCATCATATCCTGTTCAGGAGTTTATATGTGCACAAATATGTATACAGTTTATATTAACAAATAATATCAGTAAAAAAAAGAGTAAAATGCAAATCACAAGAATTTTTCCCCGGAGCCTCGCAGGGCCTGGCGCAGTTCCTCCCGGCTGCGGCACAGGTTAATTCGATCCCGCAGCCGGGCCGCGCCAGGCAGCCCCTTGATATACCAGGCGGCGTGCTTTCGCATTTCGCGCACGGCAACCGGCTCCCCTTTATAACGAAGCAGCAGATCAAAATGCCGGAGAGCCATCTCCACCCTCTCCTCCGGCCCGGGTCCGGGCAGTTTTTCCCCGGTACGAAGGTGGTGCACCGTACGGGCAAACAGCCACGGGTTCCCCAAAGCCCCCCGGGCAATCATCACCGCGTCACAACGGGTCTCATTGATCATCCTGGACGCGTCTTCGGGGCGCCAGATGTCGCCGTTGCCGATTACCGGCACGGAGACGGCCCGCTTGACGGCCCTGATGATTTCCCAGTCGGCCCGCCCGGAGTAGAATTGGGCACGAGTGCGGCCGTGCACGGTCAAGGCGGTGGCTCCGGCGGCCACAACCCGCACTGCCAATTCAACAGCGTTCACCGAATCTTCATCCCAGCCCTTACGCATTTTTACCGTTACGGGCACTTTCACCCGGCCGGCCACCGCGCGGACAATTTCCACGGCCGCTCCGGGACTCCGCATCAGGGCGGAGCCTTCCCCGTTCTTGACGATCTTGGGAGTGGGGCAGCCCATGTTGATGTCAATGATGTCGGCCCCCCGGCTTTCAACTATTTCTGCCGCGTCAGCCATCTTGCCGGGGTCCGATCCGAAAATCTGCACGCTCAGCGGACGCGACTCGCCAGTGATGTCGAGGATCAGGCACGTTTTGGGATTGCCATATAAAAGAGCCTGGTCGCTGACCATTTCGGTGCAGACCAGGCCGCATCCAGCCTCTTTTGCCAGGATCCGGTACGCCTTGTCGGTGATCCCGGCCATCGGGGCGGCAACCACCGGGTTGGCCAAGACCACGCCGCCGATTTGCAAAATAAATGCCTCCTTAGTTTTTTCTCCCAGTTCGCAAGTATTCCACCCTTCTTTTTGTCAATAAACTAATGCGGTGCGGCTTACTCCTTCTGTTCGGGAATGGATAATCATTCCTAAATTATTTACCTCTCCGGAAGTTAAATGCAATTGAGCTCGGCGACTTTTAAACGACATAGCCAATTCCCCCTAACGCTTAATCATCCGTTAGGAGAATCGTATACCATGTCGGGCCTAATTGCAATGTTATTTAAGAATCATGCAAGATTTCAGTAAACTCGGTAACCTTTATAAAACCGAAAAAATCTCTATCTAAGAAATACGTTGTCAATAATTCAAGTTTCTTAATACTGCCATGGGTCAAATCTAGAAATCTGGCCTCAAAGTTACTTTCCATGGCTGCAAATCAGTTGCCCCGGGATTGGCGGGCAGTGTACGGCTATACCCCTGTTTTGCTGGAAACTTTCGTTAATCAAAGCCGTTTCTGGGGAACTTCATATAAGGCCGCCAACTGGTTCTTGTCTGGGTGCACTCAGGGCCGGAGCCATCAACCACGCTCCCGGAAAGGCAGACTGCCTCCAACGAGTATCTGCCTTTCCCATTGATAAAGGATTGTCGAAAGATTCTTCAAAAAAATCTGCGCCTGAATAAGCTGTGGCCGATTTAAAAGGCCATTTTTCTTTTTCACTGATCGGGTTTACTGAATGGATACACACCAACTGCGTAACTCCTGATTTTTTTTAAGCCGCGCTTTCCTTAACCGCGTCACTCTTGTTTTCCGGGCCGCCCGCGAAGCGGAGAACCTTTTTGGGACAGGTGCCCACGCAAGATGAACACTTGATGCAGTCGTTATCGCCCATAGCTCCAACCGACTGAAACTGGTAAGGAGCCAGCTGCATCGGGCAGGCCTTCGAGCAAGCCTTGCAGCCGGTACAACCTGCGCCGATGATCAGGGGCTGCTTGCCTTTGGAAACCCAGTTGCCCAGCGTGCCCATCGGGCAGATATGGCACCAGGTACGCGGGTGGTAAATCAGGGCCAGGACAACGCTCACACTGGTGGTTACGGTCAGCACCCGTACCATGGCCAGGCCCATTCGGTTCAAGTCGCCCCAGGCCAGGTAAAGCTGTCCGCCCAGAACTACGAGAATCACCACGAGCATCACACTGCGAAAGAAAGTGCCTTTAAGGAAGGCCGGGATCGGTTTCTTGGGGCTGATTTTACTGAAAGCGAGGTCGAAGAAACTGCCCCTCGGGCACATCCAGTCACACCATGCCCGCCCCCGGTAAAAGGCAATGCCGACGGCCCCGATCATACAGCCGAAGAGAAGAAATCCCAGCAAGGGGTAAAACCAGCCAACCATCACCACTAGGGGCAGACCGATCAAGGTCAGGGACTGCAGTTTTCTCCTTTTCGTTTTTAACTCTTTTAGCATCTCTCATGCCTCCTATAATATTAATAATAATTTATGCTAATTATTATTTGCGTGTAAACAGCCGGTTTTAAAACCCTATGTATTGATCCGCAATACATAGGGAAATAACCTCATTATTTACAGGCGCCTTGTTTATCCTATTTTAATATTAATAATTTACGCTGTCAATATGTTTTTTATAAAAAATGTGTCCGGGGAAAACAGCCCCCGGCAAGCTTGAAATGGCCGCTGGAATTTAAAAAGCAGGCAGTATTTATTACCGAATATAGTTAAAGAAGAGGTCAACCCCGTCAGGCCGGCCTGACGGGGTTAACCTCTTCGAACGAATATAGTCTTTAGCCTTCCTGCCTGATGCTTAACAAAGAGGATCGAGACATTTTGACGCTGCTGTTTTTACAATTCCATAGCCGTTATTAATCATGCCATTATTGATTATACTATTGTGCCTTCCTCACTTCTTCAACATCAAGGACAATGGTGTCCCCCGGCGTCGGTCAGGCGGCCGTCCTCCAGCAACTGCAGAAGGACGTTGAAAACTTCCGGGGGGCCTTTTCAATCTCGTCAAGCAGGACGACGAAACAGTGGCGGCGTAACGCGATAATGAACGCCGGGTTCAGCCGCTGCGAACAATCCCGGGGCCGGCCAAGCCAAGCCTGCTTCGAAAACAGGCTAAATATTTTTCTCGTAAATGATTTTCAGCCCCCACAGCGTCAACAAGGGATCTACCAGATCGATGGAAGTGCTTTCCCGGGCGATCAGCTCGGCCAGCCCGCCGGTGGCGATGACCTTAGTTTTTTCTCCCAGCTCTTTTTTCATGCGCCGGGCCAGTTCATCCACCTGGCCGACAAAGCCGTAAAAAATACCGGACTGCATGCTGTTGACGGTATTCTTCCCGATGACGGACTGGGGCTTGACCACTTCGACCCGGGGCAGCTTGGCCGCCCGTTCAAAAAGCGCCTCGGTGGAGATGCCGATGCCGGGCGCGATGGCCCCCCCCATGTATTCGCCTCTTGCCGATATGGCGCAAAAAGTGGTGGCCGTCCCAAAATCGACGATGATCAGAGGGCCGCCGTATTTTGTGAAGCCCGCGACGGCATTAACGATCCGGTCGGCGCCAACCTCCCTCGGGTTCTCGTACTTGATGGACAGGCCGGTCTTGATGCCGGGGCCAACCACCAGAGGGGTCAGTCCGAAATATTTTACGCACGTCTGCTCCAGGGCAAACATCAGGGGGGGCACCACCGAAGAAATCAGGAGCGCTTGCACGGACTTCATCTCCAGCCCGGAAATGGCAAAAAGCTGTTTCAATAGGATGCCGTATTCGTCAACGGTCCGGAAACGGTATGTGGAGAGTCGCCAGTTCGCCACCAGTTCGTCGCCGCGAAAGACACCGAGAACGATATTGGTATTGCCGACGTCGAAGACCAGGATCATCTTCTTCCCTGCTTTCCCACGTATTTAAAACGTAAATCTTGCCGCGCGGCGTTGTACTGTTTTATCATCTTTGACAACGCTTTATATCGTATTCTCGTTGTTTTGACTGTGATGAGGATGACCGGTTACGATTTCCGCCGCCTCAACGATGGTTTTGAAAATATCAGCCCGGAACTGTTGCCGCAATGCGTTTGTCCGCAAACGTATTTCTCCCTCCAGAGTGACCACGTACGACGCGGGCAGTTTATTTAAGACGATAGCCGCAAGATCGAGCCTGCACCGCTCGCAGCCGCATAAATTTTTGTTAACCCTCAACACTTCATCAAGAATTTCGGGAACCATGATCTCTATTACATTAACAAGTTTATACACTTATAATTACACTCCTTTTTAAAGGGTGAATTCTCCGCCCGGGCAAAAAACAGCGGCGGCGCCGGCCAGGGTGGCAAAGAGCTCCGTCATTAAAAACCATCCAAACGAAGTGAAACCTCGCCCGAAATCACCCTCCGGTGGCTTCCGTCGGGCAAACGCAGGATCAGGGCGCCTTCATCATCAACGTCTTCTGCCCAGCCTTCCCAGCTCTCGCTCATGGAATGAATGCGCACGGGCCGGCCGAGAGTTACGGTAAAATCCTTCCACCGGGCCAGAACCGGCTGAAAACCTTCCTCGATCCACCGGTCGTACCAGCGCTCAAGAGATGCCAGTATGTTTCGCAGAAGATTCACCCTCGACAGCGGCCCCCCGCCTTGAAGCAGGAGAGAGGTGGCCGTTTGCCTCACCTCCACGGGAAAGTCCCCTTCATCCTGGTTGACATTGATGCCGACGCCGAGCACCATGTGGTTGACTCTCTCCATCTCGGCGCTCATTTCCGTGAGGATGCCGCACAGCTTTTTCCCGTCCACCAAGAGGTCGTTGGGCCACTTGATGCCTGCCGGCAGGCCGGTCTCGATCCGGATCGCCTCGGCCAGGGCCACCGCCGCCAGAATGGTCATCTGAAACGCCCGGGCCGGCGTCACCGGCGGCCGGAAAACCAGGGAAAACCAGAGCCCCTCCCCCGACGGAGAATGCCAGACGCGTCCCAGGCGGCCACGGCCGCCGGTCTGTTCCTCGACCACAACCAGCGTCCCTTCCGGCACACCCTTTTGGGCCAGTTCCTTGGCCAGGTCGTTGGTCGACGGGACGCTCTCGCAGTAATAAATCTCCCGCCCGATAAACCGGGTGGCAAGATTATCGCCGATCTCTTCCGGATACAGTTTATCCGGCGCCGCCAGCAAAAGGTAGCCCGCCCTGGGTCTGGCATCGATCTCGTAGCCTTCTTGCCGGAGCGACTGGATCTGCTTCCACACGGCGGTCCGGGTGACCCGCAGGATTTTGCAGATCTCTTCACCGGAAAGGTACTTCGGCCGGCTTTGCTTTAAAATTCGTAATACTGCGTCCTTCAAAAACGCCACCTCTTGAAAATAGTGTAACCCGGCCTGTTCCTATAAGTCAACCACTATAAAAGGATGTGTTTACATCCCTTTGAAACCCCGCTGTTTAGCGTAAGCTGAACGATTTCACTTCGCCGACGTCCAAACTGATATCAAGGGACGGCGCCGAGTGGGTGATTGCCCCGACAGAGATCAGATCCACTCCGGCGGCGGCTACGGCACGGATATTTTCGATGGTAATCCCCCCGGAAGCCTCAAGCAAGGCTCTTCCGGCGACCAGGGTCACCGCTTTACCCATTTCCGCCGGGCTCATATTGTCCAGCATAATAATATCAACCCGGGCGTCCAGCGCCTCCTGCACCCCGGCCAGATCCTCCGCCTCAACCTCGATCCGGGCGGTGTGGGGAATATACCGCCTGGCCGAAGCCACCGCCACGCCAATGCCGCCGGCCAGCTTGATATGGTTGTCCTTGATCAGTACGGCGTCATAGAGGCCAAAGCGGTGGTTGCGGCCGCCGCCCACCCGCACGGCGTACTTTTCGAGCATTCTCAGACCCGGCGTGGTCTTCCTGGTATCGACAATACAGGCTTTCTCACCGGCCACCATTTCCACCAGCCGCGCCGTTTGGGTGGCGATTCCCGAGAGGCGCTGGATAAAGTTCAGCGCCAGCCGCTCGCCTGTTAAAACAGCGCGGGCTTTTCCGCAAACCTCGGCCAGCAGGGCGCCTCGCGCCACCCGCTGACCGTCGGGCGCCCCCGCCCGGAAAACGATGGCCGGGTCAAGGCGCCGGAAAACCATTTCAGCAACCGGCAACCCCGCCACCACACCGGCCTCTTTCGCCACGATAAAGCCGTTTGCAACAGCGTCGCCGGGGACAATTGAATTGGTGGTCAGGTCGCCTGTGCCGATATCTTCAGAAAGACAGCGGTTTATTAATTCATCCAATTCTATCACATTGAAATCCATTTGCGCACCTCGCTACAAATAAAATCCAGTTATGTACTTACGGTCACCCAAAAGTATACCCGCCCCACACTTTTTGTCAACACTTCAGGCTGGATTCGATGGAATTCCCTGAATTCATAACCAAAATAAGGTTTACATAGAGATGAGCATACGCTAAAATTACAGGCATATATGTTGTATCCATGAGTTAATGGCTGTGAATGGTTAAAGTAGGCTTCAATGCGATCCAAAGCGAATTTATTTAACCAACTTTAATCTTACGGGAGGCATTGTATGCTGGCTTATATCGGGCTGGGAAGCAACCTGGGGGACCGGACGGGGAATTTAAAAGAGGCCCTGCGCCGGCTGCACCGGCCGCCTGCAGTGACGGTAGCCGGAGTCGCCCCTTTTTACCGTACCGCTCCCGTCGGTTACACGAAGCAGGGGGACTTCATCAACACCGCGGCCGTGTTGGAAACGGCTCTGCCGCCGCGGGAACTTTTGGCGCTGCTGCTTTCCATCGAAGAGGAACTGGGGCGGCTGCGCACTGTGCGGTGGGGGCCGAGGACTGTAGACTTAGATCTCCTCCTGTTCGGCGACGAGCAAATTAACGAGCCCGGCCTGATCGTGCCCCACCCGCGCCTGCACGAGCGGGCCTTCGTCCTGGTTCCCCTGGCCGACCTCGCGCCCGGCCTGTCCCTGCCGGGCCGGGGCCGGGCGGCGGAACTGGCGGGGAAGCTGGCTAAAGAACAGGAGATTGAGAAGATCCAGGCAGAGCCTCTTTTTGATCTATTATGAGGCTGAAGAAATTCGCTCAGAGGATTCCCGCCTCGATCGGCCGGTGTTGAATGGGCGGCCGGGCCAGCGAAGCCGATTGGCCTGGAAACAAGTGGCAGCCGGCCGAAATGAACAGGAACGGAGGTATTTTATGTGCTGACCGGAATTGGCGGCGGAACGCCCTAACTGTGGAATAGTAGGAGGTTGTTCAGTGCCATACACGTATATGGTCCAGTGCGCTGACGGCAGCTTTTACACAGGATGGACCACCGACCTGGAAAACAGATTGCAGGCTCACAACGACGGAAGAGGCGCCCGTTACACCAGAGGCAGGCGTCCGGTGCAGCTGGTTTATTGGGAATCCCATCCAAGCCGCGGCGAGGCTCAACGGCGGGAGGTAACTGTCCGGCGTCTCAGGCGGAAGCAGAAAGAAGCGCTGGCGGGCGCATTCAAGGAGTCTGAAGGGCAACCTTAGTTGTTCGACGCCTTTTCTGCAGCGGCCTTCTGCATGGCCTTTAAGCGAGATTTTTCTTTACAGGATCCACCTTGTAGATTATTCTGTGTTAGCCCTTATATTCGCCCTTCAGCAATGCTTTGCCAGAATCGCCGCGGCGAAGGCAAGCGCTTCTTCCTTTGTGCTTAACTCACCGCGCACCTGCGCCTCCGAGATCTTTTGCAGCAGGTCACCCAGCTTTTTGGAAGGGTTCAGGCCCAACTTTTCCATCAGTTCGTCCCCGTTGACAAGGGTGGGGAGGTTGACGTACTGTTCCGGCTGGAAGTAGTATTTATTCAAAATGTCGCCGATAAAGGTGCGGTACCGGGCCAGGTCGCCGGCCCGCCTTTCGGTGATATAGGTGGCGGTGAGGTCGGCCAGGGAGAGGAGGAGCACGTCCGTCGACTCCTTGCCGAGCCTGCTGAAAAAGCGGTGGATGGCAACCGGGCCGACTGGCTGATTGATAAAAAGGTAGAGCGGGTACATGTGGTTGTCAACCAGGCTTTTAAAATAGGTCTCCTCAATTTTGCTCCACCTCAGCCGCTCCGCCGCCAAGGACACGTAAGGCAGGCCGGCACTGTGGTGTTCGGGAAAAAGAACCCGGCCGTCCTCTTTCGGAGAGGCGGTGTCGGCCTTGCCGGCGTCGTGAAAGAGGGCGGCAAGTTTTAAAAGCTGGTAGCGCTGCCGGCCAGCAGTGACCCGGCAGTTCAAGTGCCCGTGGATAAGGGCGCGCAGTTCCTCGCCCCGGGTGGTGACCAGGATGCCGGAATTGCCGAACTCCCGGCAAATGTCCTCCAGCATCTGGTAGGTCTTCAGGCTGTGGATCCAGACACTGTCGTTGTTTTGGTTCTGCGGGGTGACCTTCATCTTTTCCGCGAAAGGGAAGATTTCCGTCAGCAGGCCGATGGCGTCCATCAGGGCCAGCCAGGGGTAGGATTCCGGCAGGGCCAGAATGCCCAGAAACTCGTCCCAGATGCGCTCGCCGGCCACCTCTTGGAGGAGCCAGCGGCTTTGCTCCATGAGATTCATGGTGTCCGGCGGAATCGCGAATTTAAGCTGCCCGGCCAGGCGAACACCGCGCAGAGTACGCAGAGGGTCCGCTTCGAAAACATAATCGTTGACAGCCCGGATAATTTTATTCTCCAGGTCGGCCAGTCCGCCGCAAGGGTCCAGCACGGCGCCCTGCCAGCGCCAGCGCTCCTGCCGCCTGGCCGGATCCCAGCCGTCCCGCAGCAAGGTCAGGTAGGCCGGCAGCTCAATGGCCATGGCGTTGATGGTGAAGTCCCGGCTTGACAGGTCTTCCTCAACGTTCCAGCCCTTCAGGGTGGCAAAGTCGACCTGCCATTTTTCTGCCTGGTGTTCCAGGACGATCCGCGCGATGCCGTTGACCCGGTCGAGGGGAACGTAGCTGCCGCCGAGGTTTGAGGCGGCGCCTTCGGCGAAGCGCATGGCGTCTCCACTGACGGCAAAGTCCATATCCCGTCCCGGCAGGCCCAGGTAAAGGTCGCGCAAAAAGCCCCCCACGATGAATACTTTGCTGTTGTTCGCCCCGGCAAAGTGATTGATTTTTTCCAGTACTTCCGTAATCAAAAGAGACAAGTCCAATCCCCCACAAACACAGAAGAGTTTAGGTTTTATTATTATAACATTTTTTACAGGAGGCAGCTGAAAAGAAAGGCCGGTTTTCGCAGTAAGTCAATATTTCCCTCAAGGTCTCCCCGAACCGCGATCAGATTCGCTTCCCGGCCGGGTGCGATGACGCCCGGCGCGCCGGTTGCACCGGTAATGGACACGGCGTTGGCCGTGGCCGCCCGGATCGCCTGGCTGAAAGGAAGGCCGCCGGCCAGGAGGAGCTTCAGTTCGTCTGTAAATGACAGCCCGTGCCGCACCCCGGCCGCGCCGGCGTCGGTACCGGCGCCGATTCGCACACCCATCTCGCAGGCCAGCGCGGCCATCTCCTGCTGGCGCCGCACCACGCGCTCAATGACGGCCAGCTCTTCCGGCGGGTGACTCTGGCGGAAGGGACTGGTCAGGCGAACGGCCACCGGCACGATGGTGGGTACCCAGGCCACATTTTTATCGGCCATCAGGGCCAGCGTTTCTTGCGTCAGAAAGTAACCGTGCTCGATGGAATCAGCTCCGGCCAGGAGCGCCGCCCGGACCGCCTCGTCTGAACTGGCGTGGGCCATCACTTTCAGCCCCAGGTCGCGGGCGGTCCGGCAGATCGCTTCGAGCGCGCTGCGGTCGAACTGCAGGGCTCCTGCCTGTCCGTACCGCTTGAAGCTGACGATGCCCGAGATGAGCACCTTGACCTGGCGGATGCCTTTCGCCGCCAGGTCTGTTACAACTGCGGGGAGGTGGGCCGCGTCCAGGCCCGGTCCCAGAAAAGAGCCGTATTTCCCTTTTACGCGCAGGGCGCGTCCGGTCGAGATGACTTCCGGCAACCGTCTTTCCAGCCCGGCCGCGTGCCGGGCGAGCAGGCGCCGGTCGCCGCCGTCCCGCACGGCTACGATGCCGGCGGCCAGGGTGTCCGCCAGATGACCCTCGATCACGGCGAGGGACGCGGCGGGATCCTCCCAGCGCCGGACCGAGCGGGCAAAATCCTGCCCGTCCAGGGCCAGGTGGACATGGCAGTCGATCAGGCCCGGCAGGACGGTGCAGCCGGCCAGATCGTAAAATTTTTCACCGCTGCCGGCCGCAGGGCCCGGCGGGTCAGGGGCGCCGGGCGGCGGAGCGGGGCTCACCGACCGGACGATGCCCTCTTCTATTCTGATGACGATGTTTTTGAGCGGCTGCCGGCCCGTCCCGTCGATGAACCGGCCGGCCCGGATCACCACCGGTTCGCCCGTTCGAAGCGGTATCGTTTCCATAGAGCTATATATTCGCCGGCCTGACGGTTTTACCTTTTGCAACAGAGCTGAAAACCGGTAAGCCTGATGCCCTCAATAATAGCAATATTGTACAGAAATATTTTCTTACAATTAAGAGAAAAAACAATTGCCTGAAAATTAAGGTTGTGTTAAAATAAAACCGCGAGAGGGTGGTATCCCCTGGGAACCACACCGGATTGACGCGCGGCAGGTTGAAATTTAATCCGCTTGGAGCCGGGAAGGACCGAGACGGGAGGTATGGTTGACAATGCCTTTCGGTTTTACGCCGGGAGGCTTTTGTATTTGCCCCTCCCTGAAAAAAAGACTGCCGGAAATGGGCCGTACCAGATAAGGCCCACCGAGTAAGGGAGGGTATGCCTTTGAAAAAACCGACCGTAGCTGTTGTAGGCGCAGGCAAGGTGGGCCCGGCGCTGGCGTTTCTCCTCCATGAGCGCGGTTACCCCGTGGCCGGGGTGGCCAGCAAAACGCTGGCCTCGGCGGAACGGGTGGCGCGGGAACTGGGAGTGCCGGCCACCGACCGGCCGCAGGAAATCACGGCCGGGGCCGACCTGATCTTCATCACGACGCCCGACCGCGTGATCGCTGAAGTAGCCGCTCAAATCGGCGAGCAGGGCGGATTTAAGCCGGGGCAGGTTGTTTTTCACACCAGCGGGGCCCACCCGGCCGATGAAGTGGGAGCGGCGCGCCGTTACGGCGCGCTGGCCGGTTCCCTGCACCCGCTGCAATCCTTTGCCGACGTGAAGATGGCCATGACCAGCCTGACCGGCTCTTATTTCGCCCTGGAGGGGGATGCCGGCGCCATGCCGCTGGCCGAACAGATTGTCTCCGACCTGGGCGGAAAAAGTTTTTCCATCGCCGCGAAAGACAAGCCCCTGTACCATGCGGCGGCCTGCATCGCCTCCAACTATCTGGTTTCCCTGATGCACTTCGCCACAGGGCTTTACGGCCGCTTCGGCCTTTCCGGGCAGGAGGCTTTCGAGGCCCTGCTGCCCCTCGTCCGGGGGACCATCAAAAATATTGAGCAGGTCGGCCCGGCGCTCGCCCTGACCGGCCCGGCGGCCCGGGGGGACGGCTCCACCATCGAGGGACATCTGGCCGCTTTCCGGGCTGTGGGCGAACAGGAAACGGACCTTTACTGCAAGCTGGGCCGGTACACCGTCCGGGTGGCCCTGGAAAAGGGCAGCATCACCGCTGAGCAGGCAGACGCGCTGAACAATATTTTTAAGCAGTGAATTGAGGAGGTCTGAGCGTGAGCAGTCAAAGGGTTACTACCGCGACGATAAGAGAAATGAAGGCGGAAGGCAAACCGATCACCATGCTGACCGCCTACGATTACTCCCTGGCCAGGATTGTGGACGAGGCCGGGATCGATATGATCCTGGTCGGAGACTCCCTCGGCAACGTGGTGCTGGGTTACGATTCCACCCTGCCGGTGACCATGGACGAGATGATTCACCACACCCGGGCCGCCTGCCGGGGCGCCGCCCGGGCTATGGTCGTGGCCGACATGCCCTTCCTGTCCTACCAGGTTTCCGTGGAGGAAGCCGTGCGCAACGCCGGGCGCTTTTTGAAGGAGACCGGCGCCCAGGCGGTCAAGCTGGAAGGCGGGCAGGAAGTGGAAGCGGCCGTCCGGGCCATCGTCAGCGCCGGGATCCCGGTGGTGGGCCACCTGGGCCTGACGCCCCAGGCCATTCACCAGCTCGGCGGATTCAAGGTGCAGGGCAGGGACGAGGCGGCCGCCAGGAAGCTTATCGCTGACGCCAAAGCATTGGAAGAGGCCGGTATTTTCTGCCTGGTGCTGGAATGCGTCCCCACACCGCTGGCCAGGGCGGTCACGGAAGCCCTTTCGGTGGCCACCATCGGCATCGGCGCCGGTCCTTACTGCGACGGGCAGGTGCTGGTGACCCACGACCTGCTGGGCCTGTACCCGCGCTTCACGCCGAAGTTCGTCAAAAAGTACGTGAACCTGAGCGAGCAAGTCGCGGCTGCGCTCAAGCAGTACCGGGAGGAAGTCGGGGCGCGGACCTTCCCCGGGCCGGAGCACAGCTTCGGGATGTCCGAAGAGGTGTTGAAAAAACTCAATTAAAACAACAGGCCCGGCGGCCGCGTTTCCGGTTGCCGGGATAATTTGAATCGCAACTGGAACGGGGAGGAAACCATGCGCATCTATCACAACATTGCCGGGATTCGCGAATTTGTCCGCCAGGCCCGGTCGGACGGCCGGAGCATTGGCTTTGTGCCGACCATGGGCTGCCTGCACGAGGGGCACCTCGAGCTGATGCGCCGGGCCAGAGAGCGCTGCGGGGCCGTCGTGGTCAGCATCTTCGTCAACCCGGCCCAGTTCGGGCCGAACGAGGACTTCGCCAGCTACCCGCGGGATCTGGAACGGGACGCCGCCATGGCGGCCGGAGTGAAGGCGGACGCCATTTTCAACCCGTCCGTGGAGGAAATGTACCCGCCGGGCGCCTGCACCTTCGTGGACCTGGAGCGAATTACGGAAAAACTCTGCGGTCTTTCCCGGCCCGGCCACTTCCGGGGCGTGGCCACGGTGGTGACCAAGCTCTTCAACATCGTGCGGCCCGATACGGCTTTTTTCGGCCAGAAAGACGCCCAGCAGGCGCTGGTGATCCGGCGGATGGTCAGGGATCTGGACCTGAACATTGAGATCGTCACCGTCCCCACCGTGCGGGAGGCGGACGGCCTGGCCATGAGTTCCCGCAACGTTTACCTGCGGCCGGAAGAGAGGCGGGCCGCCCTGGTTCTTTCCAGGAGCCTGTCTGAAGCGCAGAAGGCTGTTCAGGCCGGGGAGCGCGACGCGGCGGCAATCCGCCGGCGGGTTGCTGAAATACTTGACAGCGAGCCGCTGGCGGAAACCGAATACGCGGAAATCTACAGTTTCCCGGATTTGGAGCCGGTCACAAACCTGCAGGGTCCCGCTCTGCTGGCGCTGGCCGTTAAAATCGGGCCGACAAGGATGATCGATAACACCGTCCTGGAGGTTTGAAAAATGTTTTTAACCCTGTTTAAATCAAAAATCCACCGGGCTACCGTGACCGAGGCTGACCTGAACTATATGGGCAGCATCACCATCGACGAGGCCCTGCTGGAGGCGGCCGACATCCTGCCCAACGAAAAGGTGCAGATCGTCAACAACAACAACGGGTCCCGCTTCGAAACCTACGTGATTAAAGGCCCGCGGGACTCGGGGGTGATTTGTTTGAACGGCGCCGCCGCCCGCCTGGTCAGCCCCGGAGACACGGTGATCATCATCGCTTACGCCATGATGGACCGCCGGGAGGCAAGCGCGTTTCAGCCCACCATAGTGATGGTGGACGGCCAAAACCGGGCCGTTGAAGTCCGGCGCGGCGAAACCCACGGTGAAACGGCCTGATCCGTCCGGGCGGCGCCAGGAACCGGCGGATGGGTGCGGTGTTGCTCCGGGAGCGACGCCACGCCCTTGTTTTGTTTAGCCGGATTCTTGTCCTTGACAAAAAACAAAGCCGTTGGTTAGAATAGTGTAAAGTTTGTCTAAATATTTTGTCTAAACATTATAGTAAGTTTGCGCTGTCTGAAAACAAAGCTGCTTTTCTGGCCTGGAATACGACAGGAATATAGAAAGGGATGTGAACCATTGTGCCGGAGCAGTCCGCCATCCAGGAGCTTTCCAGCGAAATTCAAAAGTTAAAGAAAGAAAAAAACGCGGTCATCTTGAGTCACGTCTACCAGCGGCCCGAAGTGCAGGAGGTGGCTGATTTTGTGGGGGACTCCCTGGGCCTTTCCCAAAAGGCGGCCGGGACCGGCGCGGCAGTGATCGTTTTTTGCGGCGTGCATTTCATGGCCGAGAGCGCGTCCATCCTCAGCCCGGACAAGACCGTCGTCCTGCCCGACGACAACGCCGGCTGCCCCATGGCCGATATGGTCGACGCGGTGGCGCTGAAGCGCAAGAAAGAGGAACTGGGCAACCCCATCGTCGTCTGTTACGTCAACACCTCGGCCGAGGTCAAGGCCGAGAGCGATATCGCCTGCACCTCGGCCAACGCTGTCAAGGTGGTGGAATCCCTGCCGGAAGACCGGCCGATCCTGTTTATTCCGGACCAGAACCTCGGCGCCTACATCACGCGAAAGACCGGGCGTGAAATGAGCCTCTGGGAAGGTTACTGCAACGTCCACGACCGGCTGACCGCCGCGGACATCCTGCGCGCCAGGGCGGAACACCCGCAAGCCCTCGTCCTGGCGCACCCGGAATGCCGCCCGGAAGTGATCGACCTGGCCGACGCCGTGGCCAGCACCACCGGTATGATGCGCTTTGCCCGGGAGAACGGCGCCCGGCAATTTATCGTCGCCACCGAGATGGGTATTTTACATCCTTTAAAGAAACAGAACCCGAAAAAAGACTTTTACATGGCCTCGGACAGGCTCGTTTGCCCGAACATGAAGATGACCACTCTGGAAAAAGTGCACCGCGCGCTGCTTTCTCTGGAGCCGCGGGTGAGCGTGCCGCAAGATATCCGGGAGAGGGCCATCCGCTGCCTGGAGAGGATGCTGGCCATCGGGTAGTAAAAGCCCCCGGCCCGTGAGGAGGTACATATTCTTGCTTGAAAAATACCTTTTAAATTTCGACACCCGGAAACTGCCGCAGGAAGAGGACGAGTACATCGTTCTCGGCAGCGGCATTGCCGGGTTATACACTGCGCTGGCCGCCTCCCGGGCCGGCGCTTCGGTAACCGTGCTGACCAAGCAGGCCATGATGGACACCGGCACCGACAAGGCTCAGGGCGGCATCGCGGCAGCCCTGGGGGACACCGACTCCCCGGCCCTGCACCGGGAAGACACGCTGGTAGCCGGGGCGGGACTCTGCGACAGCGAGGCGGTGGCGGCCCTGGTCAGCGAGGGGCCCAACCGGGTGCGGGAGTTGATCGAGCTGGGGGCCATCTTTGACTGCGACAGCCACGGCCTGGCCCTGACCCGCGAGGGGGCGCACAGCCAGCGGCGCATCCTGCACGCCAGCGGTGACGCCACCGGCGCGGAGATCCAGCGCATTCTCACCCAGCGCGTCCGGGAAGAAGCCCGGATCGAGGTGCTGGAAAACCACTACGTGGTCGACCTCCTGGTGCGGGACAACACCTGTTACGGTGTTCTGGCCTACGACCGGGAGGCGCAGGGCTTCCAGACGCACCGGGCCAGGGTGGTGGTCCTGTCCACCGGCGGCCTGGGGCGGCTCTTCGAGCACAACACCAACCCCCCCATCGCGACCGGCGACGGCATCGCCATCGCCTTTCGCGCCGGGGCCGAGGTGATGGACATGGAGTTCATCCAGTTTCACCCGACGGTGCTCACCCTGCCGGGTTCGCCCCGCTTTTTGATCTCCGAGGCCGTGCGCGGCGAGGGGGCTTTTCTGCGTAACAGCGAGGGCCGGCGCTTTATGCCCGTCTACCACGACCTGGCTGAACTCGCGCCCCGGGACGTCGTGGTGCGGGCCATTTTAAAGGAGATGTCCAGCACCGGCGCCAACAAGGTTTACCTGGACCTGACCCACCTGGACCCAGAGGTGGTCCAGGGACGTTTCCCCAACATCACCAGGACCTGCGCTGCCTACGGCCTGGATATCACCGTGGACCGCATCCCCGTCGCCCCGGCTGCCCACTACATGATGGGCGGGGTCAAGACCAACCTGGTCGGCGAGACCAGCATCCGCTGCCTGTACGCCTGCGGCGAGGTGGCCTGCCCGGGCGTGCACGGGGCAAACCGCCTGGCCAGCAATTCCCTTCTGGACGGCCTTGTTTTCGGCGGGCGCATCGTCGATGAGACCCAGCGCTTTTTGAAGTTTTACAGCCCGCGCCGGCCGGAATTCGCCTGCGACTGGCTGCTGGAGCCGGCCCAGATCGATTATGCCGCCCTGCGGCAGGAACTGGTCGTTTTAATGGGGGAAAAGGCAGGGCCTGTGCGGTACGGTCACGGCTTAAAAGAAGCCCTTGCCTTCTTCGACCGCTGGAGCTACCTGGGCCGGCACCGCGCGGAGAACGCCGACCAGATGGAAGTGAAGAACATGCTTCAGGTGGGCGAACTGGTGACCGAAGCGGCCCTGGCAAGAAGGGAAAGCCGCGGCGGGCACTACCGGGTGGACCACCCGGAACCGCACCGGCGGTGGCAGAAGCATATTATTTTTAGACGTTAGGGAAACTGGCAGCGCTGGCAATACCTGCAACAGCAATGGGAATTCCAACCGGAAATCTCCCGCATCCGCTGGGACTAAGCAAAATACTGAATGCAATAAAGGTAGCCTATAAGGCCACGGCCACGTCAAAGTAAAAAATAATCTAATAGCCCACTAATTAACAAATATTGTCTGGCCCTTTTCTACTTTGATCCATAACGATCCATTTCGCTCCTTGTTTTTCGACGCTCTTCGCGATATATTTGCATATATTGCCTATCGTGAGGAGGGGTCGACTTGGCAGGCCTGATCAAACAAACTGTTAATGGAAAATCGTATTACTACACTATTGAGACAAAAAGAGTGAACGGTCAACCAAGGGTTGTTTCTAAAAAGTATCTGGGTAAGCTTGAAGATATTGTCCGAAAGGTGAATGAACCTCCTCAACCGACTTCGGTAAAAAGCCGCGAGTTTGGGCTGACAGCTGCACTTTTAAGTATTTCCGATTTACCGACAGAGGCAACTGGCCGACGGAAGAGGTAATCCTCGCATACCGGGATCAATACAAGATCGAGCATAATTTTCGGCAAATGAAAGACCCTTCGTGGGTTAGTTGGGACCCACTTCTGCACTGG